>Ga0115006_10002446_pt1 | contig 12216 bp, 10 predicted proteins | sample ArcOceMetagenome_3_FD_88943 | JGI IMG/M metagenome (GOLD analysis project Ga0115006, IMG submission 88943) | Marine eukaryotic phytoplankton communities from Arctic Ocean - Arctic Ocean- Svalbard ARC20M Metagenome | ecosystem: Environmental > Aquatic > Marine > Oceanic | place: Arctic Ocean...
CGCCCACTTCAGGCTCCCGTGTGCGTCGTCCATCCTGTAGCTCTCCGTCGTGCTCTTTGTCTTCTCCTTCCTGCTCCTCAAGAACCTCCTCTTGGCCTCCTTAACCCCAAACTTCTTATTATGGTGACTATCAGAAACCGAAGACAAAGTGGAACCCTCCTTGACCTTCCTCCAGTACCCCACAGCGTCCTCGATTATCTGTTCGTCTGTCAGCTGGCTGTCCTTCGCCCCCACAACGTACTTCTTCTTCCCCCTCCCGAATGGGCTCTTCGGTGGTGTCACGGCACGAGCGGCAGCGATAGCGGCGGTCTTACTCACCATCGCTATACCCTTACCGACGGCGTTACGGATCCCCTTCAGACCACCGAACATCGTACCCTTCTTCTTCTTCTTCTTCTTCTTCTTCTTGCCGTCAGAGACAACCTCGGGACCAACCACGCCCCCTTCACCCTCACCGCCACTACCGTCGTGGAAAGCAGCCTTGAAAGCGTCCATGTCGAGTTTCGAAGGGCTCGGTAAAGCCTTGCTGAACTCTAAAATTCGGGAAAAGACCATGCAGAGTCAAGTCAGTTAAAACGTTACACAAGCACATACAAAAAAACCCACGCTTCGTCTCTCGCATCCTCACTCAACCCCCCCCCCCCCTTACTCACCTTCGTGCTGGCGTTCGAAATCCTCCGCCATATTCCTAGTCTCCTCCCTTCCTCCTCCCACCCCCGTCAATGGCTTACGAAAATCAGGCGTAGGTGGCGTGGAGGGGGAGGAAGGGAATGGGGACGTAGAGGGCCTGCCTGGGGAACCGGACAACGATGACAATGATGATATCGCTGGCAGGGCTGAAGAAGGCTGGGATTGAACTGCACCACGACCGATCTCTTCCTCAAAGTCAAAACTGGCGACCGAGAGGGTTAGCCTTTCTCATTATCACACAACAAAACCCCCCACGTTCGTCGCTTCGCTCTTCGTGTCCCTCCTCGCTCTCACCTTATAGTTCTCTCCTTCCTGCTGCCCCCCTCCGCGCTCCCCCCCCTCCCCTTGGGGCTCAACGACCTGACCTTGTCCAAGAACCCGCTCCTCCCGCTGCTCATTCTCTCCACCCCCTCCCCTGACCCCTTTCCCGCTCCCCTCTCCTGGCTCGAAGGCCTCAGGATCGATGACACGCTCATCATGTTCTTAACGTTCTTTAACGTGCTACGAACCCCGCTGCTTGCGCGCGCCAAACCAGAGTCAGTGCCATTTATACCACCCTTAACGCCCGGAAGACCTCCCAACGCATCGGCCTTATCATTTCCATCGCTTTCCCTCCTCCCCTCACTCCCCCCATCCCTGCCCACAACAGGAGGAAGCGGAGAGGGGTTGATCTCCCCCCTAACACCGCTCTGTAGTTTCCCCCACTTCGATCCCTTCTTCTTCTTGAACAAGTTCGACTCGTTCCTCCCCCCCGCAGTCTTAGGTTTCAGGAGCATCAGCTTCATCAGCTCGTTGGAGGACATCGTGGACGGACGGAAACCACCTGGCTTACTACGCATTTCAGCTTTGAGGGTGAAATACTCACCGAGCTCCATGGTCGCCTAAAATTACAAGAGAGAGAGAGAGGAAGACGAGCAGAAGGTCGTTAGCTGTGGTAGATACGGCGCTGCGAAGTATGCGGTCGTCGCTTCGCTCCTCCAATCGCTTCGCTCCTCCCGTCCCTCACCTCCCCTATCGGCTGTTCCCTCTCAAGCTTAAGTAATTCGATTGCATTGCCGCCGAATTCACTCTGGGCTTTCTGCGCGTCCGCGTCCACCCTGACCTTGTTGTCACGCAGCTTACGGACGACCTTGTTAACCATGACCTGCTGACCCCCAACCCTGCCGGCGCGATTTTGCATCCTAACCTTTGAACTGACGTCCTCCATGCTGAAAATGTTCGCCGACTGCACATCCGCGCCCTTTGTCGTCGGGGTGTGAGGGAACGGGACGACCTCCCCACTCTCAGGCTTATCGTCAGCCCTTCCGAGATCCTTCCTACTCATCGACTTCGCCGCCTTAACCTTGGAAACGGCGCGACCGAAGCGCTTCTTACCCCTCCCGCCCCTGCCCTTGTCCTGCACGCTCCCGGGTTTCGGGTTCAATATATCATGGATCTGGTCAAGGATTTCGCTCACTGCTGTGAGATTCTCCACCACGCTCTCCACAACGGGGACCAAATCCTGTAGGGCCTTATCGGCCGTCTGAGTTTCTATCCCGGCCCACGCGAGGTTCGTCTTCGTTATTGCCGCCTTCACTGCGTTCAACGACTTTGGAAGGTCCCTCACCTTGCTGACCTTCACCAGCTTCCCAACCCTCAACGAAGCCGAACTGCGACAAGCGAGTGTTAGGAGAGGAACTAAAAGACGAGATAAAGGGTTCTGATAGGTAATATATGCCGGAGTGAGGCGTAACCCTAACCGTCAGCGCCCTCCGCTCTGCCTCACCTTGCCCCAACACAGGCCAGCGATGTCGGCTGGCTCCGATCCATCTGGACCGCCACGACCTCTATGTCTTTCTTTGCCTCCGTGACCCTCTCACTAATAGACTCCCACATTGGGAGGATTGTAGATAGGTGCTCCTTGGGGATAGGAGTCTCCTTCAGAGCCTTATTTTTGTCGGGGGGGGGACGAAGACTCTGCCATATGGCCGGCATCGAAGGGAAAAGTTAGGAAGATTAACAGAGGTTTGTGGGGCCAGGCCGAAAGGGGGACCCTAGGGGTTGATCGGGGGTGGGAGAGGGGGTTGTTTGATGGATGCTAATTATACGCGAAGAGATGGAAAGGAGGAGGACAAAGGTAAGAGATAACGAGTTACGGCGGTAAGCAAAAAATCTCCGCAACTGTAGAGAAACAATGAATCCCTATCTCCTTTCCTTTAACGTTCCCAACCCGGCCTGAGCAAACCAAGCCCATCCATCCCTTCGGAGCATAATTATCATACAAGTATGAGCAACGAAAACGAATGCAAAGACGAGAACATCGACCGTGCCGCGCACTTAATACCTGAAGCCGAAAAGATTCACGCGAAGTATCCTCTCTTTGACGGACACAATGGTAAGAAACCTTATCCCTTAATCTGATGTCGAGGAAAAGGAATCCAAATTAACCCTCAAAATGTATTTCCCCCGCCCTCAGACTTACCGTGGGCTATTCGCAACGGCTTTGACATGCGTCTCTCTAACGTGGACCTCTCGGTCGACCAGACCAGCCTTGAGGTTCCTGGTATTCCATGGAGGAAGCTTCACACTGATATTCCCAGGCTTAGGAAGGGCGGAGTCGGTGCTCAGTTTTGGTCGGTTTACGCCCCCACTACAATTACCGGGGCTGAGTGCGTCCAGGTCACGCTGGAACAGATTGACCTAGTTCATCAGCTCTGCGATAAGTACCCCGACACTTTCGAGATGGCCTGCACTGCCGAGGACGTGAGGAGGAGCTTCGCAGAGGGAAAAATCCCCTCCGTGTGCGGAGTCGAGGGAGGCCACCAGATCGGAGGGAGCTTGAGGGCTCTTAGGATGTTCCACAAGCTCGGTGTACGTTACATGACCCTCACCCACAACGGTGGCCCTGGTTGGGCTGACCCTGCCGTGAACGCCGACGGATCGTTCGCGCACGAGGCCCCACTCGGAGGCCTAGCACCCTTCGGCGTAGAGGTCGTGAAGGAAATGAATAGGTTGGGAATGATTGTTGACATTTCCCATGGTGAGGAGGAGCGAAGGGCAGGAGGAGCGAGGTGACGACTGCCTATCTCGATCCTCCGTTGTACTCGCTTGGCTCGTTCTATATCTAACCTCTTGCTCTTTGCTCCGCTCCTCGCGCAGTCCATGAAGCTTGCATGAACGCCGCTCTCGATGCCGCCAGGGCCCCAGTTATGTTCTCGCATTCCTCGACCAGGGCCCTTTGCGCCCACCCTCGCGACGTCCCTGACAGCGTGTTGGAGAGGCTGAAGGAGAATGGAGGCATTGTCATGATCGTTTTCCTGAGCAAGTTTGTCGCTGGAGAGTTCTGGGTCAGGGGAGGAAAGGTTGGAGCCACCGTCATTGAGTGCGCCGACCACGTCGACCATGCGGTCAAAATCGCCGGCATCGACCACGTCGGAATCGGGGGAGACTATGACGGAGGGTCGCTTTTCGCCAGGGGAATGGAGGATGTCAGCACGTACACGAAGCTCACCGCCGAGCTCCTGCTCCGCGGGTACAGCGAAGAAGACATCGGCAAGGTCCTTGGTTTGAACGCGATTAGAGTGATGGAAGAGTGCGAGAATGTTGCCAAGAAAATGAAGGAGGAGGGAATTCTTGCCAACGAAGCTCATTACGGGGAGGAGCTGTACGAGACCATCATCATGAAGGAGAAGAAAATGAACGTAGCATAATCAAGATCCATTTAATCAAAACAACAATCTAATAGTTCCTCCACCTATTTCTCTTCCCACAGGGCGGCGTCAATTTCTCTCATATCCTTTTTCCAATCGATGGAATACGCCGAATTCTCGCTGGCCTCCTTACGAAGTTTTTTTGCCCATACCGAATCTCCTGCGAACTTGACGACCTTTGAAATCCGAGTAGTTGGGACGCTCCTGTGTGTCACAACAGACCTCCTCTTTTCAATCAACTTTTGGTCACTGTCGTGCCAGCCGTTTGGAAGTTCCTGGATCTCGGCCTGCGTGTAAAGGCTTTCAAAGTATTGCGAGACAGAATAGTCGTCTCGGGGGGGACTCTCAATCTGGTTGACTATGATGACCCTGCCCAGAATCTCACCCTCATGTCCCTCCTTGGCAAGCAACTCGGGACTACCCTTCCTGACCTCAACAACAACGGTCTCCCTAGGCGGCGCCTTGTGGTACTCATCGACACCCTCAAGACCCTGACGAGGAACGAGGGCGCGCACGGTGAGGTGAATGTCCTTGTTGATTGCAAGCTGGTTCTCGTCGCCCTCCCCCTCTTCGACCTTGGCAACAACATCCCCGGCAGCCCCTTTCCGCCTCGGCTTCACTGGACTTCTCTCCAGGCCGTCCCCAAAGTCTCCCGCGAGCTTCTGGAAACCAGGGAGAACGTCGGAGCTAGTATGAATCGCCCCCATGTTCTCGACGATCGAATCCACAACCTTTTCGGTGCCACCGACAACGAAGGCAATCACACTATTGTCGCAGCTTTCTCTCTGCATTTTGGCGTGCTCGGCGCCCAGGCTCTCCAAGTGCTTCGTCAGTGGTTCAATCAGGGCGTTGTACTCCTCCTTGTGCAGCATGTTGAGCGCATCGCCAGCCATTCTCCCAGTCTCGTCAAGGCCGGTCCTCAGCTTCTCAATGTCCTTCTTCTGCGATTCGAGGGCCCCGGTCTTGCCATCTCCAATGTCCTTGAGGTGTTTCTTTACCTGCGACCTCCTCTCGTTAAGCTTGGCAACCATGGAGTCGAAGACGGAGTCAACGTCCTCTTCGACCTTGGATACCGAATCGTTCACGTCAAGAATCGTCTTTTCCACTGCCTCGCCGATGTGCTCCATGTCCAAGGTCAGGGTCTTGCTCTTCTCGACGAGCTTCTCCAGCTTCACGTGGCGCTGCCGTTCGGCCCTCTGCAGCTCGGCCAGCAACGAGACACCCTTGAGGTCACCGATGAGGAGCTTTGCGTTGTCTCCCATCATTTTCAGGGCAGTCTCCTCCAGCTCCTTGGCGGCAACGTTAACCTTATCGTTGGTAGACTCAAACGCACCACAATCATTGGCAAACTTGAGACTTGCGGCAGCAAGAACTGCAGCCCCCGCGGTCTGGGAGCCTGTTGCAGTATGGAGGAGCTGGTTCAGAAGCAGAAGACGGTTGGCGACCGGCCGAGTCATTTGCTCCTCCCACCTGAAGAGCCTCTTAAGGGCAACCTGCGCAACAAAAGCCGGTCCACAACAATCCCAAGCGCCAATTTGCGAGAGAGCTTGAAAGGAAGCCTCCGCGATGCCCGAATTAACGTCGCCCAGGCGGGCAACCATGGATCTAACTGAGGACTCGATAATAGGACAGAAGACATCACGGGTCAGCTTAGGTACAAGAACGGGCGGCTCAGAAGGGGGTGCGACAATCTCCTTGGTAGTGGAGGCCTCCGCGCTAGTTTCAGCGTTAGCGTTAGCGTCAGCTGGGATAGCTCCAGAAACGTCATCCACCTTATCTTCCGACAACTTAACATTGTCCGACGAGCTTTTCACCAACTCCTCCAGCGCCTCAACTATGTTGAGAGCCGCGTAGAAACTCTCCGCGACCTTGTCGTCCATTCCGACTACCAGCACATCCGAGAGGGGGACGAGCATCTTCTCTAACCCCCCCCCGTCCGCTTCCACTAACGAACCAAGGTTCAAGGCAATATTGTGGAACCCGTTCTCCCTATACTTGTAATCCTTGCTGTGAATGCGCTGCAGGTCAGCCAACCCGAACGTCTGTGCGGCAGCCAACGCCTTCTTCAGGACGTCAGGGTCATCAATAAGAGCGTCCAGATGCTCGAGAACCTCTTCTGGGGCGGGTGGGGCCTGGGGTTCAGGTGCAGAGGCTGCAGGATCTGCAGATGCACCCCCTTCCTCCTTCTTCTCTTCTTGCATTCCCTCTGCAACCTTCCTGTCCTCTTCTTCATCCTGCAAGGCGTCAAGCCGCAGCCGCCTGTCCTTTCCTTCAGCCTTGAAGAGCTTCGAAGCTGTAATGGCCAAAGCGACGACGAACAAAATGAGTTAGTGTATAGTTCAAGTGGCAAATCAAATGTATACCCGTCAAGTCTCACCTTTGAGAAGCCCCATTCCCCGCTTGAACGCGTTCTTCGTGCGCTTCCTCACCCCTCGCTTCTTATTGACAAACGCCCTGGATAGGGCACCCCTAATTATGGCCTGGATCTTTATGATCGTCTTGGTTTGCTTCTCAATCCGCTTGTCATTCGCAACATTTCGTCCCTGCTTCCCTCTGGCAGTTCTCTGAATCGCAATAGAAGAGAACTTCTCCAGTCCCAGGCGCTCAATGGCCTCATTGTAGGAGAGCATCTCAGACTCTTCCTGGCTCATGAAGTGGTTCTCGTTCGTCTCTTTCTCCCTTTGGCGCCGCTGACGACTCCTAATTGTCACCTCTCGTTTCGCTTCCTCCCACTCTTCCATCTCGTTTTGGATTTCTTGCCCATCCGGGACGATCGGAGGCGGCGGCGTCGGGCTCCTTGGAGGCGAAGCGCCCCGGGGGACATCCTCTTCCTCCCAAACTTCAGGGGGGGGAGATGGTTCCCTTGGAAGTTCCGCCACGCGCGGGGATATTTCTTCCGAGTTCTGGTTATCGATGTACTCCTTAGCCTGCAGCACCTCCGCGACGTCCAATTGGTCTGCATTAGCGGAGCTATCTTCAATAGCATCATCGGGGACATCGACAGGGGTATCAAGAGGGATATCAACAGCTGCCTTCTCATCATCCTGTTCAGTCTTCTTGTCGTGCTGAGGAGAGCCCTCCACTTCCGGGGCAGCCACATCGAGATCAGCGTCGCCCCTAACCTTTTGTCGTGGAGACTGAATTTTAGCGGTCTCCAAAAGATTCTCCAAGCGGGGGCTGGGCGGTTGGTTTGGCTCCTTCACGTCCTCGGCAAGCATGGTATCAGACTCAACCTCCTCCAAGAGCGTCTTGAGGGAGAAATCCTCTTCTGGAACATCATTCACGGGAGAAGGAGGACCAGCGTCCTCAAGGGCGGTCTCGGGTTCATCTTCTGGGGTCGGCGACGGGGGATTTACGGGCTTGGGAGAGGGGAGTACTATTCCCAAGCCAGTAAGCACATTGGAAGCGCGCTCCTTCAGGCCGTCCATCTCAGCCTTCAAAATGTTTGCGCGATCGTAGTCCTCAGATAGCACGGCCTCGTCCTTAGCATTGGAAAGGTCATGGTATTGAATTGCCGAGCTGCGATGAGCGAAGTGAATCGCGAAAAGTGTTGGGAAAATGGGTGAGAATTGCAGTGCCGATTAGTGAGGGGTGCGCCTTGAGCGAAGGTAACAGCTTAAGCCCCTTTTGATGCTCCTTGTCCAAGTTCACCTCTGCAGCTCCTTTTCAACCGGCTTGATCTGCTTGCACCTGACGTAGTCCTGGTTCGCTATAGCGGCATCCTTCGCCTCTGTCACAGCGCGGATGCTGCGATGAACGGGGTGTGGAGCGAAACGACGAGTAGGGGGGGTTAGCATATCGTATAGAGCAGCAATAGCCTGTCGTATAAAGTAGCATAGGCAGCTCTCTGTCTTCGCTGATCGCCCTGCTCGTCGTCCAACCTCACCTCCTCCACATGATGCTGTCAGGATCGCCCCTTGCCATGTGCCTCTCGAGGTCGTTAACGGTCACAGCACCTGAACCTCCGCCAAGGGGTGGGGGCACGGGAGGAACACGAGGGGAGAGCAAATCGATAACATTCCCATACCCTGTGTCCCTCCCCATAGCCTGGTCCTTCCCTGTGTACTGCCCGATGAACTCCAAGCCAACGATACCAACCTGTTGACAAAGGTTGTGCTCATTCTCGTGATTTTGGTGACAAACGACCTTCAAAAACGATCCCGTTGCATTGAGCTTGACTTCTTTAAGTTCCCTGGCCTTGTAGCCGGAGCGGGAATTCTCGTCGAGCTGCGAGGGTTGGTGGGTGAGTGGAACGAGCCAAGGATAGGGGTGGTCAGCAATTTACACACTTTCTCACCTTCATGAAACCCAATTTGCGAAATTTCGCGTCATCGAGGGTCTTTCCATTGCCCACCAGGATCTCGATCCGAGAAGAGATCATGAAGGAATGGGACAAGAGCCGAATGAGGGACAGAGAGGAGTGGTGCTGCGAAGGGCGAGCAGCGGCGAGGACGTAGGGAGGGTTGTAAGCTAAATATGTATGTATATATAGGCGGTGCGTTGCTGTCGCTTCCCTCTAGCCCTCCGCCCAGCGTTCCTACGCTTCGCCTCACCTTGAGCTCGAAAATAAGTTCCTGAGGGTACACGCAAAACTTGGGGCTGAGGAGCGGAGTAAAAGGCGGCGATGATTAGTGTGATTAAATTGTATTGCCATGTCGCATTTCGACGATTGAAACCTTCCCAACTTCTCCTTACCTTAACCAGCCGCAGTCAACCTCCGCATAGTTTGACATCGTTGGGTTGGGCGCCGAGTGGGGAGCGTCATGACCAGAAGAAGACGCGAGAGCAGCAGAAAGACTCGCCATGTACTGCGTTGAGGGCATTGTGGTTGGCTAGGAGAGGGGAGGGTTGGGTCGAGGGAAGGGGGTGTGCCCAGGGAGACAGAGGGAACACGAGAAGGAAGGTCTCGGGTGACGAAACAAAAAGCAAATAAAAAGAGAGGGCCCAGAGGAACGCAATAACACGGTGTATAACGGCCTGGAGTGGGATAAATTCAAACAAAAGTTAAAATTGTCAAACTTCCGACCCCAAAACTGATTTTAACAGAGGGAGTTTGTTTTTCAATATGAGTGAGGTCCAAGGGTCGCCGTCCAAAACCGCAGGACCTAGATCGCCCGCGCACTCCGAGCACACGCAAAAGTCGCAGGAAAATGGTATAGAGGAAGGGATGGGAGATGACCTTTTCGCCGAGGGGTCCCTTGCCCAATCCAGTTTGACTTCAGGTGGCGCTCCTCCAAAGCCCGAGAAGCCCATTGTGGCCAAGTATACGAGGGCAAAGGTCAACATTACTTGGGAAAAGGTTGGGAAGCGAAAGAAGATCAAGGTTCCGAAGCGTCTCATGAGCATCAAGGAAAGGACCCAGTTGAAGAGGCAGAGGGACAAGTTGGAGGAGCAAGAGAACAATAACAAGCCGCCTCCCGAAGTGGCTGAGGTGATCGTTGATTTGAGGTCCCCGGAGGAAAAGCTCCAGGCTGCTAGGGCGAAGCTGAAAAACTTGGGCGGAATCAACAAGCTCATGGGAGGCATCAGTGCCAAGAAAAGTATGCTGATGAAAATGACCGAGGAGGAGAGGGAGGCACTAAAGAAGCAAGCCGAGGAGGACGACGAGGAGGAGTCGCTCGGCTTCATGGACATACTCTTTGGAGCCAAGGTCAAGGCGAGGAGCGACAAGTACGCTCAGATTGCGAGGGAGGAGGCGGACAAGGCAAACAGGAAGCCGGGCGTCAGGGATTGGCCTCCGTGGCTCTTCGAATTCAGCAAGCCGAGGCTCGTGCAGGCTAGAAACGCCAGGGTATTGGACAGCGCAACAGCAAGAGCCGCGAAGGACCCAGAGGCAGAAAAGGAGGTGAGCGCGAGTAGATTTGTCATCAGGTCAAGATATATGCTAACCCGCGCCCATCGCAGTTGCGGCAACTCCAGAAGAAGGCCAAGACGTTGATCTTGCCGAGGTGAGGCGAAGCGGCAGCAAAAGGAACCACCACATACCCATATAACTAAACAATCTTCCATTCGTTGCTTTATTTCTCGCGCTCATCACAGGCTCACTTACAAGAAGTGGAGTGACCACGTCCCACTCGTCCCTGACAAGAGGGACTGGAGTGTTAAACCAAACCTCAGGTTGCCCGGTGACTACTTCAGAATGGACAGCATCGGGTGGACGCCGGAAGACAAGTACGTATTTGCGCTCAAAAGCCCGTTGGTCGAGAAGCACATGGACAACGTCTACGGCATCCTCAAGGAGTTCCTTAAGCCCGCCAGCAAGGATGGGGAGAAGAAGCTTGGGGTTGGGGAAAAGATCAAGGTTATGGAGCTTGGTTGTGGGAGCGGCGAGCACGCGGTTAAAGTCTGCCAGAACCACAAGGACATGTTTTGGCAGCCTACCGACAACACGGAAGTTTGCCTCGAGTCCACCAACAAGAGGGCCAAATTCTTTGGGGTTTTGAAGAACAACACCCCCCAAGGCATGAACGGGAACCTCAACGAGGCCTTCAAAATGAACATACTTTACTACGAGAAGGCCATGAAGGAACTCGATCCAAAGTGGAGGTCAGTCGATGCATTTGTTTTGATGAACGTGCTGCAGTACACTCCTTTCAGGTGAGGACGGCTGGAGCGAAGTACGGTCAGAGAGAAGCGACAGCAAAAGCACCATACCGCCTACTCACAACTTAGAACCATCTCGCAGGTTCATAGAGAATTTTTTCAAGATGGCAAACGAGGTTGTTAGGGTCTGGGGAACGATATTTGTCTACGGGCCGTTTAGGGTCGACGGGGAGCTCACAAGGGAGCAAGAAATTCACGACATGGAGATCAAGAAACTCTCGGCCAAATGGGGTATCAGGGATCAAGAGGACATCGTTGCGATTGCCAGTCAGCACATGTGCCAGCTAGAAATGAAGTTCGACATGGACGGCAACAACTGCGCGCTCGTGTTCAAGAAGACACCAAAGGTTGTCAAAGCCAAGGTGGAGGAAAAGGAGGAAAAGGTGGAAACGGAGGAGGGGGAGGAAGGGAAAGAGAAGGAAAAGCGGAAGACGGCGAAGAGTAGGCTGACTGGAAAATTCAGAAGCGTCAAGAACATGTCATCGGTGTTCAGGAAGAGCGGCTTCTTCAGAAAAACCAAGTCCGGGAAGGGAATAAGCGAGGGGGTGGAGGGAGGAGAAGAGGGAGAGGGGGGAGAGGATAGAGAAGGTGGAGGAGAAAAGGAAGGAGAGGAGGAAGGAGAAGTAAAGAGTGACGACGAAGGCAGCGTCCAGAGGGGGGAGGGGAAGACAAGAGCAACGAAAAAAAACCCAAGGAGGAGGGCAAGTAGGGAGGGGATCGACGGAAGCGGTTCCGACTCAGACGGAACAACGGGGAGCGGGGTAAGAGGAGCGAGGTCTGGAGGGGGGCGAAAGAGCATGTCGGGGCGAAATAGCATGTCAGGGCGAAAGAGCATGTCACAGAATCCAAAAGGAAAAGCCGGGAGGGAAAGCAGGGAACAGCAAAGGAGCGACAGGAAAAGCAGGATGTCAAAGGTCGGCTCAACGGCGGGGAAGGGGGGAAAGCTCACAGAAAAAGCTGCTTCGGCAAAAGCAGATGCTCTGGCAGAGGCGGCAATGTCAAAGTTTTTGTAGATGGGCGGTGGTGAGGCGATGTATAAAATAAAAATGTCATGTTGAAGACGCATGTGTATTGTTTGCATTTTAAAGGGTTAGGGTTATTCAACTAACAGAATTTAGATTAAAAGGCTGGAACCGGCATGTGTTGCAATTGTGTCGGGAAAACCATCCTGGGGTGGGGGTGGAAGTGAGGGAAAGAAGGAAGGATACATCGGGGCGAAGCGACGTCGAGTGAG
>Ga0115006_10002447_pt1 | contig 12216 bp, 8 predicted proteins | sample ArcOceMetagenome_3_FD_88943 | JGI IMG/M metagenome (GOLD analysis project Ga0115006, IMG submission 88943) | Marine eukaryotic phytoplankton communities from Arctic Ocean - Arctic Ocean- Svalbard ARC20M Metagenome | ecosystem: Environmental > Aquatic > Marine > Oceanic | place: Arctic Ocean...
CCCGCCGGGGACTGGTACGACGACGTGGCCGACGCCGCGTGCAGGGCGGCATCGACCGCCTCCCTGCGCTGCCCGTGCGCCGGATCCAGGAGGGCTTGATCGACGTACTGCGATTTGTCGGTAATATCATTGCCACTGACGATGGCGTTGCCACCACGGATGCTGCCGCCCGCCTTACTGCCGCTACTGCCTTTGCTGGCATCGAACAATCGCTTCATTTCGTTCAGGCCCCGGCGCACCCCCCTCTTCCCCATCATCAGGACGAGGACGGTGGACATCGTGAGCAGGACGATGGCCCACCACGCCAGGGCCGCGGCCGGCCGTCGGGCCTTGCCGCCGCTCTGGTGGCTGCTGCTGCCGGTGGTCCGTCTCGTGCTGCCTGCCGAGGACGACGCCCTGTTGCTGCTGCTGCGTCTCGTGCCGTTTGGCGCCGCCCCCGACCCCGGACGGCCACCGTGCCGAGAGCGGAGGGCGGAGTCGGCCGCGGCCATCGTGCTCTTCTGCTGGTCCGCTGTGCTGTGGCCTTTGGTCGTTGTTTTATGCCGGCCAAGCAGGCAAGCAGGATACGCAGCTTTGGCAACTTTGGTCGTTGTTTTCGCTTTGCTTGCTTGGGATTCAATTCGGGACCACGCACATGGTCCCGTTTCCTCAATGTCCCGTGATTTTTTGCAAGCAAGCCTGCCTGCCTTCGCCATCATCACAATCGGCCATGCATTTGCCGAGCGCGGCCTCCCTCCAGGCGTTGAGCAAGAGAGAGACAGGCCGGCCGGCGTGGCGTGTGGGTACTGTACCCGTCAGTACTAGTAGTACCTGAAGGGATACTTTGGGTGGTGATTCGAGATACCCGACCCTCTGCCCCCGGCCGGAGCCCCGAGAGTGTTTCGTGCTGCTGAAGTGTTGCGTTGGCGTCTCGGCCCTTCGTTTCAGCAAGCCACCGGCTGCTCCATTTTCGCAGCCCCCCCCGCCCGACCACATTTTTCAGGGTGAGTTTGATTAAAAAATATTCGTGTCCGTATAAAACTTTATGTTCGGGGGCCGAAATGACGAGGAGGACTGCGAAACTGTCAGTCCAGGAGGCCGCCATCCATGGCCAATACAATCCCACTCGAGGCCATATATATTTCTAACCTCGTGCGCTTATTATTACCTCTCTTGTATTATTTGTCGTGGTGGCGTCGGTGCGGTTGGATCGATCTTTTCGTGCGTATCTTTTTTTGCGAACATAAAAACACGTGATGTGTTGGACGACCCAGCAGAACTGAAATTCGGACCACAGACGTAGACGCAGAACGCAGACCGAACTGACCTCGCCCATTCCCTTGACGTGGACAGACATTGCACCGACTTGAGACCATGGCCAGCACCGCCACGACCACCGCGGGCTCCCCCAACAGCGGAAAGGAAAATTCGACGGCGACGACCAAGGCCCTGGCGTTGAGACGGCGTCGGTCCAAGGGGACGATTGCTGGGTATGCTGGAGCAGCAGCAGCAGCAGCAGGAGGAACCGCCGGGACCGAGAGCAACGGCACCGGCGGCGGCAGCAGCTCGGCCAAAGCGAACGGGAACGGAGTCGCAGGAGGCGGAGGATCAGCAGCAGCAGGTGCTGCGAATCCCGACGCGACGAAGGACCCGTCATTAATCGGTGCCAAGGCAGGAGGAGGAGGAGCGGGAGGGGAGGATGCGTCCGGAGGCAGCAGCAGCTCCGACGGTCCGCCCGGCGGCGGCGGCGGCGGGGAGAGCAGCCGGCGACCGCAGCACGCGGCGGCATCGGAAAGCGACGGCATAATAACGCCCAAATTAGAAAGGGGGAGCAGCGGCGCCGCCGGCGGCGGCGGCGGAACAGCACCAGCACCAGCGGCGGCACCGAAACCCTGCCATTCCAGCCGGATGGCCCTCCTCTGCGCGCAGAATGCCATCTACATGGGAGCCCGGACGCAGCTCGCGCTCTGCCCGCCGGGACGGGCGCGGAGGAAGCTCGCCGGACGGCTGAGGGAGCGGAAGGAGGCGGAACAGATCAGCGGCATCGGCGGTGGCGGTGGCGGTGGCAGCGGCCGGCATCTCGGCGGCAGCCTCGGCGGCAGCGCGAGCACGGCCGCCGGCGTCAGTGCGTCGCTGTCCCGGGGGCGGTTGGGACGGGTGACGTCCGTCTCCTCCTCGTCGGTATCGGCGTCGGCGGCAGCCGCCGCCGCGGCCAGGCTCTTGGCCGAGGATGGGCTCATCATCGAGCGAGCGCTGGGCGAGGACGGCCTGCGCCAATACGACGGGGCCGAGGAGGAATGCCTGGCCAACCCCGACTACTTCGAGAATCAGATCAACAGCGATGGGGAAGAGCTCATCGAGGACCCCTCTTCCGGCGACGACGACGACCTCGACGCCGGCGGGGACGACGCTCGGATCCCCCGTTTGCCGGACCCCGTCGCGGCCCTGCGACCGTACGTCCATCGGGAGCCGTTGTACACCCCCTCCGGATCCGATCCCGCCAGCTCGGCGCAGAACGGGGCCGTTGGGGGCATGGTCGGCGGATCGGCGTCGTCGGGCAAGCTCCCCTTCAATCAGCGCAAGGTGCGGTGGTTCGACAGCGTGGCGGCATCCGACCGGACAGCCGCCCGAGAATACCTCCGAACGGAGCTGTCCAAGCTGCGGAAACGTGACGGGGCGATGCTGATCAAGCATTTGCAGATGGTGCAGAGGAGGGAACGGCGCTTGCTCGAGAAGACAGGTCTGAACGATGTCTCGCTGAGCGATGAAGAGGAGGAAGATGCTCTGCAAGCGATGGACCAGACTGCCGCCGCCCTCGGCGTCACGTCCCTCCCCGATGATATGACGCCAAGTTTGAGCGCTGCCCTGGTACTGGAGAGCCTTTCTCTCAACCAGCTCGAGAGTGTGGAGGGTATGTCCAAATGCTACGATGCCATCGTTGCCGCTGGCACTGCCATCCTTGACGCCGAGCTCGATGGAGGCGCAACGTCGGCCGATGGCACTGCGGTAACGCCTGCTGGGAGTGCGTCCAAGTTCTCCTTCGTCAGTGGCAGTGCAGGACAGTCAGCGTCGAAGAAGAAACCCACGAAATCGGAAATCATGGCGGCTCTGGCGCCAGTGCTCATCACGACACTCGAGCAGCCAGCTGGCGAGGTAGTCCTTGCTCTTGCCAACCTTCGCCGGATGTGTGGAACCCGTCGGTATCAGCGACGATTCGTGCAGAGGGTGGCGCCTAGCCTCATCCGACCCCCGGGCGGAGCCATGTGGTGCTTACGGCATCAAAGAGATATGGAGGCCATCCTTGCTAGCGCGGAAATGATGTTCGAGATGGCCCACGAAATCTTCTCCGCTGGGTGGCACGAAAGTGGTAAGCAAATACTTGCCGACTCCGTCCGTGCTGGCGCCCTGATGGCTGCTGCTGAACAGCTCAAGAACCTCTCCTCACCGCAGAGCAGTGATAGTCTGATAACAGGCCTGTCGGGTGCGAGGTTGCACGGCCGAGGCAACGCGCTGAAGAAGGGGACGGCGCCGTCGGAAGGTGTGGAGCCCCTCGCCGAGTGGGAGGTTCTGGCGGTTGATGTTGAGATACGAAGCTCCATTAACAATCTCTTTTCAAAGGACTGGTCGCGTCAGATCACAACGACGCACTCGGTTCCTCGAGACGATGCTTCAGTCGGATCGTACAGGCATCGGCGGGGCATCAGCTCTGCCAGGTCCAAACCTGTGGAGGGCGAGAGATCGTCAGAGATACCTGCGAGTTCTCTGGTCCCCGCAACACCAGGTGCCTTTTTGCAGCCTCCACCGTCGCCAATAGCGGCTTCTTTAAGTCCACGATCTCTTCATCACAAGGCGCCTCTTCCTCTTTCTCCGGCATCTCAGATACTGCCGCCTGCATCCACACTAGTTCTGCAGCCTAACTCTGACTCGCTTGAATCTATCTTCGGACCATCGTTCACACCTGGTTCTGAGGGCGGAGTGGCCGCGCCTGGATCGCCATCACGGAAGACACACAAAGCCTTCATTGCCGACACGACTGGTAGTCGCTCGCCGCCGCACACTCCGACACCAACCCAGCAAACGCCACCGAGATCCCCATCGACCGAAGCTAGGGGATACGTCGGAGTGGACGGCGCCCCACAGCTCCCATCGATGTCTTCAGAGGCGCCGGGCGCTCCTTTGACCCCAGGAAGATCGGCGCAGTCTCAAGCAATTGTGCACAGTCCTGTCCCCTTATCTCCCGGGGGCGCGTCGTATTCTAGCATGGATTCGAACCGCATCACGAGTGGCGCATCGGTATCTTCATCGGTTACAGGGAGCCAGACAGCACACCAGTTTGCTCAGACTGCATATCTTCGCACCCTCACGTCTACTGCAGCAGAGCGAAAGAGGACCGTTGCCGCGTGTCGAGCTCTTCGCGCACAGATCAGCCGCTTCGAGGAAGCCTTCATTCAGCTTCATGGACGTCCGCCGAAGGGTGCCGCCGAGCGAGCTCCGTTGGCGACGACGTACGCGCAATATCGAGAGTGGAAGCGGGCGATCCGTTCCGATGCGGCGTGTCGCATACAGGCTTTGTTCCGGGGGGCGAGGGTAAGGTGGATGTTGCTGCGCAGTAACAACCCGCGCATGTCGAGAGTTGTTCTGACGCGGGCTGGCCGCCCAGACTCTGGATCCGCCGGCGACGCAAGTGATACTGAAAGGTCTGACGCGATGGCTCCAGCAAGCCGAGGCTCGCAGAATCATGTTCTCAACAAGATCAGCATCCCGGTCGAGATCGGTGGCGACAAGGCGGAAAGACTTGCCACACCAATTCTGACGCAAAAGGCCAGTCCACCGGCATCGCGTGTAGGCTCGCTTGCACGGCCCAGTGAAATCGAGACCAGCGAAGGCGATATACCCAACGCTCCGGGGCAGCCAATTTCACAACAGCTCTCCCCGAATTGGTCCGGCAATCCACCGAACCTGGCAGTTGCGAAGCGAATGTCAGCAGACGTATCGGATTCCTCTGGCGGGCCATCGCCTTCCTCGACATCCCCATCTGGACGTGTCCCCATATCCAATCTTACTTTTGGAGGTGTCCACATGAATGATCTACCAACCCAAGATCTTCATGCAAGGAAGCGCGAGCTCAAGCAACAGCTCAAGCAATACGATATGAATTTTGCCAAAATTCATGGTAGGATGCCAATAAAGTCGGAGAAGGAACCCATCCGGCATCTTTACGAGAGTTATAATGCCCTCAAGTCGCGCATCACCTATCTCGAGAGAGAAGGCAGCAACCCCAGTGGACCCCCAATGCCCTATCGCCGCTCGTCATCTGATCGGGGAAGCATGGCCCATTCTTCGGCTGGGTCGGTCGGCTCGGTAGCGTCTGATGCAAGCTCCGGTGACGAGTTTACCCCCATGGACATCCGGGAACCCCCGAGGTCGTCGAAACGGAAGGATAAGTCTCCCAGCGGCGCCTCAGCGTCGCCATCCTCTGCGGGCTCATCGTCACAGGATCTCGCCTCGCTCAAGGTCGAGAAGGGCCAACTTCACCAGATGCTTCGCTCGTACGAGAAGGATTTCTTCAAGCTGCACAATCGGCAGGTATCGAGCTTCGCCGATATCCGGCCGGTGGCGAGTCAATACCGCCGGTACAAGGAAATCAAGAAGGCCATCTCCGCCGCCCAGCAGGGAGGTGGAGAAAAGTAATAGAAGTAGACCACACTCACTACCGCAACCACTCATCGCACATTCATTCCAATACAATGGCTGTTTTCATTGTTCATAAAGCTAATAGAGTCCTGTTGTTCTATTCTACGTATCTGATCTATTGTACTCTTATGTGCTACTGCTACTTTCAGCATCACGTCAAAAATGCAAGCACGGCGCAAGGACGGCATCATAATAAATGACGAGTTCGGATTTACAATTGGCAAGTCTCTCGAGAGACGAGAACCCTATATCCTTGGTACTCTTACAATTCGACTGGATGCTGTAACGAATGAAGTTTCTTTCTTTCGGGGAAGGGAGAAGGAATTGGAAGGTATTATGGCCGTGGCCAGATTGAGAAATGAAGACTGCGAGCAGCATGTTAACGGTCCAACGGTACGAGACTGTGCAGCAAGTCTCTTCCTCCAATGAGGCGGCGTTTCGCAGGATGACTCGAATAGAGCCGGGAAAGCACGGCTCGGGGTACTTGGCTTGATACTGTTCAATCCTTGAGTATGTGCGGTCTATCCACTTCTCTGGCAACTTTTGCAAGATAAACGCAAGTAAATTACTACGGTCAATGACGTGCTCATCACTGGTCATAGCGAGATGAGATCGGACAAACAAAGTTGCTTGATGGATAAGAGCACGGCCATCGGTTGAATTATTTGCAGACATTGAAGAAGTGGACAACTCGCCGAGAGGCGTTCGTAGACTTGGCGTGTGGTCTTGGTGGACAGTGCCAAATTGATACATCATTTCGAGCGAGGCTCCCAAGAGAAGTAGCGATTCAGCCTCATCCCACGAATCGAGGGATGCACACTGCAGTGCCGTTGAATATACATAAAGGTAGGACGACTGTGCTATGTTTCCCTCTGACTGCTGCTGCGGCATCGATAGATCCTCGAGGACGGAGCAAAGTGTTGTCGAGGTGGACGTACATGTACGTTTTGCTGCGATGTCGGGCCATTCATTTTCACCGCTGCTAGATCTACATGTGCCGCTCATTTCCTCGTCCTCGTTGACGATTCTGTTGACGGCACGCTTTACATTTCTACAGACGTCGTTGGTGGTAGGCTCCGCCATTATTGACGCTACTTTGAGTTTGTTTGGCGCTACTTTGAGTTTGCGATGTGGTTTTACACAAAAAGTGAGATTGGTTTCTGATCCTCAGCCACGTCAATTGGAACGTGGATAATAATATGATTTCCGCAGCAATCCGATCTCATACTTCAAGTCAAGTGGGCAATCCACCATGAGACCATGATGCCCAATTGTCGACTGCACCGCAAGATGACGGCCTCAACAGTACTCTTTTTCTCGATGTTATGTGCTGTGGAGGCGTTTAGCCCTATTCCTGTCAGAGGGTCGGTACCCTCTACTTTGGCGGCTGCCACCAGATCCTCGGCCACGGCCTCCACCATTGATGATCTCAAGACACAAATAATAAAATCAATCGAACCGACCAGGCGGGGGCTTTCGACGACAAAAGAGCAGCGCAGCACGATCGAGGCGGAAATTCGTGCCCTCGAGGCGGCATGTCCTCTTGACGAGCCCGCCAGAGATGGCAAAATGGCGGGTGCATGGGAGGTGCTCTACACCACCGCACCACCGCCGTCTAATGGAAAACTGGGTCCATTCGTCGGAGTTGCCAAGCAAGCGATTGATCTCGTCGGCGGCGGTTACAAAAATATCCTGCAAGTGGGTTCTGCGGACAATGTCTGGCTATCGGCGGTGTTGGACGCAAGCTGGGAGGAGTGGAACGGTGAACTGTTGGAAGAGAAAGGTGGAGGAGAGACATGGAGAGCTGCCGTCGTTGATGCCAATGAAGTTGCTTCAGGAGGAGAACAGGGCGGTAATGCACCGCCATCATCTCCATGGGAGAATCTGACGAATATGCTTGGTGGGAATAAGAGCGACGGCAACAAGATGATAGATTATGGTGCTACGAGTTGGAAAGTTGACTTCGAGACTATCACTATTTCTCTCTTTGGGATTCCATTACTGAAAAATACTTTTCCAGAGAATACAGCCCGGGTGTGGAAAATGACATGTAAGTGCTTACCTCCTAGGTACATGTTATCGTGTTCTTTGTGATGTTGTGCATCGATTCTCTTTTTGCCTCCTCATTTGCTCTCTCCATCCTGTCCTTTCCACTACACATTGATAAATCGATTGTGATTGCGCGCGCAGACTTGGACGATGACACTCGAATAGTGAGAGCAGGGCGAACGGGAAATGCCGAAGACGACGTTGTCTTCTATATGGTGCGAGACTCTTCTCTCTATGACTAGAATTGGCTGTCTCATGTATATAAAGCATAATGCAAATAAATATATCTCAACAGCGCGGCGTCTAAGTCCTATATCTGCAGGTTGATCTGCATTGGATTGACTGGCGGAATACAGTATTCAGGGCTCCCGATTTTCCTGCCAAGTTTGAACTCGCTTCACCAATTCGACACCACCAGCCCAGAAGGAGAACAAAATGTATGCCAAGAATAGAAAACCTCCAGGCGTTTTGTAGTTGGCTGCCACATCATTCGCAGAGCTGTCTGCAATGATAAGGTGCTGATCCGCTACAGACGCTGCTACATGTTCCGCCCCCAGCAGCAGGTCCGAGGCCAAGTCAGCGTCTATTACTGCAAGCTGCGCATTCGCGTTGGTCTTTGTTTGCCGACCGACACTTCTTGGTCTATCGGCAACGAATGCCGTCGAGCATGCTATCAGCGAGGCAAACGCACAAAGGAAAAGTAGCGTCGTGGCTCGGCTGCTGTTCATCATTCTCTTTGCGTTGACGGGAGAAGACCTGATTATGATGCTGCTCTCTCATCTCATCTCTTGGCGCGAGCGCGCGAGCGGCGAACATAGAAATTTTTACCGCAGCGGCACGTCGTAACATGTAAAGTCAACAGAAAGTTTTTGTGGACACGTCAGATTGCAAGATTCGAAAACAGCTCATCGCACGATCGAGGCCAGCACAGCACAGACCGCCACCAGCACATCGGAAGTTCTTGGCATTCATATTCTCATTTCCCAATCTAACTACCGGTACCGTAGTGGTACTAGTATCATCGCGCGATCAGCTGCATCTCCTGCTTCCAAGCAAAATGAAGTCCATCGCTATCTGCAGCCTTCTTCTCGCCGGAAGCGACGCGTTCAGTCCATCCTCGGCAGGTGTTCGTCGTCATCGCCCATCAACGATTGGACCCGCATCGTCATTGTTCGGATCTCATCAAGGCCCAAGCACGACTGCGGCTGCAGGAACTTCTCTAAACAGCTCCATTTCGCCCGATCGGGAAGACGCATCGTCAATGTTCGCCACGGCTGACGAGCCTCTTTCCTGGGTTGACCTTCCAAACAACAAGGGCCAGGAACGGCAGGGCCAGGCCGATGCATTCGAACTCTACGCCGGCCGAGTCGCCATGGTGACAAGTCTCGGTCTTCTTGCCGGGGAGTTCTTGAACCACAAGAGCATTACCGACCAAGTTCTTTGCGCCCTTCACATTATCGACTGAGCACATGCACATCTGTACATACATATCGGCAATAATGCAATGGCATAGCATTGCATTGTCCAACAGTGACACCGGCAACGGCACCATGAGCACAAAGTTCGTGTCAATATCACAGCGGCTGTACATCTGACTGTACATACGGCAACAGTCAAGAGGTCCTTTTGATCGCTCCACCTGCTCAGCATACTCTCGAGCTACGTAGCTACGGGAGTTGTACTGATCAACACTGAACACAAAAGCTGGCGCAACTGGGCGCAAAAGCCAACTGACCACATCGAGGAAGATCCTCATATGGCGGTTACCATTTATCTCATGATAGAATAATTCCTTAGATTACGTATTACAATAACAAATATTAGTAAGTAGATCTCTAGGCTCAAAAACGACACCCCCGTCTCCAAGGAAGAGAGCATATATGCCAAACGAATGGATCTACTCAAAACTAATCGAACTCCTGCTCAAAGAGCTGTAACGGAGGAGCTTTGGAATTGATCAAAACCTCGTCTCCAAGGACCAAGTTGTGGGTCAGGTGTGACCCATCAATGAAGATTCTGCCCTTCTGCGAGTTCCAGCGAAGATGGAGCTGCTCACTTTCGCCCAGCAGGCCATTGTTCAATCCCTTGACGTCCTCCTGCGAGCCCGAGGACGCATTCGACGATGCCTTCTCGATCATATGCTCGCGGATCAAATACTGCAGACATTTCGATTCCATATCCATTGGCATACCACCGGCTGCCGCCATGGCGGCTGTTGAGCCCGTAGAGGTGGAAACCCACATGCCAGAGCTCCAGACATTGAGAGAGTTCTTCACATCATAGGTTTGACCACCGAACCTCGTCACGGTCCCATATTGACTGGTGGGAGCACGAGCAAAACCGGCGCCTACGCCTGATGCTCCTGTTCCGTTGCCATTGCTACTGAAGGTTCTCGCACCAGGCGCACCAGTTGGATTTGAGGAGGAGGTTCTTGGATGCAGACCAGTGCCACCTCCGTCTCGTAGTGGTGCGGCATCATCGTCCAAGTTCACCTCATTTAACCAACCCATGCGGAAACGACTTACCGCCGCCGGACTGGGATTTGCAATCAGCAGATCGTTCAATGCCGGTACGAGCCGAGTTTCCGAAAATGTACTCTTGACAACGCACTGAATGCGTTTCCTCTCCTTCAGCGTACCACCGCCATGCAATATACGGGGGACTGCCTCGTGCATATTGTTGGCAGTGCACATGCAGAGAGCACCGTGCGATCTGCGCTCATCGGTCTTCTTCTTCACCGTGGTCTTATCTTCCTCCGTGATGGGATCTGAGTTAATGCCGAGCAAGGGGATTGTTCCGTGATCCAAAAAGTGAGCCGCCGAAAGGACGGTGCCGTCGCCTCCGACAGCGACCATTAGATCGACATTGGCCAGGTGCTGCCGATCCAGCTCGACGCGATTGACGCAGGAAAAGTCCACTCGATGCTCTCGGAGGATGCTGAGGAGCTCGTTCACGCAGGCTTTGTGCGCCTTGTACCGAGACTCCAGTCGTTGCCATCGCAACGCCTTTGGCGCCTGCCCTCGCAACTTCAGCTGACTATACTCCTCATACGCCGTCTGCTTGATGACGACAAGGAGACGTCGAAAGTTGAGGCTCGCGCCGGATAGGTTCACCCCAGCGGCCGACATTTTTTATCTCACAATAACGCAATAAGTGCGCAACGATGCCTCTCGGGTGATAAATGATACCGGTTCTCTTTCGCTCGGCTGGTTTGGTTTTTGGTTTTGCTCGCGTGACTACGAGTACGAGTATCGTTCGGCTTCGGTATTTCGGTGCGTGCGTCGTGCGTCGCATGTTGCCTGTCGCATCGCAGCAGTTTCGATCACACATCATCCCGACGTTTGAAGCGACTTTGCAACTTGTGGCCTCTTCCTGCAGGATCTTTCTCTTCAATCGAGTTGACGTCGCCCCTGCTAAACAATGACAATACATGTAAGTCAAGCACTTTTGAGATAGAATCTTCTCACATCTTCAGCCCAAAATCAATTTACCATGCATTTCACTAGTAGTGTTTCCCTGGTCATTCTCGCCGCCACGACGTGCGAGGCGTTTGTGCCTACAACCCAGCGCAATCTTGTTGGAGCCGAGAAGTCGTCGACTGCCGTCGGCCCAGGATTTCTCAAGGACCTGGGCTTTGAGAAGCCTTCGTGGCTTCCCGACTTTGGTGGCGAAGATAAGAAGGAGGATTCGCCTAAGGCTGAAGCGACGGACGGCGAGGCTGACGCCGAAGATTCCGAGGAGAGCACCGCCGATACCGGCGAGGAGGCCGAGGCCGCCCCTTAAAAAACTGGAGGGCCCGACACCAACGCCATCTTCTTGATGAAGGCGTAAGAATCCAAGGCAACCCCGATGCCGGAGGCGCAAAACCGTATAGTTTCTTACGCGCTGCATCGGGAGCTTCATGTCATGCGATTCAATACATCCATGTTTCGTCCTGGCGACTGATTGATCGACAGCTAAGGCAATCCTCGCAAAGTCAAGTGATCGAACACTTCACTCGGGCCAGCATCAATCAGCTCATAGAAAGAATACGAGTATCTGCTCGGCAGCAGATTTCAGAAACAAAGGCAAGTTGACAAAGTCCATTTCTAGCTAAATCTGAGAGTCCAGCCTAACGACACGACAAAAGCAAGCCAAATAATGCGGTATCTAGGCACTGTACGTGTACGTGTAGATAATGAGTATAAAATAAAATTGCCAAACTTATTTACAACAAGCCGAGATCAAATCCTTACGCTACGTCCGATACGATGCCGTGTCAATATTATCAATGATGGGCTTTTCTGCTATCCAAACGTTCATCGCATATTTGCGAGTATCCCCTTCGTTGTTCGGTGGTATTGCCTCGTGCAAGGCATCAGTCAATACGTTGCCGCCCTTGTCAACATTCGACCATATGATACCATCGCCCTCACGAGGAAGGACAGCAATATCCAACTCGTTGAACTTGGTATGTCCTCCGCCATCTTCTTTGGGCATGGTCGAGAGATAAAG
>Ga0115006_10002449_pt1 | contig 12214 bp, 7 predicted proteins | sample ArcOceMetagenome_3_FD_88943 | JGI IMG/M metagenome (GOLD analysis project Ga0115006, IMG submission 88943) | Marine eukaryotic phytoplankton communities from Arctic Ocean - Arctic Ocean- Svalbard ARC20M Metagenome | ecosystem: Environmental > Aquatic > Marine > Oceanic | place: Arctic Ocean...
CACGAATTTGATCCCTTGTGACGCTTGTTGCTATTTTGCATCGCAGACCGATTTGGGTGATTGCAAGACTGAAGGTTAAGCTTGAACGCGCGCGACATGCCATCATAGCCAGAAACGAGGTTTGCTCTCTCATTCACATCATAAGCTGTTTGCGATCCCAGCTCGCCAGCACAATCTTACCCGTGCCCTGGCCCTGCCCTCGTGCCACAACAGCGTAGTTGATGGCAGTATGTCTGCGCAGAAAACTCGGAAAAAACATGCTATTAAGCCGGATGGCCGCAGAAAAATTATTTGGGACCTGGTGAGTTGATCACCAAGAAAATTGCAGCAAATGTCTTGATTTGGTGTTTCAGTTTTAAAAGGCATGCTTACGTTCACGTGGATATAGACGAAAGAGACATGGTTGTGTGTGAAATGTGCACACAGCGCCCACTTCCGACTGGCAAGTGTCAGCTTCCGGGCCGGAAGTGGGGCTAGGTGATGCCTCCGGATCGGCACTTAAAACCGGAAGTACTAGGTTTACGCGGCACTTCAAACCGGAAGTACTAGGTTCACGTTGTTTGCATGCTCGTGCTCATACAACGAGATGGGTATATTGGCATGTAGCCACAGGTAGGCTTACATGTTGGCCATCTTCGCTTGTTTTTTAGGTTCTACACACATCCTCTACATGCGCGCGCAAACATGATATGCTTGTGTGTATGGGCGTGAGGTGGCATCCAAGCGCAGGCAGCAGGCGTGTGTCAATGCCTTCAGATGCTGACGTGTATGTGCTCGATGCAGATTACTACGCTAATGCTGGTGTATACGCTCTTTGAAATTCCGCTCGAACTCGCCTTCATCGAAACCAGCTGCACCCTGGACGCCCTGGCAGCGATGAATCTCGTGGTGGACATTGTCTTCTGTGTTGATATTGCCGTTGCATTTCACACTGGCTTTTATGTCAAGATGAAGGGTCAAGACATTTTAGAAGATAACCACTGGCAGATAGCTGAACGCTATATCAGGGGCTGGTTTTTCGTGGACCTTATTTCTTCTATACCTTTGGAGCGTTTCGTGTGTCTTGCGCTGCCACAAGCCGAACCTGGTGACGTGGAAGGGGAGTCTGGAATTGCAAACCAGCTACGCGGTTTCAAGGTGGCGCGCTTTTTGAAGTTGACGCGCCTGCTTCGCTTCAATAGAATGCTCAACAAGTGGCAGGCAATGAGTGCCAAGAAATGGCAGCTCAATGCCACGAGGCTCCTGAAGCTGATCCTCATGCTGCTCATGTCCGCACATTTTATGGGCTGCGCCTGGATGTTCACAATGACAGAGCAAGGTATGAAGCACGCGTTCGCACACATGCTCGCACAAAGTAATCACAAGCTTCAAATGTTATCCAGAAAGCATACAGTAGGTAGAAGCAAAGATCCGAGCTTGAGTCATGTCCAACCCGCACTGACTTATGCCGTCTACTCTACAGATTGTGGAGTTTGGGCAGGTGAGATGACCAGCAACACCAAAGGGTACGGATGCTCATGCAAACCAAGCATTGATGGGTATGACGACTGTGAGCCCATGAACTGGCTCGCAAAATACGATGGGGAAATGTTCAGATATGGCACAATTGTGGACAAGTATGTGGCGAGCTCCTACTTCACCATCATCGGACTCTCGACAGTTGGATTCGGCGACATTACCCCCGCCAATACTGTCGAGAGAGCTATTTCGATCCTGTTCACCCTGCTTGGCGCTCTGCTGTTTGCTATCGTCATCGGATCTGTGAGCGACATTGCCCAGCAGGTGCATCTAAATGACATGTCACTGTTCTCACCTTGGCGCTAGGTGTTTGTGCAGCATACTTGTAGTGATGCGTTTATGTTCAGAATGCAAAGATGGTATAATGTAAACACAACGTATGAGTCGTCTATGAGGGACTACTTACCATTATGAGTGGAGGATATTCATGGTTTCAAGTCCTCTTTGATCATGAGGAAAAGTGGAAATGTGATTACTGCCCTAACGCTCCACCGAGAATGAAAATTGCATCCGTAATCGTGTCTAACATGAGAAGCACTCACGTGATCAAAATTGCAGGGTAACCACTTTGAGGAAGATCTCAGCGGGACGGTGCACATGATTTCCGACTTTCTTGAGCACCGGAATGTGTCCGAAGAATCGGCAAAGAGGATAATTGCACACACCACATATGCGTCGCAAAAGGCCCCGCAACATTTCACCCCGGACCAATTGAACTTTTTGCCCCGAACCATCCGAAAAGATGTGATGAAGCATTTGGTCGGCGAACAGGTCTGGTTTACGTGCATCCTCTTTTTCAATGCTCTCCGGGTCAACTCTTTCAGTCTCTGAACACTCTTCTCTTACAGGCGCTATACACTCTTTCATTTGCAAACCTTTGATATAGTACTTGCTGTGCTGACCATTGCGTTCGTCCCCTTGCAGCTTGGTACCGTTATGTTCTCGTACCCCATTTTTATGAACATGGATCAAGAGCTGCGAAATGAATTGTTACTTCACCTCCGCCCATGGATGCTTCTCGACCAAGAGTGTCTCTTTGACGCGCTCGACGTTGGGCGCGAGGCGTATATTTTGACGTCAGGGACCTTTGAAGTCTACAGATATGAAAATCAGGTTGTGCTTGCATTCCACCCTTGAAGTTCTTTTTGCGCAAGCCCATCTAGAATCTCTGTCAGCATGTTAGTGCGCTGATTATACCTGTTTGGGTCCTGACGCTACATGATGCTGGCAGTTCGGGCATATGGCGAAGGATGAGGATATGATCACAACTGTTGGCGAACTTATCGGTGTTATCGGACTGATGGATGATGGCCCCCCCTATCGCTTGACTACCGTCATCTCATATGGAAGGTCCAGACACATTGTTTGTCTTCAGATCCATCTCTCTCCTTGCTTATTTCGCACGATTCGTCCCTGTTAGTGTTTTGACGCTTGCGCTTCCAAACCGGCAGGTCCGAAGTTCTCGAGTTAACAAAAGAGGCATTTGATCATTGCTGCAAGCTCAACTACCCTGATGTGTACCAGAGCATTCAAGCCATGGCAACATCTGAATTGACAGCCCCGGGTGACTTTTTACACCGTTATATGACCTGGCGTTATATGACCTGACGATACCTTGCGCTTTGTTGCTATGATATTTCCATCCACCATAATCGATCATGTACATGGAGTGAACTTGTGCGGGGAGGCTTGATGCATGTTCATTGTGCTAACAGCTCTGTCTCTGTTGCAGCGAACAAGGATGCGTTCATTGCAATGCGCAGCAGGTCAATGAGACGGTGCTCCTACCTGAAGCAAAAAGTTCGCAAGGACCCACTGACTGGGTATGCCGCCGCCTTTTGAATACCGAGTTGCATTTTCGTGCGCAGCTTTGTGTCATTGATTTATCACTTTCAGTTTGACGCTCTCCCATTTTTTGGTGGTTCTTCTCATGAAATTTGAGTACAGCACACAGTGCAAGGGAAGGCTGAATTGGAATGAATCACGCCTGAGCAGCGTTGTGGGAGATGCTTCATCCAGGGAGACGGACAAGAATGGGACACAAGGTCCTTTGAAGCAAGGCTCCATGTCGAATATGAATAAGGATGTAGCCTCGATAGTCGGAGAGGGCGGTGCAGACTCTCAATCGCTCGACAAACGCATGGACAAGTTGGAGGCAGCCGTGCAGGGCCTGACAAGTATGGTGGCCAAGATGAGCGAAAAGCTTGACAACATGGTGAGATTATTATGCATCGTGATCATTTATCATTTTTTGCACCTCGAGTCTGGGTAACATGGACGTTTTTTGTGCTGATGACTATTGTGCACCCTGTGACACACTTCAATGTGGTGAGCAGGGAGGAGACCAGACCAGCCTTCCTTCCTTCTTCCCCTGAATTGAGCTCACATCAGGGGATTGTGATGATGCATGCATCGTCTCTCTGTTTGGTCGACCTTAGCATATCTGTAAGGCCAATCATGGATCCACTGCCTTGCGCAGGGATTCAAGAAAGAGTGCAGATTGATGCTTAAAATTTTGAGCAATCGATTATTTGAGCAAATTTTATTTATTACATTTCGAATTCGATTCTACATGTTCATGTCTAATTTTAGATGCCCAACACAAGTATTGTGTATTACCGCATGGCATATCTGTTGAGCATCATCTAGCATACTCAACGCGCAGCCGTCGGAAAATACCGGCATTTGCGTCGCAATTCCTGGCCAATTGTTCCATGGCTGCAGTCGCCGCTGTCGCCAACGCTTCGGGTCCAGTATATTTCAGTTTGGTCAAGGTTCTCATCAAATCCTGGAGCTCGCCCAACACATGCTTACCCTCGTTGAAGTCGTGCGCCAGGCACTCAATGGTCCGGATAGCAGTCGCAGACCGATGAACGCTGTCCGCGTTCCCGGAAATCTCAACCAGCAATCCCAAAAGGGAAACATTGGCAAGCATCGCTAATTTGCACTTCTTCTCATGCATCAGGTCCGCGAGTAGCGGCAACACCTCCTCGATATGCTCTTTTCGGTGGAGGCAGATTGTGAAAAGCGCTTGCAGCAGCGGGGTCGCCTTCTTGCCAAGCAACTCGAGCCCAAATTTGGACGTCGTAGCCACAGTCCATAAGATGGAAAGGGCGTGTTTGCGCTGCTGCTGCTGCTGTGAAAGAGCTATTATGACGAGCGTTTCCGCCAATGGATACGGCACACGTACAAACGTGTTGCAGTTGTTGTTGTTGTGGATTAGAACGCGCATCAGATTTGCAGCCTCAACATCCAAGTGCCGAGAATCATCGATATCATCTGCAACATCAGGCCTGAGCAGGCCGTCGGCAATTGCTTGCTCAAAGGGTTCCAGGGCTTTGTTTTCCTCACCATCAGGCAATCTTTCAGCGGTGCTTTTCCAAATGGCTTCAGTTTCTTCCCCTTCTTGTGCAGAACCGTCTCCACCATGATGAAGGAGCGTCTGGTTTGCACCTGCCGATTCTCTTTTGCGGTCCTCTGATCCATCGTGGATGATTGTCAGCAGTGCGATGCTAAATCCTGGCGCACCTCCAACGGTCTGGCAGTGCAGCTCATTTGTGCACAAGCATGAAAGCAGTGACAATGCCAGCTTCTTTTGATAGGTGGAAAAGGGGGAAGAAATGACAGAATTCGCGTCAGCGGTTGCACCGAGGGCGCTTGTCAGAGCTTTGATGAGACCACGTTCATTGCCGAGCTTTTTGGTGAAGTGGCTGTTCATGGCACTACATTCAATGCTTAGCTGCATGGCACTCTCACGGCAGGAACCGCCAACGTTGATGATACCCCTTGCGATAATGTCTGTCGAAACTCGTTTCTGAGTGATACGATCACACGCTACTTGGTTCCTTTTGGCCAGCATCGTAAGAATACCAAAAGCTCGTTGCCGTTGTACATTGTATTCGGCCATCGTAAAGATGCTCTCGTCCATCAAATTTTCGTCCACAAATGAAAGCAGAGTGTCCCACACATCTCCTTTGTCTTTGTTAGTTTCTATGATCTGCGGCTGAAATTCTCGGGATGTGTTGCTCAGAAGCTCAAGGATACTCAAGGCATCCCGCACCATTGAGGCATTACTCACGCGCATCGCAGCTAAGAGAGTTGAAATGGATCCTGGTTCTTGAATCATAGTGCTCCAACATGTGCTGTTACCTTGAATGAGGCTCCTCATAATACTTAGTGCAATCCACGGGTGTCCATCTCCATGCCCCTCGCGATTGGATTGATGGATGAGCATTCGAAATATTCCCGGCACGAGCGAAATTACAGAACACCCATACTCATCCTTGCACATCTGCAGCATAGTTGAGAGCATAATTTGTTCCTGTTCTTCCCTTTCAACCGTATAGGTGTCCTCTTCCATCAAAAACACAAGTTGCTTCACTACTTGGCTAGCTTTGTTCATGTCCTTGAGACCTTTGTCAGAATGCATCAACAATTTCCACATAGCACTGCATGCCGAGTGCTGATCGAGATCGTCGCCATGTATGATCATGTTTGCAAGAGTGTCGAACAGGTTCGGGATCTGAATCAGACATCTCGTGTTGTCTGCCTCCGCAAGAAGATTAAAGATGAGAACAGCTGCGTTCTGCCTGGCTGTGCCTGTCATTTGCAGTAGGTGTTCGAGAGCAGCAAGGGGCATTTCAGCGCTAGCCAGAACCGCTCGCAAATCCTTGTTCGACGTCGACAGCTGCTTCAAAATGCCGGAGGCAGATGTTGAATGTTCCTGACTTCCCTTGTATGAAACTTGAGCGAGATAATCTATCAATCCTTCCACGCGAAGTACCGCCATTTTGTTGCCCTCGTCTACAGTGAGGAATCGCATAATTTCAAGCGCTGCTCCCTTCAATGGGGATCGTTTTTCTAACAAGATCTGCAGCACAATTTTGAAGACGTGACCGCTATTATAGGAGCCAATGGGCTGGGTGAGTTCCTCAACAGATGCAAGCTGCACCATGCATCCACATGCGTACAAACGCTGATCGGAATTACCCGTATCAAGAAGCTCCATCAGCACGGGAAGGGTGCTGGACAGCTTGCCCACCAAACTGATGATGTGATAATCATCCTTCATCATGAGATACAAGAGCCGTATGGCATAGGTTCGATGCAAAGGAGGCGAACTTTCGCAAAACTTCATCAGCGCCACTAGCAGGTCTTCATTTTCTGCCAGCTGTGTCTTCATGAATGACCCTGCGCTGAGGATCAGATTGCTCAGCACGGCCGTGGCATGCATGGCCTGCTGTGGAGATCCCCGTATCAACAGATCTTGCAAGGCATCAAACGACCCGTCGCACATGGCAATTTGCATGTTCAGGACGTCGTCATGCAAGCTTTCAATGTCGTCATCATTTTCACCGAGGATTGCAAGAATGGCGCACGCAAGCTCTTTGCCTTTGTCTCCGCCGTGCTTCAATGCCTTGACCAGTTGAGGGACGAGGAATTCATGATTGGCAATTTCTTTGGCGAACTCTTTTGAGGCTCGGACTAGCTGAAACAGACTCCCCACAGCATGCATGGCAGAAACATGGCCCTCCTCCTCTCCGGCCAGCTCAACGATTCTGTCCATGATCTCCCTATTTTCGCTCAGTACTTCTCTGTTGTCCTTGTGAGAAGCCAGTAGATTATGAAATGCTTCTGCTGCTGCATCGACGAGATCACGATCCTCTGATTTCAAGTTGGACAACAAAAGACCATGTGTACATTCCCAATCCACAAGCTCGTCACAGAGCTGCGGATCGAGGCACAGGGACGCCATACAGCGCGTTGCGTAGAATTGTGACCACTTGTCGCTCATCGGATCTGCCACAGCAGTTTCAAGAGCTTTGAGTATGTGGTCAACCTTTGACAGTGCCTGTCGTGTACTGGGACCTGCAGCTAAATTACTGAGAATCTGGGCGCTGTAGCGTCTTCGATTATCTTCAAAATTGGTGCAGACCGTGACCAGCGTGTCGAGTAATTTAGGCACTCGCGCGATCTTTTTCCGGCCTGCCTGCGATTTCAGTACATCACTGGCTAGCGCTTGGCATGCATACTCTTGTTGTTTCTTTACACCTCTTTCGATCATGCGGGACATGGCTGTCAGGCCTCCTTCCATTTCTGCAACTCTCCTGAGCCGCTCATCATCGCTCGCTGCGAAATTGGTGATTCCCCAGCAGGCATTCAACTCTGTGACTTTTGGCAAAGAGGTTTCGAAGCTGAGATCAAGCAAAGTCTCAATACCTTGGTCAACCTTCCCAAAAAGCATGGCGTTCCGTTCATTTCCATGCAGCAATTCGGCCAATAAACCAACAGTTTGTTGCGCTAGTTCCCCGGCACGGTCCCTTTTGAGAATGTCTACGAGATTCACGAAGATTGACGGGAGCTTGCCTATGTCAACTTTGGCCACTGCGGAACTTGCAGAAAGATTCCACATGCATACCACAACATTGACTTGTTGTTGGCTGTTTCCGTTCCGTAACGTGGAAGAAAGTGTTTGCAGGATGGCTGGTCGTTTTTCTTCAGACGTCAACATCTCTGCATTCTTCTTGTTGCAAGCTAAAATGCTCAGAGCTGCTGCAGCGTTTTCAATCTGTTCATCGTTTCCAACCGTCAACAGTTGCACTATACGGTCGACTGCTCCAGACAGCTCGCCGAACATTGCATTGTTTTTGAAAGCGAACGACAAGTAAAAAACCAACATGCAGGTCTGCGCCTTTTCTGAATCGTTCCCGGATTCCAGTAAAGAGTTCAGTCTTTCTAAGCACCGTGGAACCTGTCCTATATGGATCTTGTTCATTTCATTGTGTGCTAGATTGCACAGAGCTGACAGCGCGTTGATTCGAACTTCTCCGTTCGAAGAAAACAAGCACTCAACCAGCCGAGGAAGAATCATTAGTGAACGACCAATTGAAGCCGAAGAATCTTTGCCTTCGCCAGATGCGGCCATGTTGCAAATCAATCCTGCCCCATAGACCTTCAGCATATCGTCGTCCTCAGCTAGACACTGGCATGACTTGTCGATTAACAGCTTTGAAAACTTCAGTTGGCAATCCCCAACATCAATCACCCGATTCTTTGTGCATTCAGTGGTCAGATTGCAGAGGGCTCCAAGAGCATGTTCACACACTGTCAAATCTTTAGACAGCGCAAGTTCGTGCAATGATGCAACCACGCCTGTCAGCGCTCCAATGTACTCTGCAGAAATTGCGCTGTGAGGACAAAGGTTTTTAATGACCGCTGCTGCGGCAACCCGCTGCTCGCTACTTCCAGTTGCTGCACAGCGCCCAAGACGATCGAGTAGGAAGTCCACTTGCAGGAACTTGTTTTCAGTATTGACATCGAGCGCAGCGACATTGGAAAGTGCCCACAGCGCAACTTTGATTTCCTCAGGAAGCGCATCCGGACGATCCAGGCCCAGCAGAAAACCAAACATTCGTGTGTCCTTGTTGTCCGGGAGGCTTGCGATCAAAGCGCAGGCAGACTCTCGCGACGTTAGGCTGGCGAGCGCAAGCGCAGCCTTCACTCGGACCTGCATGGCCACATCACCCTTCCCCAAAACGAGAGCTTGGAAATTGCCCACCATTGTCTGCTCGTACACGCGCATGTCGATTGCCAACAAGCATCTCGTCGCCCCACCAGCCCGCATTTGAAAGTCGATATCGTGCTCAAGCAAGTTCTGGAGTGCGATGATGCTTTGAACGCAAGTCCATGTGTCTGAAGACTGGGTAAGACTCAACAGGTCGGCCACGATAGTATTTTCTTTCAAGCGGCTGGTCATCTCGTCGCCCTCATTAATTTTCGGGAACGACAGAATGAGACCTGCTCCACGCTCAAATGCAGCTAAATTGCAGATTGCACCCAAAGCCTGTCGATAGCCAGCATGGGGACACGAGGAAAGCATCTCCCCGAGCGCCGCAAGCAACCCATCTGTTTGACAAATAGTTTGACAGAACTCAGCATTGCTAGCAAGGTTGCGTATCACTGCAGCAGCCTTTGTCTTCATCGCGTCCTTGACAGGCTCCCGCAACGTTTCTGCTACCTCACCGTCGACAATTCTGCCTCGCTGCGCTTCTGTGTCGGCGGCAGTACGGCTTGCTTGACCATCATGAGGCTGACCCCGTGTGGAAATTCCATTGCAATGCATCAACAGAATGACAAGCATGTCGGCGAGCACATCCCCACATGCAACATTGTTGCCCGCGTGCTGGGAGATAAATTTCATGAAAGTAAGGCTGTGGTCAACCTCGAGCTGGTTCCGTTTGTTGCTTATCATGGTCATGAGCACTGGGTAGATGCTCGCATCCTGCGCCTGAATTATTTGCAGATTCATCACAGCACAGTTAGCCCACATTCACATTGCGTATGTGATGCCACAAGGCTACACCAGCATCACGAAGAAGGGAGGATGCACAGCAGAGCGTGCAGGGCGCAATGCGATACTACGAGTGTCCTAGGGTGCGTGCTCAAATTGATGCAAAACTCACAATGGTATCCCTCATCTCGTCGTCCTCCGCAATGGTCTTGAGCACTCCCAGCATACGTATCCTCAGCATCCCATCCGAGGCTGCAAAGCACGCAATGCTCACGGGCACCAGATCCGGAATTGTGGGACACATTTCGCGCACTTCCGGAATGATCAGCAGGTTCCGTAGACAGATAGCGGCCTGCACTTTCATCTCAATTGCCTCTCGATGCTGGGCGTCTCGGGCAAGTACACGCACAAGGCACTCGAGCGAGTCATCTAGGGCGGCGAACTGCGAGCGGAATTGGAGCGAAATGGACTCGTGGCACGACAGCTGGGCAATAAGTGATATCGCTTGAAGCGATTCCCCATGGCTCTCGCTTTTGGCAGCATTCAACAGAATTCCGGGCAGCCCCTCGATCTGCAGCGTGCTCAGCGCATTTTGCTCGTTCTGGAAGGCAAGCATGCGCAGCGCGCCGCTGGCATGCTCGCTCTGCGGGGACGTGCCCTGGTCAATACACGCTACCAGCAGCTCGAGAATTACTCCATGCGACGCGACCGCCGTCCGGAACTCCTCATTCTCGGCCAGGAACCACACCGTCGCCGCAGCGTTGACGCGCTGCACGTCGGTCGAGCCCCGCAAGAGGCGGACGAGCGCCTGGATCGTCCGCGGGACGCGGACGATCGCCTCTTGAAGCTTGGCCGAGCCGATGGCCAACCGGCACAGCAGCACGGCGGCACCGTCTTTTTGCGCGGGCGTCCCCAGCTGCGCGAGCGCGACCAGGTTCTCGACCAGGTCCCCCTGCTCGACGAGCCACGAGCGCGAGATGAATTGGCCCTCGAGCAGCTCGCACAGCGCGTTGACCGCCAACTCCCGCTCGAGGTGGTCGCCGTGCCCGGCCAGCACCCGCACGTGGCGCCGGGCGTTGTGCTTCGCGTCCTTGGCCAACGGGGGCCCGTGCAGCCCGCCCGCGGACGCCGCCTCGTCGGGCCGGGCCCGCGGCGTGCCGCCGCTGTGCGAGCTCCGGTGCGTGCCGATGGCCTGCTGCGCCGCAGCAGCGTCGTGCGCCAGCGCCAGCCGCCGCACGCGCGGCGTCGTCCCGCGCTCGACGTCGGCGGGGTGCACGACCCGCGCGGTGAGCGGGCGCTGCGGCAGGGCCCCAGCACCGCCTCGCGGCGCGCTCGCCCGCAGGCCGCCCGCGTGCGCGTGGTGCGTGCGCGCGGTGTGCGGCCGCTGCATCATCCCGCGCCCCCGCCCCCCACCGCGGTCGCCCCGTCCGTACCCGCTGCCTCGCCGGCGCTGCCCGCCCTGCTGAGCCCTCGCCGTTAGTTCGTCTCTAACCGTCTGGATCAACTAACCGTCTGGATCCCACCCACGAACTGGATCGCGAAAGCGAAGCGCCACGATGCAAAAAATGTCGGCTGCGACAAGGCGGCTGCTCCCGATCCTCGGGGTGGTCGCACTCGGGGTGGTGCTGTGCATCGGGGCGATTGTAACGCTGGGGGGGCAGCGGCCCGCGCTCGTGCTCGAGAGCAGCGGCGCGGAGCACGCGGTCGAGAACAGCTTCTTTGACGAGCTGGCCGCCAACGACCTCGCCAAGGACCGGCGCTCGAAGAACGCAAAGGACGCGCGCCGCGCGCACGCAACGGCGCTGAGCGCCGCGCAAGAGCGCGCTGTGGAGGACAGCTACTTCAAGAGCGTGGGCTCGTCGGGCGCCAAGGCGCCCCACCCCGCAGCGCGCAAGCACGCCGCCAAGCACTGGCAGCCGCTGCCGTACAGCAAGCTTGTGCACCGCTCGCCGTTCAAGGGCGCGCACGAGCAGGCCGGCGCTGCACTGGCCAAGGGGAAGAAGGGGCACCCCGCGGTGTCCATGCGTGCTGAGTTCCACAAGGCGCAGCAGCAGCTGGCCGCCGAGCAGAACAAGATGCGGCACATCGAGGAGCACGACCACGTCAAGGCGGAGGAGCAGAAAATGAAGCTCGAGCGCCTCACGGCCCACCAGGAGGCCAAGGCGTACGAGAGTCATCTGTCCAAGCTGAACTCTGCGGTCTTCCCGACGTCGATGGACTCGGACATGGGCAGCGGCGCCTCGCACGCTGTGTCGCATGCGCTGACCGACGACATGCACGTGCCCAAGATCACCAAGGTGATCAACCCCGCCCCCTCCCGCTCTCTCCCCCTCTCAATGCTTTCGCACGCCCAAAGCAATAACAAATGTCGGCGATTCTTGGTGTACCACTCACGCTCGCACACGC
>Ga0115006_10002450_pt1 | contig 12212 bp, 13 predicted proteins | sample ArcOceMetagenome_3_FD_88943 | JGI IMG/M metagenome (GOLD analysis project Ga0115006, IMG submission 88943) | Marine eukaryotic phytoplankton communities from Arctic Ocean - Arctic Ocean- Svalbard ARC20M Metagenome | ecosystem: Environmental > Aquatic > Marine > Oceanic | place: Arctic Ocean...
GAGAGAGAGAGCTTTATTAGGAACAATCTCCATAACGGGGTGGTCTCGGGCGCGGCCCGGTGACAGGCGTTGCTTGGCCCTATGTGGGCTGGACTGACCCCGGTAGCCCAGCCTCGCCTCGCATAGTCCCTGTTGATGCGGCAGCCTGCCGGGCCTATCGAGACCCGGGGATTCGAAACCGCTCCTAAGTCCTAAGTGCATGTCCGCGGCGCTAGCATAAAGTGTCAAGTCAAGTGTGAAGTGAAGTGTAAAGTCCAACCCTGTTTTAGGGGCCTTTGTGTTTGTGTTATGGCAGGTCGGGGCCAACTGTAAAGTGTAAAGTCAAGTGTAAAGCGACCTCAGACTCGGCAGGCTTTACTTTACACTTGACACTTGACTTTATTCTGAACTTGACACTCCCAGAGTAAATTCCGAATCCTGGTTTGCGTCCATTATGATCGTGATCAGCACTTCACCGCCCTCGGAATGCTTGCTCTTTGAAGCTTGCCCGAGCATGAGCCGGCCGGCCCACTCAAGAAACGGAGTTACGTAACCCCTTCCAAGGTCTAAGGAATGCCAAACACTGCGATTCTTTTCGCTACCGCCGCGCGGCGTTCTACAATGGCTTTAAGAGCAAAGTGGGTCTGGCTGCGGCGAAAGCGGCAGCTTTGCGATCTCAACATCAACGGTTGCCGCATCATAGCTCCCCGGCTCGGGCTTAGTGCGTGGTGGTCCGAGTCCGAGTCGTCCACACAGGCTGCCGCGGCGGCTCGTAGCATCCCATAGCACACGTCCCCCCTCTTCACTCCCCCCCCCGCGCACAGCTTTTAGTACATAGGTCCTGCAGTAATAAACAACAACTGGCACGCCGATGCGTGCCCACTGCCCATTCTGTGCCCTGTCACGGTTGCCCATGCAATTGTGCTTGATACCAAACACAACTCATCGGAGCATTTCCTTGCCTGACTGGGGTCATTCACTTGACTCGGGGGTCTTTCACTTGACCCGGGTAGCGGGGGAAACCTGTCACGCTGATCCCACCCTCCCCTCGCTAAGAAGCTTGCCCGAGCGGTAGCCGGCCGGCCCTTTCGGGACACGGAGTTTCGTAAACCCTTCTAAGGTCTAAGGCCAAACCATTGGAGTCATTCACTTGACTCGGGGTCATTCACTTGACTCGGGTCCCGGGGCCCCAAACTTCTTGGCAGCCCAGCCTCGCCTCGCATAGTCCCTGTTGATGCGCGGCCTGCCGGGCCTATCAAGACCCGTGGGTCGAACCACTCCTGACTGAGGCCCCGGGCCCGGGCTCCCCCCCCTCGCACAGCCGCTTTTACATAGGTCCTGCAGTAATAAACAACAACCCCGGGCCCCCGCCGGCGCGCAGGCGGCGCAGCTTTCGTGTGCCGAGACAGGCACCGAGCGTACATGACAGGATGGGCATGCAAAGAATAAGGTGGGGGGGATAGAGGGCGCACCGGGGCTGGTGCCGTGGAGAGGGAAGAGGAGGTCGGGTACGGAGGAAGTTTGTTTGCCTGGTGCGGAGCCCGGGCTGAGCCAGTGCATGGACTTAAGACTTGGGAGTGATGTCGAGCCCCTGGATCTCGGCACCGGGGGTTTTCCTGACGCCAAAACGTCTTCCGAAACGTTGCGAAAGCGCAACAATTCGTTCCTAAGTGTCAAATCTGACTCCCCCACCTCCCCGGGAAGCCCCCGGCAATCTCAACCCCCGGTTGAGGGAAGCTCAAAGAAGCGTTTTCTAGGCCTCCCGGGGGCTTTGCTGACGCCAAAAGGCAGCTGCATCCGCCGGCAAGTCACTCACCCAGTGCCTGGCAGTGCTTCTTCAACTTGAAGTTCAGGGCTTAGGAGTTCTTCTAAAGTTCAAGTTCAACTTGAAAGTTGCTCGGGCTAATGTCCTTGTTGTATGTTAGTCTCAGTGTCACGGTCCTGGGGCCCTCTTCGAGGGTGACCCGTCTCGGCAGCCCACTAATGAGGCCAAGCCCTAGTAAACCCTGAACCCTAAATCCTAACTTCTAGTCCAAGCAGATACATGCCCCACTCTGAACCTCAGATAGTAGTACCGGGACTTCTGGAGTGGTCTGTAAGGAAGACTGAGGAGGGCCCGGCGTAGCAATCTTGCGCATGTATGCTCTCATGCCGACACATAGACACAGAGACGCATAGACTTGTTCTACAACTATGCATGTGCGGCCAAATAAGCACATATGCACACATAGCTCAATTATGCTTGCGCGGCTGAATGCACACATGCGCACAACTATGCTTGCGCAACCACGAGGAGAGGGATGGAGGGAGGGGATGGAGGGAAGGTAGGGAGGAAGGGAAGGTGGGAGGGAGCTTTATTATCACAGTAACTGGGGAGAACATGCGCGAGAATCGGGCGCGACGTGGGAGGGGAGGGATGGAGGGAGTGAAGGAAGGGAAGGAGTGAAGGAGCTTGCACAGCGCTCCAAAGCCCTGCAATCAGCCCCAAGTCCAAAAGCTTATCTTTGCGATGTGCTACGTCGACGCGTGATACTCTGCAAAACGTGATCATCTGCTAGCCCTCTCGTCCTGTGTCCTGCTAGCGAAGCACGCAAGCGTGCGACCGGGCTATTCAACGCAAACGCAGTGATCGAGCAGGACCTCCCAGCGCGACCGCGCTACGCCGCAGGAGGCCGGCGCCACGTGCACCGAGCCAATGTTGAATATTTCGGTGTCGGCCCGGTGCTGGCCCTCGCTCGTCAGCACCTGTTTGATATTGGTGCAAAGGCCGGCGACTTGACAAAGATGCTCCCATCAGGAGACCACAGGCTTTTGGCGTGCGCTGGCGCTAGTGAAGACGTGTCCATTTTGCTATCAATACCCAACGTGTAAGATGCACTGACATGCAAGCCAGCGCTTATCTTGAAAATGATTTTGGGCGTTGGATCCGCTTGAAGGCCAATCACACGAGCATGTATGCTGGGAGAAGTGCTCCCCTCAGGAGACAGCAGGCTTTTGGCTGGCGCTGGCTCTTGTGATGACCTGTTTGCGTTGGGAGATGGATGGCGGCAAATCAAACCAGCAGCTTGAGGAGCCGCTGTCAGGGGAGCAGGGCGAGATGGGTCGTTGGCTCGGCGAGGCGAGTCGTTGGCTGAGCGATCCATGGCCTTGACCGGAATGGCCGTCGGGCGTGCTGGCTTTCCTGGCGCCGCTTTGCTGCATCCAGCTGCGAACTCGCAGTTGGCAGGCCAGGCATCTGACGTGTGCGAGGTGCATACGCCCACGTTGTTACGTGCTCGTGACATGTTACTTGGCACTGGATCCTCTTGGAAGACTGTCGCAAGCGTAGATGCATTTGTCCTGACCGCAGCAGGTTCTTTGGCCCCGATGCGCGGCGATGATGTCTCTCGATCATGCTGCTGGTTATCCATGGACTTTTCGACCCAATCAAACACGTCATCGTAAATAACACCGTCATCATGTGTCCACGACGTATCTCCAGAGACGCTTGACGTTTGATCATCTGCTTGCAAGCCAACCACGAGAGAATGGATACCATTGTCAATCTCCGGCGGCGTCTCCAACTGGAACATTGCAAGAGTGCGCTCGAGATTGTCCGTTGAATTTCTTTGCGTCCTTGACGCGGTCCAGCTTCCTGCCTTTTCACATCTCCAAACTTCATCCTGCTGCGCTACAACGGCGTCACTATTGCTCCCCTGTGTATTCACAGGCCCTGTTGGACAAAACGAAGGCCTGGGCGAACAAATCTCATCAACTATCTGTCTGTGGATGTTGGAGTACGCGGAAGTTGCTTGCGCATTCAGCATCATGACGTCCGATGACGGCTTATATGGAGTGTTTTTAGATGTCATTGTTGCAGAATCGTCTGACGTCAAACATGTCGAGAGAGATGAGCAAGATGTCGAGGGCGAAACATCGGCAGGAAACAAGAGACTCCTCCCTGCAGCACAAACAAGGGCAGGTGAAATTGGCCTCGAGTTTCCCTTTCCTTTCTTGGCATTGATGGCCGTCTCATTCTGAATCGAGCAGAGGTTATGTCCTCTTTCGTTTCCAGAAGACAAGGCCTGAAACCCTTCCGGCCTGGTCGCTGAAACTTGTTGCGAGCCCAGACTGTGCGCCGTCCAGGACTGCACCAGTCTTGGTGTATCAGGACGAGTCACGCGATGCAGCGTCACGCTGTCGCCCACACGTGGGCTATTGTGGGCCGAGTGCTGTGTCAAATTTGCAGAGTGTCTCAAGGGCGCTCTGCAAGACGACGATGGTACCACAGCCGGGTTTAGCGTCACAGGAGACTGATCCAGTTGACGAAGAGGGGCATGATCCTCTCGTCTCTGTGCGACACATGGCCACATGTTGCCTGCGCTTGTCACGGGGACCAGGGGGTTTCCGTTCACTCTTGCGGATCTGTATGTAATAAACCGCCCACACATCAGACCTCCTGCAGAACGTCTTGCTGGAAAGTCCGTCCTCAAGTTGAGAGGATTTGAATGCTCTTCCACGCCTGGCATTCTCCCTTTCTCGTTGATCGTCATGAGCGCACGATCTGGCACCTCTTTTCCATGCGCTGCGGTCGACGCTGCATATGATGCAGCCAAAAAACGGCTTTTCAGCTCAAGGTCAGCAAGGCGGCTGTCCAAATCATTTAATCGCACTTTCAGCTGCGCCACACGCTCTGCCCGGCCCTCTGTTGCTCCTGCACACGGCGCTTCCTCGGACTCGGTAGGCTCTATTGGGCAGGGTCCGTGGGGACTCTTTTCTGCACAGGTCAGTGCGCCTCGGGTGGTTGTAGAGGACGGCGCATCGGACGAAAAACTATTGCGTTGGGAGATGGATGGCGGCAACTCAAACCAGCAGCTGGTGGAGCCGCTATCAGGGGAGCAGGGCGAGATGGGTCGTTGGCTCGGCGAGGCGGGTCGTTGGCTGAGCGATCCATGGCCTTGACCGGAATGGCCGTCGGGCGTGCTGGCATTCCTGGCGTCGCTTTGCTGCATCCAGCTGCGAACTCGCAGTTGGCAGGCAAGGCTGTGGAGGCGTTCTGCCTTCTCTTGGCGAATCAGACGCCGATGAAGCTCAGACTGTTGCGCGTAGGCATGTTGTCGGTAGTACTGATCCACCCAAGGCGAGTGCTTGAGCATCGGGCGGCGCGGCCGGCGGCCGGCAATCGCTCCTTGGAGTAAATTTTTTTTTATCCAGGCCAGGCTGCTCAGTACCGGTAGTCATTGCTCCACCTATAAATGGAACAACCTCTCGCTCCCTTTTAACACCCGTGGTACCACTGGGTAGGTTTGCACAAAATGTTTTGCATCTGTTGACGTTCGTTCGTTGACGTACTGAAAGAGATACCAGCGATTTTTTTCGAGATTGTGGATCCGTTTCGTTTTCACAACGCTTCTGTGTCTCGTCTTCAGACCACCTCTCTCAGACCACCTCGGGCAACCCAACGTAGGCGTCTAGAGACGCATCTCACCGCCGCGTCCCAAGCGCGCGTTGGGATCCAAACGCGCCAAGGATCTGGCAATAGAGCATGCGCGAGGAGCCATCGCAAGGCACGGCTAATGCTCCGTGGATGGAGAGGGCTGGCGCACACGTACTCCAGACTCTCGCCCAGATGTCGCGCATCACAGGCACGCGAGGATCGCACAGCCAGAATCCAGTTTCTTTTTCGTGCTCATCGCCCTCCTCTACTTCCTCGGACGAGAATGTCAGCCGACTGTGGTCCAGCTCCCATCATTTTGTGGTTGTCTTCGACGAGCCGGGGGTTGCCGACGGAGGTGGCGTCGGCGACGATGGGGTTGGGGCCCGGGGGAGGCTGTTCAGCGGAAAGGACGATATAGAGGTTGAGCATTGCCCAAAATTTGCAGTTCGAAGCACGCCGCAGGCGGATCGGCGCGCCCCAACGATGCCTCTACCTCCAGTCGAGAGTCCCGAGAAGATTCGGTTTTACGAGATATTGAAGGAGGTGGACCTCGACCATGAAGTGGAAGGGCTCGCCGCAAACGGGATCAGGAAAGAAAGCGATCTGGATTTTGTGGACGAAATCGTCCTCAACGAATTGACCATATCGCCGGTGAGTAAGGCGAAATTGAAGAGGTTAATCGCTTCCGTGCCCCGACCTGCTGGCACATGTATTTCCGAGCGAGCCCTGGGAAATGTCGATATGGCCACCGCCGTGCACTCAACGACGCCTCCACCGGTCCATTCCACGACACCTCCACCGGTCTCCCCTCTCGTGTTGGTTGTATTTGCCACATGCATTGCTGGAAAATGACGAGGGTGCTTGATATTCAGAACGGGCTGATCGATGTCCAGCCTCTCGTCTCGATTGTTGACATCCAGCCTATGATGATCCAGCCTGAGGCCACAGAAATGGGCTGGATCGGCATGCTGCTCGAATGGACAGAGGTATGGCAAAATATTTGGTTCAATCGAGAAGCGCCACCATTGCAAGCGAATATGCGCTCCCGTCTCGATTGCTGATTTTTCGAGGATCAGACCTCCCGATCCAAAGCTTTACGGCATGGCACTGATGAAAAGTCCATGAGCAGAGACACGACGAGGTTCGAGTCAGAAAGCTTCGGCCTGGTTATCCGGCTGCGCAGTGCGGACTCATCCACTTGAATGACGTGCTATGCAAGGTTGATGACATCCCGGTACTAGGGCTTACAGATTTGACCGACAGAGTGACGCGCACGCCTGTCAGACTAGAATTCTGTCGACCTGACGACCGCCGCATCTACGCCGTTACGCTGCATCGCAACAGAGAGATAACCCTATCCAGCTTCGCAGGGCCGACTCAGAGTTCAAATCGCTTACAGACAGTGTGCGTGACGGAAACAGTCGGTACCACTCTAAGTTCGGTCGTTGAGCCGTTCTTACAAAACCTTCTGAAACATGACGAGAGGGATTCTACTTCGAGGAATGGTTACTGAATCAGTAGAACTGAGATTTTCCGGTAGTAAATACGCATATGTCGTCGGTATTGGCCACTAGTGCCAGACTGTCAGTAGTTATGACTCATATTTTACGGTCGGCGTAAAGATGTATTCTCTCTGTTAGGACTGAGCGAAGCTGCGCATGCACGCACACCGGCGTGCCGCGCACCTGCAGGGCGCGTGCTGGCCGTGTCCTCTGCGTCAGCTCTCGCCCACGTGTCATCTTTTACTCAGTCGGGTAACGCCATAAATTCTCCTCCCCAGAGGATCGTAGATCAATCATACACATTTGCACTGTTAGACTGTAGGAGAGCCCAAGAGTAGTGACTCAAGAGTATCGTAATGTCTATGACGGGGGTCCTGGGCGCGGCCCGCTTACAGACGTTGCATCTCCCTATGTTGGCGGGACTGTGTTCGCGTGTGCGCACTTCGCACCCGCGAACAGCTCGGATGGCGCGGCCAGACGTCTTTTCAGATATCAAGACTGGCTTTGGTCAGTCGCAAAATATCTTTGGGGATGCCCAATCTGATTCTGTGACCTGCACCGAGGTATCCTGTTTTTGTTTCCCCTCGACGGTACAGGTTTGGCAGGCGTGCGAACGCGAGCTGGCTGCAGTGGAGGGATTGGGTTGCGATCTTCTTGATAATCCGAATCTGCTTCTGGTTTAGGTGCAGCGTTATGAAAAATCTGCCAGATGAGAATTTGTGTTGTTGACACTCTCAGGAGACCCGTAGTGAGCACACCAGAAGTACTTCACGCCAAAGCCAGACTGATAATGAGGGCGATGGACCCACCACCGCCTGATCAGCCCCATGGAGCCAGTGACGCCCGCTGTCATCTTCACTCTTGGCTTATCTGAATACACGAACGCACCCACAGCTGAGCTCTTGCAGGCACAATCGTCGCTCGTGCAGCAAATATTCAAACTTCCCAAAAAAACAGGATACAGAAAATCCAAATTGGATCCATGATTTGCCCTTGAGCGATTGGCTACTCCATGCTCATCTGAGCACTGCCATTTGGGTTTTCTTCCTGTGTGTGAGAGAGAAAGAAAGAGAGCCTTTCATGATCTTCTGCCAGTGCGGCCGCGTCACTCGGCTCGCGTGACAAGGACCTTTATACTGCATCGACCCGGACTCCCGGAGGTAGGGCCCTTTGTGACTTTGCAGAAGAGGGGGCGTCCCCGGCGGCCCTGCTCGTCCTAAATCGCTCTGGTTGCTGAGCTGTTTGTGTCACTTTGTGTCGAGGAGCACGCTCCTCGAAGTTCGCCATTTCACGGGGCCAGCTCCTATACTTGCGTTGAATGGAGGTATGGAAAACAGAATTCATTTCTCTTAATGTCATGTGATATGCTTGCGCCTCGTTTTCAGTACTCTCTTTCTTCTCTTCTTCACATCTGTGTGCTCAAATACAGGACACTGCATGAGCCATGCAAAAGTGAGGAATCTATATGGTGATATAATAGAGACTAGCTGGCTTTCGCGTGCTTTATTTTGCAGGTGCCCACGGTGAGTCCTTTCAATAAATCTCCAAAGTGAGGGATCAAATCATACTGCCAAGGTCGCCGATGCATCTGTTTGTTTCTGTGCGTTGACGGTCTTAGGTTGCGAAATATGTGCGAAGGTCAAACTTGCCGCTACGGTCTCAAGCTCGCCCTGTCAGAGACGCCAGACAAGCGTCACGTTCAGAATGGTGATGTGCGAGTAAATGAAAGAAAGGGGGGATCAAGCGATTTTCACGCAAGCACTTGCCACTTGCTCTTTCCCATGCTACTGAGCGGCGTCATGGACTCAAGCTGATCTGCCCTCCGTTCATGACACTCTGTCCCTATTGGTGCCCTTTCTCTCACACACATACACACATACACACCAAGAAGAAAGGAGCAGGTTTAGAAGTCATTTGTATCGAAGCGCGCTCTTGATCCCTTGGAGCCCGCTCTAGTGGTTTATCATGGAATGAGATGTCCGGTGAGCACTCTGACGTAACGGCCCCTGTTTTTTTTGGGGACAGAGTGATTTCATCAAATTGATTAGAATCAAGCGTACAGAAACAACTTGAAATCAGATTGGGCAGATTCGATCTGGTAAATTTCTTAGAGTGCAAACTGATGTATAGGCGAGACAATATATGAAGCCACGCAGGGTGCTGACCGAGCATCAGGTGCGAGATAGGGTCCTGTGATTGACGTTCGAGGAGATTTGCCACCTGCCTTGTCGACGTTCCTGTCCGTGGAGGCGTGTCAGGGGCACAAGCGGAACAAAGCAACCAAGGAAATGGGGGCAACTCCAATGATGATACCTGAGTCCGATGGGACGGGTAGAATGCGCACAGCCACCAGCATGTCCTTTGTTGACAAATTCTTTATCTCAAAGGCATCCCTGTCATAGTCAGTGAGAAGTTCAAGCTTTTGAGCGACATAAGGGATGAGATCAGAGAGATCGAGACTCAATCGCAAAGTTGCGGCTTGCGCTGAGACATCTTCGTCCGTCGACGCTCCAGCAGAGGACTGCGCCTCACTTGCAGCCGATTCCTGCGACGGCTGAGTATTATCGCCATTGATCACATGGTGGAGGAAGACCACGTCGCCGGTAAGAGACCATGTTTTCTGAAGCTTGTCCCACACCCCTTCAGAGTGTTCTGGGTAATCGTTGCTAGTAGATTGCGAATTGCCGGTGGCTTCTGCATTGCCAGAATTGCGCTCGCAGATCCTGAATTGCTTGAAATCAGACACTCGAATAGTTGGAGCGTATTCGGTGGTCACCGTGCGATGCTCCTGACTTAATGACGGGTCATAGATTGTCTTCATTAGCTGGGTTGCGACAGCTTCGGGATCCCGTCCTGGACAAAACATGCAAGTTTAGCATGCATCATCCAAGCTCAGATGTAGATTTGGTGTCAAGAAGTTCACTTAAAATAAGGAAGTTTCAACTGCATTATCCATTTGTGGTATGCCATATCAAAGTCAATGGACAGAAGGTAACAGAAAGCAGTTGGATTGGGAGAAACAGGATACCTGAATAACGCCGAGGGTGAATGCGTACTTTGAGGAGGCAGCGACTCGCTTTACACCTGACGACTTCAAACCCATTGGAAGGGTACTGTGTCGCAGCTGAGAGCTTGCGAATAATGCTACTTGTCAGGGCCCGGAATTGCTCTGTGCTCCGCACGAATGTGAGATTCAACACCACAAATTCAAAATGGTGAGGCGAATCGACGTTGCCTGCATCCGATTCTGAGGCGACTGAAGGTGGTCTGTTTTCAAGGTTTGCTGCTGCCGCTCGTGCCGCCCGATCATATTTTTCGGTCCGCTCGCGGTCTCCGTTGGATTTCCACGAAAATGCATTCATAGCATTCATGCGTGCAAGAATCCCGGCACCCGCCGCTAGTGTGTACCCGTCAATCGCTCCACCATCAGAGACAAGCGAATGAGACGAGGATCGAAAACTGCCATGCAAAACAAGTCTAGTCACCACGTGCGTGCAAAGACTCGAAAGACATCCCTCTTTGAATGCACGCCGATGCCCAGTGCGTGGTATGGATCGACGGCGAGATCAAATATTTCATAACAAGTACTTTCGTGTGCAAGCGACTGCGCGTACACAGGTCAACACACACACACACACATACTCTCGCCGTCTCTGTCACACACACACTCTCTCTCGCTGTCTGACTTCCTCCTCTCTCACCTGCCAATGTCTCCATACATAGCCGCCTGCCAATGCAACGTAGCAAATGTCAACTAGGCGCACGCATACGGTTGCATGTGGTGTGGCGAATCTAACAGTGTACAACAGGGACAGGGCTCGCGAGCACCGGCGCAGGTCGATGAAGCCACACAAATTCACAGGCGATATAATGCGTATGCATAGTATGAAGATAAAACCTCGAGTTCGCCTTGGACATAGTTTTGTGTTTGTCTGCGAAGCATTCGTGCGACTTGTTGCTGCTCCTGGCCCGCGCCCATTCCAAATAACCCGAGTATTCTAGCGGGATATAGTCTTTTGAGCATTGGAGCGAAAGCCATCTTGCAAGAGGTAATGGCTGGTGACACAGCCTTTGAAATTGCCGGTCCCACTTTCACTGCAAGGCGATACATGATTGCAAGAGCTTGAGAGACGGGGTCCATCAACGACGAGAGAGCAGAAATCCCGGTACCCATTAGGACCGTTATCATAGTGGCTGTGTATGAGCGCGCATATATGGCATTAGCTTATTTGTATTTGAGAAATATTTGCATCTAGGGGATCATTGACAGCATAAACAGTTGAGCACTTCGACTGATACAGCGGACGCAGAATTTAGGTTACCAAATTCGCCTTCGAACCCAGGAATTTGAACGCCGAACAGGATGGGAATGGCAATCAGAGCATATGCTGTTCGTGGGAGGGTGCGGGTGAGGGGGAGGGGGAGGGTGAGGTGAGGGTGAGGGTGAGGGAGTGCATATGCATATATCAGCGTGTGTGTTCGCATGCATGCATGTGTGAGTGCAAATGTGCTTGTGCGTTTGTGTGGACGTGTGTCAGTGCATCACGATCATTTGGACATGGTTTTGCAGGTTCAAGATGGGCGTTAGGGAGTACCGAAGCAATTGGTGAGTGCCGCACAAGCTTGTATCAGCTCGGTTTTGAAATCGTTGTAAGGGCGGAGAAAAACGATGATTCCCGAATCAAATATCATGAATCCGAGCGACATAGCGGCGTTGAGTCGTCCATCCGTCATATTCACCGTGGCCGACATCCATATTCTTTTGAAGAGCACCCACACCGCGAACATCCACATTCCTCCAGCATAGCTAGTAATCAACCAATTCCATCTATGGATCTTGTGGTCATCGTAACACCAATCTCCCTTGGCAGACCACTGGTCCTGAAATGCACGCAAAACACCCATCCTTGGCAGACACCCCGGAGTTTTGTACAGTTTCCTGAGCAGCGCCCGGAAGGATGGGACGTTCTGTCGTTCTTGATACAAATGGTCATTTGCTTTGATGTGAGGGTGAATTTCGATCAGGGCAAACAGCATTATTGCGATAGGACCAAACACCAAGATGCCGACTGCCACAGTAATGTGCCATGAGCACGCTGAGATAACTGCCATGAAGGTCACATCACACAGGGCAAGGTATTGCGCCAGAAGGACCTGGATCACAAAGGATGATCGTATAGAATTAGCGCAACAGCAGGCGGTATCAATGGCAGTTTCAAAGACACAAGCAAGGGGGAGGTTCTTCCTATTTCTCAACGCCCACTAGTATTAGGGACGAGTAGGGAGAAGTTACTGTATAATTGCACTAGTCGAGC
>Ga0115006_10002451_pt1 | contig 12210 bp, 9 predicted proteins | sample ArcOceMetagenome_3_FD_88943 | JGI IMG/M metagenome (GOLD analysis project Ga0115006, IMG submission 88943) | Marine eukaryotic phytoplankton communities from Arctic Ocean - Arctic Ocean- Svalbard ARC20M Metagenome | ecosystem: Environmental > Aquatic > Marine > Oceanic | place: Arctic Ocean...
GAAAAGTACGCAGGAAACTGGCGGCGGCCGTGGATGTGTGTATCCCGGCATCCCGCCCGTTCTGTTTTCGCCCACCGCGTACCTACTCGTACGTACTACGCGTACCTACGTACGAGTAGGGCAGTAGCGTAGGTAGGTACTAGTACTACGTAGTACGTACTAGTACATACATGTCCCCGCGAGAGACCCCGAGGATTTTGATCTGACAACCACACAACTCCAGCACAACTCCTCAACTCACTCTTAACTTCAGCAAAGATGCCCATCGCCAACGACTTCAGCTTCGTGCATATTGCCGCCAACCCTTCAAAACCGATCGGGGTCAAAACGGCGTCCAAGTCTGGCGGCCTCCAAAACGATGCCCTCATCGCCTACGCCAAGCACTACTTTCAGGCCCAATCCGGAAATGCCGCGCGGCTCAATGCTTTGGATCAATTCGGTCCCGAGGAGCGGGTGGGGCTAGCAGCCAAATTGCGGTCACAGGCGGGCAACTCTCCCCATGTGATGGGAATGAGCGACGACGATATGATCAATCTGCTTCGCACCAGCTACGAGTCGACAAGCTGCGAGATCACAGCACTGACCGTTCCAACCAAGGACAATATGCACCGTGCCGTCAGCATGTATGGCGCAGATAATGCCCGGAACGACAAACTTCCCTTCAACAAGCGAGCGACCGAGCTGTTGGTTGCTACCGGTCATGCTCCCCCCTCCGGCGGCAAGGACGACCAGGGCAATGATTTACCCTCGGGTGTTTGCGGCGATGTGTTCGTTGGGCGGTGTCACGACGACGAGGTTGGCGATGTATGGGAGAGGGTCGACTTTACCATCGATGATGCCGACTGTCGCAGCGATTGGTGTCGTCAGGCACGCAAGCCCGGAGGCGGCGGCGGACGGGGCTCTGAGGGCGGTGGAGGAGCGGCTCCAAGTTTATCAAACTTAATGGCCCAGCAACTTGCTGCGGCGCAGGGTCATGGCGGCGGCGGCGCAGCAGCAGCAGTCGGAGGCACGCCTTTGCTTCAGCAAGGTGCTGCTGGTGCCGGAGGAGAAACGGATAACGGGACGTACAAATGGAGCCAAACAGACGAGGAGGTCGAGCTGAAATTTGCAGTGGCCAAGGGAACAAAAAGCAAATACGCCAAGGTGAACTTTTCCAGGCAGAAAATAAAGGTGACAGTTGCTGGAACGACCCTGGTAAATGGCAAGACTGGCGGCGACTATGTTGTTGATGAGAGCACATACACCTTGCAAGACGACCCGGATGGAAATGGTCGGGAGCTGTGCATTACTCTTGGCAAGGCCGATGCATCCAATTGGCCGTATCCAATCGAAGTCGAATAAAGCAATACTGGTACTTCTTTACTTGATGATCTAAGTAACGCAGGATCGAAGGCTCACTCTACTACGTAGTTAGAGTATTTTGCTTGTTGAAATATATGTATTAAGTTAGCAGGATTTCTTTTGTGTTCGTTACATCTACGCACGTTCAAAGGAGCATAAAAGCGCATTACAGTGCAGGTATTGCAGGGATCACGTCACGAACACCGGACTACCACGCAGCTTATGTCATCAACCTTGCCCCCAAGACCTGTCTTGTACTTTTCGTATCTTTGTTGTTTGGCCTGTTTGGCGTACGGCGTCGGTGCCTCTGTGTCCAGGGATACGACACGAGATTGGTTGATGACCTTCCCGGCCATCATGCCCGCTCTGTCTGGCACAGAACTGATTTGTTCCCAAATATCGTCCGGAGTCAGGTTATCGAAAATTCCATCCGACCCTGCAACGATGATGTCGCCCGACTGTAATTGGAACGTGAGTTTTGTGGCATCCTTGGCTCTGTCCGGCGAGTCCTCAGCAAGCTGATACGGGCAATCGAAGTAGTGCAATATCTCCTTGGTCTTAGCGGCAACCTTGCCATCGCGGTAGACCAAGACGGTGCAGTCGCCTAGGGTTAGGACACGAAGAATATCGTCCTCTCCGATAGACGCCAGCGTCGCCGTAGATGCTCCGGTAGCCTCCATGTTTGCTATTTCCGCAGCTGTTGCCAACGCATCGACCATTTCACTCAATGTGAGGCCATCGTCACTGATAAGACCCTTGATCTGCGAAGCTAAAGTAAAGGAGTACAAGGCCATGCCTTTCTCTTTGAGCGCTCCAGATACGCCGTCGAAGACTCCAAAGGATCGACCCTTGGCGAAGACTGCATCCTCTCCTCCCCAGCTCGCCTTCTCGGGACTGGGCAGCACCTTGGACGCTACCTCAATTTTGATGGGCGTCTCCGACGGAATGATGATATCATCCAGCTTAGGCTTGGTCTTGAAGAGGTCAGTGATGGCAAAGCTACCCTTCTTTGATGGTGCTGGTGCGGCGGCAGAAACGTCTTCCTCGACCGATGAGGCTGGCGCCACCTTTACAGGAGCGGGGGCAGGGGCGGGAGATGCTTTTCCTTGGTAAGAGCCAACGTAAGCGCCATCATCCGCAATGGCCTCTTCAATGATACCGCCGGCAGTGGAGGGTGCAGTGGCAGGAGACGAGGCAAAGAATGCCCCGAAACCCTTCTTGGGAGCGCTCATCACTTCCTCTATGATTTCATCCGTTGATTCCTCCGTCGGAGCACTGCTACTGCTCATCAGTGAGGCGAAGAATCCACCGCCGCTAGGCGTCTCGTTGCTTTCCGCTGCGGCCACGGCCGCTGTTCCATCCTCACCCTGACCCCCCGCCTCCTGCTTCTCCAACGATGCCTCATATTCCGACCGCTTCTGCTTCATGGTGCGCTCCTGCGCCCTGGTCATTTTAATGGCGGGAAAGGTATCCGTCGGGGGCTCCCACACACTCTCCCCGGTCTTGCCATTGAAGAAGTACACCAGACCGGTCGTTTCATCGTCGAGGTAGGCCGACCAATCTCCCTCGGCCGCCAACGGCGCGAGGTCCATGTGCAGTCTCGTCGAAAAAGACGAGGGCGTCTTTGCGATCAAAACATTATTATGCCGACGATGAACGGAAAGGGAAGTTGCAGATGGCACAACAAAGGCCAAACAGCCGGAGGAGGGGACGCCATTGACATCTACATGTAGCAGGACACCGGTCAGCCCCATTGCCACCAATGCCGTCGTCGTTGGCGTCGAGATGTGCCTCATTTCCAATCTCCAATCAGCAGGGCTTTCGTTCGTACGGTGTAGTGCCCACTTATTTCAAGGTATGCTATATTACAGTAGAAGCTTAGCAAGCGTGGACTTTGCGTGACTTGCGGCGGTGCTACTTGCAAGCATTGCCTGCGTGGGCGGCGAGATGTGGTGCGGTGGTGCGGTAAGTACGAGTACCATAGGCAGGCGGTAGGCCGGTATCGGTAGGCCGCGCCGCCGCGCGCGCCGCGTGACGTGACGACGTGACGCCATCGGCCATCGGCCTGAATAGTTTTGAGCCACTCGACTAAACAAAAGAACCTGCCGACGTGGTTCGCACCGCACTTCTAATTTGTTCGAATATTCGATTGGAATATTCATAAAATTGATTCATTCTTGTGTTGCGTTGGGCTACCGTAGTACATGTAGAGCTACGTAGGAGCAAGTCTCTCTGTCTTCGTAACCTCCTCGTCGACCGCATTGATTGGACGCAGAGCGAGAGCAGAAATTCCCATCATCTTTCCCTACTATTCCATCAGCATGTCCGCTTCCACAACCACGCCGGACGAATGCAAGCCCCCGACTGTCAGGGCAACCATCAACGTTCCTCTGGACTATGAGATGCGGATCGGGGAAGACCTCGATGCGACGGACGCCACGGCCATCCTCCATGGCAGCGTCGACAGGGCCATTGCTGAATACGCCCACGAGCGGTTCGTCTCTGACTGCAGCCAGGGCGTCCTCGGCGTGTTTCCGGGCTACACCGACTTCGTCGACATGAGCGCTGTCAGCTGCCAGCTCGCCGGCAACTGCTTCCCCGTCCAGGGATACGTCATCGCTCAGTACGATCCCGAGTCCCTAACGCCGACGGAGGTCTCGGCGTCCGTCTCTAGGACCATCGCCGCTGGCATGGCCAACAACGTCGCCCGGAACGATCCCACGGGCACCCCGGGCATCCCCACCAGGGAAGGTGTTACACTGGGCATGCAGGGCGATACCTACGTCGGGGGCGTCCGCTCTCAGGATATGTCCAACGGCAACCCGGGGGGAATCCCCGGCATGTCGCCCGGTGGCAAGTTTGGCATCTCCCTGCTGTTCATTTCCCTCTTCGCCCTCCTCGTCGCCGCCGCCGTCCGACACAAGAGGCGGAGAGAGGCCTGGAAGGAGGAGGAAGAGTACGACGCCCACGACGATCTCGCCTTCGACGCCAACGGCGGCGCCGGTTCCGGTTCCGGTTCCGACGCAGCCACCACCAAGGCCAGCATGATGAAGGAGATCGACGACGTCATCGCCGGGCTCGACATCAATGGCGCCCCCACCCAGGGTACAGTCGCAAGTGCCGATGCCGAGGTGGAAGAGGAACGGTCCTTGGCCTCCGTTGACAAGGCAGCTCGATTCCCCGTCGACCGACAGGGATTTCCCTCTCCCAACGGCGGCGCCGGTGGTAACGGCGGCGAGGAGGGCTTCGAGGTCAGCATGACCTACATGTAAGTCAAGCAAAATGCAAAGCAAGGCGCTATTTTTTAAATTACACACGTAAGTTGAGTCTACAATGAATCAGGCCACCAAAGGTGCAAGGGAAAAAGAGTCTTCGTCATGTTTTTTTACAGACGATGTAATTTTCAATTCGGGGGGGCTCTCTGCAGCGCCTTCTGAATGTTTGTGAAGATGATCTGCAATTATGTTTATTTTTATCAACCGGTAGATCTAATACGCGGGTCGATAAATTCTTGGTTGGGCCAGTAGATCTACGATCGTAGTGAATCAAAAGAGATCAGTTTTTAATTGAATGTTTCATAAGAGGAGGAGAACAAAAAAAGAGGAGTCAGAGACAGTGTAAAATACATGTAAATTTGAATCGAATCACAAATCACAAATCCATCGAAAGCTGGCCATGCCATGATATGAACGGCTGGCGTAAACAGATAAAATTCTATTTTTCGATTTTTTTCGCACATGTCACTTTTGTTGGCGGCTGGCGGCTGCGGCTGGCGGCTGGCGGGCGGCTGAAATTTTGTTGCTGCTTTGCTGACTTTGCTGCTTTGTATTACCGATTGACATCTTGGCATTGTACCGAACGGTAGCATGCCCGAGGCGCATGGCAGCAACCTCCTTCCTTTATAAAAAAAAACGCTTCAAAGAAAAGACAATGAAACACTCGGCGGGAGTCGGTGCAGCTGCTGCACCTCGCCAGAGACCTCGAGAAGCGCAGGAGGCCATCACCGGCGATGACCTTCCCCACGTTTCGTACGAGCAGTACTACGAATGCGGATGGCCGTCCATCGTTCGGACTGCCACCGTCGAGTACAAGGTCGAGGTCCTCACCAAGGGCCTGGGAACCGACTGGGCTAGGGGCGGCAGCGGCGGCGCATACGGCGATTCCAACGACCTTGCCGCGTTGATGATGCAGGAGGAGCCCGGCGACGGCGAACAGACCAACCTCCTGGAGTCGCTCAACACCTACGTCCCCGCCCAGGCCCAGTCCATCCTGGGCGTCGAGGAATGCCGCGTCCAGGCCGATGCGACGCAGCGAGTCTTTGACGGCACATCCGGCGGCCTTCGTCATCGCCATCGGCAGCGTGCTCTGGCTCTCCAGGGCGAGGGCATCGTCCAGATCATTGCTCGAGGGAGCCGATACGATGACAACGCAGGGAATTGCGACGGCGACGGCGATGGCAATGACGGTGTGGTGTGCACCCCCCTCAAGTCGTACAGCACCGTTGTGTTTGATCCGGAAGTAACTGACGGGCGACAGGCCAGCCAGGTTGTCATGACTGCCATTACCGAGGCCGTGAACACCGTCACATCTCCCACCAACGACGGGAGTCGTCTGCAGGGCGACATCGATGCGTCCATCTTTGCCAACAACGTCGTCGGCATCCAAGTTACTGAATGGAACGAAGCCGTGCAGAGCGACATAATTGTCCCCACCGACGACGAGATCGGCAGCACTGACGTCGTCACCTCTCGCAAGGAAGGTGGAGAGGACGTCCTCGCAGGTGGAGCTGTTGCTGGGGTTGTCATTACCGTCCTCCTCGCGCTGGCCGCCGTCGTGGCCATGCTCGTCGTTCGCAAACGGCGAAGGTCGGCGGCAGCGTACTTCTCCAGGAGCGACGACAGCATGGGTGATAACACCACGTACAACGAGAAAGCGTACGACCTCAGTCTGTACGAGCACCCCAATGGCACGGGCCGGAGCACCTTCGAGGAGAACGAGATCGGCAACGTCGATCCTATGACAATCGCGGCCAATGTCGCAGCTGACGTCGCCGACGCCGCCCTAGAGCAGAACGACACTACGTGCTGCTCCTTTGGGGCCGGCGGTGCCACCGACGTGGGGATGTGCCAACGTTGATGTCGGCCGCAGAGAGTGAGAGAAAAACACACTATTATTAGGTACATACATATACGACCTCTTTAGTTTTTAAAATGATCTGGTTTTGATCAGCTGTGACAGACACCCATAGCCACCATAGGCCTAGCCACCCATAGCCACCAACCTCAGGAGGTCTCTCAGAGGCTCAATGGAATACGAATACACAGAAAACCCACGAAAGCACGACGTGCTCTGCGGTGCGTTGATAGCGTAGAATTGAATTGAGTTGCAGAATTGCGATCGTAGACTCTCATTACTGACCTCTCTCTCGTATCGCCGTACCTTCTCCAGGGCGGGGCGGGGCCACCAACAACCGCTCTGGGAACGTAGAGTACCGCTCCCTCGTGCAGGGCCACCAGGACGGCTACCTACATGCCGCCAAGAGCGAGAAGAAGGAGATCGCACGGTCCATCGTGGCCACCATCCGTTCTCGCGGTGGGAGATTCCTCAGGAAGTGCACCGACGGCAGAGTTGGATGGTTGGAGATAGGAGACAAGAAGGCCAGAGAGAAGACGTCGCAGGCCCTCCGAGAGGGGTTGGATGCCAAGACGCTCCTGGCCAAGGGCATCGTCAAGGCGGATCTTTTGGTGGAAATTGCCACTGCCTCGGAGGGTCCTCCCCCCACCAAGCGCCGTCGTCGCAGTTCGGATGCCGACGTGGCATCGTCCGAGGCTTGGGGTGGTGGGGTCGAGGCCAGGAACCAGCACCAGCTCCTGCAGATGGAACAAGAGGCTAATGCATGTAGTCCAGGTTTAGCAGATGCAGACGATGACACGTTGGCTGCTGCACCGGCGGCCGCAAACAAGGCTACATGTACTGCCAGTCCAGAGCTGGTCGCAGAGGCTGCTCCCGCCTATTACGATTATGGTAGCATCTTCAGCTTAAATGGCTTGAATGGTGCCAGTGACTATTATGCGCTTGGGTACCCCGTTTCCCACCCCGTTGGGGCCTACCATCCTGGTGAGTCTGGTGCTTTTGAGTATGTTGCTTCTGCTCCTATTGGCGCTGGTATGCCTGGCGTCGTCGGCGCTTATTGTAATGATACCACTGCCTCAGGCTCAGGCTCGGGCTCGGGCTCAGGCTTGGATTATGGGACAGATGAAACGGATTTGTATGCTTCGGGTGCCCGTGAGTTCGACGTTCCTCCTCCTCCCATAGCGGGCTGGTGGCAGTGCTCAAGCTAGGCGAGGTGCCATACATGTAATGGTAAAATGTTCGTAGCCATTCACACCAGAGTATTGATAGCATTACTGCAGTACAATTAGATCTGAATCTATCTGCACACGTAGATCTTCTAGACTATAAGAGGCTGTGTCGTACCGATTCGTTAGCTACATAAATCTGATCTCTAGCTATCGCTAGCAAGCTACTACGTAGTACCGTGATAATCGCGCGGTACGTACTACATGTAGATCTACATGTCCGAGCTCTGTGCATCTACTCCGATTCCGATTCGGATTCTTCCTCCTCCTCCGAGGATGTCGCGTCTTCGTCCTTGTCATTTTCCTCGTGAATGTACATGCTTTTGTCAAGCTTTTCCAGCAAGTGGGGAGTGATGTGCTTATTCATGCTGAACATGGTAACACGCGCGTTGCCTCCCATGACGGCTTGAAGCTTGGCATCGCAGAGGATTTCTCGCTTGTCGTTGGGGTTCTGCAAATTGTTGGCCCGAATATACACCCACAGGGCCTGAGTGACCTGCGGGCGCGGGAGAATGTCCTTCCCACAAACATCGGCCAGCGCTGGCGACAGACGGTACGGGGCCTGCTGTCCCGGCGTTCGCTTCTTCTTCTCCCCCTTCTTCCCGGAGGGAGCCTTGCGTTTTTTGGGCGTGCTCGAGTTTTTGGTCAGATCAACCGGGGGGTAGGGGTGGATGTGCGATCCGATGTACTTGTTCATCGTGAACTGAAAAGCATTGAAAAAATGCATCCATTCAATAATGAGACGTTATGCGATACATGTCTTCAACGCAGGGAACTACGAACTAGCCACGTTGTAGCTACGTAGCTAGCTAGATATATTATTACAGAAAACAGTAGACACTCACCATGGTAAAGCGGTCGCAGGGAAACAGCTGCTTCAGCGTATCATCGAGGATGATCTCCCGCTTATCGGTGGGATTCTGAAGATTGTTCTCCTTCACATAGGCCCAGATGGCCTTGACGATCTCCGTTCGGGCGGCAAGACGATCCTGCTTTCCTAGAAACTTTGCCATTTCTGAGGATATTTCTTTCTGCGCCGTAAGACCGCCACCACCGCCCCTCTTCTTCTTGGGCGCTGGCTTTACTTCTTCGTCTTCGTCCTCAGACGAAGATTCCTCCTCATCGTCGTCATCGTCCATCTCATCGAGGATCTCTGTGAGGGTAGCCTTGATGAAGGCCTTCTTTGACGATAACTCTACACCTCCCATAGCCTGTCCAAGTCGAACAATGAATTGCTTTGTGGTCATAGTGTTGAGATCCACCGTCGGAACGAGCTTGGTCATCCATGCACGGATCACATCGTCACCGGGAGTTGCCATTGCTGGGGTTTCCGGTCTGGTTTGTACGTTTTATGTGCCTACGATGTAGGTATCTTGGCGATCCGTTTCAATCGCTTCGGTAACAGAAACTGGATGATTACGATTCTTCCTTCGATTGTTCGATTGGCGAAAGATCAAAATCTTGTGGTGTCGGCGCTTTTATTGATTGAGGAACCAACTTCACTTGACTTGATCGCAACGATTCGGGGTAGAGGTGCTGCCCCGGGCAAGGAAATGGGCACAACGACCGGTACAGGTTGTGGTGGAAGCGGCGGCGGTCTACTACTCTGCTACTCTGTAGCTGTGCATACATATAGTATCTGTGCAGACTTCATCATCGGATGACGTACCGACCGCTCTACGCTACATACATACGGTACGAGCTCGTACGATCGTAGGTACTCTACACATAACGAGCTCGTTCGTAGGTACGCCGTCTGCCATTGCCATCATATATTTTGATTGAGCATTTTCTCAACGCATTCTGAATGCAACAGTCATGACCGGTGCTCCGGCAACGAATTCCAATGAGCAACAACGCAAGGGTTGCTCGCTCCTGCCTCACGGCGCATACACCCTGATACCGGCGACCCTCTCGACCATGGGATGGATAGCAAGCCTCGCGCAGGACGGGTGTGATTACTCTCGCCTTACCGGACCGACCGTCGATGACCTTACATCCGGCAGTACCGTCGTGGTCGTCGGCGGCATTCCCTATCTGGAGGTGGGCTTCAATGCCTACCGATCCCCCCAGTACTGGCCGCAAGATAACGAGTGGAAGGTTGACTACAGCAGCCAGTGCATTGCGTACGATCCCGACGTCGTTACGATGGACATATTCTGGAAACTAGGCAAAGCGTTTGAATTCTTCAGCCTTGTGTTGGGAGGTGGCGGCGCACTCTTCCTCTGGTTCAGCGGCTGCTTTGTGTTTAGCCCGGCCACGTGGCGATGGGCGGGGCACGAAGTATTTGCGGCCGCGACCTTTCAATCATTGGCCTTCATCTGGTTCGCAACCAGCATGTGTCGACAGGAGGGCAACACCTGTTCTCTATTCTTTGGGTCCAAGGCTGATATTGCTGCAGCCATGTTCTGGCTAACGAGTGCGATGGCCATCTATTTACGATATCCCCCACCCCAAGCAAAGGAAGGAAGTCATCAGCAACAAGAGGAAACTACGTCCGGTGACGAACAAGAATTGGGGTTGAATGGCGGCAATGATGATGATGGCAACAATCATGATGTGGAGGTGGAGGACTTGCAATTTGAGAATGACGAGATGCCGCGGAATCAAGTGGCTGGGGGTGAACTACCGCTGGAAGGAGATGCCAAGGCAAAGCTATCTAAAGGAGACTCTGAGGGACACGAAGATCCAGAGTTGGAGATTCCTGCGCACAAGGATGGTGCTGAGTTGATATAGTACATAATACGCTAGCTACGTAGTCAGTTGTACAGTATGTATCATACGAGCTTGTACACATGTCATGTATCAAAGCTTTGAACGATGCAGAAATTGCGCACTCTCACTATCATCGTCCGTAAACGTAACACTTTCGTTGAGGCGGCGCATGCCTAGAAGCCAACGATCGGGATCCATTGCCTTGCGCTTGACATAGGTTTCGACCTCGGGGTGAGGGAAGGCATATATCCTGCCTTCGCGGAGTGCGTCCATGCAGCAAGATGCCGCGACATTGGGATCAATCATCCGGCCTAGCCAACGGCCTCGATCGTCTGTAAAGCCTTTCGTCATATCCGTCCGAGTCCGTTGTGGGCATAGCAAACAAACCCCGATTCCCCGTCGACCATAGGTGACGGATAACCAATGGCCAAATTGAACGGCAGCTGCTTTACTCACAGCATAACTCATTGCTCCTATCGGGCACAGCCCTGCCGCACTAGCTGTGATACCAAAAAAACCTCCCCCCCTCTTCAGATATCTGGGCACGAGATGTCGTGCCGCCGAGACGAGGTGCATGAAGTTGACGTCCATCACTCGTTGAATATCTGAGTCGGTTGCAAATATGCCCTTTCTGGCTGTTGCTCCGTTTAGCTCTGGGCTGTCGGGAGGTGGCATTATCCCTGCATTCCCGAAGAATAAATCAATTGGTCCAACGTTGGCTTCGACCCACTCAATTAACGTGCGTATTTCGTCATCTTTGGTTACGTCCACCTTTTTGGGGAAAGTACGACAAGCTGACAGCCGGTCGATGGTGCCATTACACGTATTAGTAGCAATATCTCGGCAGGTTTCCTGGGCCTTGGACTCGTCAATGTCGGCACAAATTATGGCCGAGGCGTGCCGGACAGCAAAAGCTCGACATAGCGCAGCGCCGATTCCACCTCCACCAGTGACGACAATCACTTTGTTTGCTGGGTCGAATGGTTGGTTAGAGAAGGAGGACATGGGGGACTGTGTATGGGGAGGACGGGCGTACTCTACTCTAGCTACTTCTAGCTAGCTAGAGCTAGCTAGTACGGTCGTGTGGTTGTGTGCTGGAGACTGGAGGCCGGTTTCGCACGGAGAGCCTCCGCCACACGTGTGGCGGTTTGCGCCACAGCTTTAGTGCTCTTCAGATCTATTAGTGCTTACTCTAAAGTACATATAGCCTGAACACGTAGTCTTGTGACGGAATCAGGAAGGCCTCTTGAATGATAAAAAAGGTACCTAATTCTGTCTCTACCTACTTAGTCGCACTGATATAATTCAATCCCTACTGAAATCTTACTCTTTTCACCACTTTCAGCTCAAAAGCCGGCAAGGCAGAATGGCCACCTGACCAACCTGCTGTCACAACTGCAACTCGACAACTCGACGAAAACGCCCGTCGATTACGAGTACATGTTGCCAGCAATACGCAAGGCCACTCCCCTGGGAGCTACTTACTTGTGTGGAATTTAATGGCTGAGCCGGTAGTAGGTTGATTGTTGACGGCTTTGTGTCGATTCAATTGCCTCTGCTACAGTAGCGGCGAAAGGGGAGGGTGTCAAGACGTATCTTTCTGTTCGAATTGTTCCGTATTACAGAAGGAATTCAATCGAGAGGGTAGTGCAACACATACGTGTAGTGCATTTGGATGTTGACAGCCCTCTGAGCCGTGCCAATTCTTTTTCCAATAAGTTCTTTATATATTGTGGGTCGAGTTGGAAGGCGTCGATTTCATCATTCGGCAAAACAAAGACAACAACAACAACAA
>Ga0115006_10002452_pt1 | contig 12209 bp, 10 predicted proteins | sample ArcOceMetagenome_3_FD_88943 | JGI IMG/M metagenome (GOLD analysis project Ga0115006, IMG submission 88943) | Marine eukaryotic phytoplankton communities from Arctic Ocean - Arctic Ocean- Svalbard ARC20M Metagenome | ecosystem: Environmental > Aquatic > Marine > Oceanic | place: Arctic Ocean...
CGCGAGGCACGGAGGGGGGGGGGGAAAAGGGAAGGGGGGGGAAGGGAAAAAAAATAAGGGGTGTGGGACGGGGGGGGGGGGGGGGTGGGGGGGGGAGAAGGGGGAGGGGGGGGGGGGTTGGAGAGGGGGTGGAGGAAAAGGCAAGAGGGGGGGGGGGGGGGGGAGGCAGTGACAATTAAACCCGATGGATAGCATTTCTCAAAAACAGCGACTCGCTACGCTCATCGTTCCCCCAGGCCGTTACAAGTACACGAACCCAAAATATCCCCTCCGTAACCACCTGACAGTCTCAATGGACGTAGAGGGCGCCCACGTTGGGTTCAAGGGTAGGTTCGAGAGGAAGGTTATGGCTTGGGGGGTCGTCAAGTTCAGGGGGAAGGGGGTAAGGGGGCGGAAATACGAGCAGGGGGAAGGGTGGGAAGAGGGGGAATGGGAGGAGGAGGAGGAGGAGGAGGAGGAGGAGGAGGTGAGGAACAAGCGAGAAACGAAGCGACGAGCGAAGGCTGGAGCGAAGGATGGAGCGAAGTGACAGCAAACGCATTACACCGCCTTCTTCCATAACGACGGCATTTTGGAGCGGAGCGACAACAGCATACCGATTAGGCTATTCAAGAAGATCTCTTCTACCTTGTGCTCGCTTCGCTCCTCGCACATACCGCCTTCTTCCACAACGAACAACCTTCCACTCATCACTTCTCTCCTCGCCTAACCCCATAATCCCAACCCTTTTCGTGATTCGCTTCGCTCATCGCAGGAGGAGGAGGAGGAGAGTGTGGAGGAGAGTGTGGAGGAGGGAGAAGATGAAGGGGATGAAGAAGGTGAAGTAAGCAAGAGGTTATGACAGACAGGGTTGAATTGTGTAAAATGCAACCTTTACGCAGGTTTTGTTTTATAGGACTGGGTTGGGGATGCTGTTGCACACGGGATTGGGGATGCCGTCGCGCACCATCGTCCTTTCACCTGCCTTTGAAAAAGTATTTTTGTCAGTCTGACAAAAGTAGCAAACTAGGTTATAGCCCCTTAACCCTACTGAGAGTAGAAGCTGGCCCAATCAAAACACACTCGTCACTTTTTCAAACTTCTCTACAACACCCTTTTCGACTTTTGTAATCGTGAGTAACTAGCATATGCCTATCCGCGTCCGTCGTTTTTGTTTGTAGCGTTTTTTTTATCGTAAACTGCTTTTAAGGGGGGGATTCATGGTGTTCCCCTATACCTTGATGGTTGTCAATATATGTAAAGTAGATTTGTATTACATCCACGGCGCGTGTGTTTTTTTGTGGGCGAAGGTTGTCGTGATCCTAATTTCCCACAACACCCAGACACCGATCATGTTAGTCCATGTGAGTTTTTCCATCAACTTCAGCTAACCGTCCCCCAAACACCTTTGCTTCCAAAGAAGAAATTATTCTCGCTCGTTACCATCGCTTCTTGTTGGACCGTTTTCTGCACGGTTGCCCATGTTTCTGGTTCCATTAGGTAAGTGTCAGTGTCCCTTTAGGCAAATAGAGGAGCTTTGCATGAACAAATTAGAACTAATATCCCCCTCTTACTACAGGGGAGAAAGAAAGTTAGCGAGAGTCGACGTTACGGAGTATGATGAACTTTAGACTGCGACCAGTGGCTGGCCCGACGGTGTATCTCAACAAACAGTGCTTGCATAAGCGACCTACCTGTTAACTGGTATGGTTGGTGTCTCTTTGGAGGGAAATTATGGCTCAGTTGAGGGCATCGACGACTTCGTTACCTCTATACTTGATGCACAGTCATCAACACAAGTGATAAAGGTGGCTGGAAGTGGAGGCTCCACAATGACCCTAAGAGCCTTGACCATTCAAAATGGGCGTGGGCATGTTGGAGGGCTTTACATTTACTCTAACGCCGTAGTTGTCGTAAAGATGTGCTCCTTTATCAATTGCGAATCAACTAACAGTGGGGGGGCAATTTTGGCTTGGAGTACTTTTGTTACTATCAACGTCTACGGTTCCAACTTTTCGGGAAACACAGGAGCTGCAGGAAGGGAATGTAACGATATGCATCTAGTTGCTAGCGGTTCAGGCAATTGTCATATCGTCCACAACACCTGCCCTTCTCCCTACTCCTCAAACGACCCTACCCAAGGTAAGACAAGGATGAAAAGGAGGAGGATTGCATCATCTAAAGAACCCTTCATCACCCTGAAACTCACTTCGTATCTCCCGATCCCCATATTCCCTTCTTCCGCCTCTCAGGCAACGCTCTGGACACAAATGGCGATGTCGACGGCTCAAAATACTCCTTCTCTGGCTGCATACCCCCCCCCCACGCTCCCACTTACGCCCCTACCGCTTCCTCCAAGGCAAAGTCTAACAACTCCAACACTGGCAATATCGCTAGATCAGTTGCTGGATGGGTGGTTATCGTCGCTGCCGCCGTGGTCGCATACTTTAAATGCGCCGCGGCCAATGCTGCACAATCCGCGGACAAGGCTGCGACAATGAAGGTTGTCAACGCAACACCTGCCAGCCGAACGCTTGCCAACGGTGGGGCAAGTGAAGGCGAACTTCTCACTCTCAATGATATTCAGACGGCGCTCTAAAGGAGGAGGGGTTACCAGGGATTCACGACAGGGATCAAATACGGGGGGGTTTACAGGTCAAGTTGGTTGAGGGTTGTTGAGGTGGTGACAAGGCAGCGAATGACGGAAGTGCTAAGAAGCGCGGTTTTCATCGATTAAAAAAACACAGCTCGGTGGCCAGTGACGGAAGATTGTGTTACCAGTATGGAAGAAGAAAATAAAACCATGACTTTTTCTTCGCCAATACACTATTATACACAACGATCACTTCGCTCGCCCTAATGCTTGTCCTAAATCCCACTCACGTCGTTCAAGTTCAAGCCCTCGTAACACGTCAAGTTGTCAGCATTCTTCAAACTATCATCAGCACCCTTGTCAATCAAGTACTCTCCCAAGTCCTCGAACCCGTAGCCGAACGAATAATGCAGACAGCTCTGTCCGTTGATGTTCTGCCTGTTCAATTCCGCGCCCCTCCTCAGGCAGAGCTTCGCAATCCTTTTGTTGCCGTTCTGGCATGCGACCATGAGCAAGGTGTTCCCGACAACGTCGGGGTAGTCGATTGGCAAGGTCCAGTCGGGTTCGTTCATCTTCTCCTCGACCTCCTTATACTTTCCGTGCCTGACGAAGCTGCACAATTCCGCAAAGTCCTGCGCCATCTTGTTCTCCTGCGCCGCAATCTCCTGCTGAGCCTCGATGCCCTTCTTGTCCATGAGGTTGATGAACGCCCCATCGGCCTCCTTGTTGTCCAAGATGCTGTCGTCCTTGACGGTGGCGGCGGCAGTCGTCAGGCTAGTAATGAACTCAGTGCTGAGAGGCTCTTTCCCAGCGCTCCACGGATCGAACCCTATCGCTAGCCAGTCCTCGGCAGCCGACCTGGGCTTTACCCTGCCCACCGGCTTGCACTGAGGCAAGTTCGGTACGTTCGGAAGATAGTCAACATTCTGCTGCCCAACGTGAGTCGCCGAGATGGCGTTGAGGAACCCCTCCGGCACAGCGTCGGCACTCCTCCTGACCACGACCCCATCCTCTCCCTCCACCAACCTCTGGCTGTCTCCCTCGCCTTCGTGAACGTAAGCCGTGCCGTAGCCTGCGGCTGGGTGCGTCTCAAACTCCTTGTCAAGAGGGCCGACCCTCTCCCCCTCGGGGTAGGCTACGACAGGAACGGTAAGCTTCATCTGCTCCTCGCTGTCCATCAGAACATTCCTGTCGGCGCCGGTAATCTCGTCGGGTGCGGGAGTAGGTTCCACGACCATCATCCCCTTGAAGCTGTCCGACGTCTTGATGTCGGCCGTGTCCTTCAAAAGAGCTGACCTCTGTTCCTCCTCACTAGTGTGGTCCAACCTCTCCTGGCTCCCTGTGTGCTTTGTGGGGCTAGTCATGCCTATAGGGTGCCCATTGCTTAGGTCCCTGACCTTGACGTCCCAACCGCTGTTGGCTGTCTGGGCGCGGCTCTCTCCCTGTTGGTCCCCCATTAGCTTCCCGGGGCTTCCATACCCACTGGAGTTGGCACCGGGGCTCAAATGCGCCTGTATGACACCCTGCGCCTGCAGCGACATTCCCAAGCCCATTCCAATCCTCAGGATGTCCTCCGGATTGTTGACGTTCCCCAGCGCTCCCGCAAGAGTCTGGGTGAGTTGGCTAACCACCTGCGCACTCTGGGGGTCGAGGTTGCCGACCCCGCTGGTCAATCCATGTGTGCCTTGGCCCCCTGTGCCCCCCTCCATGCCGGGGGCGTCCCCGACACTGCTTCGCCTCCTCCCCCTGTTGGGGCTCCGAGGTGGGCTCCCAACTCTGTTCCCGGGGCTTCCGGGTGCATTGGCAGGGATGCCTGGTCTATTCTCCTCCACGTTTCCTGGCCTGTTAGTCGGGCTCCTGCCCCCGCCTCCCCTGGCGGCGCCAATCATACCAGGATGGAAATCGCTCCTGTCGCTGTCGAGCATTTCTTGCGCGCCCCCGTCAACGCCTTCGAAGACAGGGAGTTCGGGAAGCACGCCGTTGTCCTTTGCCCACTTTGCGCTCTGGCTCGCGGCCTTCCTCCTCTCAATAGTCATTTCCTCACTCTCGTGTTGCCTGATAATTGACTTCCTCATGTCCCTCTGGTCGTACCTAGGCTTGTAGCCCTCACTCGCTCCCTGTCCGATGCTGGGCATCTCCCCCCCTCCTCCGAGCACGGATCCTCCCTCCTTGACCGGCACCTTCTCCTCCTTGTGCAGAGGTCTCTCCCAGAACGTCTCCCCCGTCCTCCTGTCGTACCAGTATGGTATCCCGTCGTCCGTCGTGAACTCCTCGATCGGTGCCTTCTGCAGAAACGCCCAGCTCCTGTAAATCACGGCCACGCAGTGGCCAAGGGGCCTGCTGCTGTCACAGCCCCTCATGAAATCACCAGGCTCCTGGACTCCCAAGTTCGTGAACACCTGCTCCTTGCTAGGGCTGCATACGCCCAGGAGAAGAAGATGGTAGAAGTCTAAGGTCGTGTTATCCCTGTTGGTGGGCTCGCAGAAGGGGTAGTTCCTGTCTGCGTGAGTGGTGACAGTCCTGTTTGCAGCAGGAAGGTTCAAGGTCGCGACCTCGTGGCTGGGTAGAAAGGTATCAGGGTCCGTTGCGGACTCGAATATCGGGCTCGTGCAGTATACCGCGGTCCTGAAGCCGTGACTTGCCTCCTCTCCGGTCTGCTGGGGCCTGTTGTAGCCAAAGTACCACTTGTTAGCCTTCTCCATTGCGGTACTGAGGGTAATCGTCGGGCTTCTCCTGCTGTTCAAGGGGTGCTGTAGCATTCTCTCGACGTAAATCTGCGTCAGGGGATTGACAGCAGCGGACTTGAACATGGCAGTGATCTCAGCACTAACATCAGGGGCAAGACTCGCCCTGTCCATGACGGTGAAGTGCCCGTATTGAGGGGGCACGTACGTTGTCACCAGCTCGTAGACCGTCAGCTCCGACGACAGACCTCCAACCGCCATGTTGTTCCTCGTGGGCTTCCTGGCAAAGGTGGCAAACTTGATTGTCAAGGGGGGCGGGTACTTGGTCCGCTTCAGCTTATCAATCCCTGGTATTGGGCTCATTGTCTGTACCATGAGCTTGGACTGCGTCTCCGTGTCCCTGCTGATCCTGCTGACCAGCCTTTCCAGCCACGCTGTGCTGTGCTCCTCGGGAATGTAAATGTTGGGGATGGCAACCTCCGGCTCCGCCTTGTAGGAGGGCTCAGGCATGGGAATGCTCTTCGGTGCGAAAAGCTCGTAGACGCGCGGCAGGTACAAGCTGTAAGGGACGGGGGTCCCGTCGACCATGATGTACCTGAAGAGCTTCTCCTCTCTCTTGTTCTCTGGCCTCTCAAAGATCTTGGTCTTCTCTACAATCAGTTTCAGCTGCCCCCGCCTCTCTCCAAGGGTCGTCCCGGTGATAGGCGCCTTGGGGTGCCTGGTGTAAATTTTGTTGCTGAACTTCCTAACTCCCCTCAAATTCATCAAGGAGTTCCTTAGCCTCAGCATCGCGGCGTTCTTGTTGACCTGCTCGCCAGGGACCTTGCCCGTCCTAAGTAGCTCGATGAAGGAGTGCAGCCACGCCTTGGTATGGTGCTTCCGTCGGCTTGTGAAATTGTACTTTGCAAGCCTGTGACTAGTGAGCCTGTAGATGGGGTGCTTCTGCTCAACCACGGTACAGAACTGCTTCCTATCCTTGTCGTATCGTAAACTACTTGCGCTCTTCATGAAGACCTCCTGGATCTCCTCCGCCCTGTACCTCCTCCTTAGCACTCCTAGGTCCCAGTTCTTGCACATGAGAGCGCTCTCCTTCTTCCCTCCCTCCTTCCCCTGCAGGTCCTCCCTGTGTAGGATGCACCTCTTGCCCTTCCCTGCGCTCCAGCAGTTGAAGCATACCTGCCTGGTCTTCCCCGTGCTCTTCCATGCCTCCAGCTGGCTCTGCATCGGCTCGTCAGGGTCCATGTTCTTGGGAGCGTTGTAGTCCTCGTAGTCCTTGTCGTTGGGATCGTCGATGTCAAGGTCGATCTTGTTCAAGGGATGGAGCTCGTCGTCCTTGTTGATGTCGAATCCCGTGTGGGGGACGTCGTGGAGGGCAAGGTTTTTCACAGGGCTGAACTTTTTACCAGGCGACGATGACTTGGAATTCGTGGGCGTACCCTGTCCCTCCCCGTCCTCTACCAAGTCCCCAATCTTCATGACGCTGACCATCTTCTTTCCCTTCTCCTGCATGAAGATGGGACGCGAGCTCTTGGGTGAACCTTTCTTCTTCTTCCCCTTCTTCCCCCTCTTTTTCTCCTGTAAGTTTGCCCTCTTCTTGTCGTCAATGTTGAGTTCCGGCCCACCGCTCGCAAGGAGCGTGCTAACGGAGTCGAACCTGCTGACCCTGAGCGACTGTGTAATTGTATCCCTTAGCCTAACATTGACGGATCCGTCTGCTAGGAACATCCTGTCCCTCTCCCCCTCCATGTCGCTCATCTCAAACTCGTCCTCCTCGTCCATGTCGAGGTCCTCGAAGTCGTCGTCCAGAGCCTCGATGTCCTCGAGTTCCTCCTCGCTGGAGGTGGTCTTGATGGGAGGAAGTTGGGTGGCGGTAGATTCCCCGGACGCGACCTTTGTGGTTGCGTCCTCCGCGCCCTTCTTGAGGAAGGGAAGGGGCTCGGAGTCCTTCTTTTCCTCGTCAAACCCCTTGACAACATCCGCGGGGTCCACCTTCTGAACCTCTGAAATTGGAGGAAGAGTTTTGACCTGCGATTTGAGAGTTCGTGGGTTAATTTGAGTGCTACGGAGTGTGCGGGAGGATAGTATCTATAGTTCTCACCTTCTCTTGTTCTGTCATACCTCCCATCCCCTCGGGTCTCTCCCAGACACTCTCGGCGGATATGGTGTTGTAGTACCAGACCTCCCCCCTCTCCTGATCCCTGACCTCCACCCACCCGCTCATGAGCTTTTTGTTGAAGAGGTTGATCTGAACCAGGATGCTAGCCCGACGGCGACCTAGCCGACCCCGACCCACCCTCTGGATCTGCGAGGAGCGAGAGGAAAGCGAGGAGCGAAGAGACAATTTGGAAGGTTGTTAGAAGTTTTGTTGGTGGAGATATCTCTCCATCCGCCCTTCGCTCCATCGGTCCTTGTCGTTGCTCCCTAAATTCCTCACCTTGTTCGCCATCCTGTCCTTAACCTCCCACTTCATCCTCCTCTTCCTCTCCATCTCAACCTCAGCCTCCCTAGCAGCCTCGAAGTTGTGTATATTGAGTATCCTATCCAACCGATCCCTCTCCCTCTGAAGGTCCGTCAGCGTAACGTCCTCCCCAGTACCGAACGCATCCATGGAGCTCCTAACCCTCTCCTCCTCAGCCTTGAACGTCAGCTCCTTCTGCGACCTCTCCTCCCTCCTAAAGCCCTCGAGCCTCTCGTTGCTCTCCCTCGCGACCCTCGCGAACTCCTCCCTGTCCCCCCCGCTGTCGTCGGAGTCGTACATGTTACCGACCTCATCGTCGTCGTCGAATATCTCGACCGTCGCGGCGGCGCCGGAGTTACGGAGGGTATCCTCGCCTTCTAACATCCTCATCTCCCCCTCTCGGTCGTACCCACCCGGGTACATGGTGTCGGCAGCCTGTATGCTCTCTGGTACATTCTCAACAGCCTTGTTCCTGTAGCTCTTCCTAACCTTAACCTTCCTCCCCTTCCCTTTACCCTTCTTCCTCTCCTTCCTCCTATGTCTATCAGTCTTTCCCTTTTTACCCGTAGCTTTCCCCCCCCCTGTAACCCCCCTCCTCCCACAGCTCAACCTCATGGTTCCATGCTCCATCAATATCTGGGTTGTCTCAGCCTGAATAGCGGCGAGGGTGTCGGAGTACGCACTGGGAGGTGCAGTAACTCCCATGGCGGTGGTCGTTGAGGGGGGTGTTGGTAAGATGGGTGAGGATGGGGACTTCTTCATTGTCGAGGGAGAGGGGGGGTTGGGGGGGGATCGAAGGATTTTGGAACGATATTAGTGCTAACTTATACAACGGTGGGTGGCTGATGGGGGGAGAAGGGGGATCAAGTATATGGTTTCGTTTATGTGGGTTAAATAGGGGCTAGAATAGGGGCGCAAAGTGGAATAATAATGGGAGCCCAAACAGCTCCTTCCAGAGTTTTTTTTTTGAGTGGCAAAAATCCCAAAATTCCTTCTTGACAATATTGATAATATTTATATATCTAATATAGTTCATATACAACATAAATATCATCTAGTAGCAATAAAAGTTAGTCTAGGGTAGCACAGAGATCAATCACACACTGCTACGTTAGAGGACGAGACGGGAAGTGCACCATAATCCATTATATATATTAGCTATGATTGGTATGATTAGATATACGAGACAAAGAGTAGCTTCATTTGTTTATATATCATCTAATATAAATATATTATCATTACGTAAATTATCATCAACATCATTGTCATCAACATCATTATCATTACAATACCCCTTACGATCAACAGCACCAGTAATAACATCATATAATGCATCATTAGCCACCACAGATACATCCTCCCCCACCTCCCCACCCGAAAACAAGCTCGATCCCCCCGAGATAACCATAAAGCAGCCTCCAATCACCCTATCCCCGTTGGTATCAATTTCATCCCAGGCCTCCCCAACCCCAGCAGAGGTTGAGATAACCTACCTCGACGGTCTGTGCGTAGCGAGCGTTGAGAAGGCGGGTGGGATGACAAGCGTCGGTATATGTGTTGGAGCTGGCAGCAAATTCGAGGAGAAGGGAGTTGACAGGGGGGCCAACCACGCCTTTGAGCTTCTCTGCATGAAGGACACGACCACCATGTCCTCATCCGAGATAATCAGCAAGCTCGACGGTCTCGGTGCCGCCGTTGCGGCCCTATCCTCCCGCGACCAGTTCATGATAACCTGCGACAGCCTCCGCGACAACGTGGAGGACGCTGGGGGTTTGATGGTGGACTGTCTGCTTAATGGGAAGTTCAAGGAGGAGGATCTGGAGGAGTCCAGGCAGGTCATGCAGTGGATTAACAGCGAGATGGGGGGGGTGGAGTGGGTTAAGGAGGGGATTATGGGTGCCGCGTTTGGAGACACACCACTTGGGAACCCACACTTCTGCCCGCTTGAGGATATTGAATCTATCAATGGGAATATGATAGGGGGGTTCAGGGACAAGTTCCTTACGAGGGAGAACATGGTTGTGGGGGGGGCGGGGATTGAGCATGACAGGTAAGGGGAGAGAGAAGAGAAGGATGGAGCGAAGAAGGCGGGAGCAAAGCGACAGCAAAGGCGGGAGCAAAGCGACAGCAAAGGCGGGAGCAAAGCGACAGCAAAAGCATTACCCTGCCTTCTTACATAACTAACAACCTTCCACTCGTCGCTTCGCTCCTCACCGCCATCACAGACTCGTGGACATGGTGGGTAGGATGCTAGAGAAGGTGCCCTCCGGCACCCCCCCTACCTGCGAGCCTAGCGTTTATACGGGGGGGGAGTTCAGGATGATGGAACCCAACAACATGGACGGGCTTACGAGGGTAGCCGTGGGGTTCGAGATCGGAAGCTGGCACGACGAAGACCTCGTCCCGACGTGCGTACTCCAGACACTCCTTGGGGGGGGGGACAGCTTCTCGGCTGGAGGACCGGGGAAGGGGATGTACTCTCGGCTTTACAGGGAGGTGCTGAACAGGTGCTACTGGGCCGAGGCCGCCGAGGCTTACACCATAATCCACAACGACGGGGGTGTCATTGGTATCGCCGGAGCCAGCGTGCCCAGCAAGAGCCAGGACCTCACCGTGGTGTTCCTGGAGCAGTTCGCGAAGCTCACGGTCGTCCCCGTTGGCGACGAGGAACTCTCGCGTGCCAAGAACATGATCAGGGGTAACATCCTTACCCAACTAGAGTCCCGTCAGGTACTCGCGGAGGACATCATTAGGCAGATGCAGACTTACGGGAAGAGGGAACACCCGAACGTGGTCTGCGATAAGATCGACAAGGTCACGAAGGAGGACATCATGCGCATAGCCAGGAGGGCAATGTCTAAACCACCAAGCATCAGCTCGGTTGGACCGGACCTACAGCACGTGCCGAAGTTTGAACAGATCAGTCATTTGAGGGGAGCGAGCGAGTAAAGTTTGTAATTACGAAAGGTTGAAATGGTGAACAGAACAGTTGACTTCAAAATTTTGTTTTCCTCACAAGCCCCAATTTTCTGAATTATGGCTGAGGGTGGTGAAACCGTGAAACCTGTTAAGACCGAGAATGAGGATGAGATTGATCCCGCAAAGCTCGATCTATCCAAGAACATCGCGAGGTAAGGACATCTTATGTTAGTTCCTCTCCTTTGCCCCACGATCGACGGACGTGTGGGTACCCTATAGTTCCTGTTATGATCAATATTATGGATTCCCTTTATCATTTAGGAGATTATTATATAAATATATGCAAACCCTCTTTATAATAATCCATAATCCCTCTATATAGCCCTCAAAATACATCACTACAAACCACCGTGTCTCACGGTCCTTATTTTTATATAAATTTCTTATCAATCAAATTGTTATTGCCACCGTTCCCACTTTGAAATGATTCAATATACTTACGGTTTTCAATAATTTTCCCTTTCGTTGCCCTATGAAGTCCTACTAACACTTTTCACCCTGCCCCTCTCCCTCGCACCTCACACCTCAATCACTACCTTATTACTTGAAGGGTCGAGCGCCCTTCCAAGGACGCTCACGAGTCTCAGATTGAGAAAATAAACGACGAGATGAAAAAATTAGAGCAGGAGCGTGCTGCCGTCATCAAGAAGATTGAGGCTGTCAAAGACGCCACCAAGGACAGCCCTCTCGGAGCCGCCAGGGCAGAGTGGCAGTCCCTCAAGGCCGTCAAGGTCGGGATACTCAACGAGCGTAAGGTCATCTTCGACCGCCGCGACCAGATCAAGGCTCAGACCGAGTCCCTCATCAACGATGCTAAGAAGGCCAAGGGTGACATTAAGTACAAGACCATCGAGGACATCGAGAGGCGCATGAAGGACCTCGCCAGGAGGCAGGAAACCACCTCCATGTCCCTCTCCGACGAGAAGAAGCTCGTGAAGGAGATCGAGGAGCTCAGCTCCTCCAAGAAGGTCGTAGCCCAGCTTGCGGGGAAGGAGGACAACATCACCAACTCCAAGCTTGCCTCTAAGGACATCGGCGGCGCCATCGCTGAGAAGAACCAGGCACTCAAGGAGATCAATGCCAAGGTGAGGGGGGGCGACAGCTGGAGCGAAGCGACAGCAAGAGCATTACATCGTCATTCCTTCATAACTAACCCACGAATGTCACCTTCCACTCGTCGCTTCGCTCGTCGCAGCTCGACGCCCAGAAGGTCGTCCTTGATACCCTCAACGAGAGCGAGAACGTCCACCGCTCCAAAATCCCAGACCTCGTCAAGGAGAAGAACGAGCTCTCCAAGGCCCGCGACAAGAAGTACAGTGAAATCAGGAAGCTTAGGGACGAATTTAAGAAGGCCAACAACGAGTGGTACGGCTACAAGAAGGTCATGCAGGCCCGCAAGAAGCTCGAGTACGAGGAGGAGAAGAAGAGGAGGGAGGCTGAGAAGGTCGCGTGGCTGGCAGAGAAGGAGGCCGAGGAGCTCAAGAAAACCCCTTACGAGGAGGAGGTGAGGCCAAGC
>Ga0115006_10002453_pt1 | contig 12205 bp, 13 predicted proteins | sample ArcOceMetagenome_3_FD_88943 | JGI IMG/M metagenome (GOLD analysis project Ga0115006, IMG submission 88943) | Marine eukaryotic phytoplankton communities from Arctic Ocean - Arctic Ocean- Svalbard ARC20M Metagenome | ecosystem: Environmental > Aquatic > Marine > Oceanic | place: Arctic Ocean...
TCCCACCCCACCTGCACCTCCACCCTCGCCTCCTCCCAGGTGAGCGTGCAGAACCGCGTCTTCGGCCACTTCACCTCGGAGCTCGACGCCAAGATCAAGAAGGCCAAGGAAGACCACAAGTTCGACGACGGCGTCGTCGACATCCGCGGCAACGCCGTCAAGATCGAGCCAGGCTACCCCAAGCGGATGGGCGAGGACCCCATGTCCAAGGTGCGAACCAAGCCTGCAGCCGTAGCCGTACGAGTCTGCCACCGTAGCCATGCCAGCCTTCAGAATGATGCACGCCTTTGACCGTAGTAGTGGCAACACCGTGGTGGTGCACGCCTGCGGCTGTCGTGGCGAACGCCTGTAACCGCCTCGCCCCCAGGTGGAGCTGCGCGTGGTCAAAGTGGGCGTCGACCGCGGCATCACCTTCGACCACGCGACCAATATGGTGCAGGAGAAGATTGACAAGGCAGGCCTCGAGAAGCCGCTCGCGGGCGAAGGCTTCTATCGCTCGGCGCGCGCGCTCATCGGGCGCGAGAAGGAGGACTTCCGCGCGTACGCACTGCTGCTGCAGAAGCCCATCCCGGCCTTCGCGCTCAACCCGGTGCCGCTCTTCAAGGTCTACCGGCCGGGCACCGGGTTGGGCAAGGATGTGGCGCTCGCCGAGTTTACCGACGGCGGCCGCTTCCGCAGGGTGACTCCGGACGAGGCCAAGACCAACTGGGCCTTGTGCTTCACCGAGGCGGAGAAGTACTGCAGCCACGGCAAGAACTGCAAGAACGGCAGCAGCTGCACCGTGGGCAGGCGCATCGAGTACAAGCACCTACTCACCGGCGCGGTGCTTCCCTTCTGGAACCAGATCCAGTCAGCCGTCGGCTATAAGGACGTGGCCGCCGCGGGCGGCGGCTATCGGCAGCAGTCCAACATGCAGATTGTGCGGCTGCGCGTCGATAAGACGCCGCAGCAGGCGGAGCAGCGGCTGGTGGGCGTGCTTATCGACGACCGTCAGCTCGCCGCACTCCAACGCTCGATCGACGAGGGCGGCGCCGACGGCGCCGCGCACGGCGGCGCCGGCCCCTCCTCCTACAAAGGCAAGATGCCCGGCAGCGCCGGCCCCTCCTCCTACAAAGGCAAGGGCGCCGCTGCCGCCGCCGCCGCCGCGTCCGTCTCATCTTGTGGCGGCGACGGCGACAGCACGGGCCGACCGCTCGCGGTGCGCTCCGTGGTGATCATCTTCGGGCTCGAGGCCGCCTCGGCGAGGCAGTACAACTACCAGACAGCGCGCATCCAGCGGTGGGACGCCGCGCAGGGGCGCTACCAGGTGGAGATCATCGGCGGCGCCCACAAGGGCTCGTCGCTCGCAGTCAAGGGTGCCAAGCTGAAAAGGGTCTGAAGGGGTCAATGGGGGTTCTGCCGGGCGCGTGGAGCGACCGGGCAGCGTGGGCCCGCACGAACGTCGTGCCGTATCTTGCGCCAGCCTTCGAAGAGCTTGGACACTGCCTTCTGTGTTTCGTGCCGTGCTCGGACGCTGCGGACTGGGGGCGCACGTGCATCGTAAGGGAAACTGGGGCGCGGAGAGGGAGCGGCGTTTATTGGGTAAAGATAGATAGATAGATAGATTGTTGGGTTTCATCTATCTATCTGGGTAAATTAAGTCGAGCGCTGCCCGCCCATCCGGTCGGATGCCCCCCTCCAGCCCCAAGCCCAACGGAACGCGTGCGTATCCGCCTCTGCTTCCCTCCGCAATGTCGGCCGGCCGCCAAGACGTGGTCAACGAGTACAAGATACCATCGAACTACCCGGAGCACGCGGCGGTCGTCCAGATCCACGGCCCGCCTGGGCTCAAGCGCGGCGCTCAGGTGAAGCCGGCGGTGAGGCCCAACGCGCTGGTCGCGCCAGTGGCTGACGACATTCGGCAGGCGTTCGTGCAGTACGATAGCGACCACTCGGGCTACATTGACCTCAGGGAGCTCGAGCGCGTCACTGCTGCTCTAACCCTCGCCTATAGCCCGAGACCCCTCAACCCGAGCCCTGACCCAAACCCGCACGGCTACGACTCAACTCCACGCGCACACGCACACTACCATTCGTTATGCCGTGTACACACACGCGCACGCCAAGCACGCACCATGGGCATCCACGCACCAGGCACGCGCTACGCGGCCTCGGCATCGATTCGAGCCTCGAGTCCGGAGTCCTCAAGAAGTACGACGCCAACCGGAGCGGCCGGCTGGACATCCTCGAGTTCAACAAGCTAGTGACGGACATGCGCCTAGAAAAAGACGATCTCACCGGCTCCCAGCAAGCCATACGGGCACCCACGGCAGACCAGCCCGTGCCCATCGGTGGCTACGGTGCCTACGGCTATGGCGGCGGCTACGAGCAGTCGGCGCTCCCCCTCCCACACGGCGCCACAGCAGACCAGCCGTTGCTAGGCGGCGGCCGGTCAGCAGGCTTCGCCCGAGACGAGCCCCTGGGGACCATGGGGAGCTTGGGAGGCGCGCTGCAGACCCGGCCAGGCCTCGCCCCGGCCGACCAACCCCTAGGGCTGGTTCACGGGCGATCCGGACCCGCTCCCCAGCATCGTCCCGCAGCTGACGAACCCATGCCGATCGGCGGACGATCAGGATTCGCACCCGAGTACCGTCCAGAAGCAGACCAGCCACTGATGGCCGGTGGGCGAGCAGGATTCGCCCCGGAGTATCGCACAGGCCATCGGAATACCTGGGACTCATAGTTACACAGGTTGCCACAGGTGGTTCGACTTTGAGGAGGTCCACCTCCACATACTGTTAGAGAGCTATACAAAACTCAAGAAAAAAGGGTCGTACTTTTATTTGCGTATTCCTACATGAAGTAAAATAAAGCTAAATAGGCTGAGGCTACCATAGTCCATACAAGCTAGTAGCGCCGTACACGCCCGTAAAAAGCCATACCCCAGAGAGAGCGCATCTTAGTTTCTTACCGTGTACTGTAGAGGGCTGGGCCGTGGGCGATTAACGAGGAGGAAGACCGCGGAACCATTGATAAATTCTCTACACCCTGTGGCTTACTAAAAGCTCCGGTACACAAGTGGTATTTTAGGTGGATTGGCCCATTTACTACCCTCTCATGAGCTGAGGGCCCGGGAACCTCAAAAATGGATTCTACGGCCAATTTGGGGTCTAGGAGAGAGTATGTCTAGGTGTCCGCTGGTATACTGTAATTTCTAGAGGGAAACCCTCACTCCACCAGGGGTAAGGTGGTGCCAACCTGGGCAAAATGACAAGACTCCACAAGAGATAAACCCTGCACACTTTGCCCTGCATATGCACGCTCTGCCCATAGTAGTGCCTGTATTTTTTTAGGCATTAAACTTTTGTAATTTCAGAGGGTAAACCGCGGCGCGCGGCCCCCCCGGTATACCGCGGCGCGCGCGCCCCCCCTCTTGGCGATAAAGCCATATCGCAGCAAGGCATGCCCACGAGTTGTTTTACGCACGAGCATAGCCTCTTCAGCACAACCTTGCAAGCCAAAGCGGCTGCACAACCTTGCATACCGCCCTGTGCTATATAAAGCATGCCCCTACAGCAGGGTGGTAGCCGCTTTGCCGTCAGCCTCAGACGCGCCGACGGGGTGCTTGCTAGCAAGACGCCGGCCACTAAGCGAAGTGGGCAAATGCAAGTGTAGGTGTGGCACGAGGAGGGTGGCGGCCACCCTGTGCTTTTCCTTGGGCACTTCCGACGGGCCGGCCGTGCCGGCCGCGTTGAATGGGAGCTTGCCGAGGCATCGCCGCCCGCGGAACCGCGCTTGCAGGGCGGCAGCAGCCCCGTGCTCCTTGGTCGCGCCTACCGCGTTGTCCATGCCGGCCGCGTCGGCCGTGCCGGCGGGATGCTTGCCCATCAGATGGCCACCTCCGAGTGCTGCGGGCAAATGCAGGTGCGGCGCGTGCGCCTTCTTGATCTTGAAGGGACACACGCTCTTGGCAGCGAGCGCCTTAGCTGCCTTGAAGGGACCCACGCTATTGGCAGCGAGCCCCTGCGCGACGCGTTGCCTGCCACGGACAGGTGCATGGACCATGGAGGGGGCGCTCGGAGTAGCTCGCCCAGTCTCGTTGGGGTGTCTACTCTGAGGCCAGCCAAAAAGCTGTAAGGGTGGCCTCCCCTAGGGCAGCCCACACCTCCTGGGGCAGTAATTACCCCCCCCCAAAAGCCCTACCTACTACGCCCGGCCCCTTTTGGACACGGTTCGCTGCTCGTGCTTGTATCTGTGCTCGCTCTCTTCAGCCGTCATCACCGCGCGCACGTTGCCCTGCCGGTCGTAACCGGTAGCGCACCGCAGCCCAAAGAGGGCTGAGCCGAGCAGGGGCACCTTGAAGCGGAGATGCATGCGTGGTACACGCATATAGAGTAGTACATGCACATGCACATGCACATGCACATGCACATGCACATGCACATGCATGCATGATACTAACGTCATACTGGCATTGGAGAACGCATCCATGGTCATCCATGCTGTGTGGAGGGCACCTTGAAGAGGAGGTAGGGGCCGCCTCCAATGAGATAGACCATTGCGGGATAAAAGTACATTTGCCGGCGAATTGCGGGGTGGTGTACTCCTTCCATGAGGAAGGCGAACACGTAGCCAAGGAAGCCATCGGTTCTATCCCACAGTTCAGCGGGGCCGACGCAGCAATAGTGGTACGGCAGGGACGTCACCAAAGCGACACACCACAATCCGATCTCGAGCATTAGCATCGCCGCCAGCAACGAGGTCTCTGGCACACGCACCAGGTGGAGCTTCCTGGCAATCGCCTTGAACTCGCTCCATTCTAAATCGCCAGAGCGGTTCTTATCAACGTCTCCCAGCAACTCCTCAAGCTCCTACGGTATATGGATAGATAGATAGATAGATAGATGATTGGGTATCACGCGCTATACGAAACGCATGCTACTCTGGATCTATATTTATCTATCAAGCTCCTCCGGCGTGAAGTCATAGTGCCCTTCCAATAGGAGCTTGCGGAACTCGCTCAAGTCGACTGAGCCATTTTTATCGGTATCCGCCTGGCGGAAGACTCTCCACAAATGCTTCTCGGCGCGACTCAGGTTAGGTGGCATGTTGAGCGCTAACTCCGCTGCCGACTCCTTGCGTGCAGCGAGCACAGTTATCACGAGAAGTCGCACGCCAAATACAAGGCACGAAGTCGTAAGCAGCATCATCCAGAGCAGCGCAACCTCGATCAACGCGAGATAAAGGAGATGGTCGTCCTGGTAATTGTGGTAGCTCTGGTAGTAAAGCTTGAACGGCTCGACGATGAGCGCAACGAGCAAGCCCCCGAACACACCGTACATAAGGCTGCGGGCACACAATAGAGCGAGGTGGAGCCGAGAGGGGGGTGGGAGTGAGGAAAGTGGAAGTGAGGATGGAAGGCAAGGGAGCAGCAGGAATGGTGAGAGTGAGAGTGAGAGCGTGACAGGAGACAGTATACCCTGGTGGCAGATGGCAGGGGCGATGATGTGGGCGGCGGGCAGCGGGAAGGTGGCATATGGAGGGCGAGTTACGCGCGCCTGCTCGCCAATGCGAGCTCAGTGGGAGATGGTATGTGATCATAGGTGACTCTCCACTCCACTTCTTTGAGAATGTACGGGTTGGGACGCTGATCTTGAAGTTGCCGCTGCAGCCACATGATTGGCCGCGTCCACGCGGGCATCGCAGAACTGGCGTGATCGCGATGGTTGAGGCGGCGCAGGCGCATGGCCTGAGTGTTGAGAGTGACGGTCGCCATCCTCCTCCTATAGGCGCGGCCTCGCTTTGATCAGAGCGGCCCAGGTGCTCTCTGGAAGAGGGAGCAGTCAACGCCTTTTCAACACCCTTGAGAACAATGAGCGTCGCGTACGCAACTGTGTAAGACGAGGCTCAAACGCGTGTGAGCATCAGTAAACCTGATGCCTGGGCTCTGATAGTAGTCCGGGGTTCGAGCCTGTGACACATACAGTAGACAAAAGCCGACTTGGACGCGATGCCAGCAAATCTCGTAACCTCTTCCTCCGAGGAACCCGGGCCGCTCTCGTCGCAGCTGTCAGGGTTTGCCTCGAGGTTGTTGACACAGAACTCAAACTTGATGAATCCCTGTGGGTGGTATAATTGCCATGCGCACATGAACATGAACATGAACATGAACATGAGATGAGCACATGTGCGTTGTGTGTGTATGCATGTGTGCGTGACTGCCTGGCACGTCCAGGAAAGGCCAACGGTAATGAAGGAGAGGGCGCGAATGAGCACGATATAGTTGATGAGCTGATAGTCGCATCTCCAGTCGATGCACACGAGCAGCAAGAGCATCATCCAGAGCGAGACGCCATAGTACGGGAAGAGCAGTAGGAGGTAGATCGAGAGCATCTGGGGGCACCGCAGCGTCGCCCAGATCGACATGTCGGCTGGATAAATGGCGTACAGCACGGTGCAACGGAAACGCCAAATCCAGCTTTCCTCTGCTGCAGTGAAGCACTCAGGCCACTCACGGTGCAGGTTAGCTTTGATGCGGGTCTGCTGGGAGAGCGTCTCCAGGAGAAACTGGTTAGTGTTAGTGTTAGGGTTAGGGTTAGGGTCAGGTTAGCTTTGATGCGGGTCTACTGGGAGAGCGTCTCCACAGGAGGAACTGGTTACTTAGGGCTAGGGCTAGGGTTAGGGCTAGGGTTAGGGTAAGGTTAGGGTTAGCCAAGGGTTAGGATTAGTTAGGGTTAGGGTTAGGGTTAGGGTTAGGGTTAGGGTTAGGGTTAGGGTTAGGGTTAACCTCGGTCACTTGTGGCCATACGGTCGTCTTAAAGGTGTTGGCGATGCCGTCCTTCAAGCTGCTTGGCATGTAAGGGTCCCGCGTGAGGAGGGCAAGCAACCGGCTGCCGGCGACGGCGATCGACCGCTCGAGCACGCCCGCCTTGGCCTTGGATAGCACGGAGCCTGTCAGGTGTGGCACATGCAGGCCGAGCGGCCGGTGCTTGTGGTGGTCTTCGGCAGGGCCCGTCATTGGTGACGGCCTCATGGAGAACAGTGGCATGTCGGCAACGAGAAGTTGGTTAGGCCTCAGACACAAGATACGAGTTACACCGACGAGTAACAGCTTTACTCATGAAAACCCGGAACGCAAGTGCGTCATCCTAGAATCACATTCGAGCTGAAAATGAAGTGATCGAGTACCACACCAGGCGAGCGAACGCACCCGGCGGGGCCTAGGCGGGGCCCGATACAATTCTCCGGAGGCCGTCAGCCGCGCGGTGTGTGTGCCGCCGAAGAGCGCGTGGCGAGAATAATGGAGATGGATCGGCCTGGGATGACCGAAAAGGAAGCCTATACACCTCCTCGAGGTCAAGCTTTTTTGAGGTGGAGAAAGAGGGTGCAGTACGCTCGACTCGACCTTCCTCCACCGCGATGACCGCGGCGTTTCAACGTCGCCGCACCACCCAGCCATGCACTCAACGCCCTACGGTACCACTCCGCCAGCACCCTTCAGCAGTGCCCTATACTGCAGCTCTATTTTTCTGCCTGCTGAATGTTAAAGGTGGAACACGTGACCAAGGAGCAAGGAGATACTCGATCGACAATAGGGCAGCGCGGAAGCGTGCACCAGAGTTCAGGGAAGCGTGCACCCTGTGGTTAGTCCGACTCGCAGGGGTATCCGGAGTACGTTATACTTTAACCCCCCAGTGTTGAGGATTGTGGCAACAGAGCGCCGGGACCTCGTGGTGCCGCCCAACCGTTGTTTTCAGTCTTCGAGTCGAGTAAACACGCTGCTCGCTAGGCACGGCTTATAGGGCCAGCTTAGTCGGTTTGCTGTTGGTAAGCTCGAATAAACTCTGAACTCTGAACTCTGAGTCGAGTAAACATTAGCGTCATCGAATGGGTTAGTGGTATATTTCCCGATGTTGTGACATTTGCACACGATCGTCGATGAGTGGACGACTGTTTCATGATGTACCCGATGTTGTAGAATGATGGGACAGGCGCGTAAATTCTAAATATAATTAGAACTTTAGAAGGAAGAAGAATCCCGGTTCTATCCTAAAAGTAAACCCGTTACTGCACTGTGTCAACAAGACACCTCCTATCCACTGCGCTTTGCTTGTGCGTGATGCCGCGGCCCTCCATGCTAGAGACATACGCAGACGTGCTTCTAAAAGCTTTCAGCGACCATGGTCTGCAGCCTTGTGATGCCATCAACCGGGATGAGCGGTACAAGGTGCTGCGAGTGAAAGGCATGTTTAGTTGTGCCAACAAGCACGGGCAGAGCAATCCATGGACCTCGCACCATGCGTGGCTGAAAGTAGACCTCCACAAACTCAAGGTTTCGCGGCGCTGGGAGCAAAAGTGCAAGGTGTGCAAGACGTCGCGCGCACCTTTTGTTCTGAAGACTGACTTTGAGCAGGCAGTTCGCAAAATGATGCTCTCTGTGCTCGAGCAGCGGCTAGGCATCAGTTGCAAAGTTGACAAGGCGCTCTTGGCTTCCAATGAGCCGGACAAACAACACGTGACCGGACTTTGTGAGAAATGCAGGTGGGGTATGTGCAATTGCACAGGTAGAGGTGCTAACCCCGAGGGCGGTGCTAGGCCCGAGAGCGACTCACTTAGCCTTGAGCTCGGGAGTATGAGCATGTGGCGTTCGAAGTGGGCCGATCCGATGGGACCGATCCAACAGCACCTGCCAACCCGCGCGCAACGTGAGAGCAACGCCATCGTGTTCAACGGTGTCATGCGTGCTTTGCGCGACTATGACGCGAACATGTACGTCGATTTCCTCGAGGGTGGCTCACGCGGAAAGGGCACCGACCTAGACTGCAGCGACCTAGACATCGTCGTGTTCGTCTCCAACTTCCAGCCCAACCGACAGGCCGTGCGATGCTCGCTTCAGGCGGTGGCGACAATTTTAACCGCGTCTGATCATCTTGAGCTGGCAGCGAGGATCGACGTCCATGCGCGCTCCCTCGGATTCAAGTGCGTTGGTGTCAACGGGCATCGTGTTGCCTGTGACTTGCTGCTCGGCGGTCGGGACGACGAAGGGGAACGGCGCAACGACCCGATTGTGCTGACTACAATGCCGGCCAACGTTGCAAGTCTCTCTTCGCCCTCCTTCAACCATCTCCAGACGCGATACTTTAAAGGGGGGAGAACCCAGTTTCGGTCTCTTTGCCGGATGGCCAAGCTCTGGGTGCGCGATGGCACGAGTTTGGAGCAATGCAGTGGGGCCTCATACACGCTCGAGCTCATCATGCTTCAAGCGTGGCTCGAGGCCAGCCAGCACGAGCGCAACAAATGTGCCAGACGAGGACAACGACAACCGTATCAGGGCCTGTTTCAACGCTTTCTGCGCCTAATAGTCGACATGCGTTCCGAGGCGTGCATTTTGATCGACGAGTACTACAACCACAACGACGTGCCGGAGGACATTATGAGCTTGCGCCCACTCGTGCTCAGCCTTTCTAACCCGGTCAACAATGTGGTGCCGGGCGAAGGCTGGATCCAGCAGCTGAGCGAGGCGGCGGAGACGGAGCTCAACACTCTAGATAATTGAGAAGGGAACACATTTTGTGTGTGTGTGTCTGTAGTAGAGTTTAAATGACTATAATCTATATGCGGACTATTACTAGTACACGCAACTCGCTAGAACTATATACTTTATGGCATTATTGTGCGAGCATCGCGCGAGCTCGTTGCCGGAGCGACCTGATGAGCAGCCCATACGCCGTGCCACCGCCATTGTACGAAAACGCCTTGCGGTAGCGCTCGACTTCGCGTCGCATGCGGGCGTGTCGCTCGGGGGTCACGCCCGCGAGTATGTGGTGTAGATTCGGTATTTCGGTGTTCTCCAGTCGTAGGCTGAATGTATCATACGGTAGTAGGTCCTCAAAGGGCAACTGCGTCCGCGGCTGTATGATCAGCGGCACACAGCCCATCAGCATCAGCCTTGCCAGCCGCATGCCCCAGCCGAAGCCGGAAGGCGCGAGGCAGAACCTGCTCTCTCTGAGCACGTCGTTCGACATCCAGCCCTGCTTGATCATAAAGCGTGGCCTGTTGCTGTGGTGAATGTAGACCAGCTGCCGTACCTGCTGGCTGTACACTTGGTCCCCTGGCCACGTCCGCGGCTCAGCAGTCACGTTGTCGGTTAACGCCGCATTGATGCCGCCTCCCCAGATGGCACCGGAGAAGGAGAGCTCGTACGAAAAGTTGGTTGGTGCAGCGAGGTCAAGTGGCTCATCGGGGGTGCCGCGGAGGTACGGCGGTACGACAATGTCGTGCGATGACCAGCAGGGCGCGGAGTCTTCTGCGCGCTCGTCTGCGCTTGCATCGACCACCCATTGGTCCTCCGCTCCATAAAACTTCAGTGGCACCTGCAGCCCGAAGTGCGTGACGTGAATGGGTCCAGATGGTAAACTGCACGCGCCTCGGTCGCCCGTCAGGAAGAAAATGTGATCCTCACCGTTCGGCCGCCCCCCCCAATACTTGAGGTGCCTCCTCAGCGTTTCCAAGTGAGTGTCCGCCAGCGCAACATTATTGTACTCATAGTAGAAGAATGTTGGCACGTAAAAGAGCCTCGCTTGCTCGGGCGCGAGGGTGCGCACCTTCCAGTCGGCCATTATCCGCGAGAGGAAGACCGCCTCTGCTTGGTAAATCGGGTCGCTGCCCATCCCCGAGATGAACGAGTTCAAGCCGAGCTCCGCAGGCAGGTCGTAGATGTAGATGAAGCCACTGCCACTCCCGCTGCCGCAATCCCACCCAAAGAAGCCGGCCTCGCACAAGCAGATGCCGCGCACGCACTCGCCGCGGTGACTGCAGCGGTTGAAGCACACCTCCACCAGCGGAGGTGGAGCCGGTGGCGCGGCCCACACTGCTTGCAAGGCGCATTTCGTCTCTGGCCTGCGAGAGGCGGCTCCCCAGAGCAGGCGTTCTATCGAGACGTATTCATCCTCCGCTTTCGTGGCCGCCGGCCATGGATGCACGGTCCATGTAGCCGACGCTGGATCCGGCGACGACTCGAGCCGCGGCGCGTCAAATTCCTGCTGAGCTGCGTTGCCATCGGCGGGCAGGGTCAGATACCGGGATTCGCATGGCTTGCTTGACGGGCAGCTCGAGCGCAGTGAGATGTGGCTAGCGTTGAAAAGGCCAGGGACGAGCGTGAAAGTGGCAGCATGCATGTGCGGACACGGCTTCGCAAAGCGATGTTGGCCCTTGCCGCTGGCCAGCTCGTCGGCGGCGCTCAGGTAGTTCGTCCAACTTCCTCGCGCACTGCCGTCCTTCAAGTTGGACGCGCGCATCGAAATGACATTGTGTGCGTCGCTTGAATGCGGCATGCCACTCACCGCGTGCACAAAGAGCCAGCCATGGTCCTCGGCAGGCATGCTCTTCAGCGCGTTGCGTCTCGCGACGAACACCCGCGTCCCGTTTTGGCGAAGCAGCACATGCGGGTGCAACAGCGGCGAGAGAACCATTGACTGCAAACCGTGGGCGAACTTGATGATAGACCCTGGCGAGCACGGAGCGCTGCAAACCCTGACTTCTCCTGCTGCGGGACCAACGTGACCCGCACCATCACCACCACCACGTGCACGTTTGAACGCGTTGAGAGTCTGGAGTCTGGAGAGGAAGAAGAGAGCGGCCACGAAACGAAACAGCCTCTGTAAGCGCAAGCAGGCACCATCTCGCCGTGTGGCAGCTGGTCGCCTCTTTGCATGCGCCTTAGCGATGACTGGCTGACGGGCGGCAACCGCTCGCCCAATGCTCGAGTCGGGGTCGGGCACCATGCTCTCGAGGAGCCGCACAGGCTCCACGCGAGGTTTCAGCGCCGGTGCGCGCCCATTCAAGTTCGCATGTTATATGTGGGAAGGCTAGAGACGGCACACGGGAACAGAGTTGGCTTTCAACTCACGCTCGCACATTGCGCACACGTACGATCGTAGGTGTAAAGACCGGGGGCTGAGAAGATAAGATACCGGAAGGAGGGAACTACAGTATACGCGTACTACTCCTGCGAATGCTACGAGTGAAGACTCGCAACGAGGAGGGAGGGAGGGAGGGAGGAGGGAGGAGGGGGGAGGGGGGGCCTCGCTCGGAATCGGTCCGCCCGGCCGGTTTGGGGCTCCAATTACTCGAAGCTGGCGGCCCCGGCCCAACGCCACTCACCCCCGCCCCCCGTCCCCCGCCCGCCCCATCCCCGTTATGAGCAGGAGAATGCTTGCTCGAGCCA
>Ga0115006_10002454_pt1 | contig 12203 bp, 10 predicted proteins | sample ArcOceMetagenome_3_FD_88943 | JGI IMG/M metagenome (GOLD analysis project Ga0115006, IMG submission 88943) | Marine eukaryotic phytoplankton communities from Arctic Ocean - Arctic Ocean- Svalbard ARC20M Metagenome | ecosystem: Environmental > Aquatic > Marine > Oceanic | place: Arctic Ocean...
GGAATGATGATGAAACTGATGGTGATGATGATGATGATGATGATGATGATGAGGAGGAGGAGGAGGAGGAGGAGGAGGAGGCGGCGGCGGCGGCGGCGGAGGAGGAGGCAGAGGCGGAGGAGAGGCGAATGGCCAGTGCAGCTGCAGCGAAAGCCTCGATAGGAGCGAGTGTCACTTCGCTCACTTTATCGCCCCTGTTTACGGTGGAGGGAGGAAGGTGGAGGGAAGGTTGAGGGTGGAGGGTAAAGGGAGGAGGGTTGAATGTTTAGGCTTTAGGTTGGAGGGTGGAGGATTGATCGTTTATGGTGGAGGGTTGAGGATGGAGGTTGTAGGGTTAAGGGATGTTTGTTTACGGTTGAGGGTCTCCGAAGGGTGGAGGGTGGAGGATTGAGAGTTGAGGGTTGATTGTTTAGGGTTTAGAGTTTAGGGTTCAGAGTTTAGGGTGCAGGCTCGTATTATCGCCCCTGCACACACCAGACGCACGGACTCCCACACCAGCTCACACAAATCACCCCCTCCCTCACCCACGCGCATAGCGGGTGCGGCACCATCGATTACCTCCGCACGTGCACGCCAACGTATGCCTCGTCCCGCTCTTCAACGTCAGCAATACCATTGCCATCCCCGCCGGCCTCCCCCTGGGCGCCCGGTGTGCGCGCGAGAAGATCTTGCAGAGGGCGGAAGAGGAAGTGCGCGAGCTGAGCCCGCCACCACAGTAGTCCGTGCATGCTGATGTGCCCAGCATAGACATCGCGCAGGTCAGGCATGGTGCGTCAAGGCAACCTTGTCGCGCGTGCATGCGTGCCAACGCATTGCAGTGTGCATGCACGTCCGAGTAGACATCGCGCAGGTCATCCATAATGCGTCAAGGCGCAGTGCCACGTGTTGAACTGCGCCCAAGAACCTTGTCGCACGTGCATGCGTGCCAACGCATTGCAGCGCGCATGCACGCCCGACGATCTCGGGCACATCATCGCACAGGCACAGGACGTAGTCACGGGACATGGCACGGGGCACCTGAATGCTGGTGGTACCCAAAATCTCTCAGACTCGGAGAAGGGGTCTGAGCCTGGAGTAAACTCCACAAGGTCACGGCTGTCTTTCACACTGCAGCTGGAAACCGCCTCGAAAAAACACTCAAATCCACTTGCACTCGCTCCCGCTCCTCCGCCTCCGTGCCCCCCACACACCCACTCTAACTTCCCGCTGCCCCCGCGCACCCAGCCGCCCTCCACACCCCTCGCGTCCTCCACTCCACTGCCTCCTCTACCAGCCAGCCACCAGCGAGACGTCGCAAGCACGAGCGTGCGATTGCGCTGAAGGGCAGTGGCCAGCGCGAGAGCCAAGCCGTGAAATTCGCACCCCAGACCCACGCCGCCCTTGGCGCCAGAGAGCACGTACACGAGCAAGGGCGCGGAGGCACACTGATCTTTTGGCGGGAACTGCTGCCGGTGCAGAAGCTTCTGAACGTGTGCAGCGTCGGCACGCGCCTTGCGGCGCTGAGCGCGCTGCACGCGGCACAGATGCTGCTGTGTCTGACGTGCCCGCAGCCATTGTGCACAGTCAGCACAGACTCGAATAACAGCACGCCAGGCGCCAGCGCTCGCTCGCGCGTAGATGCCTGCCTGACTGCATGCAGGCAGGCAGGTCTACCGTGGGGGCACAGCGTGGGAGACGGGGCAGGCAGACTGACCTCCAGCGCCTGCTGGTAGTGCGTCCGCTGCGCCTCCAGGGGTTTCTTGCTCGCTGCACGCCAGGTCACCCCGAGCATTGGGTTCACCGTCGGCTCGCTGCAGGGGGCGGAGCCGGTGCAGGACGGGGAGCGAGGCAGTGCAGAGGCCGGCAGCAACAGCTGGTCCCGCGCGGCCGCTCGGAAGGCGGTCCGCGCCTCCCGGTACCGCCCCGCGTCGAGGAGGCACATGGTGAGCGCTACCGCATGCCCGCCGCGCAGCGCGGGGTCCGTGAGGCGGAGCGCCAGCACCAGGGTGCGCACGGCCACGTCATACTGGCCCTGCTCGTGCTGGAACCGGCCGATCATGAGGAGCGCCGTGGGCGAGAGGGCACCGCCCCGCACCGACTCGACGAGGTGGCCCACCCCCTCCTTTTCGTAGCCGGCCAGCCGGAGGATAAGCCCGAGCTCCCGGTGGCGCACTGCCGTGGGCGCAATCTCCACTGCGCGCGACATGGCCAGCGCGGCGTCTGCGTGCCGCTCGCTGCGCCGCAGCACGACGGCCAAGCCGTGCCAGCTGTCGGCATCGCGATCGTCTCTCGCGACCCTCTCCTCGTAGAACGCTCGCGCCGTCTGCAGGTCCGCGCTCGGCCGCGCCGCGGCGTCGCTGTCGCCGGAGCTGGCACGATGCACGAGCGCAAGCGCGAGCGCAAGCTTCAGCGCACGCACATGCGTACAATCGTGCATTCGCCACCGGGGGGGCGGGATAGCCCCCATGGCCTGCCGCGCGAACTACAGTAACGAACCGAGCCGGCACTCATCATATTGCATGCCGCCTTAGGCGAGGCGCGGCAGCGCTGAGGGCGGCGCACGGGACGCCATGGCTGCGTGCGGCGGGGCAGCGCCGCCAGTTCCGCCCGATGTCCTGCTGCTGCGCAGCCCCAGGTTGTGGGTAGTGGGGGGGCGTTGTGCGTGCGGGAGCGTTGCGTGCGGTGCTCTGCTCGCAGCACAGACCTCCCGTGTGACCGGGCCGCGCGGCTGTGCTGCGCTACTGGCAGCACGCGGCAGCAGTACTACGAGCAGGCGGCCAAATTTCTGCTGCAGGAGGGCGGCGAGCACTGGTCGTGCGGCCACCCCGGCATCGTGCGCGAGCTGCTGTGGCTGTGGCTGTTCCCGGCGCAGAAGACCGTGCAGTTCCTGCAGAAGACGCTCGCTGCGCAGGCGGCTAAATGCCTGCGGTGCGCCGTCGCGCTCCACTCTGCGCGCGGGGCTGCCCTCGGTGCGGCTGGCGCGTCGGACGGAGGCAGTGCCGGCGGTCAAGACGCGCTGCGCGATGCTATCCGGGCATGGGACGTGGCGCGGCTCACAAAGAGTTTTGAGGCATGTGCAGCATTGTTGCCAAACGACGGCGCGAGCCCCGACCACAGCGACAGTCGTCTGCAGGACGCGCTGTGCCCGCATGTCGAGTTTATGCTGCAGCCCGGCCTGCTGCTCCTCGATAACGGCGACGGCCAGCGCCTGAACGCCTCGTTTGCATGCAGCCTCTCGGCGCTGGTGCGGGGCGACCTGTCCATCTCTGGCGCACAGCAGCTGCCTGGACTGTACCTGCTCTGCGTGCATTCGAGTGCAGTCATCAGGAACTGGGCCAGGGGTCAGGTGCTCGCGATGGGCGCGATAGAGCACTCGCTTTCAGGATCGCACAGCTTTCAGGAGCTGCACGAAGTTTTCGACGTGCTCGTCGACCACTGCGAGCGTCTGACAATGATGCGCAATGGCTACGAGCAAGGCACATCCGCGCCGCTCCCGCCCGCGCTGAGCAACGACGAGTGCGAGGTCTGGAAAGGCCTTGTGGTTGCAATCCGGCAGCTGGCCCCCTGGATTGTCCGCGATCGGCTGCTGCCGCGCTACCGAGGCCTACTGCCCCTTGCCTTCATGTCGGTGATGGAGAACAGTCCATCCGTCTTATCGGCGGCTCAGTGCGTGCTCTATGTCATGCGGTGTCTCGGACGGGCTTTTTGGCAAGACTCTGTGTGCTCCTTTTCTCCTGCCACATTGAGGCGGGTCTTGGCAAATTTGGCAAAGAGTCGCTTGGTGATTGTGCCTGTGCGACACGTTTCTCTGGAGCTATTGGAAGAGGTGGCAATAAGTGCAGGGCATTTGGCCGGGGACGCAGGCTCTGCTCAACAAGGTAAGGGCGCAGCCATGCCGGCAGTTTGTGATGATGTTGTCACATTCCTCAGCAGCAGAGAGCTGCGCAGCGGCCCTGCGTCACATGCAGCCGTCACTGCGATGGCCACACGGGTGCTGACCCGTGTGCTGCAGCGACTTATCGATCGTGGTGGCGTATCCGAGTTGCCGATCAAGTCCAGCGCCGAGTGGGCGCCGCACGTGGTGGGGACGGCCTGCTCACCCAGCTTGCCAGAGCTGTCTCGAGCCCCGTCGGCAGGCGTGCTGGCTAGGATAGTGTGTCTGCAGGCTGCTAGCATTGAAAGCACACTCCTGCGTAGCGAATGGTCTCAGCAGGCCGTGGGTCGACAAGGTGCCGCCGAGGAACATGGTATTCGAGGTATTCCCGACAGCGCCATGTGGCTGGAGAGTGTGTGGAGCTGGCTGTTGGAGCATGCAGGCGCTGAGAACATACCGGAGCAAGTGCACGTGGCCTTGCTTCAGGCTGTGCGATTGCTCTTGATCTGGCCCATTCAGACAGTAAGCAGAGGAGACGAGCGAAGCAGCCACGTTCTACGCCGCTTCACCACACTTGTGGTGCCCTACCTGCAGAGTCTGGCAGCAACACAGCACCTGCCCGCAAGTCTCGGGCGCATGGCCGACGCCCAGCAGGTGTTCTTTGAGCTGGCGCTGGTGCAGCACAAGGAAGCCAAAGCGGCTCTAAGAGAATTCGCATACCGCGCGCTGGGTCTGGACAAGGAACTGAGCACTGGGCACGGATTTGTCCCTGCATTGCAAGCCGTGGCGTGCCGTAATCCTGCAGCAATGGCGTCAAGCATGCGCCACGCGTTCGAGCACGTCAAACAAATGGGCTTGGATACCGCTGCGTTCAGCACGCTTCACCAATTGTTTCTTCTCATGGGACAGATCATACCGTTCATTCTTGTGCCGCTATTTCCTGAAACTCGACAAGCGCTGCTGCAGGATGCGTGGGAGCTGACCCAGGCCTTTATTGATTGCAGAGCGCGGTTGAGAACAGACAGTGCAATTCAGAGGCATGGCGGTGTTGCGCTGGACTCCACATCTAGCAGCTTCTTCACTTGCTTCGGCACTCTCTGGCCGAATTTTTCCCAACTCATTGCAGGTTTTGCGGATGCAGGTGCGCCGAGTGATGATGAGGACTTCGATGATCGCCCAGAGCAGTCGCTTGCCAGCGCACATGCATCCTGGCTGCCAGCGTTTGCCAAAGTAAGTTTGCCGTGTTTGCGCATGAGGTCTGTCTTGCTCCCTGCCCTCCAGGTTGCGCTGCAGTGCCGCGCACTGACTTGCACTTGGATCTGTGCCCAGTGGGGTGGCATTGCGAGCGTGGTGGTCCGAAGGCACTGGTGCTCATGCATGGTGAGCATATTGAGCACGCTGCGTCAGCACGGCTTGAGCCTCACAAGCAAGGAAAAGACGATCATGGACAAGCTTGTGGCGCGCCGCGACCTCTGGACGGACGACCAGTACTTGGCGCTGTGCACGCAAATGCGGCCGCTTGGGTCCCAAGCTGTGCGAGGCAATGTGGGGATGGGCTTCCTAGATGACCTCCCAGGTGCATCGCGAGCAGGGAGAAACACGTCGTCGAAGTCCCTGGTTGATTTGACCAGAGACTCGGCACCTGCAAACGGCAATGCTGCCCGAAATCGGAGCAAGGAAGGCGATTCGAAAAGCAACCAACCTCGGGCTGCGAAACGCAAGAAGCGCTCGAACTTGCGAGGCGCGAACGATTCGCTCAGCGACAGGTCCAGCGATGATGAGAGGATTCCAGAGGTGCGCAAGACCAATAAGAAGTTGGTGCAGAAAAAGCCAACAGGAGGGCTGAAACAAATTTTGGCAGACATGGGCTGCGGTTCGTCAGGCACACGCAGCCAATCAGGCGCTGAACCTAGTATTTCTGCGATGCTGAAAGTCGGCGGGCATGTGGTGCATGCTGGTGGTGCCGTGGTATCCAAGGACTGGCAGTTGGACGCCTTGGGAGCGCGAACTCGCAGGTATGAGCGCACCGTAGACGAGCTCGTCGACGACTTTCTGTCGCACGTTCTCTGGTGGGACTTGAGACAAAAGATTCGCGAGGGGCCTCCGTGTTTAAGCGTACCTGCATCGTTCGAGTCGCTGGACCAGTATGAAGATATTCTCAAGGGGCTTTTGCTTGAGGAGACCTGGGAGCAGATTCAGACTTCATTTCAGGAAGAGCGCACCCAGATCGAAGACCCTAACGCAGACTTCGGTGCAATGCGCGTGATTTCGTACAATGAGATTTCAGAATTTGCATTTGCGGCAGTGCGTCCCGATTGCCATGCAATCTTTGAGTCCGGTGGTGTTTCAGCTGGTGCTGGGACTTGGGGGAGTGGTTTGAATGAGATGGACCTCGTCATGTTGGTCAGCCCTGATTCGTTTGCTGACTTGCATGTCGAGCGGCCAGGCGCTGGCCAGGACTCGCGGCAGGGCCAGCGCAAAGCAAAAACGGAGATGGAGCATGCTTTGGCGCTCGTAGAGAAGGCTGAGCGCGGGGATTCAGAAAGTGGTGTTGTGCGGCTGAAGATTCTATTGAGGCAAACCTCTCGCAACAAGCGATTCTGCGCGCGACTTGGCCGCTTATCGGCGCTACATTCTGGTGGCTCACAAGCCCATTTGCAATCCAGAGATGCTGTGCTGTCTGATTTTGAAAAGCGTGAGGACGATGCGCTCCCGAAACTCAGAATGGTATGCTTAAACTACAGCATCGCGACAGCGCAACGCGAGTACGTTGCGCTGCACAGGCTTCGTGCGCTCCAACCCAGCACGCAGCGCGCTGTGCTGGCTCCGTGTCTTGCGGTGCAGACTCTGTGCCCGTCCAAGGGCAATCTGGCTGTGGTGTCGCGCGACACTCTCAACGAGGATCAGTACTCGGCCATCAGCAAATGCTTAGAACCTGGTCCGTTTTTTACTTTAATTCAGGGTCCGCCGGGGACTGGCAAAACCAGCACGTTGCTTGGGCTGCTTGCATCTCTGCTTGCAGGTCCATCTGGACAGGTGCAGATGGGGGCACGAGTGCTGGTATGCGCACCATCCAACGCTGCCGTGGACGAGCTAGCTAAGCGAGTTTCCATGGGTCTGTCGCTGCATGGACGCACAGAGCGGTATCGCCCAAGCGTTGTGCGCGTTGGCGCAAAGCGACAGATGCGGCCTGACGTCTGGGACACCGTCGGCTTGGAACAGCAGGTGCAGCGCCGTCTTGCTCAACTCAAAGACGAGCAACAGTCAGCAAAAGAAGAGTTGGACAAGCTCAAAAAGGAGGTGGACTCGTTGACGGAGCGCATCGAAAAGTGTGAGCCAGAGACAGAGACAGAGGAGAGTTCAGGCCAAACTATGGGCAGCCTCCTCAGTGCTCGCAAGCATGCCCTCGCATTGTGTGCACAGAAGGCTGCCCTTGCGGGCGTCTCAGAATCTCGAAAGGATGTGCTAAAACGGCAGTTGCGCACGCAGCTGCTCGAGAATGCGCAAATTGTGTGTGCGACATTGAGCGGCGCCGGCACATCTCTGCTGCAGAGCTCGATGCGCCCGTTCGATGCGGTCATTGTCGATGAGGCGGCGCAGGCGCTCGAGCCCTCGGTGCTCATCCCGTTGCAACTCAATGTCGATCGATGCATCCTCGTCGGAGACCCCCAGCAGCTGCCAGCGACAGTCACATCGCGCAAAGCGGATGAGAATCTGTACGCACGCAGCTTGTTTGAGCGCCTGCAGGCGTCAGGGCACGGCGCGTCGCTCCTGACTGTGCAGTACCGAATGCACCCCTCTATCCGTGCATTCCCCTCCCAGCACTTCTACGGTGGAAAGCTCAAGGATTGTGTGGCCCAAGATCGCTGCGCGCCGTGGCACGCAGATTGCAGATTCGCACCCTTCATCTTCTATGACATCAAGGGCGACCTCGGAGATCAGGATGTCAGACGAGACTCCCGTCCCGGCGGCACCTCGCGCAGCAACCCCATCGAGGCCAAGGCTTGCGTCGCGCTGCTGGAGGCAATGACGCGCACGATGCAGAGCGAGGCGGGACATTTTCAGAAACGCGTCGCTGTTATGTCTCCCTACCGTCGTCAGTGCTCCGACATTCGCCATCGCCTTGCGGCCTCCGGCCTGCAGGATGTGGAAGTGTCTAGCGTCGACGCGTTCCAGGGCCGCGAGATGGATGTGTCTGTGCTGAGCTGTGTCCGCTCGGGGCGCGGCGGCCTTGGGTTTGTGGCAGATGTCAGGCGTCTCAATGTAGCACTGACGCGCGCGCGGTGCTCCCTCTTGATCATCGGCGACGCTGACACGCTTTCGCAGAACGAACACTGGGCGGCGCTCATTGCGCACGCTCGTAGTGCTCGATGCTGTGTTAGGATAAGCGGGACGCAGCTGGACCAAGTTTTCGGCGGCAGCAATGAGGAATGGCGCACAGACTCGTGGCCTGAGAGTTGGCTCAGTACCCGGGGGTGAGCAAGAGGCAGACATATGAGCATTCATTGTCCTGAATAATGTCCTGAATAATCTGCTTGATTGCACGGATATGTAAATAATCTGCTGTTTGAGCATGTAACAAAGTCCACATCCTATCCACTGTACTAGCAGCGCAAAGTGGTAGCCCCAGACATGCACGCAGAGCGTCCGACCATTGATGGCGCAACACTTGCTTCACACCAACTTTGCCTCTGCACATCGCGCCCGAAACTCATTCTAGGCATCTGCCGCATCGAAGACTCGAAACTCATTCTAGGCATCTGCCGCATCGAAGACTCTGTAGCCCAAGACGAGAGCCGCATGTTCGCATTCATTCCTTGTCTGTACGTCTGTGCTATGGCCCCGTGTGCTTGGACCATGATGCGCTCATCCACGCCAATTCCTGCCACTTCCTGCGCGCCGGCACCATTGCAACATTGCTGCTGCTGCACGCCAAAGCACAGAGGTGGCGTCCACGACATTTGTGGATTGGGGGCAGCAGGAATTTGCAGAGGCCGTGTCGGCAGGCGGAACGTATCTGGAAATACATTCCTGTTTCCGGGGTTCACTTGCTTGATAGAGCCATTAGGCGTCATTGCCGTTTCTTCGCGTGCCACCTCTCCGCTCCTTCCTTCCGCCAGTCCAAAAACGAGACTACCGTCTGTTCGCGCTGGAATAGCTGGTGCTGGCGCTGGAGGCACATACTGCGTGTAGGCATACTCCATACAGGGGATTCCGCCACTGCTTACCGCGGGTTGCAGGAAATATGCATGCGGATACTGGGAGCGTTGCGGTAAATACGCGTGCTGGTGCTGCGGGCGCTTCTGTGGTTGCCAAGCATATGGCTGCGAACTTGCTAGGTGTTGTATCGATGCCGAAAGCGTCCTGCAATGGGTGCTGTTGTTGGTGTTGTTGCTGCTGCTGCTGCTGCTGCTGATGTTGTTGTTGTTGGAATCCCGCCCAGCACCCCAGGGGCCGGAGGACATGAACATCTCATCCACTCCTATGCACGTATTCGCGAGCTCTTCTGCTTGGTCACTCACCCGCTGCTGCGCCGCCTGCGTATCTCCACGCCCTGTTCTCAGATTTTCCTCCTTGTCCTCTTGGCCTTGCGCGGCTGCTGCGGGCATAGGGTCTTGTTGAAGAGAACACGTCCATGCACGCAAGTAACGCAAGAGGCGGCCGCGAGCAAAGTAGGAGATCACTGAGCGGAACACAGTGCTCTCTCTGCGGGTGACGCTCTGACGAGCGGCACACGCCTGTCCTCCCATCTCTCCTCGCACATCTGTCCTCCGCAAGACCTCTCTCCCTTGACTAAGACCGTCGCGAGCCGTGTCGTCGCGCATTAGGCGCTCCGTGCCTTGCTGCTGGCGCACAGGCGTGACTGCCACAACTCGCGGCGTACACCGCTGCGCGAGTTTTCGCGCTTCTCTGTCCCGAGTGCTGGCCAAAATCTGTGGCTGCACCAACACCACACACACACAAGCACACACACAAACACACACACACATTGTGTGTGTGTGTGTGTGTGTGTGCGTTTGTATGGCAGGGCACAAGTGTCAAAAGGCGATGCAGGCGAGCAAGAGAGATCATCGACACCTAGTATATACATACATACATACATACATGAATACATATATGCATACATACATATATACATACATACATAGATAGATACATGCATGCATACATACAGACATACATACATACATGCATGCATACATACATAATTTACATACATCCTCACATACATACATACATACATACATCATCAGCACCTACAGACTCCTCGTCCCTGCTTACACGCGCGCCATTCATTTGCATATGTATACACACAGAGAACACACACACACACACACACACACATGCATGCATGCATGTATGCATGCATACATGCACAGGCATCAGAAGCCCTGCAGCGGGGTTTCCATAACAGGCATGCAGGGCTGCACACGCAGCTCACGCGTGGCTTCGGACTTCTCCTGCGAAATCTGGCGCGCCATGTTTGTGCAGATGTTCACGCCCCGGTTGTTGGGCAGAATGACCTGCAAGCATTGCATCGTAGTTGGTTGAGTAAAATGACACTAGGTCGCGTGCAAGCACGAAAACACGCGCCTATGCATCAATGCGCGCATGTAAGTTGTTGTAGCACTACTCTCAGCGCGCATACACACGCACACAGTACCAAGCTAGCTTCGAGCGACACTGTGGGCTGCGCTGGGGCGCACTTGAGCACCGCGTGGGTGACGGTGTCCTGAGAAACTTTTGTAATGTCTGCGGCAGGAAGAGATACAGACAGAGATGAGAGATGAGCAGATGCAGACGCAGACAGACAATCAAGGGATGAGCATAAAGACATCCTGAAATAGTATAAGAGAGGTGTGTGTTGGGTGTGGGGGAGGCAAAGCGAGTGCGGGAGAGCGAGAGCGAGCGAGCGAGCGAGAGAGAGCGAGAGTCCAGCCTTAGCTGCATTGTTATCATTAGCAGCATGCAAGTCTGTGAGCAAGAGAGTGAATAAGATAGCGAGAGCAAGAGCAAGAGCAAGAGCAAGAGCGAGAGAGAGAGACCAGCCTCAGCCGCAGCTGAATTATCAGCAGCGAGGAAGTCAAGCTGCTTGCGGCAGATCTCGAGCTCGTACTCTGCTGCCTCCCGCAGCTCTTCTTTCAGTCCTTCCAGAGTCTGTGTGTGTGTGTGGGAAAGAGAGAGAGAGAGAGAGAGAAACACCTAAAGTAAGAGGGTGGCAGTGAGAGACAAGAGCATGTGTGTGTGCGTGTGTGTGATGTTGATGCGCGCGTGTGTGGTTTGAAACTCTGAACGAATGTTTCTGATACAATCACGACTACGTATGATCACACAAAAGTGTATGATCACACACAAGCACAGTATGAAACAAGATCAACAAACACTGTGCCTGCACGCAGAAGACACCACACAGACACCTGCAGCAACTGGGGCTTCACAGCCGTGTTCACCACGCGACGCCCAGCACCAGCGACATCCTTTGTGTCCGAGAGGGATAGCATGGGTCTATGCGCGTCTGCTTGTCTGTCACAGCTCCCGAACATCTGCGCATCTTGCTCGTCAATACAGATCATCGACCTGCTGCAATTCGCCAAGAAGCCTCCGGACGCGTTGTCGGCGCTGCAGTTGCTGCCGTACGATGCGTTGCCCGCGTCTGCATGCACTGCGCCGCGGCTTTCCTCGCCTTCTCCTCTGCCTGTTGCTCCACAAGCTCGGCGGCTGCCGGCGCCAATGCTGTCACGATCAGAATGATCGTGCGTTCGCGAGTGGCGCGAAAGGAAAGAGCCGTGTGGACCCGTGTAGTGAAGGAGTGACTGCACAGATCCGCTGTTGCTGGGAGTGGTCGGTGGACAAGAGGGTGAGATGACAGAGGCGTGTTTTCCGTACTCTGACGCAGTAAGGGTGTTGTTGAATGTGCCAGGAGAGCGGCTGTGAAGATGGCAGGACTGCATCTCACAAAAAACATTGGCCAGTTCCAGCTTGGTCTCTTCGTCTGTCTGCAAATATCCCAAGATGGCCTCTCGGCCATCCATCCCAGCTCTTGTTCCACAATTATAATTTTCATCCGACGTTGGCGGCTTGTCGAACGCATTTTCTGGGTTCATGTCCAAGGTGGGACGGTACAGTGTCTCCTCGGTGCGGCGCGGAGTGGTGAGGGCTTCGTGTAACTCGCGCGTGTACGCTACGCTCTTCTGTCGCTCTCGTTCGATGTTTTGGTTGTGAGTAGGGGCAGCTTGATCATGGCTCTTGTTGCATACGCTTCGAACCCCCCGGAGGCGCACGGCAGCCGCATGCTTGCTTGGAGTAGGGACAGAGGCTACAACGATGCCGCTGTTTGCCTGTCGAATGA
>Ga0115006_10002455_pt1 | contig 12203 bp, 14 predicted proteins | sample ArcOceMetagenome_3_FD_88943 | JGI IMG/M metagenome (GOLD analysis project Ga0115006, IMG submission 88943) | Marine eukaryotic phytoplankton communities from Arctic Ocean - Arctic Ocean- Svalbard ARC20M Metagenome | ecosystem: Environmental > Aquatic > Marine > Oceanic | place: Arctic Ocean...
GGGGGGGGGGGGGAGGGTGAGGGGGGACCCAGCGAGGAGGTGAGGCGGGTAGCGATGAGCGGACGGTTGAGGAGCGAAGCGACGAGGCTGAAAGTTTGGAGATGCTGCCGTCGCGTATGGTTACATGTCGTGCATCTGTCGTTTTAATCTCTCTCTGCTTCGCTTTGCTAAACCTCTCCCTCTCTTTGCTTCGCATCCTCATGTCGCTTCTTATTCTCTCCCCCCCCAGAACGTATACGCCGACGTAACCGCGGCGTACGAATATTTGACGAAGACCCTCAACCTCCACCCCTCCACCATCGTTCTCTACGGACGGTCATTGGGTTCGGGACCCTCCTGCTATATAGCGGAGAAGGCTACCAGGGATGGAAACCCAGTCGGGGGCGTCATCCTCCAGGTGAGAAAGGGGGAAGGGGGGAGCGTAGCGAGCTTTGTAAAGCGGGCGGCGGATCCTGGCATTTAGAACTGAAACGACGACCGAAGGAACACTCTACACTCTTCACCACTTGCCTCCCTCGTACCGCTCTACATGCTTATCACCTACCCCCTTGTTCGTCGCTTCACTCGTCGCCTCGCCTCGCCTCCTCTCCCAGTCACCTTTACTTAGTGCGTACCGTGTGGCCTTCAATTTTCGCTTCACCCTTCTCGGTGATAAATTTGCGAATGTAGACCGCGCGCAAAACATCAACTCCCCCGTATTTGTAATTCACGGAACCCAGGACGAGGTCGTGCCTTTTTGGCACGGGCAGGAGCTATTTGAGGCTGTAGGAGTCGAGTGGCGGGCCAAGCCGTTTTGGGTCCTTGGAGGTGAGTGGGGGAGGGTCGTTTGCTATAGAGGCTGGGTAGTACGAAACAGCTCCATCTAACACGATTATCGTACCGTTCGCTTCGTATCCTCCCGGCAGCCGGTCACAATAACATCGAAAGCGTTTTACGCGCTACCGGTGCCTTTGTTGACCATTTAGCTGAGTTCTTGGACATACACGTTAAGGCCAGGACGGACGAGAAGGGGGAGAGAGAGGTTTGGAAGGTAAAGGACGGGGTCGCAAAGGCTAGGGGGAAGGAAAAGTAGGGGGGGAGGGAAGGGGAGGGAGGTGAGGTTTGAAGGGGGACGTTAGGGGGACGGGACGGGAATGGGGAGGATCGGGAGAGGAGGGAACGAATGGGAGGATTGTGTTGAAGTATTATTGTTATTGTCTCGAAACATAAGATTTATAAGATTTCTTGCCCCTGACAAGAAAATATCTTGAGATCTGGAAAGAATGATAATCGTTTTAAAGTTACGAGTGAAGGATAGCACGAGTCGCGACTACGTACAGATGAGACGCGAGATCGGGCCAGGACACCAAATCCCGAACTAATGCGCCACCGTCGCGTCTACTTCAAACAACCTAACCACTTACATCACACTCGAACGCCCTTGACGCCACCGTCTCCGTCCTTCCAGTTGATCTTGACGTTGGCGTCCTGAGAATTTAGGAACCCTCTACCTCCCCACTTGGCCTCTACGGTAAGCTTGCCGTGGACCTCACGGGAGAAGCCCGAGTCGAGAGCGTTAAGGTCGAAGACGATGTCGGCTTGTCGGGCCAGGGATTCGTGGAGCTTGGAGGTGGGGGAGAAATCGCCGCCCGAGGAAGTTGGGTCAGAGGAAGCGTTCTCCTCGTCTCGAAGCACCCGAATCGACGCTTCATTCTCGTCCGTAGCCAAGCCAAAGATTCCGCCGGAGCCCATCCATTTCGTATCGAGCTCCCCCGAAATTGCACCGGCGACGTTGGTCAGGGCATGGGGAGAGGGCAGGGAGTTGAGCTTTGGGGGAGGGGAGGGGGGAGTTGTGAGAATGGATGGCAAAGTAGGGGCGAGGGCAAAGGAAAGTAGAGTGGAGATGAAGCGTTGTTGTTCCTCAGGATACTTTATTGGCAGCCGTTTAAAGTACCGGCGTCTAATCATTGCGCCCCATCGCCGTGTTGAAGGGTCGCATATCATACCAACTATGATTATAGGGTATATTTCCATCATAGGAACAACAACATTAGGAAGACGTTATAACTGCTCGACATAAATACATACACGACTCACATGTGCATCGGCGCCGCAAAGGATCAAGCTTGAGGTATTCGAGGTCAGGGTTAGGGCATTTAGATAGTTCATGAACCCCCGGGATGTTGCATGTGTGAAAAGGGGGGGGAGGGAGGAGAAGCTGTCGACGACAATTAGGCAGGGAGAGTCGGGAGAGACGCGCGACTTGATCGTCTTATATGTCGATTCGAGGATGGAAGAGGGGGTGGTGCCGGAGGAGGAGGGAGAGAGTACGGATTCCGATAGCTTCCCCACCACGTCTATGTAAACGGAAGACCTATAATCGCGTGAAGGAGCGGAGGGGGGATTAGGGAGAGACACGCGACAACGAGAGATGGCGACGGCAAGCAACCAGCGACGCGACGACTACACACACAAGATACTCACCCATCTGTGAACCTGAGCCCCGACCCTCCTCTCTTCCCTATTTCGTCCTCAACCTCCCTCTGCGTCCGTCCAGTACAGCCTATCCAACAAACTGCGGCACCAGGGTTGGCAAGAACGAACGAAATAGCAAGAAGATCTACCAAAAAGGAACCCGAGTGAGACACCAGATCCCGAACTAATGCGATTCTCCCCGATTTTAGGTTATCCTGTGGTAAATATTGTGAAAGAGTACAAGGAAGTGAAACATCTTGTGTTAGTCAGTAAGTCAGGACGGGAATATAAGCCATAGGGGTAGAATAAGTACCTTTGACGAATGTGGTCGGGGCCATGGAAGTAAATCTTTTAGGTTTTGCATCCTATGGATGTGTGGAGTGTGAGAGTGTGGATAACGAAGGTGGTGAAGGACGTCGAGACGTTGATATCAGGACGTTCGGTCAAGTTCTTGATGTAGAAAAGGGAAATAAAAAATGGCTAAGCTATAGAAAGGGGGCTGCATGGTAAAATATTAGCAAAAACCACCAATAATGACTAAATTCTGTCTATGCAGAAAATTTCTTATTTACCCTTCAAGGGACTCGCCTGCAAGGATGCGAGCATCGTGGCGCAGAGGTAGCGTGTTGGGCCCATAACCCAAAGGTGTAAGTAATTCTTACTTGGTCCTCCTTCCAATTTTCTGTTCATTCTTCTAATCCTCTCTTCTTTCTCTATATTCTTAGCGGTTGATCGAAACAACCCGATGCTATTTTTTTTGGTTTGTGATGTATTGGTAGCGTTTCCATTCTTTTTTACTTCTTTCAGACACGTCTAATTGTATAAGCATCGACTCAAATCTCCTCCCTCCCCCCCTGATAACTTTTTTGTTTATAAAATACCATATTATTCTTTCGCAACTACTTTCTACATTTTTACACAGCTACAGCAACGCTTCAGCGGTCAACACTCCCCCGATCCCTATGCCTATTACACCCACTTCAACACTCGAACATGTTAGTGTTTTTGAAGGAGCTGTTGTTCTTGGTTGCATCCTTGTGGCTTTGGAATTTGAGGGTGGTCCTGTCGCTGACCTCGAGGGCGACCTTCCACCTCGTCCCGACCTTGAGGCATTCCTTCTCGTTGACCCCCTTGACCCAGAGCGCTAGCCTGTCTTGTGATTTCCTGATACTGACCACGGCCCCGCAAACCTCGAGTCCACTCTCGTCCATTGTCTCCCCGATCATTGCGAGGACGGTGTAAAGCCACCACTCATCAACCTTCCCTTTCTGGCGGTCCTGCTTGGGAATGGTAATGATCCACTGTAGAGGGGGGCGCGAGCGAAGCGAGTGCGGGAGGGGTTGTTAGTTATTGCGCGTAGGTTTACGCGTAGAAGTATACAGTCGTCGCTTGCTCCTCCCCGCTTGCTCCTCCCGTCCTTCGCTCCTCACCGCCCCCCCCCCTCACCTTCCCCCCATTCTTGTTCCTGTCGTCCTCCCACATCGGCATGACCCCCTTCTTGAATAGATGGTAGTTGCACCCTGTTCCCAGCCTGCTCGCCGGAAGGACATTGTTGAATAGTGACCAGAAATCTTCGACAGTGCTGAATGTTGAGCACGGCTTAAGGTTTTGGAGCCATGTTTCTCCCTCCTTCTGAGCTCTGCGACGAGAAATATTGTTAGAATACCCTCACAACACGTGATTACCTTCTCAACACTCTCCAATTTCCTCCCCTCCCTCCTCAGAAACCCCAAACAGCACCCCCACGCTCAATCGCATCGCTTCCCTCCGCTTCCAAATTCCACCCCTGGAAGTTTCGCGAGCTTCTTACCTTGGATTATCGAAGAATAGAGTCCAATCATTCTGGAGCTTAGTCTTTGGGATGTCAGTAATTCCACCTGACATTTTAATATTTCCTGGGAGAATTGGACTCTGTGTGGCTTGAAATCCTTGAGGGTAATTTCAGTTCCATTCCCCTTTCGAAAACGTTTAATTTTTTTATCAACATTCGCGATCAATCGCAAGCGTACGGAGGGGGTAGAGTGAAGCGACAGCAGCATACTGACTAGGCTAGCTAGGTGAGTGGGAGCAAGGAGCGAAGTAACGAGCCAACAACGCCATCGCAAGCGGCGAAAACCGCACGCGCTCGTACTTTTATATAAGACACGCCTACTTCGTAACCACCGCAATTATTCTCATCCCTTATCCTAACCTTTTTCGCGATTCGCTTCGCTCATCGCAGAAGAACCTTCCCTGAGCTCCCTTCACTCGCGCCCTCGCGGAGCGAGGAGCGAAACGACGAGCTGCCAACGTTAGTGTTGGGAACGAAAGCCGCGCGGGCTCCTACTTTCGTACAAGACGTGCATCCCCTTCAATCACGACAATCATTCTCGTCCCACACCCCGACCTTTTTCGCGATTCGCTTCGCTCATCGTGCTCGCCCCTTCCCGAGCTCGCTCGCTCGCGCCCTCATGCTCCTCGTCCCTCCCTGCACTCGCTTCTCTCGCACTCCCATCTCTCCAAATTCCTGACAAAACAATATTCTAATCCCCCCCATCCTTCCTCCACATAACAATCCTCCCCCCACCTCCTCCCTCCCCCCAGAACTACACCCTTTCCAACTGCCACATCCCCCCTCTCCCGTAACCTCCCCCCTCCATCCTTAGCCCATCCCCTTCGAACCTAGCCCCCCCAACAACAGTCTCAATAGCTCAAAATGGTGAAGGTCGATAGACGTTCTGCAGCGACTGCGAAGGAGGAGGACGGATCTTCCTCGTCCTCCGGGAGTTCAAGTTATGAGTGGGTCACAGGTGAGTTTCCTGATTCGTCTTCTCCAACTGAACCCGGGCTGTGCCCTGAAAGAATGCTAACCCTCCCCCCCCGTCCGCTTTTACTCCCCCCTCCAAGACTCCGAGGCCGAAGACGAGGAAGTCACGGCACCCATGGTCGAGGCATCCCTTGCCAAGACCCTTGTGGCCCTGATTCCCTTCACCAAGGCTTACAGGGAGGCCAATGAGGCCATGTTTGAGCTCAATAACATCAAGGGGATGCAGGCCGAGGTGGCGAGATGCAAGGACGTGAAGGAACTCCTGGACCAGGGTCTCCACGAAGAGGCCCTTGGGGAAATGATGACAGGTGAGGTGGGCTGGAGCGAAGCGACAGCTAGATCTATATCTAACATACTTTCCACTCGTCGCTTCGCTCCTCGCTCCTCGCTCCTTGCTCCTTGCCTCTCGCTTCGCTCGCAACGCCCTCGCTTGTCTCTTCGCTCCTCGCCCTCGCCGCTCCTCCTTGCAGACACTACTATGGACTTTCACGACTTCAACAAGACCAAGCATGTCATGCGACAGGAGGGAACCTGGACTTACGAAACAATGCGCCAGAAGCTCAAAAGGATTGAGACGGAAGCCCAAGACAAGGGTCTGGGCGAAGGTTAGGCCAAGCGAGGAGCGAAGCGACGAGCTAGCAACACCATCTCTCCTCACGAAAACCGCGTGAGCTCGTACTTCCGTACAAGACATACCTCCTCCGTAAACAACGCAATAATCCTCATCCATTGCCTAATCCCTTTTCGCGATTCGCTTCGCTCATCGCAGAAACCGCCGTTGGAGCCGAGGGACACACGAGAAAGAAGATCCTCATTAGAAAAATATTCGACGCTCAGCAGAAGTGGGACCTCGCTCACACTGTGATTGACTTTAATTCAGACATGAACTGGCATGGATCGACAAACCTCGATGAGGCCGAAGATCCCATAACCGGGAGCAGGAAGTTGAAGCACGAGGGGTGCAAATGGAGGGGAGAAAACGACGAAGGCGTCGAGTTCATGTGTAACAACGCCAAGCTACAGCACCCTTGGAGGACGTACAAGGACGAGTTCGGAGCCGAAGTTCCGGAGCAGATATCCTTCTGCCACTACCACGCCAAGTTTTGTTTGGATCCCAATAAGAGCCACGGGGACCATTTGGTAAAAATCAAGGAGGTGATATCTGACGAGGAACGAAGCGATGAGCTAGTAATGCCATACCTAATCAAAAAATCCGCGCGAGCTCGTACTTCCGTACAAGACACGTCTCCTCCGTAACCAACGCAATAATCCTCACTCATCATTCCAACCCTTTTCGCGATTCGCTTCTCTCATCGCAGCCCAACGAGTTCGCTCTCTGTAACGAATGCTTTGTGCAGAAAAAGAAGCGCCCCCCTCCAAACCTTCCAAAGTTTCGAATCCCCGGCGTGGCAAGGGCTGCCAGAAACGTCTCTAATCAGGCCAAGCTTGCTGGCCTATCACACGAGGCCGCTGCCGATGCGCTAAACGAGGAAACTATTTGCGACTGGAGACCAAACAGGCACATTATCACCGAGCGAGGTCTTAGCTGTCAAAACAAAGTTTTCAGGTGAGATTGGACGAGGAGCGAAGCGACGAGCTGATAACGTTAGCGTTAGGAACGAAAACCACACACGCTTGTACCTTCATACAAGACGCACCCCCTCCCCAACCACCGCAATAATCCCCATCCCACATCCTAACCCTTTTTACAATTCGCTTCGCTCATCGCAGGAATCCAGAAACCAGGGCGCTCTGCAGACAGTGCGGATGGCACTTGGAGGAATGTTGTATGGTCCATAAGGACGCGGATGCGAGTAAGAAGCGCATTACGGTGCCAAACGAACACGGTCTCTGTGTGGCGCATTATGTTTCGAAGTTCGGACACCCTCCCAAGAAGTTAAACCTCCCCTACCCCGGAATGGAGAAAAAATCCAAGGACGAGGAGAAGGTTATCACTATTGAAGAGCAGCTTACCCACCCACTGCGGCCTCATGGGATGGGCCCTGAGATGGCAGATCCTCCAACCCTTTACATTTCTCCCCTCAAGCCCAAGGGCTGGAAGCAGAAATTTAAGAAGTACGGTAACGACAAGCGCAAGAGAGCCCAAATCACGGCAATTGGGGATTCCTCTGCAACCAGAATCCAGAAGAACTACAGAATGTACAGGTGCCAATGTTTGAGGGAGGAGAAGGTGAGATCGGACAAGGAGCGAAGCGACGAGATAGAAACAAAAACGCTGGCGACGAAAACAGCACGCGCCCGCACTTGCGTACAAGACGCGCCTCCTCCTTAATCATCGGAATTATTCTATTCCCTTATCCTAACCCCTTTCGCGATTCGCTTCGCTCATCGCAGTTCAAACAGAGACTTGCCCTCAAGAGGCACCGGGCCACAGTAAGGATTCAGAGTGTTGCGCGAAGGTACATTCAGAAGGAGGAGGTTGAAGAGATCAAGAAGAACACTACCAATGCAGTGAACCTCGTCATCAGACTGTGCCGAGGAATGCTGGCCAGGAAAAAGGTAAAGAGGAAGAAAGCCGCTCTCGTCCTCCAGCGCGGAGGTTTACGAGCCGTCGCGTCCGCCCTAATGTTTGCAGTCAAGTCGACCCTTGAAGTCAGGCACGAACATGAGCACGAGGAGTGGGGCAACCTCACCCTCCAGCGCTATGCCAAAGGCTTCGTGACACGTCTCAGAGTCCGCCAAAAGCGGGAGCAGATGAAAAGAGAAATGTGGGCGGCACTCTGCCTCCAGAAGCGCTACAGGGGAAGGATAGGTCGGAGGCGCTTCGATCATCTTTCCCGTGTCAAGCTTTGGGAGGACGCTTGTGCCACTGTTGTCCAGGCTGCCGTACGCCGAGCTCTCGCCCTGCGTTACGTGCAACACCGCCGGGTAACATGGAACGCAGCGGCTGTGGTCATTCAGCGTTTTACCTTGATGTTCGTGGCAAAGATGGTTGTTCACCACGAGCGCCATTCCATCCAAATGTTTTGGGACTGGCTTGCACCCACCCTCCCAAAAGATGCATTCGACATCCTCCTGCCGAGGACCTTCTACGGTTCTCGCATGTACCAAGTCAATCCTGGCGACATGAGGGGCATGACCATGGCAGAGAAGAGCGAGGTAAGACTGGACAAGGAGCGAAGGACGGAAGGCTGGAGCGAAGTGACAGCAATAGACCGCCCACCACTATAACTAACAACCTTTCCCGCGCTTGTTTCCCTCGCGCCCATAATCCCAACCCTTTTCGCGATTCGCTTCACTCATTGCAGTACTTTGTCAAGTTGAAGGAAGAGGCCACGATGAAGGAGGGATTGGAGGCCTTGGCCCTGAACCCCGAGGCCTCAACAGCGACAACGGCCTCAATGGACCAGTCGGGGGAGCAATTCTTCCGAAAGTACGACCCCGACGCCTGCGGGCAGGTCTCGAGGATGGACTTTGGCAAGGCCCTGCAAGACATGTGGGACTCTGCAGGGTGTCCTCTCCTCAAATCCGAATCTGGAGCGTTGCTCAAGCGATTCGACCACCACAATGATGGCTGGATAGACTACCACCGGTTCCTGCGTTTCGCTTCTCGTCACGAGAAGCCATGCGCAGTCCACGGAAGGCTCATCTGCGCCAACTGCATCTCGTACGGCCAGTGCGTTAAGCATGGCATGGTCGTTTGCTCCCGTTTTGTCCCCCAACTCGCCTCACCTACCGTTTGTACATGTGGCCACTATGTGTCTGCACACGAAATGATTCCTGAGCCAAACCTTGACGAGGATTACGCAAACGGAACTCTTACCAAGGCCCAGATGGACGTAATCTTCAAAAAAGAGAAAAAGCCAGATCTTGAGAAGCCGGCAAGGTCCGGAGATGGCATGGAAATCGGCGAGGTCCTCAGCCTGACCAGGTACCAGATCGAGAAGGAGATGGCAAGAGTTAGGAAGGCCGACCCCACAGCCCTCACAAACACCGGGAAGATTCCGATTGCACTTCCTCCTCCAGCATCCTTGGTAGCGTACTCCAACGCGGCCCTTCCTCCAGGCATGACAATGCAGAAGGTTCTCAACTCCAAGCCTCCCTCCCTGAAACTCTCCAAGTCTCTCTCTCGCTCTGCCAAATTTTCATCATTTGGCTACTCCGACGAGGATAAGAAAGACGACGACTCTCCCTACTCACCCACCTCCTCACACGGATCCACTTTTGGAGAGACTCACGCCAGGCAGAGGGCCAAGACCCAGGAGATCATAGAGAGTACGTTGCCGCAAACATCGCTCCTTGTCGAAAGGCAGGATCACGACCATCTCATCAGGCACACCTCCACGCTTCCGAACCGTGAACAGCACTTCCACAGCATACGGTACCATCAGTACGAGGATCTGCACCACATGGTCAAGAGCCAGCACGCACCAAGCTACACTGAGAGTGTCAAAATGGTACACCACGAGCACCACCTGGTTAGCTACGCGAACGATACCTTCCTCAAGAAGGAGCAAAGCCAGGCGGAATTGGAGAAGGGCTTCAAAATCACCAACCCCATCCCTCTCATCAGCGATGGGGAACTCCGCCTAACGACCAAAGCCGTCGACTTGTACCTCCACATCTTCAACAAAGTCCGAGACGAGGAGCTCAAGCTCATCGAGGACGACGTCGCTTTTGTGAATTTCTGTTTCAACTTCATTGTCTTCCTGGAGCGCCACTGGAGGAAGCTCTGCAAAGATCTCCGTCTCGGAAAGCTAAACAAGAGGCTACCTATCTCTGAGGTACAGCGGAAGAAAATCGAGTCTGCGATGCTACCCAATCCAAAGAGGGCAAAGTTGTTCGAGGAGGGCCTTAGAAAGGTGAGGAAAGAAGGGCGAAGCAAACAGTATGGCGTAGATGTGAATCACTAAACCAATTCTTCCTCATCGTTCCGCTTGCCGCAGCTGGGTTTCCATGACAGGGCCAGTGGGACAAAGGCGACCGCAAAGACGGTGGAAGAGGACGAGGACAAGAATATCAGGAAATTCAAGAAGCATGTGATTGAAAAAATCAAGGCAAGTGAACCTCCCGCAACGGCTAGGGACCACCGCCTTCCCATCAACATGAACATGCAGCTCGAGGACAGGTCCTTTATCTCTAATCCAACGACCGAGAAGGAGAGGAGGAAGACCTACGCCGCTTCTGTCAAGTCGAAAACTCTCAACGCTCTCGTTGCAGAGGAGGAGCTCATAAAAGAGCAGCGCGAGGACGACAATAGCTCACAGTTCGGACACGAGTACAATTTGGTCGACGACATGTTGATTGAGACCGGGAGCATGCTTTCTAACGTGTCGTCCACCGACTCGCTCAAGCACGGTGGTTCGATATCCTCAGTTGCCTCGTCAAAGCTAAGCCGGAAGAGTAAGATTTCCTCCGGAGGCAAGAGCCTTTCCTCCCAGTTCAACGTCACAGACGAGATGAGGAAGATGACTTTGAGGGACTACTTCACTCTCTCTCTCGATTACGACGAGACCACAGATGCCATGAATACCAAGTTCCCCAGGAAGCTAATTAGGAGGGGGAGCGAGTCCGACTTGAGGCCAATGAGCATGCAGAATCTGTTCAAGTCGGGACACATTCTCAAGAAGGTGAGGGCGGACGAAGGATGGTGGCTGGAGCAAAGCCACAGCAACGAAGTATCTTGCACCTTGTACTCACAACCATTCTAATTGTCGCGCTTTGCCTTTCGCAGCTCCCCAGACCAGTTCCCGACGACATCATCGTCCAGCCACAGAGGACCGTCAAGGGATTCATCTGCGGACATCCCGGCTGCGGACAGGTGTTCATGAGTGCACATAGCTGCAAGCAACACCAGAAGCAGCACGAGCTGAGGTCGAGACTTGGGATTGCGACCCCACTGACGGACCAGTACCTCCTCTCTGTCTTCCCCAAGGACATCCCATGGAAGAGACATCCCTTCAAGAAGATTGAAGGCAACGCTGCCCCCTATGTCTGTCCGATCGAAGGCTGTAACAAGACGTACCCCAACCCGGAGCAGGTCAAGAGACACATGCTCATGGGACACAGCAAGGGCGAGGTTAAGATGTTCATCGACAAGCACAACAAGAAGGCGGCAATGAGCGTGGAGTTCTACGGAAACTTCCGGCTCGTGCCGCCCTTTGCCCCACCAAAGGGGGTTCCCACCCTGCTGTGCCCCCACCACGCACCGTGCAACGTGAAGTGTCCAATTTGCCTCGATGTCATTGCCGCTAAGGGCCCTGTGCCGCCCATTAAATTCTACCAGTCTGCCAAGGCTGTTATCACGGACCCGACCAAAAACAGGGTCGCTATCAAGTTTGACGTGTCTGAGTCCGAGAGGGGACCACTTATCTACCCAAGGTCCGGACACAAGAACCTCAAGTACACGCAGCTTAAAGCTCTCTGCGTCGATACCCTTGGCCACAACTTTGCAGCTGTCTGCACAATGTATACATACAATGATATGAAGAACATGGGCTTCATGGACTGGGCCAAGTTTGGAGCGGACGCGATTGACAGGGACAACGAACTATTCCAGGAAAGTGAAGTTTCCTGGCTGAGACTGGAGGACCTCAAGGGTGCGTGCTACGCGCTGTGCTGCGAAAGGGACGAATACAAGAAGAGGAAGCTAATGGGGGACCTCCCACTGGACGCCAAGTTCTGCCGATACGTCTTCGACAGGGTCACCATGAAACCCGCGGGAAAAAGGAAAGACCCGAAGGACGAAGGGGAGACGAAGGAGGACAAGATGATGAGGAAAATGGGCCAGTGGTAGGGAGGACAAAGCTTTAAAATAATAATTGTTGTTGCAAACTAAATCTGTTATGGTTATGGTTAATCAACTAACATAATTTAGATTAAAAGGCTGGAACCGGCATGTGTTGGGATTTTGTCGGGAAAACCATCCTGGGGTGGGGGTGGAAGTGAGGGAAAGAAGGAAGGATACATCGGAGCGAAGCGA
>Ga0115006_10002457_pt1 | contig 12200 bp, 14 predicted proteins | sample ArcOceMetagenome_3_FD_88943 | JGI IMG/M metagenome (GOLD analysis project Ga0115006, IMG submission 88943) | Marine eukaryotic phytoplankton communities from Arctic Ocean - Arctic Ocean- Svalbard ARC20M Metagenome | ecosystem: Environmental > Aquatic > Marine > Oceanic | place: Arctic Ocean...
GACAGCTTTTTAAGGATGTTCTCAAGATATGCATCATTGCGTGGCTTGCCGAACAGCCCTCGCGAAAACCGCACCGTGTTCATCACTGTCTCAAACGGTTCGAGGTTAATTTCCTGCGGAACAAGGCCGATAAGATTGCGCGCGCCGCGAAAGTCGGCCTGCGTGTCGAAACCACCGACAACGACGGCGCCAGAGGTCGGAACAGTGATACCGCAAATGGTCGAAATCAGCGTTGTTTTGCCCGCGCCGTTTGGCCCCAGCAGCGCCAATATCTCACCTTCTTCAATTTCCAGATTGACGCTTTTGAGTGCTTCAAACCCGTCAGCATAAGCCTTGCGCAATGATAGCACCGATACGATTGACGACATCAAGATCTCCTAAATTTGAGCAAACATTAGAGCGGGCGCAGAGGAAGTAAAAGGGCTTCAACCCATTCGGGAAGCCATATCAAGCATCCGACACGAAAAGCCCCACTCATTATCGTACCAACCAAACACGCGCAGAAGCCCTTGGGCGGTCACGCGGGTTTCTGGCAGCGACACAATTAGACTCTCTGACCGTGCGCGCAGGTCGGATGACACCAGCGGCTTGGTCGTGCAACCGATAATTGGACCCGGGCTGGACAGCACCGCGATCACCTCGTCGCGCGTCACGGATCGACCAAGTGTCACGGTTAAATCAACAGCAGACACCGATGCGACAGGCACGCGAACAGCAGCCCCCTCAATCCGACCGGCAATATCCGGCAAGACGTGGTCCAACAGACGCATCGCACTGGTCGTAGTGGGCACCATCGACATGGCGGCGGCGCGGCTGCGCATCATATCGCCACGGGGCGCGTCAATTGTGGGCTGACTGCCGGTGTAGCAATGGATCGTGGTCATCCAGCCGGTTTTAACCCCCCAAGTATCATCCAGCAGGCGCACCAGCGGGGCCAGCGCGTTAGTTGTGCATGACGCGTTGCTGACGATAGCCTGATCGCCGAGGGCGGAATCATTCGCCCCCATGACAACGGTGACATCTGCCGCATTGGACGGACCCGATATCAGGACGCGGCGTGCGCCAGCGTGCAACGGACGCTCCGCAATATCGCGTGCATCTGCCTTGCCAGTACATTCGAGAAACAGGTCAACACCAGTTAGATCCAGCGTGCTCGCATCTGGGGTTCGATGCATTGGAACAGCGATGCCATTCACGTACAGCGCATTGCTGCCCAACCGAACGTCGCCTGCAAACGGGCCAAACACGCTGTCGTATTCGAACAGATGCGCACAAAGGTCGGGGGCGGCGATGTCATTGATCCCGACGATTTGCAGATCCGGCCATCCGCCACCAGCCCATGCACGCAGAACAGTCCGACCAATCCGGCCAAAACCATTTATGAAAACGCGGGTCACAGCTCTCCAGCCTCTTCGAGAACTTTACGGGCCGCGCGGAAGCATTCAAGCGCCTGCGGAACCCCACAGTAGATCGCAATAACGTGGATCGTTGCGCGGATTTCATCTTTGGTCACCCCGTTGGACAGCGCACCGCGACAGTGCAATTCCCATTCGGTCATCTTACCCAGCGCACCAATCATCGACAGGTTCATCAGGCTGCGCGTCTTGGCATCCAGCGCATCATCACCCCAGCCAAACCCCCAACACCATGCGGTCATGGCATGCTGAAAAGGACGTGTGAAATCATCCGCAGCAGCGAGATTTCTGTCCACGTATTCAGCACCCAATGTGGCACTTCGCTGTTCCAACCCTTTGAGAAACAGATCTTCGTCAAAATTGTCGGGCATCGCTAAGCTCCTTGCAAATCATCATCAAAAAAAACTTTGCATGGGCTAGACGTCTTTTGCCAGCCCTATATGGCCCAATGAACAAATGAACAAATGAACAAATGAACAAAGATATTGCGGTGGCAGCGGCGGTGCTAGCGGCTGTTGGGAGAGGTCGTAATTTGTTGGCCATTCCTCTGCGTTTACTTATCAATCTAGTTTTTGCGCCTGGCCCCGTTTTGGTAGCGTCCATAGTCCTATCATTATTGGCGCTTTGGCGCGTCCCTGCAAAAATCGACCTACAAAACCTAAAATTCGGAATGGCTGGGTTGGTCATCGGAACAGCATTGGCTGGTACTGTGGCCTTTGTTATCGACAGCGGCCCGCGATCGCATTGCGTTCCAAGGTCTGCTAGCACGTATATGTTGGGTTGGTTTGGGGCTGCGCGATAAACTGGGTCTGGCCTTTAACGAAATGGTCCGCACTTGGGAGCTTAGCGCGCCTGTCGTGATTGGGTGTGACCATCTGGACCGGGCTCTGTGGCATCGCCCAACCGCGAGACAGAGGCAATGAAAGACGGGTCTGACTCGGTGTCTTACTGGCCACTGCTGATCGCGATGCTGCACGTCGCAGGCGGGGCGACATGGGTGTCGCTGCATCATGGTGGCCGCGTTGGCATGGGGTTTTCGCAGCATTCGGGCATGGTCATTTGTTGTTGTGGCACAGCGGATCCAGACCTCCGCATCAAGAACGTCTTGTGAAATGATCCCGCAATGGGCGTCACGCTGATGCAGGTTACAAAGAGCACTGGCCTGCGCTCGTGAGAAGGGTTGAAATTGCCTGACATTTTGGGGCGGCAATCAGGCGCTTCTCAATAGCGCTTGGCAGCTCACGGCGGTCGATCGCAATGGAAAGTGGACTCAAAATTTCCTTCCTATTCAAACAGAAGATTTGTGATGCTAACGCCCTACCCCCAGAGAATTCAGGATTGGGCAATCGGGTCGATCATCTCCCGCACATGCGTCGACCAAATGGGTCAAGGTTTCACGCATATCATTCAGGTCAGAAATCTTCTGCTCAATCTGACTAAGGTGATCCCTTGCAATGGCTTTTACATCCGCGCTGGACCGACCTTGATCCTCATAAAGTTGCAGCAGGATGCGGCAGTCTTCGATACTAAAGCCCAACGCCCGTGATCGCGCAAGAAACGTCAACTTATGCAGTTCTTGCTGCCGGAATGCGCGGTAACCATTGGTGTCGCGCAGCGGTTTAATAAGGCCGATATCTTCGTAATATCGAATGGTTTTGGCTGGCAGGCCCGCTCTAGTCGAAACTTCTCCAATGTTCATGATGTCACTCCCATAGGGTGAAGATATGTTTGGATTGGCGTTATTGTTGTATCACGCATTGCGGGCCTTATGCGCCGAAGCCGCAGGGCATTTGACACAACAAAGACGGACGACATCGCCATGGCTCCGGCGGCTAACATCGGCGACAACAGCGTGCCAGTAATCGGGTATAATACCCCCGCCGCGACAGGGATCAGCGCCGCATTATACGCAAAGGCCCAAAATAGGTTTTGCCAGATGTTGCGGATCGTCGCCTTACTGACGTTAATAGCATTTACCACACCTACCAAATCGCCAGACATCAGGACCACATCCGCAGCCTCGATTGCGACATCTGTGCCGGTGCCGATAGCAATCCCTGTGTCCGCGATCGCGAGCGCCGGCGCGTCGTTAATCCCGTCACCAACAAAAGCGACGTTGCCATAAGTTGTACGCAGGGTTTCAAGTGCGGCTACTTTCCCGTCTGGCAGGACCTCGGCCACAACGTGTTTGATGCCAAGTTCGCGCGCAATTGAATGGGCCGTGATTTTGTTGTCACCGGTGATCATCGCGACCGTCAAGCCCAGCGCGTGCAAGGCTGCAATCGCGTCGCTGGTTGACGGCTTGATTGGGTCCGATACGCCAATCGCCGCAACAATCTGTCCGTCGATGGCTGCAAACAGTGGGGTCGCGCCAGTGTCCGCAAGCGTGTCACCAACGACTTTGAGCGCACCCAAGTCGATCCCTTCCTGAAGCATGAAACGATCTGCGCCAACCAGCACGGTTTTACCTTGGACCACGCCGCGTGCACCCATGCCAGTAACTGTGTTGAAATCAGATACGGCAGGTAAGTCAGCTCCCCCTTCTGCGCGCACGATTGCGCCCGCGATGGGGTGTTCCGATTGTGCTTCGACTGCGGCGATGATCGGTAATACGTCTGCACGCGCCCATCCGTCGGCCAAAGTGAACGTCGTCAACTCTGGTGCACCTGCGGTCAACGTACCAGTTTTATCCAGCGCTATAACTTTGGTTTCTTGCAGGCCTTGCAGCGCGTCACCCTTGCGGAACAATACGCCCATTTCTGCGGCACGTCCTGTCCCAACCATAATAGACGTGGGCGTTGCTAATCCCATCGCACAGGGGCAGGCGATAATAAGAACCGACACGCCCGATACAAGCGCCAACCCCAAGGCAGGGTCAGGGCCAAAGACCAACCACGTCAACACGGTGACAACCGTCAATCCCATGACAATCGGCACAAATACACTTGTGATCCGGTCCACAAGCGACTGGATCGGCAGTTTGGTTCCTTGGGCATCTTCGACCATGCAAATGATCTGGGACAATACCGTATCTGCGCCAACAGCAGTTGCGCGGTAGGTCAGCGCACCAGTTGCATTGACAGTTCCACCTATGACGGTGTCGTCCGCAGTCTTGGATACGGGGACGGGTTCCCCACTGATCATGCTTTCATCAATAAATGTCTGACCAGACAGAACCACTCCATCGACAGCCACGCGTGCACCGGGGCGTAGGTGTACCGTGTCCCCTGTCAAAACATCCACCAAAGGAACCTCCATGACTGCCCCATCTCGGTCGACCAGTGCAGTCGCAGGCTGCAAGCCAACAAGGCGTTGAATAGCGGCGCCTGTGCGTCCTTTTGCACGCGCCTCTAGCCAGCGACCCAACAATATAAGCGTTACAATGACGCCTGCCGCCTCGAAGTATACAGCACGTGTACCGGCAGGAAAAACGGTTGGTACAAACAGCGCAAGCGTCGAATACCCCCAAGCCGCCAAAGTACCAATCGCCACAAGTGAATTCATGTCGGGCGCCATACGTGCCAAGGCTGGCAAACCTTTTTGGTAAAATCTTCGCCCTGGTCCGGCCATGACAAGCGTGATCAGGACAAATTGAAGCAACCAACTGGTTTGCGTACTAATAAACTGCGCGATCAGCATATGCACACCTGGAATAAAGTGACTAAACATTTCAAGCAAAAACACGGGCAACGTCAGCACACCCGCAATTAGCGTGGCGCGCGCCAAAGCGCTTTCTTCGACAGATTTACGATCTTCGCGCTCGGCGTCACTGTCAGGCACGGAGGTCGCATACCCAGCGTCGGTCACGACCTTGGCCAATTTGACCGCAGTCACGACACCATCAACAACAGTGACCGTCGCGATTTGCGTCGCCAAATTAACGTTGGCCGAAAGTACGCCGAATTCTGCCATCAAAACACGCTCAACGCGACTCACACATGACGCGCAGGTCATGCCATCAACCTGCAACCGGATCGTGGATTGCACCGCAGGATAACCGGCGACCGACAGCTTTTCGACGATAGTGGGCAAGGCATTCAGGTCACCCTCAATAGTGGCGCTTTCATTCGCCAAGTTGATAGCGACCTCCTGCACACCAACCGCAGAAGCGATGGCCTTTTCCGCGCGCCCGACACAGGACGCGCAGGCCATACCAGAAAGGTTTAGACGGAAATTTTGGGTCATAATTCAAGTCCGATTTATTGAAATAAAATTAGATATAGGGCTTCCAGTAAGGGGAAGGTCAAGTATCTTTCCAGATATATTGTTCTGAACGACGACGATATCTACTTTTCTGCCTCGCGTGCCCCTTCGACGTAGCCTTCAAATTGGACGGTCTTGATGAAGCCCGGAACAAGCGCCTCGCCGATCACAAATGATGGTGTGCCATTGAAGCCAAGCGCCGCTGCCAATTCCATCGAGGTCTGAATGTGTTCGTTGATTTCAGGTGCATCCATGTCTGCGCGCAACTTATCCGCATCTAGGCCAATTTCTACGGCGGCGTTAAGAATGCTTGCCTCTTCCGCTCGGCCCTGAAGACCCATCATCGCCCAATGGAATTCTTCGTATTTCCCTTGGTTGCGCGCCGCGAGTGCCGCACGGGCTGCAAATACGCTGCCTTCGCCCAAAATAGGCCATTCTCGGCACACGAGCCTAATGTCAGGATCGGCCGCCATAAGCGCTTGGATTTCTGGTTTTACCCGTTTGCAATATGGGCAATTGTAGTCAAAAAATTCGACGATAGTGACATCGCCATCGACGTTGCCGAGAACTGGCGCATTGGGATCACGCTCTAGGACATCACGGCGTGACGACAGCAAAGCGACCGATTGATCAGCTTTCCTCGCGTCCTCTTGTGCCTCCAGTATTGCCACCGCTTCCATCACAATCTACGGGTTTTCGCGAATAGCCTGAAGGGCCAAGTCCTTGATTTGATGTTCTGTAAAATCTTGCGCTACCAACGGTGTTGCCATGAGCATTGCCGCTGCCAAAATTATCCCGCATCGTTTTATTCTAAATTCCCTTGCATTTGTTCGCTTTCGGTCCGTGATGCCTGCATTTCGCGCATCCGTTCGGGCCAAGTTGACTTGATATACCCAAGAATATTCCAGATTTCCACATCCGTTAGGCTGTCTGAAAATCCGGGCATGCCACTATCGAAATCCATACCCTGTTCGGCCAACGCAGCCTTACCGCCCAGCTTGGTATAGTTGAACAGCAATGCGTCGCCGTGATGCCACGTGTGGCCATCCTTGTCGTGCGGCGGCGCATGAAGCTTGCCGTCATCGCCGGGCGACCGCCAATCGGCCTGCCCTTCCAAATTGGCCCCATGGCATGACGCACAGCTTGTTGCATAAAGCGCTTCACCTGCAGCAATATCAGCGGATGCTGGCTGCAGCGGAACTTGCGCTTGGGCTGAATCATTTTGGGCAAACCAGAGCGCTGCGACCCCAAAACCCAAAACAACGCCTGCGGTGCCAATAAATTTATTCATCCGATTGATCCATTAAATAAGTCGCCATCACGATCCGATCCTCTTGTGTCATGAACCTTGTGCCCATTTGCACAACTTCGCCCATGCTGCCGCCGAAGGTATCACCACTGGGCGTGATCCCCGTTTGCAATGCGTAGCTCAGGCTGTCGACGTCCCATCCAGATGACACCAATGCGGCGCTTGTTATTGCGGGTGCCTTAGACCCGCCCGGCAATACATCATTGCCTTGCATCCGGCCAGTATCGACCTTTCGCCCGCCCGCAATGTTGCGCTCAGTGTGGCATGCGGCGCAATGGGTTGCATCTTCAACCAGCTCGCAGCCTCGGTTCCAGGTATCGCTTTGTCCTAAAACTGACGTCGTGCGCGGCGCGTGCAGGAACGCTGCGCGCCACAATTTAAGACTGTCCCGTTCAGAAAACGGGAATGCCAGATCTGTCGCTGGCACAGGTTCACTTACGGGTGCCACGGTTTGAAATGCTGCCCAAAGATCCGCGATTTGTTGATCTGAAAAGTCTTGGTAAAAGGCATAGGTAAACACTGGGTAATATGGCACATCGTCAGGCGATAACCCTTGGCGAACAGCCTTGGCAAAGTCTTCTATTGCCCAATCCCCGATTCCGAAGTCTGGATCAGTGGTCAAATTGGCCGCATAAACTGTGCCGAACGGTGTTTCAAATCCGCCCCCCCCTGCCAAAGGCGGGCCACCGCCTTCAACATCGGTATGACAAGCAATACAGCCCGATGCGCGCGCAAGATATGCACCTGCGCCAACGTCACCTGTCAGTGCGATGGCTTCGACTGGTTTTGCGACGGAGTAAAGGCGCAGGCCGGTGATCCCGCCAGCGCCCACCAGCATCAAGGCGACAACGCCCATTACGATTTTCCGCATCTGATTATTCTTCTGCGCGGAACTTGGTATGGCACGCCGAGCAGACCTGAGCGGACTGCGCGAACAATGTGCTCACGGATAAGAACGCAAGCGTTTCTAGCGTCTTTTCGCCCTCAGCAGCGCCACCCATCATGCTCGTCGTGTCAGCGCCCATCATATCGGTTGTGTCACCACCCATCATGGATCCGCCAGCAGGCGTGCCCTCGCCCAACTCATTTTGCGCCACAAAACCAAGCGCAGTCGCAAAGGTTTCCAACTGAACTGCCAATTCGGAAAATTCTTCCCAATTCGTCTAGATTGCGTCCTTGGCAACAGAGGGTGCTGCGTTCATGCCTTCTGGGAACAACGCCAACATCGCGTCGCCCGAATGGGTCTGAAGAATAGCTGCGTAATCGCTTGTTCTATCAGCATCATAGCTTTCTAGGCCTCGCATCATCGGTGCAATCGCTTTGGTCGCCTTGCCCATAGCAAGCATCCCATTCATGCGCTCAAGCAACATACCTGATGCCCCTTTATGGGCCACAGCTGTGGTTGCAAGCACAGCGATTGTCGCCGCGAAAGTTAAGGTCGTAAATTTCATTATATCGTCCTAATAAAGTGAGTCTTCCTGTCGCCGAAGTGGCGTTATATTTCGTCAGACGGTCACGATCGGGACGGGTGGGTCGCTGCCCAGCATGTGGCTATCGGCATTCACAACCAATGCAAAATTTAGTTGAGGCAATACCAGTCCAACTCTGGACGCGACCTGCCAATTATTGATGTCCATTACTCCAGTGCAGGACCCACCACTATGACAATGTCCAGAGGCCTCTTTATCACCAGTGTCTTTGTGATCGTGATCCACGGCCATCATCTCATGTGCGACATCCGGCTCGCCCAGATGAGCCACATCAGGAAAGAACGCAGTCACTGCCACGATGACTGTTAGGGACATAAAAATGTTCCTCCAAACGCGGGCAACAACTTCAGGCACTAGTTGATTCCATTTTCTCGTTGCAGCTCGCGCACGTATGCCACGATGTAGTTAACGTCAGACTTCGTCAAACCCTCAACTGGTGGCATGTTGCCAAAGTTCCAGTGATGCGATTGCACGCCATTTTGTGCCGCACTCCAAAACGCCTGATCCCCGTGGTGACTTGGTTCATAGATTTTATGAACCAACGGTGGGGCAATTCCATTCTGACCCGCTGCATTTTCACCGTGACAGGCCGCACATGCTCCATCAAACACGTTTTTGCCGATCTGCGCATTTTCGGAAAACGTCGCCGGTATAGCAACGTTTGCAATTGCATCGCCTTGCACGATAGCGCTCGTGTCAGGCGTCGTCATGTCATGGCCCACTGAAGTCTGGGCTGGGCCAAACAAAAGTACGGCGAGCCCAGCAAGAGGCACACCAATGACCACATAGCTCCATATCGACTTAAACATACGCATCGTTCCTTGAAAAATTAAATCAGTTTGACTTGTGTACCGATCGGTGACCGACCGTACACTTCTTTGATCTGCTCATTGTACAGCCCGATACATCCGTTGGACGACTTTCGGCCAATCTTGCGCGTGTTGGCGGTTCCGTGAATACAGTAATAGGTCCAAGACAGATAAAGCGCGCGCGTTCCAAGCGGATTTGCGGGATCACCACCGGGGATCGTAGTCGGCCACTCAGGGTTGAGTTCACGCATTGACGGTGTTGAGGTCCAGCTTGGATTTTCACGTTTCTCGATCACCTCGGTATAGCCACGGCGCGTTAATTCGTCGGTCAACGGAACAGATGTCGTATAGACTCGCATCTCGCCGTCGGCGGTCCAATGCTGTAGCACCCGTGTGATGGTGTCCGACAGCAAAATACCCTTGCCAATCGAATCAAAGTGGTCTTGCCAATTATGAACGCTGAAACCTGCCACATTTCGGGTCGTTCCTTGTCCCCAGACCACTGGAGCAACAAAGCTAACAGCAGCACCAAACAACAAAGAACGACGTGTTGTGGAAATAGGTTTCATTGGTTCAGCTCCTCAGCCTCGTATTTTTTGTATCTTGTCGAAGGTTCCAGTGAGGGGAGGTCAACCCACAATGCGCATCACATAGCCGTGATATCAAACTGCTTGACCTTTCAGTGTAAGAACAGGTCAAACACCACTCAAATAGTTAATACTACATGAGAGAAGAATGAAGATGTCGGGTATGACATTGGGTATGATGGCATGCTGTGCGGTGATGGCGGTGCCATTAATCGGGTACTTCGCGATCGGCGGATCAGTTACATCTGGTGGAGGTGCGCTAGGTGCTGCATTGCCATTGCTTGCGTGCGTCGCACTTCATGGTGCAATGTTTTTGTTCATGGAGAAATCCTGCCACAGCGACAATAAAGTAGCGGATGAAATAGATCCCGCCGATGTCATTTATCCAACAGGTGCTACGACAACAGCAATTTCCCAGATTAAGTCGACCGCTCCGAAAGAACGTGTTACCGCCTAATAGTTGCTTTCGGCCCGGCAATTTCAGATCAGGAACACACATAGAATGGTATCCACGTTTTGGGCCTGACAAAAATAACAGCGATCTGTTTGGCTATCTGTCTTTGGGGCGTAAACGCATTCGCGGCGAAGTCGGATGCGTTTACAACGCAGGCCGCCAGCGCAAAATTGATCACGGCCGAAAATGCTATTGCGCCCAATGCTGGCGTTTTGTCCGCGGGAATCAGTGTTGCGCTATCTGACGGATGGAAAACCTATTGGCGATCCCCAGGAGAAGTTGGACTGCCGCCCGAAATCGATTGGAGCGGTTCAACAAATTTAGCATCAGCCGAGATGCTTTGGCCAGCCCCGACACGGTTTCGGGCGTTTGGAATTGAGAACTTTGGATACGCCAAGCAAGTTACGTTTCCTATCCGGCTAACATTGACTGATCCGGGACAGCCTGCTGTTTTGAAGGCTGACGTGTTTTTACTGGTGTGTTCAGATGTATGTGTCCCACAAGATCTGACGCTTACGCTTAATTTGCCTGCAGGGACTGGAATTGATCAATCCGCCGCCGCTGAGATTGCGAACTGGTCTGCTAAAGTTCCCACCGATAGTGCGCTAAGCAATCTTGTGGCAAAGGCTCATTTCTCCGATGATAAATCCCTTTTGACAGTTGCTATTTCAGGGCCCGCTGATTGGCGCGGTGCCGATATTTTTCCAGAAATTGAGGACAGTATTGCCTTCGGCAAACCGGACATCCGAGCCGCGCCAGACGGGAATAGTGTTTGGGCCACGTTTCCAATATTCGGAGACGATCCCGATCCCTCTACGCTCGCGCTGACGTTGACTACTGCGGACACGGCGGTGACATTTGAAACCATTCAAATCGCGGCGTCGGCCCCAGAGCCACCGTTCGCAAAAGCCAAGGCATCCGCTGGGCTTGGCGCTCGCCTATGGATGCTTCTAGTTGCATTTCTTGGCGGGTTAATCCTGAATGTAATGCCCTGCGTCTTGCCCGTATTATCGATCAAATTCATATCTGCATTGAAAATGTCGGACCGCCCAATTACCCAAACCCGTTTGGGGTTCCTTGCGAGTGCGGCTGGTACAGTGTCGTTTATGTGGGCTCTCGCGGCAGCCGTCTTGGTCCTGCAAGCATTGGGCATGTCTGTTGGGTGGGGATTGCAGTTTCAGAACGCATATTTTCTTATTGCTCTTATTCTTGTCCTTGCGGTGTTTACCGCGAACCTTGTGGGGCTGTTTGAATTTGGCTTGCCTCAAGGGCTGATGACACGGCTGTCGCACTCCAAAGGCAACGGGTATGCAGCCGATTTTGCCACCGGAATGTTTGGTGCCGTGATGGCGACCCCATGTTCGGCACCGTTGTTGGGCACTGCTCTGGCATTCGCGCTAACAGGCACACCAAAAGACGTCGTAATGATTTTTACCGCCATGGGGATCGGTCTTGCGCTGCCGTATCTGATGATCGCAGCAAGACCCCAATGGGTTTCACAACTGCCTAAACCGGGCCGTTGGATGGCCGCGGTCAAAGCAGTGTTAGTCGCCATGCTGTTTGGAACATTGGTTTGGCTGCTTTGGGTGCTTCAGGCGGTCTCAAATCTAACCGTCATGGCCGCTATCGTTGCAATATTAGCAACCATACTCATCTGCATCATTTGGAATAACCGCGTGAAAAACGGTCTGCCAGTTGCGGTGGCCTTGATGGCGGCAAGCGCGGGCTTTGCGTTACCGATGATACTGGAACAACCTGCGACAGTACAGACGACAACCCTGAACTGGGTGCCGTTTTCCCGAAGCGATATTCCAAAGCATGTGTCTCTTGGGCACCGTGTCTTCGTGGATGTGACCGCCGATTGGTGCCTAACGTGCAAGGCAAACAAAGTTTTGGTCCTCAGCAGGGATCCGGTTGCAGGCGCACTTACCGC
>Ga0115006_10002458_pt1 | contig 12195 bp, 15 predicted proteins | sample ArcOceMetagenome_3_FD_88943 | JGI IMG/M metagenome (GOLD analysis project Ga0115006, IMG submission 88943) | Marine eukaryotic phytoplankton communities from Arctic Ocean - Arctic Ocean- Svalbard ARC20M Metagenome | ecosystem: Environmental > Aquatic > Marine > Oceanic | place: Arctic Ocean...
GCAACAACACGCTGTGCCCATTCTTCCCGCTGCCGCCTGGTTTCCCTCTGCACCGCTCTTGCTAGTCCCCGCGGCGTGACGGTGCATACGACCGTCTCGGCCCATGTCTCATCCATCTCGAGTCTTCTGCTCGCCTCTGCCACACTCGCCTCTGCATCTGGCTCCTCCGCCTCTCCATCCTCGACACGCTCCTCCTCGCAGCGAAGAGCACCCATGTGGCCGTTGAGATGCAGCTGCCGGGATGCAGCAGCGTCGACAACATCGTTTGCAGAACCAGTGTCCTCTGCCCCATCGTCCCCGCATACATCCGCTTCATCGCACTGTACTGCGCTGCCGACGCGTCGCCTGCTGCTGCTCCTCACGTCTTCTCGCGGGGAGTGTGGGTGCGCGGAGCTCACTCTCAGCAACGACCCTCCACCCCCACCCCGGGTTGTTACTGAGGGAGGGCAGGCAGGAGGGGGGCGCGTTTAGCCCTACGTCGCATGTATGTATGTATGTATGTATGCATGTATGTATGTATGCATGCATGTGACGCACTGCAGACCCACACCCGCCAGCAGCGAGAAAAGCACGGACGCACCCTGGAGCTGTTCGCCCTTGCCCATCGTCTACTGACCCTATGCCCGCCGGCCCTCGGACAGTTGGCCGCCCTTACACACGCCACCTAACCAGAAAGCTCGAGGCCCGCGAAGAAAAGGGCTGCGATCCCAGGAGTTGCCCGCCGCGCCGGAGAAAGGCCACGCCGCCCGCGCGGGGGGCGTGGGCAAGGGCTGCGCCCCCCGCTCCCCGGACATGGTGGACCCCCCCGCTCCCCGGACATGGCACAGAGCCGCGCCCTCGCCGCCACCGCAGCTCCGCTCGCCACGGGCGTCCGTTGTTGCCGCTCGTGCGGGCGCCCCCGCGCCCGGCGCCCGCACCCGCGCCCCGAAACCCGCCGCCGTGGGCGTGCCGAGTGCCCTGCCCGGCGGTGACCACGGGCGCCGGCGCGTGCGCCCGCGGTGCGCCCGCGGTGCGCCCGCGGTGCGCGCCAACGCACGCCGGAGGGTCCACGCAGGGTCCCCCCCGTCCTCAAGGCCTGCGTCCGGCTCTCCGAGGGCTGGCGAGCGAGATCCGCCCCGAAGACGCTCCCATCCTCGCAGATTCTCAACCCGCCGCGCCACGCGACGTCGTTGCGTGCAGGCACGCCTGCGAAGCCTGCCCGCCCTCCGAGCTGCCCTCGCCGATTCTCGATGCTCGCATGTCTGGCTTCTTTTTTTCACAAAAAAAATTTGGCAGTTTATCACCCCCCCCGTCAACCACCCACCCGTCCCTTGCACGTAGCCGCCGGGGCGGCGGGACGGGGGGGCAGCATGAGCGCTGCGCAGCGCGCAGAGTCGCCGTCTGCGGGTGGCGCGACCAGGTGTGCGCTCGCGCTGCCTCTGCTGCTGCTGCTGCTGCCGCTGCTGCAGTCTCGAATTCTGACCACAGGGTGACTGGCGCGGAGCAGTCCAGACCTGCAGCCCACTGCGTTCAAAGACGGGGCCAGCGTCGACAGCGACAGTGAGCCCCCGCTGCCGGGAAGGCCTGCCAGCGTGGATGGCGAGCACAGCAGAGCGCCCCCAGAGGCCGGTGGAGCTGCTGCTCGTGCTGGGGCTGCCTTGAGCGAAGACTCTGGCGAGGACTCGAGCACGCCCATACATACTCGCGTAGATTCGCGCGGGCTGCCCATGTTTGCGCGACCTGGCCAGGTCGGTTCGGTTCCGGGCGACGCGACGCTGGTGCAGAGCCCGAGCGACAGCGACGGCCCGGTGAGCGCCGCCAACGCGGCATGGGACATCGCGCGAGAAGACCCTAGGGCCACGATTACCCCAGAGCAGGCCATGGCGACATTGGAGGACTCGCAACGCGTAGGCGACCGCCGAATCAAGGAAGAGCAGGCGCAAAATGCACGGCAGCTTTCGATTCAATCTGTGCCGGAGGAAGGGCAGCCGCAAGTCCATGCCGCACAGCAGAAGACGCAGGGGGAAAGAGATGCCGAACCAGCGAGCAGCGGGCGGCCGCCCGCTTCTCCCAACGAGACACCCGCAAGGACGTCATTTTTGACGCGGGTTTTTACGCGCACCGGCAGTTTTACGCGCACCAGCAGTTTTAACCGCACAGGCAGCGCGGAAAGCAAACTGTCCAGAACGTCAAGCGGAAAAGACGGCAACGAGCGCGTCCCAGCGGCGAGCAACAAGTCTAGCTTGACAAACATGTTTCGGGGGTCGCAGAGTAATTCGGATGCGCCGGAGAGTGCCAAGTCGAAGTCAAGCCTGTCACGGTGGCTGTCGCCTGTGGGTGGCATGGGATTTCTGCAAGAGGGAGACACAGTGCACAACCAGCCACGGCCGTCGGACGTTGAACAGCACAAAACTTTGAAGGACTTGTTTGCTCAGGCGTCTATGATCCTGCAGGCAACGGCCAAAAGCGCCCAGAACACGGAGTGGGAGCATTTGTTTGTTTCTATTGCTGGTCATCGCGACTCTACCATCAGCGTATCAGCGGACCTGGGTGAAACATTGATCAGGCTTGGCATCAAAATTGAAGTGCGTACTTTGCAAGAAACCATCCACAAGGTGTGCTTCTTCGTATGTAGAACCCGCACTGTACCAATTTTGGAATACTAGAAAGCGCTGGAATATTGCCCCGTCAATGATTACTAATAACCTAACAACGGCTTGCAGCAGCCACGCGTGAAACTGTTTCCAATTGCCATGGGGATGCCCCTCTTGTAGCACAATAGCGAATGAGTAGGCGAAGGTCAAGGCGAATGCATCGCAGCAAGCTACTTGGCAACCGCTGATCAGTGCGTTCGCTGCAGGTTTGCACGAGTCGCGGGCGTGAGCCAGATGGCTGGCACGGCACAGGAGTGTCGCATAGAATTCCTATCTACAATGAGGTATGCTCAAGCACACAAGCTCGCGCTTGCCCTCTATGCTTACTTGTACATACGCCCAACGCCGCATGGAACTACTGAGTTCTCGGCAAATTTTGCATATGTGGACTGGGGATTTGATTTGACGGTGCCAGCCGATTTTGATGTGGGGTCGGCTGACCACTTTCTTTGAAAACGGCTCATGGGTTTGCTGCTGCCCGCAAACAGATTTCTCGTGAGGAGTTTACCATGGTCATGGGCACCTTAAAGACTGAGGATGCTCACGACCAAATGATGGACGCCCGCGAACTTTTCAAAAGGCAAGATGCTGCACATGTGTCTGCGTCAAATGCGTGTCTCTATCACTACTGATGAACAATGCTGCGGCCTCATACGTTCGGCTATGTTTTCCTATCCACCCGATTTTGCAGTCGTGTTTTGTTCATGTCTTGTGTGTGCATGCGGATGCGTCCATCCGGAGAGACAATGACGATTTATTGTACACACAGATGTGATCGCAGCAACTCTGGCAGCATCTCTTCGTCAGATGTTCTCAGCACTGTGAACGATTTGGGTATTCCGATTCGCAACGTAGATGAAATCTTTGCCAATGCTCTCGTACAAGCTACTAACGACCACGACATTACGTTGTTGGATTTTGCAACGTTTCTCAAGATCATGGGATTGAAAGGAAGTAATGATGACTACCTGGATGTCGAATTGGAAGACCACCGACGCCGCCTTCTGGAGGCGTTGAACACTTTCCATACCTTTGACGAAGATGGTGGCGGAACGATTGATGCGCTCGAGATCAAAACAACTATGCGCGCTATGGGCCAGAAGGTATGCAAAAGGTAGTTGGGAAGAGATTTTGCTAGCAGCGTAAAGCATGGATGGTGGTGAGCAAGGATAGTATATGTCCTTAGTGTGCTTGCAGTCCATTTGCTTTCTTTTGATCCGTGTTTTATTCGGAATTCACCTGGTGTATATCCTTTTTACCTGATCTCGATTTTCTCGTTTCAGGTTTCGGATGATGAATTGGCAAGCATGATTGCAGTCGCGGACCCGAACGGCACTGGTGAAATTGACTTTGAACAATTCTGCTACATCGTATTGGGTGTTACGAGGGTCGACTTTGGAAAGTGGATCGCAGCACACATGCAAAAACCAATTTCGGTTCTCTCTCTTGTGTTTGGGCATCGTGATAGCTCTGCTCTGGATTCAAATGTGCCGCATGCATTTGACCTTACTCGCCTTGAGAATCAATACAATGTATGCTGATTTATATGTCAATGGGCAGCTGGAGCAGCAACATGAGGGGTCGCAGGTGCGACGCAAGGCTCTCCAACAATTATGTCCAGCGGCCTTCCAACGTCATTTTGACGGGGTTTCACTTGTGGAAGACAATCCTCGAATCTCGAGTAAGAAGGCGCAATACGATCACAGTAGCTACATTCCCCAAGATGTGGGGCAGTATGGACATCTTGCCAGAAAGCATCCGCTGCTTGATGAGAATAGTGAGAGCTACAAACCTGACTTCGTGAAGCGGGCTATCTCACGACCCATGTCATTGGCCGTGCACAAAGACACCGTTGTTGTGACGTGTGCAGCTTTCTGTCCATCTGGTTTGAAGATGGCGGTGACAACCTCAGAGGGCTGTTTGAAGATGTTCGACCTGAAAAGGCCTAAAGCCAAGCAAATGTGCTGGACATATGCACATGATCACATGGCACTGGCCTTAGCTTGGGTGCCGGATGGTTCTGCCCTCATCACCGGTGGAGCTGATTGGACTGTCAGTATGTGGGCTGGCGAGGATTTGAGTTTCTTGGGCTCAGAAATTCGGCATCTTGGCTACGTCCGCTGTATTGCAACGTCATACGATGGCAAGTGGGCAGCTTCGGGTAGTTCAGATCTTACGATTAACCTTTATTCCACTACACCATTCAAGTATGAGGACATCAAGCTCGAGGGGCATACTTCGTGGATCCGCTGGTTGCATTTTGCTCATGATAATAATCGTTTGATAAGTGGATCAGATGACCAGACTATTGTCATATGGAACTTGACGTCGCAGAGCCAGATGCAAACTTTACGTGCCCACGCTCATACCGTATCTGCAGGGGCGTCTCTTCCGAACAACAAGCTGTTCACAGCAAGTTTTGATGAAAATGTGCTATTGTGGAGTCAAGATACAGGATTGTTAGGTTATCTCAAGGTTTTTGTGGCCGAGGCGTTTGATTTGCCACGAGGCGATATTTTGAGTGGGATCATGAGTAACCAAAGATTCGCAAAAGTCGAATTGGGAAAAGGCCAACAGGTGGAGACAAAGTTCAAAAGTGGCAGGTCACCTCAGTGGTATGAGGAGTTCGATTTGGACATCTGGAACGTCGATGAGCGAGTCAACATCGAAATCTACGACTGGGACAAGGATGAGCAACACAGGTTCTTGGGAAGCATTGGCGTTCCAATTGAAGAATTGGTGTATGCCGATGATGGCATTACAGATCGTGAGTATGATTTACTAGACGAAGAAGGGCTTCCATCTAAGTCGTCGATCAGCTTGCGTTTTACGTTTCGGCATGTGCGCTGCATCGGAGAGTTGACTGTCAAGGTCGAGAAGGCCAGAAATTTGCCTAGAATGGACACTTTTGGTCTAGCAGATCCGTTCGCAGCTGTCACTTGCGGCAAGGGCACTCGTCACAAGACTAAAGTTGTCTCAAACAACCTAAATCCGGTTTGGAATGACGAGTTCATTTTCAATGTGGAGGAGTCTGCTCGCGAGCTTAAGCTCGTTCTCTATGACTGGAGTTTCACCAAAGAAGAAGATTTTATGGGCCAAGTTCTTATACCCACATCCGACCTCGAGGCAACGCCGATGAGAGACGAATGGTTCAAGCTCAAAGACATTGACGGTGTCAATGAAGCGAAGGGGGAAATAAAGCTCAAAATTCAATTTATTCCTGAAAGCCAACGAGACACCCTCGCAATTCGCTTTCGACGGAATCCTGCATCTTGGCCGGTGGGCGAAAAATCCGATTACAACCATTTTGCCCCCGTCGGTCAGATCAAGTTCCTTGGCAGAACACTGTTGCGAGGCAAATGCAAACACTGCAACCAGCGCCGTCATAACCATACCAAAAATTTGAGATGCGACCTCGGCACAGGAAACTACTTCCACAGCATGTGCATCAATACTGCGGGCACATTAATGGCAATAGGTACGGGCGATGGGCGGATCAGAATCTCAAACGTACTTACTGGACAGCAAATGGCGTGTTGGACAGCCCATGCTGGCCCAGTACTCGGTCTGCAATTTGCCTATGGTGATGACCGGCTCGTGTCTTGGGGTTCGGATGTGATGAGTGTAAATAGAAAAGATTACAGCCATGGCTCATATTTGCCTTTGGACGCATCCCAGCGCGACAAGGGAAAGCGTAATTGCGTAGAGCTTTGGTTTGTTGCCAGCGCGATCAAAGCCCTTGACATTTGGCGTAAACAGTTTTCTGGCGACAATGAGAATGATGAGATCCAGTCGCCAGAAGGGAACGATGAGGATGAGGATCTTGACCTTGATTTCAGCCTCGATGATGACGATAGTGATGACGAAACCCTGACAGACGAGGAAAAGGAGGAGCGGAAGAAGAAAAAAGAAGCGAGGTTGGCCCAGCAAGCATTAGGGCAAGGCAAGCGAAGAGGCAAAGGTGGACAACACGGCGCTCTGCCGGGGGCACGTGTAGGTTACGTTCCAGTGTATTACCCGCCTCCAGTGCTGCCAGATGGTTCAGCGGCAAGATCTTGCCTGAAGGGGCGCGGCCGCACGACGGTCTTGAAAACAAGTTTGGTTTGGGGCGAAAATGCGCCGATTCACAACTATCCTCCAGAACATCCGACCGAAGAAGGGGGGGATAGTGAGGATGAGGATAATCCAAAGAAGAGGACTCAAGCCGACGCCCTTTCAGCCCAGGAGAAACGGAGGCAGGCTGAAGAGAAACGCCGGGAGCGCGCAAAAGCTCGGCAGGAAGCAAAGGATGCTGAACTATTTGGACGACCAGGACGATCCGCTGTGTCGCGCACGAGCAGCAACGAATCATCACCATCAGAATCCCCAGATCGATCTGTATCCCCAGATCGATTATCATCGCCGTCGAGGCTGGCAAGGACCATAAGTCCTTCTGCATCTTATTCAGACCTCGAGTCACCGGAAGCCGTGAAACCGTATGGACACCATAAAGGTGGGAAGAAGACAGACCAAGAGATGGCTGTGGTTGGCACACTAGAGTCGGTCGCAAAAAGTCTCGCCAAGGATAGTGATGATCCAACTAAGACTTCCGACAAACCCAAGAAATCACACAAGCCCAAGAAATCCACTCCTGAGTCTTCTCCAACAAAGCCTCTAGACACGCCCACGTCCGCCTCTGGGCCAAAATCGGTCAAATCCGAGAGATCGCCCACTGAGGGACAAAAATCGAAAGCCAAAAAAGCCCCGAAGCACGATGAGAAAGGCAAAGAAAAGTGAAGCTCGAGACCACAGACAATAAAGAACGCGGCCGTAGCATTCATTGTTCTTAAAAAAAAATTGCGGAAAATTGTATGTGTTTAACTTTACAATCACCGCTGAGTCGATATCTAACGAACGCGCAGCACAGCCTGCGACGTCTGTTGCCATTCCCGCGATCCCCATCCACCCACCTGTTAGCATCACTCCATTCCATGTTGAAAGCAGGCTACGAAGGCGCAATCGTGTTGTAAGTTAGCGTGAGCAGTTCATTGGCTTCTTTCATGAGCAGCGCGTTGTAGTCAAAGATACGCTTGGCGAGAGCCGACGTTTGTTTCAATATGCGGAAGTGATGCAATTCGCGCTCCATGTCCAACTCGCGGTCCCTGCTGCACAGTTCGCAGTGTCTGCGCAACAAGAATATCAGCTCACAACGCCGTCAAGCACAGGCTCGCAATCGGTTACGAATCAACAATCAACATTTGGATCCAACATGCCGTAGGATGAAAAACTCACAGATGAATGAGTCGACGGCATTCCCACACGAGCTCACGCCTTACCAATGCACACAGCATCTGCGCGCAGCGTTTGGGAGGAGGTAAAAGCTCTTGGCACTTGGCGCACAGCCAGCACTTCTCTTCAGTCTGTCTGGTCCTCTCAGGCGGCCCCGACTGACTGGCGGCGAGGCACTGAGTGTGGTATCGAGTGGAGCAGCCCGCGCAGCATTGCACAGGTAATTCAGGTTGCCACTCCTTGCACAACCTGCAAGGTGAAGGACGTCCCCCTGCAGCCACTTGCTGGCTGTCTGGCAGCCCTGGAGCACGCGGAAGTTGCCACTCCTCGAGCCCTTCGAGCATGTGAGCTGAAATAAAGGGCCCATCCAGAAGCTGCAGAGGGGGCTCTTTCAGACAGCTCAAGTGAAAGCTCTCTCCACTGGCGCTGCAAATCACCATTTTCGCCTCTGCTTCCTTTTGCGCAACATTGCAGACCCGACACTTGAGCATCAGCGCATTATCGCCGCTGAGATCCTCTGCAGGCGCCGTCGCATGTGGACCCGTGGCGCTCATTTCCTTGACAGCGCCCTCAGATTCACTGAGCGACTGCTTGCCCTCGTCATTCAATTCCGCTGCATCCCTGCGTGTCGGCTCTGCAGATGCAGCTTCACTGGGGTCCTCGTTCTCATCTTCTTGCTGGTAGCGCTCCTCCCCCAGGGCTCTGCGGCGTTTGTTGCGGTGTTTCTTGAAATTGGCCCACAGCAAATCTGTTTCCTGAGACATGTTGATCGCCATCAATTGCAGTGCGTCCTTCTCAGGGTTGTACACCTGAACCAGATGGTTTCCGTCAGCCGGGCGCGCACATGGATTTCGTGCAGAGCAGCAGGCAAAGGTGACTGAGGCGGGACTCTTTGAGACATCGATAACAAGGGACGTAAGCAACATCAGCATTCACACGAGTAAAACCTGACAATTCTTCCAGATGCGGTTGATGTCGGCGAGGAACTCCTTGTGGCTGCGGTAACGGCCGCTCAATAGATTTTCTTCAATGTCAGCGAGCGATATGGGGGAGCAGCCGTGTCGTTGCAACACTTCATTGTAGTCGGGATAGAGGTTGGTATTGACAGGTTGAATGAATGGCCATGCGTCACGAAGCCTCTTGAGGCGCGTCAGCAGCTGCTCTCCGTGATTCATCCACATGGGCCTTCTGCTCTCGAGATTCTCATCTCCCTCCTCAAAGAGATCATTGCCATCTGATTCCTCAGATGACTCCTGCGTGTTTTTGTTCAGACTCCTCCGCTGCATCGATGCGGCTGGCTTGTCTTTACGTTCGGTCTGGTGTAGCATGCTGTAATACTGTCCACGGCTCGATGAGGCTCCAACCATGGACCCGCAAGCTTCTGCTCACAACCGCGATCGCAAGCATCAGACAACCAACAAGGCTCAAAGATCACACATGGACATCAGGCGAGCGAAAAGCACAGCACAGCACAAAACGGAGGGCCACGAAGGCCACACAGATGAGAACAAAATAAGCAATAGAGCACAAGCATTACAGGTCATGCGAAGTAGAACCTGCAGGGATAGAAGGATCATGCCGCTGCAGAATTTCCTCAACCGCCACAATCTGCGTTGGTGTCAGGCGATACACGCTCCCTACAGCATTCTCGAAGATGGGCAGGGAGCTGCTCTGCAACTGCGGGCGAAGTTTTGATGCCACAAGCGACTCCTGCAGCACGTGTGACACTATGACAGTGCAGCTCATTACTTGCTTCCAAGGATCTAGCTGTTTCCCTGCAGGGCACAGGTGTGCAGCCATTTCAGCCGGCAGCGCCTGGATTTCGGCAGCTCCTCTCACGTGCCCAAATGCAACCAAGCCCCCGTCAACAGGTTGCCATCGCCCATCCGCCAGCTCCACACGGCCCGTCTTCCAGATGTACACCCTGTCACCTGGCTTCACCAATTGCGCATGCCTGCGCAGCAAGACATTGATAGCGCCCACCTTGCGTGCGCATGCCTCTATATCCATGAGCTGGGGGCTCATCTGAATGACCCATGCACGTCGCCCCTTTTGTTCATCCACCACAGGAGGCAGGCCAGCGGCTCGACGAGCAAGCGCACGGCGGACAGCTATGACCTGCAAATCAGCGAAGGCTCTCTTGACCGCGGTGGCAATAATACGAAGATGGCGACGGAGGGGTATCGTGACAATTTCAGCCATTGGTTTGTTCTCGGTCCGCGTCGGAACCGGGCATGTGAATAGTATGGCGGAAAAGATAGAATTGTTAGGGCACTGCTGGATTTCATCCATTGTCAGCTTTGTCTCCCGCATTGTGCTGTTGCTCTGGACCTGTCCGCTATTGAGCAGAGCAGAGGACTTAATAATCTTGTTCCACTCGCCTTCTGCAACAGACTGCCGCAGCTCTTCCTGCGCTTCCACTTCGAGCCCACGCAGCTGCAAGCTATGCGAGTCCGAAGTGCTGTTTGGCATTCGAGTTAATGGACGAGGGGTTTCCGACGCGTTGACACATCCTTGCGGATCACGTACGTATGCTCGCGAAGCAGGCACTGATGCGCAATTCTCACAAAACCAGTCTCCGTCCGGAATGGCAGCAAGCGGAGGATCACTGCCAACGAGAGAAAATCAGACCAGGGAAGAGATGACATGCCTCTGTCACGATTTTTGCAGATCAAGCGGCCATGCACAAATTGTCGCGAGCATTAAAATAGGAGCTTACAGGCAAAAGATGTGGTAGCCCTTGTCGCAAGTGTCGCACAGAATCATTCGGTCCTCAGCCTCTGGGTTTCGGCAGACTTCACACCGTATGTCTGATGCTGCCTCCGCCACTAGCTCCTGCCCCGTGACCACATCAAAGGGCATCAACAACATCGGGATGTAAGCATAAAGCAGATCCCACATCAATCAAGTGCACGCTTGAACTTCACATCTGGTGTACACACACAGTGTCCTCAGCGCTCACCTGCACTTCGAGCGAGGCGCCAGGACGACACAGAAGCCGGCAAATGGTGCTAGGATCTGGTCCGTAGCAAGCAAACAACGCCTCCAGCAATTGCCGCTCCTCGGCGTGCAAAGAGGGCTGGTAGTGGATGTCGCCAACGTCCATGTCATCCGCGGCATTGAGGTAGCCACCATAGCCCATGCCTGCTGCCGAGTCACCCCTGCTACTGTGGCCCCTGGCGCTGCTGCCAGACGTGGCTCTATTGCGAGGCATAGTGAGCGGCGGCAACTCCTCCACCTTCGGCATTTTGAGCCAGGGGACTGCTTGGAAGTCCTCGTTCCATTTCTTCGTGACGGCTATATCGTAGTTGTCTTCAGGCATGTGCGCCACTTGTTTGTACATGTTCACATGGATGGTGCCCGACTTCTCGAATTCACGACTCACCTGCGACAGAGTGCTACAATAGTGAGCAGGAAGCACGCATCACGGGGTCGGATACAGTTGCAGAGTTTCTAAAAGTGTTGCTCTGCTTCGGACTGCTGTGAGTGTAGTAGGCTACATGTCCGTAGTCTTTGCGCCTATGATTGTGGCTGTTGGAGCCTGCAACCGTGTGTTGCTGGCGCTGTCACTGTAGTGTGGCTGCAAGTGCCGGTGGTGTGACTGTAATGAAGTGACCGCGAAAAGAACAGGGCGGACAGGACAGCAGACCTTCTGGAGGCGCTTAGACTCCTCAGCGAGCTTGTACCGTGCCACCCACTGTTGATGCTTCAGCCTATCCTCCTCCGTCTCTTCCCCCTTGTCGATCAGTCGCGCGTGCACTGCCTTGCCCTGGGGACAATTTCACACCGTGTCAGCAGTTGGCAAGCAAAAGAAAACGGAAGCAAAGACGCCTCATTTCTAAGAATCTAACAGAATCACGACGAGGACAGCTGTTTGCAGGGGGCACACGAACCTTCTCCAAAAGGCTGGCGTCACCAGATGCGGAAAACATGCCCTCGGGCAGCAGCGGCGCGTTGACATCGACGCCAAGGACAGGCTCTTCTTTTTTGCGACTGGACTCAAAAAACCGCTGGTTCAGTGCCGCCTGCTCAGCCATGCGCCGCTGCTTGAATGTTTCCGTTTTTTCCAGTCTCTCCAAATACTCGCACTGCTTGAGCGCCTTGGCCCATGTGGTCTCGCCGTCTGAATCCGAGTCGTTCCCCCCCCCCCCCCCCCCCCGCCCCCTTTCCGCACCGCCCCCCCCCCCCCCCCCCCCCCCCCCCCCGCCAACCCCCCCCCCCCTCCCCCCCTCCACCCCCAACACCCCCCCCCCCACCCCCCCCACCCACCCCCCCCACACACCCACACCACCAC
>Ga0115006_10002460_pt1 | contig 12191 bp, 9 predicted proteins | sample ArcOceMetagenome_3_FD_88943 | JGI IMG/M metagenome (GOLD analysis project Ga0115006, IMG submission 88943) | Marine eukaryotic phytoplankton communities from Arctic Ocean - Arctic Ocean- Svalbard ARC20M Metagenome | ecosystem: Environmental > Aquatic > Marine > Oceanic | place: Arctic Ocean...
ATCCCAAGCCGATCTCGACACCCCCTGGCACGACAGGTAGGCTGAGATCGTCCCTTTCAGGTATATACCGCCGCCGGAGGAGGAGGAAGAGGAGGAAGAGAAGGAGGAGGAGGAGGAGGGTTTATTGACAAGCAACGAATGAATGTCGGTCGGTAGGCACAACACGCTGTCGCGTAGCGCTGCCTCTCGGCGCACGGGCCTAGCACACGCAACGAGCACCATACCCCCACTCTCCGCTTGGCCCTGTGGTGAGCCTGCGTGCGGATAAAGAGCATCTGGCTCGCGTGATCAAGAACCTGCAGTCAACCAACGAGCAGCTCGAACGGGACGTAGTGCACCAGCTCCCCGCCCTAGTCAACAAGACGTTTGCCCTCGAACATAACCTGCTCCTGCGCGGCAAGGAAGCGGCTGGCCTGTGGCTCGAGGAGCCTGCTGATGCAGGGAAAGCCGAGCCGGAAAAGGCTGCGTCGAGCGCTGTGCAAGGATATACGTTTGGCTACACTGGTTGTCATGGTCGGGACGACGAGGCCAGACAGTGGGCAGGAGAGGTTCAAAAGCTCGTTCCACAACAGGTGCCCGCCGTCTGCTCGTATGTGCAGGAGGTGCACGTCGAGAAGGCGCGGAAAGCAGAGCCCCGCAAGGACGGGGTGAGTAGGGACACATGCCACACTCGCGTCTTGGTGGCGGGGCCTCACAGATTGAGAGCGGCCTCCTTGGCCCCTTCTCGGCACTTGGCTGAGGCTGAGGAAATTGTAAGTCTCTGTCTGTCTCTGTGTTGCTGCCAGAGAGAGCGTGCGGTGGAGTGTGTGCTGACTGATAGCGGTATGTAGTGAGTGGGCATGTAGAGCACACTGGGCAAGGGTGCTGACATGCGGCGACATGCGGCGACATGCGGACATGCGGACATGCGGACATGCGGCGTTCTCTCATCCTTCTCTGCCCTCTTGCAACAAACACAGGTCCCGGACAACAGCGAGAGCCTTAAGCAGCACCTGCATGCCTGCCTGCACGACCTCACAAGCCGCGTCCAACAGATTTGCGAGCGCACAGACGACAGCAACGTCTGGGTGCGCACCGATGAGGCTGCGCACGGACCGACTGTCTCTTGCGCGCCCCCTGCGCAAGGTGATGCGCACGTGACCTTGGACCCTCATGCTCCAAATGACGACATCTCGCCTCCAGGGGAGGGCAGCATGAATGAAGATGGCGTACGCGTGGGTGAGAATGACGTATGCGTGACCCCATGGGATGATGAGCTGAGGGTGTTGCGCTCAAGATACGCAGCATCTGGCCAAGAAGAAGCGCCTGGGAGAGCGGCGGACACGAGCATAGAGCACTACGCGTTAGCAAGCACAGAGCAAGACGACAGTGTCAAGCAGCACCTAAAGCACGACGCCAGCATGCAGCATGCGCTGCTGTCGAGCGTGTGCGACACAGAGGAGGCCGAGACTTGTTCGGTACTGGCACAACAGCGCAGCTCCTGCTCGCCGTGGCTATTGCCTACGCCCATTCTGCTGACAGAGGAGGGCAGGACGGAGCGCCAAGGTGCAGCTTGCTGGTCCGAGGCAGAGGTTATAGAGGAGGCGGGGGATGTGGAGGAAGAGGAGGAAGAGGAAGAGGAGGAGTGCCTGAGTAGAGCGAAAAGGTTGCTTGCGTTTCTCAAGAGCGCTTGAAGGGCGGAATTGCCGATGCGTAGGTGTGTGCTAGTTTGTGTTGCGTCATGAGATGTTTTGTTGCGTTAGTCCTATCAAGTTCGTGGGCGCATTCTGCCTTGTCATCGCGAATGTGGGTCAGGAAGCGCTTGCACGAGCGAATACACTATCTGTATGGCGACTGGACGAGAGGGCAGAGGGATAGTGGATAGCGAGAGGAAAGGAACGAGGTGAGAGAGACAGGGTGGCAGAGAGTGACGAAACCGATACAGTATTACACAGGGCACATTTATGCAATTCCCTCAAACAGCGGGATGGGCTGTTGTCTGAAAGACAGCGCATCCCGATCATCGTCAGCCTGGGAGCGTTGTTACTTTTTACACGTGTTTGCCCTCAGATGGGCAGATAGAGGAGAGGAGCGACACGGCGGATGCAGCAGCGCGGGCCAATTGGAGTACAGCCGCTTGCTCTCTCGCGCCCCACTCCTCGTGCGCTGGGTGTTTGGACACTAGCAGAATCCCTGCTCTCACAACATGCAAGACCGCGTGGCGTGTCAGACCTGCTTCACAGCCAGGGCCTTCTCAAGTGAACAGCCTCTCCAATCCCCTCATGTGCCTGTCTCGAATGCGAAACACAGTGTGCGGGTGGCATGTCTTGCAAAAGATGACTGCAAACGATGACAGGTTACACGCATGGGGCACGGCTCAAACACGACACGCACAACGCACTCTGTACGGTATGGACTCAACACAAACGCACCTATGACGGGAGCATCGGCACCGGCGACAGAAAGGGGGACAGCCATGACATTGCTGCGATCCGCCCGTGCTTGCGCCGACTCACAAACGCCCGGGCGAGCACGATGATCAAGCGCATCATGCTCGGCATCATCAACCGCAACAGCTCCCTCAACGACTCCGCAGCCTCTCGTGTCATATGTCAAATCAGACACCCCGGCAGCAGCGCCTGGCACGGAGGCGCATGCGGCAGGGGGAGCCTTGCTCCTGCCGCACTGCGCTGGCTCCAGTGGAGCGCAGTGCCGCAGGAGCAAGGCATCCTTGGCACGCCCGAACTCCTCCCCAGTCAGCACACCGCGCTCCATGAGCGACGCCAGCGCCTCGAGCTCCGACACCAAGGTGGGACTGCAATCGGCGCAGCTGGGGGCGGGGACGGCAGGAGCTGCTAGATCAGGCGATGCAAGCGGCGATTGCCCGGGCGAAGGAATGATGCCACTGAGCACAACGTGTCCGAGGTATTCGGTGTTGATGAGCCCCTGCACCAAAGCCTGCTTGGCCAGACCCGTGGGCAGGCCCTCGACAAAGGAGCCGTCGCCGCTGTACCTTGACCATCTGGCAGCAATCAGCGCATCTCGCACCCCTCGCACCTCTCCTGCCCCCCCGCCTCCGCCTCCGCGCACGAGGAGAAAGCACTCGTCTGCCTCCAACATGCGCTTGGCGGCGTGTATAATGGCTGCATGCACAGAGGGCAAGGACCTGCCCGCCGCGCAAGCTCCTGGGTGCACGGCCGGCGCTACCTGTGCTGTTGCTGCACCTCCCGCTCGTGCAGCTTGCGCTCTTGAAGCAGCAGGGCCGGCAGGGCCTGCAGTCTCTGCTCCAGCGCCTCGTCTGCGCTTGACCTCCGGCACCTCCGCCAGCGCCTGCTGGACCGCGACAAGGGATGTGAAGATGGCCTGCGTTGCCTCCTGCAGGCGCTCCTTGAGCTGCACGGCGGCTGCGGCGTGTTGGATGGAGAGCTTGCTCTGGAGAATGCTGGCCACGCTACCTGCTAGCTTCAGGCCAAGCGCTCTGTCGTTCTTGTCAAACGTGTGCGTGTGCGTGTGCGAGTCAACCGTTCCCTCCCTTGCTCCCTGACCTCCGGCGCCGGCATGGCGGGGTAGCTCCAGTTGCCTCCTCGATTGCTGTGTGTGCGCGCCCACGCGTGTAGGTGTGTGTGATCAGTGTGTGTGTAGGTGTGTTTGTGCTTGTGTATGTGTGTGCGCGGGGACAGGAAACTTCTGGGCAAGGACGTGGCAGCACACATGTTCTAGCAGAGAACTAGAACATATTCTAGCTAGAACAGAACATGTTCTAGTACCCGCGTCTTCGCACACGCATGAGAGAGGACAACGAAACAGACAAGATACCGTGCGGCGGATCTTAGTTTTCTGAAGCTGCTGCAGCGCGACGCGGGACTGGGCCTGAATGAGCTGCACGTGCTGCCCCACCTGCTGCTCCAGGCCCGCGTCTGTGTCTCCGGCCTCGCTGGCCCCGCGTTCGAGCAGCATCACCCCTACTAGGCTCTCTTCCCTACTCAAGATTTAAGATTCAGGACGTAGAGTTCAGGATTCAGGGTGGAGGTATCAGGGGTTAGATGAAGTTGCCGTGGCCTGCGCTTCCCAATGCGCTTTTCTGTTGCCGCACGCATGTTGCACGTGCACGCACTGGCACGCACCTGGAGACAAGGAAGGGAATGGCCATGAGACAGCATCCTTGCGCTTTCTTGCGTCCCTCCCACTCGCCATACGCCAGCTCATCTTCCGTGGCCTCCTCCCCTGCACTCGCGCATCTGGCCCCCTCTCCCCGCCCCCGGCCGACATCATCATGATCAGCATCCTCCTCCTCTCCACTAAAACTCAAGGCACGACGCCTCAGGGCGCACAGACCAACAAGACCGTTGCCAATCTTGGTCTTCATCCGCAACTCCCCGCCCGCGAGGTCTTCCCCAGGCGATGCAGCGGATGCAGCAGATGCAGCGGATGGAGCGGAAGCAGCCGAGACTGAGGCACACTCGCCCCGGACAACATTCGTCACGAAAAAGGTGGCTTTTGTAGCGCGGCAGAGAGAGGCCAAGGAATGTTGAGCAGCAAGCACCGCCGCAAGAAAGGAAGGCTGTTCGGCGACGTGCCGCACCAGAAGGTGCAAGCGGCTGAGCGCCAAGCACTGCTCGTGGTGGACGAGCGAACCCACGAACCCTTTGGCCAGCACCCCAACGGCCAGCTGGTCAGCAAGACTGAAGCTGTCAAACCCGACGCGCCCATTATTGAGGTCTTTCCCTGCATCCCCTGCATTGCCCGTGCTCTCGGCCTCGGAAGCGCGCGGGGCATCCGAGGAAAAACGATTGGCCAAGGTAATGACAGCTCGTACTTGGCCGAGGCTGTCTGCCACGGGAACTGCAAGGAGCGAGGCCGTCGCGTGCCCTGGCTTGCTGTCGATATAAGCGTCAAAGGCAGGATGGTCCGCCGCAAAGGCTAGGCGCTGGGCCGTGTTGGTGCGCATGGCAACGCCCGCTATGCCGCGCACCTTGGTGGTGCTCTCCAGGCATTCTGCTGTCTCCCAGGGCTTGCCGTAGAAGCTGAAGGTGCGCAGCGACTTGCCCGGTTGGTCCTGCAGCAGGTGCGTCTCTTGCTCTTGCAAGTGCTGCTGCACGAGCATGTCTTGGACTTTGAGCGAGATTGCCGCTGCCGGACGCTTTTTGAAGTCAGGGAGGGAGCTCGTGTTTTGCCGCATCGACACCGCCAGCTCCATCCACTGGTCAGCCGCATCAGCCCCTCCACCACTCGACCCTCGCAACCCCCCCGCACCTCGTTTGCTTGCATCTGCTGTATCAACGGCAAGAAAGCGAAGCCCGGCTAGACCGCGGCGGAGCCTCAGGTCTGGGTCGCTTGCTGCCTCGGCATCGCAACCACGACCGGAGGGCATGGGAGCCAACGGCCTTGACGAAACAGCGCACTTGAGTTGGTTCAGTCTCGGCGCCCCGTATGAGTGGTCCGGAGCTGTGGCGCTGCCACCTGCGCCGCCGCTGCTGCCGGAACATCCTGCGCTGTCGATGATGAGTGAAATGTTGCAGATGCTTGCTTTGGTCACCTCTGTCACCGCAGCCGCCATGTGCCGAAGGAGCCCCGATAGCTTTTGCGTCTCTGAAGCGTCCTGCGTCCCCTCCAGCTCACGGCCCTCCGTACCTCCCGCCTTGTCTCCTTGCTCGCCGCCCTCGCCAGGCACGAGAGCATGGTCGGGGTCAAGCGACTGGCGTCGCAGCGCCGGCGTGTGAGGCGTGCGAGGCGTGTGAGGCAAGTCTAGTTGGGGCGCGTCTTGCCGGCCATCGACGATGGTATCAAGCAGCGACGTGGCGTGCGCATAGCTGTCCAGCAGATCGCGCAGAGCAAACTCGCCCTTGAACCGCTCGTCGAGCGCCCACGCGTTCTGGATCGCAATCCCCACTGCCCAATCCGTGTGCACAGGTGAGACGAGCACAGGCCAAAACACACGAGCAAGCACATGTGTTCTTGCTCAGCTGTGGCCCGCAGGAGGATGTGGGTTACCATCAGAGCAACAACCCACAAACACGGAGCACGCACCTGTCCGCGCGATGATGCGCACTTGATTGACATCCGTCTCTAGAAATCCCGCGGCGTTCAAGGAGCCGCTGCTGTTTCTCTTGTTGGCCGCCTGCAACACGCCTAGCACCCTGGGCGGGCTTTCAGGGAGCCCGTTGGGCAACAAGGCCATGATGGGGACGCTGCACACGCTTTGCAGAGCGATGCTGTGCTGCACCGTCTGGGGCCTTGCTGCCGCAGCCACCGCCTCCTCGGCGTTCAGGAGCATTTCCGGCCAATCCACCTCGGGGCAAAAGTGCGGGTGCTGGTAGGCCTGCTTCGCCACGATGACTTCTGCGGCCGATGTGGCCACACCGACCGCAATGCCGTGCCGCGCCATGCTCTCTCCCTTGCTCTCTCCCTTGCTCTTTCCCTTGCTCGTTCCCTTGCTCTCTGCCTCCTCTCCTTTCCATGCTTTCCTTCCCGTCCCGCTCCCCTGCGGGATGGGCATGCCAGTATCAGCGCTGCAGCTTGCTGCGTCTGGACTGGGCATAAGGAAGCGGAGATGGAGGCGCTGGGGGAGGCAGAAGTTGGCGGCGTGGGGGTCCGAGGTCCGAAGAAGGTCATCCATAGCCGTGTCCAGGTGCGAGGCAACAGCCTCAAAGATCTTTTGGAAGCGCACGATATCTATGTCGTCCTTACGTCTCTGCGAATACCCAGAGCCCTGCGAACCACTGGCTGCAGCGCGCTGTATCGGCACCTTGGCGGCCGCCAAGATGGTGTAGAGCTGCTCGGTCTTTATGCGATGCGGCACGATGCGCAGCATGTCGAGGCAGTGCAGCAGATCATTCGACGTGACCCGTCCCCTGGCGTGTTGCGTGCTGGTAGGGCAGGAGACGAAGAGAGAGAACAGGTGCGATTGCAGCTCGTACCTCGCGCGCGATTCCTGCGAGTAGAGCACGCGTTGCCTCCCCGCGCCATGCGACAGAAAGAGCGTCATGTCCTGCACGCCTGTGAGGCGTGGAAAACGGGTGCGCACCATGTCAAAGAGGCCATCCGAGTCCGTGCACAAGGCCAGGTCCTGGAGCGCAGAGATGAGCTCATTGGAGGAATTGAGCCGCTCGCTCTTGGCCGTGCTCTCCTCATTGTGTGTGAGCAATGACCCAACGTGACACGCCACATTCTCGAGCATCCGCGAGTGCGTTGCATTGAACTCCATGGCCTGCGCGTGCGGCAGGGCATCCACGCGGTGGTCTACCGCCACAAATGCCCCGTGCGCGCGGTTTCCTTCATCCAGACACACACACGAAAGTGCAGACTGCGGGTGCATAGGCCCGAGCAGCTCCATCCATCGCGCTAGGCCCAGCCGCTGCAACTCCTGCCGCTCCTCCTCCTTTCCCAACGCATCGCGTGTTCTCCTTCCATGCTTGTCCGCATCACTTTTGCCACCCAGACCTCCTGCAGTCTGACTGCCGTCGCCTAGGCTGCAGGCCAAGGCTTGCTTTAACGCCGCGCCCGACACGTTGATGGCCTTGATCGGTTTCGACTGAGAACTGAGGTCCAACAGACCGCGACCGCCGGGAAACTTTTCCGGGTCTGGCGGTAGGAACTTGACTGGCTCAGATGTGGAGGCCACTGTGAAATGATTGGAGGCGTCAACTTCCATAAAAACCACTTTGCGCGCTCCCAGAAGCGTTCGAAGGTGCGCACAGCTAGTGTGCAGGAGCTCATCACGAGCCTGCGACACTTGGGTCAGCTTGGGCATGAGCCGCGCGAGATTGTCCTCGACTGAGTTGACGTGACACCGCTGCAGCAGTACCCCTAGCATCGGTGCCACCGCCCCTAACCACCGCTGATCCTCAGACTCAAACTCGTGGTGTATTTGATCTTTCCGGTGCACTCCAAGGTACCCCCTGCCCTTGCCCTTGTGTGCCGTCTTGTGCTGCGCATGCGTGGGGTAGGGAAGGCCGTGGTTTTCTGCATCATGTCGCTCGCCAGCTTTGTTCTCCAGTTGCTTGCTGTGTGGGAGCGAGCGCACGGCGAAGGCATTAGGCTTGGACTGGCTGCTCCTGTCGGCCCCGCGGCTTGCCTCCTGACCGCCTCCTCCACCGCCGCCGCCGTGGGTCGCGCTGCTGCTTCCAAGCTGTTTTCCGTCATGGCGCACTGGACTATTGAGAGAGAGGCTAGCCGGGCTGGCGCCAAGCCATTTGCCTTGCCCGAAATCGTTCACGTGGAATCGACGCGCTTCAATCACCGCCACCTGTTTGTTGTTACCGGCATAAAGTAACTGCATCAGTTATACAGGTGTGCATCAGCCGCGTCCCTCGCCTACACTATCGCCTACTGACCCTGTGCCCCGGGGCCTGCTGACCCTGTGCCCCGGGGCCTACTGACGCCACGGGAGGGGAGAAAACGGGAGAATAGCGCAACGAGTAGCGCAACGAGTAGCGCAACGAGTAACTGCCGTGACCAGCCCATGGCCACACTCCGCTTTGCCAGAGACAAGTCAGCTCGCAAGGCAGCAAGCGCAATGTCAGTCAGCTCATCATTGTACTTGCATACACTCCACGCAACTTGATTTTCGACAGCACCTCGCCTCGTGTACTAAGCACAGGCCCTCAAAGTAGGGGCGAGGACTGACCAAGGGGGCACTGCGCAGGGTCGTATCAGAACGGTGTTTTTTGAGGAAAGACAGCTTCTTCCAACCCTGTGATCCGTCCGGCTTGCTGGTTGCAACGATGTTTGCAGCTTCAGGTGGCAGCAGTACCGGCACCAGCATGATGCCTTCCATCTCTCCGCGTCCTCGTGCTTTCGCACTGCCGCCATTTCCACCACCACCACCACCTCCTCCTCCTCCTCCCCCATCTTCCGGTACTGTCTCATGGCAGGGGCCGGGCGCAATGGGCGCAGAAATGGCATTGTCTTCTGCTTGTGGCGCAAGATCAACCTGAGTCGGCGCGTGCGAAGCATCTCCATTCCCCCTTGTCTCATCGCCGCTGGCACCATCGGCATCTGCATCAGGATGCTTGAGGCCTGTGCCTGTGGTGGCATCGCGCAGGCTGCCGCTTGCACCTTCTCTCCCCGTGCTTGAGCCTCCGACGCGCGCACCCGCAGCAGGACGCAGCAGGCGCTGGGGCTTCTTGGATCGGATCACGTGCCTGTTTTTTGTTGACAGGCATACAGTATGAGCATCAGCTATACATGCTCAGCTATACTTGTGCACATCAGCCGCAAGGGATTGTGATGAGTCAGCTCACCATTGCATCCGCATGTGACACCGCATGCACATCCAAGCCCTTGGCTCCTCAGCAGCACCCCTGCCCCCTGTACTGCGTACACGCCATGAATCTACGAGCGAAAACATACCGGACGTGGGCGGAGGGAGCAGCACAAGTTTCGACGAATTCGAAGTCTGGGCCTTGCTCCTCGGCCGGGGGCTCTAGCCCGCAGAGGTCAGGGCGAGACAAGAGTAACGACGACACCGTCGTGTCGGCTTTGTCCGCGACATCCAACATGAGCGTCTCGAATTCCTCGAAGTTGCACTCATGCACATCGGCATCAGAGACATCTTCTATTAGGCGGTTCACCTCGCGAAACATGTCCGAGGCCTCGGCCAGCGTGATGGCCAGTGGCAGCAGCCTCAACGCCTCAAGGAGCGCGCGAAACTCGCGAAAGTTGATGGTCCTGGAGCGGCTGCCGATGGATTGCAGCACGTCCGTCTCATCTCCCTTTGAGCACCGCTCGAACATGGCGGCCAGGGCCTGAGCCTGCTCGTCCTCATCCAAGACCTTGACGCACGAGGCCTGCTTCTGCTTTTCCTGCTTGACCCACGAGGACACGAGGGCGCCGCCCTGGCGCACCACGTACACGCACAGGCGGTCACATGACACGAGCTCACCAGCTACCTCTTGCAACCTGCACGCGAGGCGGCCGATGTCGTGCGCGCGCGCCGTCTGCGCAGCCAGCATTAGCTCGCCCGAAATGCGCGCCAGTGCTCGGGACTGCGTGTCCATGCTGATGATCTGCTCGCTTGCCTGCCCTGCCAGCTGCGGCAGCAGCGGCATCACAAGGTCCCCTACGCTCGTGTGCACCTCAGCTGCTACCAGCCTCACGCACTTGAGGAAGTCCTCAAACCCCAACTCCTGGCCGTCGACCACGTCAGCGGCGGCCTTGTCGGCGTGCGAGCCGTGGGATATGCGGGCAGCGACCACCCCGCGGAAGATCTTGTGGGCTGTGGCCGAGATGTTGCTGTGTGCGTCTGCGCTCAGACACACCTGCGAGAGAAAGAGGGTGAACTCTCTGATGTCCATGGTGCTGGCCTTGGACGACGACGAGGCCATGCCCTCCTCCGCAAGCTCTGTGGCTGCCATGTGCTGGAAGATTCTCTCCAAGACTGAACGCATGTTTTGATTGATCGCCTCTAGGCTCTTTTTGTATGCTCGCTGCTCGCTCGTCTCAGAGGGCCCTGCCACCGCAGCACCATGCCAGCACAAAACTTGCACTGTCAGTACGGCAGCTCATGTGCCTTCGCGACGTGTCCAGATGGTCGGCGCGCGTGTTCAAGTTACTCCCTGTACGCGAGGAGGGAGCAAGGAAAGCAACGCATAGACATGTGCACGCAATACATTGACGCCAGCACGCACAGCAGCACACGTACACGTGCAGCGCAGCGCAAATCTCATGCGCAACGTTGCAACTTGACGTGAGGACGCATGGATGATGCGGCATCTCACGCCGCACCTGTACTCTGCTGCCTGAAGAGCGTAGGCTCGTGGCGCAGAGAGGACCACAGGGTCACCGACGGCTTCTTCTTGAGCGCGTGCACCTCGCCTCCCCCCCCTCCTGCGCTGGCTCGAGGGCTGTCTCGAGGGCTGTCGCGTTGCTCGGACTTGATGCAGACTACCGACTTGATGGAGTTGGTCCTCGACAGCACCTTGGGCTTTTTGGCCTCAAGCTTCTCGCCTGCCTTGCCCTGCGCTGCTGTCATGCGCGATGTACGCGTGCTTGACGAAGTTCCTTGCTTGTTCAAGCGACTGGCTGCACCGGGCACCCCCTCCGAGTTTCCGAGCCCGCCGCCGCACGCCTCATCCGTTTGCTCCTCGTCCTTTCGGCCGCCCGGAAAAGAGGCGTAGTCAGAAGCGTCAAGCACGCCGTGCTCGACGTCGCCCGGCAGCGACGCAGCAACTGCCTGCCTTGGCGCCTGGCCACTGCTGGCGGCGCCTGCTTCAGAAGCTGCGGCTGCCAGCGCAACGTTGTCGACCGAGGCTTGCGACTCTTGTGTCGCCTTGCGCTTACCTTGTACCGCCGCCGCCAAGTGCGGCGAATGAGTGGCCTGCACTTGCTCCTGCACTCGCTCCTGCACTTCCTCCCCTTCTTCCTTGCCAGCCTCGCCAGCTTCACCAGCCTCGCCTACAGCCGCTGCAGCCTGCCCCGGGCAATCCTGTCGCGTCGCAACTGCCAGCATGGGCACTGGTGCGTGCCGCGTTGCGCGCCGTGGGGTCAAGTCTTTCTCCGCAGCTGGGGGGGAGGGTGGCTGCGGGCTGCAGGAGCGAGGAGCAGCAGGCACTGACGCCCCGTGCATGCTGTGCATGTCCATGCCCTGGGCGGCTGCATTCAGGATGGCTGCCACCTCGGCATCCCCCATGGGCTCGGTGAGAATGGGTGAGCGTGCAGAGCGGGGCGTGACGGCGGCATTGCCTGACTCCTTGTCTGACACATTGTGTGACACATTGCGACCGCTGCCCATGAGACATTGGTGCGCATGCAGGCGAGGCGCACGAGCGCTGAGCGGTCTGCGTGCGCCTCGGCCTGCGTGCTGCGGGCCCTCGAACGGCATGGCTGCGGCGCGCAGCACGCGGGCACTGTGCGGCCTGCGTCTGTCCGCTGCCCAGCCACCTCGATCCTTTCCTCCTCTCTTTCCTCCGCTCTCACTCCCCGTACCAGCGCCCGCAGCGGCATTGAGAGGGTTGCGTGCGTCTGGCACTGACAGGTAGGGTGAGGGGAAAGGGCACAGTGCGTCGGCCGGGGGGCCGGAGTGGATCAGGGCGAGCTGGTGTGAGATCCTCCCGCTTGCTGTAGAGGGCCGTCGCGCTCTGGCCTCTGCGCTCCGTGCTGATGCCCACTGAAGTTCTTGCGCGGCTGAGTGTGTGTGCGCGCGCACGTGTGTGTGTGTGTGTGTGTTTGTGTGTGTGTGTGTGTGTGTGAGTGTGTGAGTGTGTGAGTGTGTG
>Ga0115006_10002461_pt1 | contig 12188 bp, 11 predicted proteins | sample ArcOceMetagenome_3_FD_88943 | JGI IMG/M metagenome (GOLD analysis project Ga0115006, IMG submission 88943) | Marine eukaryotic phytoplankton communities from Arctic Ocean - Arctic Ocean- Svalbard ARC20M Metagenome | ecosystem: Environmental > Aquatic > Marine > Oceanic | place: Arctic Ocean...
AACAACGGAGTCGGCGGTAACGTGAAGGGCGACAACATCGGCTGGAACAACAACCCAGGTGGTGGAGGCCTTTGGGGAAAGGGTTGGTAGGCACAAGACCCACCCCAAATTTTTTAGGATTCGGATTCGGATAGGAGAGAGAGAGAGAGAGAGAGAGAGAGAGAGAGAGAGAGAGAGAGATTTGGAGGGCGCGAACGAACGTAACTAGAAGTAGGTAGAAAAACGAGGTAGGAAAACAGGTTGGATAGGAAGAGAGAATAGTTGAGTAGTTGAGAAAAGAACGTGTTCAATGGTTCCTTTTAATTTCCTATTACAACAAAAATCGAGCACACCACGCTGCGCCACAACCCAATCCAAACTACCCTACCGCTTCCTGAAGGTGATTCTCCCCCTTGTCAAGTCATAAGGGCTAAGTTCGACGGTAACCTATGATGAACAAAGAAGAGCGAGAGCGAGCGAGACCGGTAGAAGAAAGGCGTCAGAAGCAGCTATAATAGGAAACTATAATAGACAGCCAAAACAAGCGCTGCACGCCCTCTGCCCAGTCGTCCTTCGCTCCACAATCTGCCTCACCTTGTCACCCACCAATATCCTAACAAAATTCTTACGAATTTTTCCACTGATCGTCGCAAGAACAATGGTATCGAGGTTGTCAAGCTTAACTCGGAACATGGCATTAGGAAGAGACTCCTGAACGACTCCTTCTACCTCTATCACATCATCCTTTGCCTTCTTAACGCGTTCACGTTGAGGTGGAGGATCAGGACGCTTTTTTTTCGCATTCAAAGATGTACCAGGGCGGAAAATCGTACCATATCCACCAAAAAACTGTGCTAGACCTAGAAAATGAGTAGATGTGGGCTTTATCCCCGATTTACCAAACCCCGAGGTCAGAGCTGTCGGTGTTTTAATCATCATAGATGTCATAGATGATGAAGTTGGTAATCCAAAGTGAAACGAGGAGGACAACGTTACCATTAGGACCAGGAAAGCGATTAGGATTGTCTTCATTGTAGAATTCAAAGAAAAATGTGGTTCTCCAGCAAAAAGTTTGGTGAAAAATGTTGATCTCAACCATTCTGGCGATTCTAGCCTTAGCGATCAGCTTGGTCGTTGTACGATCCTATGAAGTGGAGCTGGAAGTGACAGGAACTCTCCCCAAGGTGAGATTAAGGTTATGTTAAAGTTGTTGGGGCGGTTCCCGTGGGGATCTTTCCATGATTTATCTTACTTATCACCCTCCCCTATGTTACTTCCTGCCCTTCGCTATACCAGCTTTGCTTCACTTCTCAGGATATAGTACCGAAGTACGTGAATTCTGTCTGCACGCACAGAAATAAGACATACATCTCGGGTTTCTTTAATAGGATTGGTGATGAGAGGGCTCAACACTTCGTTGTCCTTGACGAAACCTTGCGGGTTGATTTTGTTGGGGTGGTTGGAATCGAGACTACGCTAGAGAGGATATTGGAGTCAAGTGCTGTTGACAGTGACGAGGATGAAGATGGGGACTCCAGTGCTGCCAAGTCCAGCACGGTCACGAGGTGGGTGCATGATCTCAGGTCGATTCATTGTGGACTCAATTCTAACCCTCTATCCTCCCCTTCTCCCCAGCTACCAAAATGCATCATACATTGGCCTCGTCAACACTCTGGCCTGCCCATCTGACGTTGTGCCCTACATCTTCTTGGGTGGAATCTTCTCGACTGTCACCAATGTTGATACTATGGGCAATAGGACCGAATTGGTTGTCAATAATGTTGCGAGATTCAACGTTGAGAACAAGATTTTCAGTGCCCTCCAGAGTCCGACTCCTCTTGTCAATAACACCCACATAGGTGTCACTAAAAGTTGCCCTCCCGACGATTTTGATTGCGACCCTACAACACAAGTGGCGATGGTGCGCTCGTTAAGGTGCGCCTCTAGTGGAGGAGTCGAATGTGGAACTCTATACATGGGGGGCTACTTTGACAAAGCCCTCGGCACTCCAGCGAGCGGCCTCGCCGGGGTTGAGATGTCCGCCCCCAACTCCTTTTACGACCCCAACGTTTTTCCTTGCGGCAACTCCACCGCCGGGAACTCGACTCCAGGAGTAGATGGCCTAGTCATGACTGTGGAAAGCATCGAAGAGAAAGGGGAGGTCGTGTACGGTGGAATTTATGACGACGAGGGGGACATGCCGTACCTTCTCAACAGGTACACGATTGCAAACAAGAATAATAGATGCGTCGTCAACAGAGCCTGGCTCGGACAGAGAGTATGCCAGGTTGAAAACCCACCCCTGGTCTGCTGCGAGCTCATCTTCGGACCGGTTTACAAGTCGTTCAGAATCAGCGAAACAGACCTCATCGTCGGGGGCGAGTTCGTCAACACCCTCGACCTTAGGACGCCCGATACGCAGGACATCAAGAACTGGATTCAGCCCGGATACCAGAACCTCGCCATCGTCGCTGCTACCGAGGACCCCATGGAAGACGGGAGCGATTTTTACTCTGAGAACCTCTTTGGGGGACCGAATGGTGACGTCAGAGATATTTCTTGCGGGGAATGGATTGACGACCCTTTGAGCTCTGGAGCTTTCCGTGATGGAACAAGGTGTGGGACTATTTACGTTTCCGGGAGCTTCACCAGTTGGCTCAACTACACTCTAGACACCAGCACACTCGAAATACAAACATCTGTGAGGTTTTATACCCCTGCAAGAATGGCAAAGCTCGTCTATGACCATACTCTGATGGCGTACATGCCAAAAGAAATCTTCAAGAACGAGACTGAGATGCCAGACTTGGTGTCCAACGTCGACGATAAAAGTGTTAACACCATTATATACGAAAAATGGTCTGGGGAGCTTATCTACGGTGGAGACTTCCCCTCCCAGAACAATCTTGGGCGTTACAAATTGGCCTCGGATCCATCACTTGAGCGTGACGTTCTCATTCCTAACCAAGACTACGGGCCTCCCAAGCCCGACTCCGAGTTCTACGACTGTCTCATCGACAATGGAGTAGATGTGGTGGAAGGCGCCAACTTCTGTTGCAGGAAAGGGTCTTTTTGCCCTGGAGGGCTTGTGGATATATCTTGCCCTGACGGATGGGGCTTCTACTGCAAGTCGGACGAGATTGGCATCTGTCCTGAAGGTTATTACTGCCCTGGCGCCGGAGATAAGATCATATGCCCCAAGCACAGTGTTTGCTCCATGGGATCTCTTAAGCCCCGCCACTGTTTTTTCTGGGAAATTTGTCCGGACGAAGGGCTCGATCGACCGTACATCGTATCCGGGGCCATTCTTGGCGTAATGATCCTGGGATTGATGGTGATTATCCTCGTTGGTCTTGTGAGGATCTTCTCTTGGAGGAGGGATGTTGGCAACTTGGAGCAGGATCGCAACTTCCATTTGCGTTACAACGCCTTTAAGCGCAACCTGGGACAAACCAAGAAAGTCCCTCGCAACAGGCTCGAGAGGAGACAATCACGATACGAGGGTGTCGAGGGCTGGAAAGATCCCAGGGCTGACTCAACTCACCTCAAAGATGTGACATCGGACTCGAATGCAGACAATCTAGCCCAGCCACTGCTTGGGGACACCACCCCTAAAGAACCCACCATTCCTTCTGGCGACGCCTCTGTAACTGACTCACTTGCATCGGTGGGACGCCGCGAACTCAAGATTGACATTGGCTTCACGAACCTTGCCGTTCAGCTGGCTACAGGGAAAAAGATCCTCAATGGCGTCACGGGAAGGCTTCGTGCTGGCAGGATGACAGCCATTATGGGACCTTCAGGTTGCGGAAAGTCAACATTCCTCTCCGCTCTCACCAACCGTATCAGGGATGGAGGCAAGACTCTGGGTCACATCACCATCAACGGCCAGTCACGCCCCCTGCTCTCAATCCAGCACCTTGTCGGTTTTGTTCCTCAGGAAGATATCATGCACCGCGACCTTACCGTCCGCGAGAACCTTCGTTTCTACGCTCACCTCAAGGGCAACCCCAACATGAGCCGTCCCCAGAGACGCGCATTTGTGAATGAAGTTATCGACATCCTCGGACTTGCCCACGTTCAGCACTCCCTCATCGGAGACGAAGAGACAAGGGGCATTAGTGGTGGGCAGAGAAAGAGGGTCAATATTGGCATTGAGCTCATGTCCTCCCCCCTTGTTCTGTTCCTCGACGAGCCGACGTCCGGTCTCGATTCCACCATGACCCAACAGCTTATAGACTCCCTCGACAAGCTCGCCAAGCTTGGACTGACGATCGCCATGGTCATCCACCAGCCTCGCTACGAAGTGCTCCTCAAGATTAACGACTTGCTCCTCCTCCAAAAGGGAGGCTACCCTGTATACGTTGGTCCTACCATCAACGCCCTCCCATATTTCACCGACTTCCTCGGGGTCCCCTGCCCTCCAAGGACCACCCCCGCGGACCACTTCCTTGACGTTATATCTGCCGACCCTCAGCTCGAGCACGGCAATGTTTGCGAATCTTGGAGGTGGTACATTGAGAACACCGACGGGGCTAGTGGAAGCATTATGGTCAACCCGAACGAGTTCGTCGACAGGATCGTACCTGCTAGGTCCAGGCCCAGCCGGTTTTACCAGACGAGCTACTTCTTCAAGAGAAGCTTCTACCAAACCATGAATACCAAGGTTGCGTACTTCACAGATTGCGTCCTTCTCGTGTTTGCTGGTGGCATGGTCGGAGCCGTATCCGTCGAGGAGATCCAGGGTTATCAGCTCACCATGATGACAGCAGGTCTTATTGCCGTGGTTTCGGCCCTGAAGGTGTTTGGGCCAGAGAAGATTGTGTTCATGAGGGAGACGTCAGCTGGGGTCTCCACCTTCGCCTACTTCATGGGTAAGGCCCTTGCCCACCTGTGGCAAATCGCCCTTAACCCTATCTTCTTCCTTGGCCTTTACTACAGAACCGCTTATCCTTCAGTTGCGTTCTGGGACATGTACAAGGTCATCCTCATGACGCAGTTTTCCTGTTCCGGTCTTGGCTACCTCATCTCCGCCTCCGTTGCCACCAAGAACATGCAAATTGCTGGAGTCATCACCGGCCTCATCGCCGTGCTTCTCTCCGGTTTGAACCCGACAGTCCGCTCTCTTCAGTCCTTTATCGTGGGACGTTTTGGACTCTGGTGCTCTTATGGTTCCTGGACCATGGGCGCCCTCTTGATAAAGCAGACACTAGGGGTAGTCAAAGGTCTCTATCCTGTCTACTGCGGCGAGCTCGACAGCCTCGGTTACGTCGACATCAACAACAGCACCCTGGTGACCGACGAGGCAATCGAGGACAGCAAGAGCATCCTCGAAGACAAGTACATTGCCAACCTCCAGCACATGTTCGTCCAGTATGCCGTGTTCTCTTTCATCGCCTACGTTACCATGAGCTTCAAGGCAAAGAACGCCTCTGGCCTGATGGGATTGGACGCGTTGGGATATTTGATCAGGATTGACTTCATCGACCCCTTCCTTTCCTTCCTCTCGACCGGTCACTGGACGGTCGAGGATCTGACGCCCAGGGAGGAGGAGGAGAGGAAGTCGAGGCTCAAGAGGGAAAGTTTAAGAAGTAGCACAAAGGGGAGAAGTGGGGGTTCAGGGACTGCAGAGTCCGCCTCAACCATGACAAAGTCCACCAACGATGGACCTTCCAACTACGCCGACGAGGAGTATAGCTTCATGAGCGGGTTCACCGAGGCTACAGAGCCCACTGCGAACGGGTCAAAGAAGTCTATTAAGTGGGGAGACAATAAGGACGTTACCATAAACGAGGACAGCATCAAGGAGGAGAACCTCATAATAAACGTGCACTCCTACCTTGCGCTGTGCAAAACGATGGGCAAAAAACAAGCGAAAAGGTTAGTGTGCAATAAACTTAAGACCCTCCAGGAGTACGAGAATGTGGGGAGCGTAGCAGGAGGAATCAAAACGGAGATCAAGTTCGATATCGTCAAGGCCGCGCTCTTGAACCGCGGCAACAACAAAATATAGCAGCACAAAATAAAATAATAATAGGTTTGGTGGTGACGAGAAAGCAGATTCTTTAGTTGCCCTTTTTCTGCAATGAGCGAAGCGAATCGCCAAAAGAGTTATGATGAGGGATAACAATTATTGCGGTGGTTACAGAGGAGGTGTATCTTGTACTGAAGTACGAGCGTGTACAGTTTTTCCGCTTGCGATTACATTTTCAGCTCGCCGCTTCGTTCCTCATCTGATCTCACCTTCCTTGGCTTCTTTGTGTTCTTTTGAGGCTTTCCCTTCTTTACCATCTTGTGCCCCGTAAAGCGGCCGGTGTTCTGCCACACGTCCTTCGGCATGAGGGAATCCTCCCTCATCGTAACGTCCGTTCCCTTGGGAACAGTAACCTTGATCTTCGCGTCCCCCGCCCCTGTAACAGAGAACCATCCAAGCCCCCTGATGGTAAGATCCGCAGCCGCCTCCTTCCAACCCTTCCCGTGGATGGTGTAGATGTGCTCGTTCTCCCCCCCGAGCATATCCAGCCTTTCCCTAGCCTTGACATCCCTGCGATGAGCGAAGCGATGAATACAGCGGGTTGGCTTATCGCATAGAGAAGAATTAGGCAACTCGACACGCTCGCTGCCTTCGGAGCTCCCCCTTACCTCTCCTCCCCCTCCCCAACCTCAACAACAGGAGGCGTCAGCATCTTCCCAACCTGCCTCTCGAGAACGCTCTCGCTCTTCTCCGTCTTCGTCGGGTGAAGAGTGACCTCGTTACCGACGAAGAACGTAAGCAGGAAGGACTTACAATCAGGGTGAACGTCCACCCTAGCCAGTCCACCCAACATAACGCAACCCCCAGGCTCAACCCTGAATGTCTTCGCCTCAACCCTCTTCTTAGGACACACGACCTTCAGCTCGTCCGTCGTCAGAAGGCTCGTTATACTCCCCGGCACAAGCAGCCCCGGGGTATCGTATAGGTTTTTTCCGTTCTTTAGCACGAACTTCATAAGGTTGAGGGTTGTACCGGGGAGCTGGCTAGTGGTAGCCTTACCCTCCCCGTTCCTCTTCCCACCAATCATCTTATTAAGGAGCGTAGATTTCCCAACGTTCGCACCCCCGATCACGTACACCCCATCGAGGTCGAAGGAATCCATCATGCCCATAACCTTCCTGACAAGGGACTCAACCCCAAACCCGGTAAGGGCACTTATCAGCCTCACGTCACCCGCCTCGCCCTTGACGCACTCGATACCCTCCATTCTGAGTTCTCTCCTAACCCAGCTGCGACGAGCGAAGCGATACGATGGAGAAAAGGGTTTCGATCATAGTAAGGGGTGAGAATAAATAGCGGTGGTTATGAAGGAGGCATGTCTTGTATGAAAGCACAAACATTTTAACGTGTTTTCGGTCACTGGAGATGGCGTTGTTAGCCTTACCTCTCGGCCCTCAAAGGAGTCAGGGTGTTACGGGGGAACAGATCGGACTTGTTAACGCACAGTATAACGTTGGATTTGTTGGCACCGATTATACCGTCGATTGTCGAGAGGGCACCTTTGGTGGTGAAATCGAACAGGTCCACCATTATCACCACCACGTTGCTGCGGAGGACCTTTGGGGTAAGGGCCTGAGATGAGGCGAAGCGAGGCAAGAGAAGGGTGAGATGAGGGAATTAGTTATAGTGGTATTTACTATACGTTCGTCTTACATAGTTCCTGCTGGTGCTGTTCGCTAAGATGTCCTGCAGCTCACCTTTGTTAGGATACCCTTGAAAGCCTCCGCCGTTAGGAGGGGCTTGGTGGGATCGGATGACGTTAAGTGTTGAGGGGCACGACCGAAGTTCTTAAGACCGTGACAACGTTGGCATACCGGGGGCTTGAACGGGGGGGTGATGATGGGAGACGACGAGGAGGAGAAGGGGACGGGGTCGGAGTTGGGAGATTCTGCATCGGAGGATGTTGACTCCACGGTTTCACCGCCTGATAACAACCAGTCTATCTCGTCGTCTGTACTCCAATCTTCATCGTCGTCCGGTAATTCACCAAGAGGTCCCTTCCTAGCCTCTATTTGATCCTTCAACTCCAGCATCTTGTTGGAGGGTAGGTAACCGACGTCCATTTCGGAGGAGCTCTGAAAAGGTACACCGCAACCGGGACAATTCAACGTTAACTTGCCCTCTATTACCTCGAATACCCTAGGTTCAAAGTCAAAATCAACCTCTGGGGAATCTTCGGGGAGATCGTTTGCTGTTGACCATGTATCCAGACTTGAACCGTCGTCCACAGAGGTTACGTAGCCCTTGGACGCTGAGGATTTAGCCGCGTTTATACGCTCGTCCATAGAACCGTCAGAGTTACCGAAATCCAATATTTCACCACCCTCTTCATCGTCATCGAAATCTTCATCCTCGTCCTCGTCTAGAAAATCAGGGTACTCTCCTTTCTCATCAGCACCCAAATTGAACCCGTCATCAAAGTCTTCCGGGAGCTCTAACTTGGTCATACCCCTTACGTCCACCCCTTCGCTCATTGCCATTTTATCGAATGATGATGTTATAGCTGATTCATCGTATTCATCCTTCCAATTTGGGTTCACCGTGAATTTACCAGTATTCTTTCCACCACTTGAACCGTGCTTACCACCACTGCTTGAACCGTGGAGGGCGGTTAGATGACGGTAGGGACAATTATTGTTGATCATGAATCGGAACGACCTCACTGTTGCCATAAACATATTGATTATTATTATTTTAAACGTTATTTTATACACTGAGAGCATATGACGGGATAAAAATTAGGATTTTGTGGTTGGATATACTATAAAGTGTTATTATGATGATCAAATGTGAAATAAAGGAACTTCAGTTTGATGGGCAGAAAAGTCAATTCCAAATATGCGTTTTTTTGGATCATCTAACGTCAACGAAGTTATAGCATTGGATAAAATCAAAGAAAATGACATTTATTCAACAATTATCGATATATGTATAAAGTTATCATCATATTCAGCAACGCCCGCCCTTTCATTAGGACAATACTCCCCCTTCATAACCCTCACAGTACCTTCACTACTAGCATTCACTGTATATTACCTCCTACGTACAATCCTCTTAAATCTCCTGACAACATACCCAAATTCAAACCTCCTAAAGGTCCTTTGTCTACTCTTCCCCTCAACAGGGAAGATCCACAAAGATCAACAGTCCCATATAGACGAACGTCACAACCAGGAGGTAGACGGGAGGAGATGGAGTAAACGACACTCCATACTTCTAACACCGGGTCTTAAAAGACGTCCGAAAAGCAGGTGAGTGGCTGGAGCGAAGCGACAGCAAGAGCCAACAAACTGGCGGTCATGGATCTAACGTAACTAACCAACGAATGTCACCCTATCCCACGCTCGCCTCTCTCGCGCCATTCCACTCGTCGCTTCGCTCCCCTTCCCGCTCTCTCGCATCTCTAATCATAGCATCCGTACCTCCACCCCCTCCTCGCGTCTCTCCAACGTAAACGAGGACGAGGATCCAACCTACCCCTCCGTACCTCTAATAGAGACACCTATCGATCCCCTCCTTATCATCCTACCCTTCCACCCCAACCTATACCTCCACTCCCACCTCCAGTCACTGTTAATACTCAGGGTACTCTTAACACTACACTCCCAGTCCTCCGAACTAACGCACGATATACTTACCATCCTCCACCCCGACAACAACGGACGTTCAAATAACTCCACCATGGTACATCAGACGCTACAAATCCTAACCCTGTCCCTAGGGAGCATAGAGACACTTAAAATCATCGGACTCTCAACGGTCGCATCACAGTTAACGGCCGGGTTCGGGTATTCGAGCCTTCTCGTTGGTTGGACGTTGAAGGAGGTTCTCCTTGACGTGTTAAGTGGTTTCGCGCTAATATTCTCAGATGTTGTTAAGGAGGGTGCTAAGATAAACGTTGGAGGACAGCAGTACGATGTGGTTAAATGCGGAATGAGGGATGTGAGGATTAGGAGGGTTAGGGATGGGGAGATCGAACACGTACCGAACAGCAAGATCGTGGGGGAGAGGGTGATCAATTACCAGGGGTGGGAAAGGAGACGGTGCCAGGTTAACGTTGTTGTTAAGGGGGATACTAAGGCGGACGATATTGAGGGTTTTAAGAGGGAGGTCGAGGAGGGGTTTGGGGAATTCGAGGGGGTTGTTAAGAGCGATCCTTGCTGTTATTGCGCGGGTTTTACTAAGGGGGGAGGGGTAGCTTTGGAGGTCGTTTACTATATTGAAGACTACCATGACGATATTGGGAGGTTCAAAAGAGTCAATGATCGGGTCGTTATTCTGTGTAAAAGGGTGCTAGAGAGGAGGGGGATCGGGGTTTGTAAAGGTTTAGTCATAGAGTAAAAATCGGTTTTGTTATATACCATATCTTATTAGATTTAAGGACTGATTAAAAACACTCAACTTGTATTGAACGCCACTCTTCGCCTTCCTCTCGCGCTTCTACATCGGTTGCTATCGTTAATGAAAGTAATCGAATTAATCATCAAATTGGTATTAATTAGAACCCCAAGTCGTCCCACGCGCTAGACACGCTACCTCTTACGGGTGCTTTCTCAAGCCCCGGGAGCGTGATAGTGTCCTCAAGAATGAAAGAAATGTCAGGTATTTGTTCCAGGAAAAGGTCTGCTTCGCTGGGACCTTCATCCACCTTGACCTCCACACCAGGGACGTCCGCAACACTGCTGGTTATCTCGTTATTTTGGGACCTACCAACACCCCCACCGCTAGCCAATATCGTACCCAGTATATCGTCCGCTGTTAAACTAGCCGACGTTCGTGTGACAGGAAGGTCGCTCTTAGAGGGACTGAAAATATCCAGGATATCGTCCCCCTTGGCGCTTATGGGAGGTATGATCTCGGGGGATGAGTTGCTGTTGGTCGAAGGGGCGAGAGGAGGGGAGGCAAATAGTAAATCACCAACTCCGAACACGTCAACTGGGGGGGCTGAACTGGACTTCACGGAGGACGAAGGAGCATTCCCAGAGGTTCCAAAGTTAAGGTCCTCCGTCGGAGGAGGGGGAAGGGGGGTGAAGTTGTCGTTGGCAAAGTCATCCTCCAGGGGATCACTGACCTCCACGGTTGATAGAGCCTTCTCGAGTATCCGCGACACCATCGCAGATGCGCTAGGGTCAGCGTTAGGTAAAGACGATGTGGTGGACGATGAAACCGTCTGGAGGGAGCGAGCGTGTAGAGGGTTGGTTATTAGTTATAGTGGTGGGCGATATGGTGCTGTCACTTCACCCCTCGTCAGATCTCACCTCGTTAGATGGGAAGATTTTCCTAAATATTGATTGGTAATCGGCGGGTGAGGTTTGGGAAGGGACGTCGGTGGGGAATGCATCGAACGACGCGGAGAAGGATGACGCCGCGGCGGGAGCAGGGGCCGGGGCATCGTTAAAATCGCCGAAATTGTCATCGTCATCGTCCATCGAGGCAGATGGGGGAGCGGGAGCGGGGGCGTCATTAAAATCACCAAAGTCATCATCGTCATCGTCGTTTTCGGCTGGTGGAGGTGGGACAGGAACTGAGGGAGTGGCAGCTGGGGCGTCATTGAAATCGCCGAAATCGTCATCGTCATCGTGGACAGGAGGTGGTGTTGGAGCTGTGGGAGCGGGAGCAGCAGGAGCAGGTGCAGGAGCAGCAGAAGGGGAAATAGAGGCAGATCCGAAATCGCCAAAGCCATCGACTTCCTCAGACTCTTTAAGCGCCGCAGGCGAGGCGGGACGGGGCTCGGGATCAGTCTCTGGCTCAGGCTCAGACTTGGCAGGTGCCAAATCAAAGTCATCGAAGTCATCGTCAACATCATCATCAGCAGCGGGAGGGGGTGCAGGTGCAGCAGGAGAAGGTGCAGCAGGAGCAGGAGCAGGAGTAGCGGGAGAGGAAGTAGAGGCAGACCCAAATGAACCAAACTCATCATCTTCCTCAGACTCTATAGGTGCTGCAAGTGAGACGGGGCGGGGCTCAGGCTCAGGCTCAGGCTCAGGCTCAGGCTCAGGATTAGACTTGGCAGGTGTGGAATTAAAGTCACCGAAGTCATCGTCATCGTCGTCGTCGTCGTCGTCGTCATCGTCATCGTCAACGTCATCGTCATCGTCATCGTCATCGTCATCGTCATCGTCATCGTCATCGTCATCGTCATCGTCATCGTCATCGTCATCGTCATCGTCATCGTCAT
>Ga0115006_10002462_pt1 | contig 12184 bp, 14 predicted proteins | sample ArcOceMetagenome_3_FD_88943 | JGI IMG/M metagenome (GOLD analysis project Ga0115006, IMG submission 88943) | Marine eukaryotic phytoplankton communities from Arctic Ocean - Arctic Ocean- Svalbard ARC20M Metagenome | ecosystem: Environmental > Aquatic > Marine > Oceanic | place: Arctic Ocean...
AGAAGTCGATGCTGTCCGGTCTCCCCTCCCCTGCCCCCCCCCCTCCCACTTTCCACCCTTCTGATTTGTCCTCCCCCGATTTCTCCGCATCCTTCATCCAATCGACAGGCATCGATTCCACCTTTCCCACACTCTTCATCTTCGAGGCGGTGCTAATGTACATGGACAGGGACTCGAGCGACCGTTTACTCACGGACTTGTCATCATCTTTCTCCGATGCCACCGTCGTTATCTACGATCCCATCCCACAGAAAACACGGTTCGGGACAATAATGTGTGAGAATCTAAGAAGAAGCGGGGTGGAAGTTTCCGGGATGCAATCCCTTGAAACTTTGAAAGAACAGGTGAGAAAGGGCGGAGAGCAAAGGCTGGGGCGAAGCGACAGCAACACGTCAACTATATATCAATATAACTAACAATCCTTCCTGCACTCGTCGCTTCGCTCCTCGCCCTTCCTGCGCTCGCTTCGCTCGCGCCCATCGCTCGTACCCATCCCTCCAGCTTGGTCGCCTGAAATCGGTCGGTTTTACCACTAATCGAGGCGTATCGATGCTTTCCGCGTACTCTTCATTTCTCACCACGGAACAGAAGGCCCAAGCCAGCAGCATTGAGATGCTTGACGAGGTAGAAGAGTGGGAAATGATTATGAGCCACTACGCCTTGATTGTCGGCTCCAACGCAGAACAAAACACAAGCTTCACATCCTTACTCAACCCAAGCACTTGATAATAATAGAATCACTTTCTTACCAAAATTACCTCCCATTAGCACTTAAACTTTGATGCGCTGTTCGTAGAGTTCAAGGTAGAGAGGCATGAAATCCTTCAGCGCGCCTTTGACAAAATCCGGCAACTCATCCCCTTCGTCTCCGTGGACCGGAGCCTTGAACCCTGCGCTCTTGGCCGCATCATCATGCCATCCTTCCCATTTCTCCCAAGTTTTCGGTTTGACGGGCTCCCAAGTAATCATCTTGTCGGGGTGGAATTCTATCCCGACCATCTCGCACCATTTGCCCATGACCTCCTGGGGCTTGGCGAGCAAATCGTCGGCGTCAACAACAATCACGTCATTCCCAGAATCCTTCACCATCTTTGCAATGTCCAAAAGCTCTACATACGCCACCTCATTTACGTCGAAGAAGGTCGTCGCGCCATCCTTCTTCTGGAGCCTCAAGTAAGACCTAAGGATCTTCTCAGGATGACGAATTAAGAAAGAATGCTTTAGGTGCCACAACGAGTAGGGGGCAGCTATGTGAGTACGCGGTATGTTGCTTTTGCTGTCGCTCCAATTCACTCCAACCTTCGCTTCACTCCTCGTCTAATCTCACCTTGAAGCGTGCCATCTGATCATGAGGAAGTTTGTCACGCTGCCAGAAGGTGCTCAGCTCCTTGGTGAACACCTGTGGCTTCTCAGAGGTACCCCCGCCGACAATTTTGTCACAAACGCCCGCATAAGTCTTGTCCCGAGCCATCGAAGACGCTTCCAACGCTGCTTCCGCATCACCCCCCCCCTCCCTGGGCTTTGCATCAGGGCCGAAATAAAAAGGATCTGCAAAAGTCTCATGAAGGACGGTACAATCGGGATGTTGAATCACCGAGCGCTCAAAGGCCGTCGAACAACTCCTTGGAGGCGCCCAGAGGATGATGGGAAGTGCAGACATTTGATATTGTATTGGTGGTCAATTCGAAGTAAATCACTCTAATTTGAGCGAAAAAAGTTGTTTTTGTTTAGCGCACAGTTGGAGTTTTTGGTGGAATACACGCCCCGTCTTAATTTTTGAACCGTCCCTCAGCTCAAATACTATTCATTCGCGTAGTATCAAGTAATAATAACGGTATAACTATGGCTTTCAACACTCATTATAGAAGGACTCCTTCCTTCGCAGCAACAGCGCCCCTGCCAAAAAATCGTGTTCAAAAAATTACAATCGTTTCCGTGATGTCCGGCCCTTATAACAAATCTAAGCTCGAAACCCTGGGATTTCACTCCAAGACCTTTCTACAGCCCGAGAATAATCATAAATTTATCTCTCGAAGGACAGGACGACCTTTCTTGGGTGCCAGGAAAAGTGCCGCGATCAGTTGAATGTGACGCTTGCCACCGTTACTGACTCAAATTATGTCTACATAGCGGCCGAGTTTAGAGGCGTCAACTCTGCGGATGGGTAGCTGGAGGGTTGGTGGGTGGGTCTTTACAAGAACAATTTCGACCAGTGAAGTTGGTCGAATGGTGAACCTTTTGACGAAAGCTGGGACAATTGGGCATCAACGCCTGGGGGTGATTGCGGGGAGGAACGACGCGGAACCATGTACCCTCTAAGCAACATAGAAAACAAAACCAATTTCTTCACGCAACCCGCCAATGCCTCTGTATGCTTTGCTTGTGCGAGGTGAGAATTGGAAATAAAGAAATTACTTTTAGAGCCGTATGTACAAGAACTAACAAACCAGCGCTCATCGCAGAGCCCCGGGAATGTTGACGCTCCATACCTTTGGGCAACAGATCTTCTCTCGAATGAGGTGAGGTTGGACGAGGAGCGAAGCAAGGTTAGCGACAGCAAATGCTTTAATCAATAGCCCCCCCCCCCCTTTTCCTCCTCGCCATCCCTCATCGCTTCGCTCATCGCAGACCGTGTGCGAGACTACACCGTTGGATTACTCTTTCTTTCACTTAAAAATGCGGATGCCAACTTCAAGTTCAACGCTTTCGTATTTCTCGGTTACGCCCTCTTCATATTTTTGTTCTCCATTCTGAAGTTGATTTCGTGCCTGGCCCCTGTGACAGCCGATGCAGAGATCTTGCGTCAACTGGAGACGAAGGAACAGGAGACAGAGGGGTCTCCAGCTACACCGAAATGCGGTCGACGACGTTCCTCTCTACCTCTCTAACCAAGCGGGAGCGGCGCCAAACACGCAAAGCCTCGGCGTCAAAGATGCTTGGGTTAAACCCTAACCCTAACCCTAACCCTAACCCTAACCCTAACCCTATGTCGAAGCACCAGACTATTGGAGAGAATTTGTGGAATGCAAAACCACAGAATAATGGCTGTATTCAGGCCCAAAAGTGCCATTCTCAGGAATGTATATCGTTCATATTGCCATCAGCGTAGTGCTGAGGGATTCGCCTAAGCACTTAGGAAAGGTGCTGGGCCCGTCCGCTGAGATTAGCCCGACTGAGTTCTCGAAGCTCTGGAAATCTACCAAGAAGAAATTCCGAAAAACTTCATACATCCTGGGGTTTAGTGCATTCTTTATGGCCACAATCCGTACAATGGTCAGGCGGCGGGCAAAGCGAGCCTTGAGAAGACCCACCTTTTACGAGTCACCATAATTTGTGATTTGCTATTGCTCGTCGCAGCTCTTTCCTGCTCAAACGAATCTTCTTGTGTTCATAAATACCTTTGCTGCAAGTTGGCTATTATTCGCAACTTATCATTGCTTCGTACCTTTTCTTGAGTTGATGACCGAAGGTGAGAGCTGGCGTCAACTTGTGACGAGCGCCTATTGTTAACTTTTTTCGTGACTCGCTACGCTCCCCATTGTGCAACCCATCGCAGGCCACGCATTCCAGATTAAAAAGCCTGAGAGAGACATCATTGGTATCCTCACCTTGACTGAGGAAACATACAAGTCCGACGTTAATTCGATCATAAGCAAGCATGAAGCTCTTGGGGACCGGGGTTTATGTGTACAGTGTAATGACACTAGTATTGGGGATTGGATGTGGAGGCTGACCGTTGCCGCTTATGAAAATGCTGACGTTGCTCCGATCTGGAAGGCAAGAGTGTTCATGTGCACTGGCTGCACATTTATATTTTTACGCCTCTTTATTAGACATGTTATGCTCGTTGCGAAAGTCGGTGACGCATACCACGAGCTGGTGGATAACTTTAGTTCAGCGAAGGTGAGGGAGGAGAAGAGCGAGCAGGCGACGTCCTTATATAACATAGCGCAATAGCTAATAACCTTCTGCTCGTCGCTTCACTCCTCGCCCCGCTCTTCGCTTCGCTCATCACAGTCTTTCCACATGTCTCATCACATTTTTGGCGACCAAGGAGCGCTCAAAGACCTATTCGAATCTAACGAGATGTTCAAGTCTCACGCCTGGGTCCTGTTCGCGCACCCGGTCGATATGACTCTCGTGTGGGCAGTCTTAACCAGTGCGGGGTTGGCCATAGTGCTCACACTTGGGTCAACAATGTAGGGGGTGGGGGGGTGGATGACATTGGGCGGGACGAAATAAAGTATAACATAGCGAACGTATTACGTATCATTTATGAAAGACAACGGGCTTTTACAGACAACAAATATATATTAAAAGCACATAAACTACGATTGTGCGTAGAATGCTACGGCAGCCGCGTATCTCGCGGGGTTCGTGAGGTCGTACCTTTTCCCTTCGACTTGAATCGCCTTAATGTCGTGGTGCTTTTTTGCAATTTTGAGCGCATCAGTCAACGAGAACACCCCACTGTCGCTCCTGCTGTTGGTTATCATCATGTTCTTGATAATCGGGAAGATATGTGGCTTGAGAATATAAATCCCGAAAGCGGAGAAATAGTGGCCCTCGTCCAACCCAGGAGTCTTCAGGTTCGCAGCCGCAAAAGATGGCGACGGTTTTTCGGATATCCCTGTAACATTCCTGCGAGGAGCGAAGGGCGCGAGCCAAGCGAGCGTGGGAAGAGTTGTTAGTAATGGAGGACGGCAGTATAATGCTTTGCTATCCTTTCGCTTCAGCCGTCGCTTGGCTCCTCGTCCAATCTCACCTAACACCCTTGGTCTCGCCTTCGTCCCCGCACGCGATGATCCCGTAAGACGGCACATCGGTTTCAGAAACAGTCCTGACCGCAAGTGTATCGAACCCTCCTCCGTCACCGAACGCTGCCAGAGTCTGCTGGAAACAGTTTTTCCCAGCGAGAGTGGAGGACATGAGGTGGTGCGCTATCACCAGCATAAAGGGTTCGCCATTCACAAATTCCTCGGCCACGACTGCCGCGTGTCCCATGCCCTCCTGCAGGTCCTGGACGATTATCCTCACCTTGAGGCCCAACCTAGACAACCTCCGAGCGTAAGCCTTCTGAGCTTGGTTCAACTTACGGTACTTTTGCTCTTCGAGCTTGTTATGAAATAGGTTCTCCATCGCCTGAACGTCAGTCTTAGTGACGACGATTCCAATCTCATCAATACCAGCCTCATCGAGCTGCTCCACATGGAGAAGGACCGCCGGCTTCGAAATATTGTCAGCGACAATCGGAAAGAGGGACACGGAGGTGCTTGCCGTCACAGGATAGTGAGAATGGGAGAAGCCAGCCGCAAGAACCACAGCCTTACGGACCTTACCAGTTGGTTCAAGAGTCAGCGGAAGCGTGGTCATGTCAGGGAAATCATTGCTTATGATCTTCACGACCTCCTCCCTGTCCTCATCCGACTTACAAAGCAGCTGCGCGGTACCGTCCCCTTGGCTGCCGACCCCCTTGGCTCCGTGGATAAAATGTTGGAGGGAAGGGTGCCTGATTAGGGAATAAAGTATCGGCATGGTGAGCTGGGAAGGACACAGGGGTTTGGCGTACTTGTCAAAGGCGTCCTGTGCCTCCCACATCAGGGAGCCTAAAGTCTCGGCATCTGCGGGGCGAGGAGCGAAGCGACGAGCAGAAGGGCTCGAGAAAAGCGAGCGCGGAAAGGGTCGTTAGTAATAGTGCTATACAGTCGCTTCACCCCTCCCGTCCTTCGCTCCTCGCTCTGCCTCAATCTCACCTCCAACCTTGAGAGCCTCAATGGATCTGGCAATGATATCAAGGTTGATGACCCCAAACAGACTGTGAGCATTTTTTTGCTCATCGTTCTGAGGAAAGGGGTAGGCCGACTGTAAACCTTGGAGGATCTCGGTGGTGGATTTTCCAGGGAACGCGAGGTCGACAACCAGGAAGTGAAGAGGTTTGGCAACACTGATCTCCTTGCAGTCAAGGTCATCGGCATCGTAGTTCATGAGAACGGGCCTGTTCCCGAACGCGCAGGCCTGATCCATCCTGCCACACCGGCTTGGCGTCAAATTCTCCCCCCTGTATGCGTATTCCATTTCAAATCTTGTCGTCCCCCGAAGGTTGAATATTCTGTTGAAGCTCCTAGCAACGAGCACGCAGACAGCCGCCGAAGACGAAAGACCTTTCGCGACCGGAAGGGTGCACTGGTGGCAGTCGATTTCAACGCCCGTCACCTTGTAATCTTGCAAAATCCTGAAGGCAACACCAGCAGCGTAGCTGAAGAACCCGCCCTCGGCAGCAATAGATTTTAAACATTCGAACTTCATGGGAGCTTCAAGGGTCGCCTTGGTGTAGCCATCCTGCGATGAGCGAAGCGAATCGCGAAAAGGGTTAGGATGAGGGACGAGAATTATTGCGGCGGTTATGGAGGAGGCGCGTCTTGTACGGAAGTACGAGCTCGCACGGCTTTTGTTCCAATCGCTAACATTGGCAGCTCGTAATTTCGCTCCTCATCCTATCCCACCTTTGCATTGACTTTAACAGTCACGCTGTAACCGTGGGAAGACTAGGGCGCGAGCGAAGCGAGTGCGGAAAGGGTTGTTAGGCATATAGATATATACGATATATGCAGCGGCGCGCTCCAGTCCTCACCTTGGTTCTCAGGAGAGCTTCAGGATCAACTGTGGAAGGAAGGACAGTGTGCACAATTAGCAAGGAACTGTGCTTGCGAGCTTGAGCGCGGATGCCCTGGTTCGTTCCGCTCACGATAGTCTGACCAATCTTAATCTCAGAGTTGAATCGCCGAAATTGACCGGCCCAGTCTGTGTGCTGCGGCGCGAGCGAATCAAGCGAGCGCGGGAAGGGTTGTTAGGCTGGATCGAAACGACAGCAGCATACCACCGACCACAAATGACCAACAAACTTCTGCTCTTCGCCTCAATCCTTGCCCTGCCGATCTTGTTGTCGCTTAGTTTCTAGTGCTGCCGTCACTTCACTCGAGCCTTTATGTTGCTGCAGCTCTCACCTCGCCAAAGAGACAAATTCTGCCAGGGACGAACATATCAATCCATGGCTCGGTGTAGCTTCGGATTGATGGGACGCCATTCTCCGATTTATCTGACATGCTGACTGATTTTATTGAGGGTCGAAAGGAAGGAGAGGGAAGTCGAGGGGGGGAAGGGGGGTTAAAGTGACGAACTTTTCGATACGAGACTTATTTCGCAGAGGATATTACGAAAGAAGACGTAGCCTGATGTTGCGATGCACGAGCGGGTCGTTGAAAGATTCAAGAAGAATTATTGCCTTTTTACTCTCAAATTCCTATTCACCAACGCTCAGAGTAGCGTCTATCGAATTATTATCGCTACAGCGTCGCCTTATCCCCTCCGAATTGGTATAAATCGCAGCAAACCAAACACCCAACCCAACCTCCCCCACCACTCATTTCTTTCGTCTCATCACCCCCAAAAAATGATGGCAAATTCATTAAATAACAGTAAGTTTCTATCATCAAACGTGCGATCCATACCATCTCCTACCGGCTATAGATCGATATACTATTTACCCACCCCTGCGTACCAACGAAAACGACGGTCCCTTCCACATTCCCCCAAAACCCCCCGACCACCACCCTCGATGTCGACCCTACCAAACTGCCCAATATCTCCCCCTCTTCCACCTCCCGTTCAACATCGAATATTGGTACCACCTGATATACTCCCAAACTATCGTACCCAATCAACGGCCATTCCCAATTATTTCCATTACTGTACTTCTGGCATCCCCCCTCTTGACCTCGATCTACCCCATACCCCCCAACCTCTCTTTAATCTTCAATTTCTGCATCCTATTTGCACGATTTGCTTTTCCTATTGGCCTCGACGAACACCTCAACCTCTGCCCCTGCCTCCCAACGACTTTCTCTAACCCTCCCCTCTCCCCCCCTCCATTCTTCCCCTTTTCCGTTCTTCCCCTCAGACAATGTCTGCTGCCATCAAGTCTGTCCAGGTTTTCGGCCGCAAGAAGACCGCCACTGCTGTCGCTTACTGCAAGCAGGGCCGTGGCCTCATTAAGGTCAACGGATGCCCCATCGAGCTCCTCGAGCCCGAGATCCTCCGCCTTAAGACCTTTGAGCCTGTCCTTCTCCTTGGCCAGGAGCGTTTCTCCAACCTCGATATCCGCATCCGCGTCAAGGGAGGAGGATACACTGCTCAGATCTACGCCATCAGGCAGGCTATCGCCAAGGCCATTGTTGCCTACTACAGTAAATTTGTGGATGAGGCCTCCAAGAAGGAGATCAAGGACATCCTCGTGCAGTACGACAGGACCCTTTTGGTCGCTGACCCTAGGAGGTGCGAGCCTAAGAAGTTCGGAGGAAGGAGTGCCCGCGCTCGTTTCCAGAAGTCTTACCGTTAAAGAACAAGAAATATAACATGAAAAATGGCGAAGACCTCCCGGTATATTTTTGACTTTAATTCCATTTCGTTCAATTCTCATTTCGTTCTTCGTTCAATTCTCATTTCGTTCGTTCAAGCCTATTCTCTCCTCCCCCACTTTCCCTCGTCCCCTTCCCTTTCCTAAACTCCGAGCACCCTGAGAACCCTCTCAATTCTGCGCTTTCTTCCTCCTTCTTGAGAACACAGCGATGCAACGGGAGTGGTGTGGAATGGGAGAATTGGACCATACGGTGTCATGAAGTGACGCGGATGGTCATCCCACAGCGTGCAGCCACTGCGATGAGCGAAGCGAATCGCGAAAAGGGTTAGGACAGGGGTAAAGGAATATGAGGTAGGTTGGAGGAGGGGTGCGCCTTGATGGGAAGTACTCTCCTTGTCCAATCTTACCTTACACCCGTTCCATCAGGAGCGTCCAGATTCAGAAGGATTGACGAGGGTTCATCCCAACCCCGATGACCGAAATCCACAGCAGCAATGGGATCCTTGGCGACGATCGTCACCTCTGCGATGAGCGAAGCGAGCGCGGAAAGGGTTGTTAGTTATAGAGGTGGGCATTATGCTCCTGACACTTCGCTCCAGCCTTCCGTCCTTCCCTCCTCGTCCATTCTCACCTGACCCCTCCCTAACGACGAACGCGTAGCCCCCGTAAACGACCCAACCGTCTTGCTGAGGGAACACGTCAACGAAACTCGACTTTTTGGAGTAATGGGGGAAATTGTAGGAGGTAACGGACCCACTAGTCGGGTCACGGACGGTCACATCAAGGTTTTGGGGGCCGTCCGAGTATACCTTGAGTGCACGGAACTTCCCGACACCTGTGCATTTAATCACCTTGGATGACTCAGGAAACGACGAAACGCAATTCAACACACTGTAGTCGAATGCTGCGCGAGACTTGTCAAGGATGATGTTCTCGTCGCCGACAGTAACAATGATGGCGTTGGGATCGTTGAGCCCTTCATCGAAAATCTTGGAAATTGAAACTAGCGAGATATCACCAGAGAACCAGTAGTGAGCAGCGAGGAGGCCTCCATTGACGTAGCCATGGTGCGGGATCGAAAGCGAGCCGTCAACGAAAACTGTGTCCCTGCGAGGAGAGGCGTGAGTGAAGCGAGCGCGGAAAAGGGTTGATAGTTGTAGTTGTGGGTGATATGCACGAGGAGCGAAGCGAGCGCAGAGAAGACTTCCTCTTGAATAACCGCTGTCCTCGCTCCACTCCAAGGCGCTGCCGTTATGTTATAGTGGTGGTCGGTATGTTGGAGTCGCTTCGCTTCCAACCTTCCTTCGCTCCTCGTCCAATCTCACCTGAACTCGAGAAGGGCATCACCGCCAGGGACGTTCAGGCCAACAGAGGAATATGGAATGAGTTCGCAGTTTGTGCAAAACGGGCCCGTTCCCTTGGACCTGAAATAGGTCTTGCCGTAAAGTGCCGTACGTCCTTGAATACGAGTGTCGGTAAATCGCACGTCCGAGAACTCGTAAGAAGCTGCGCCGAAGTCTGCGAGGAGCGAAGCGATGAGCAGAAAGTTGGTAGTGATCTGTGGTCGGCGATATGCTGCTGGAGCGCTGCCTCACCTCGAATATCGTACTCTGTGTGGTTGGCAATAACAACCTCGACTCCATTATCATCACCATTCGTTTGGAAGGCGCGACAGGTGTCGATATTCTCGACGTAGCCATCGCCATTCTGGACCACCGCTCGTGGGAATGTATTTGTTGGATACCAACCAAAGGACTGCGAAGAGCGAAGCGAATCGTAAAGAGGGTAAGAGGGTTAGGACAATGATGCAATTTTCGTCGGTAATGTCGCCGCTGCGTGCTCATCGCCTCGCTCTTTGCTTCGCCCACCTTGCAATGGAAAACATTCCCCTCTGTCTTGCCGTATGGGAGAAACATGGTACAAGGGGTTCGAACGTCCTGGTAGTCGACCAGGTAGCAGGTTAGCGAGCCGAATGCGTGGTTCTTTATCAGATTCTGGTGGTGCGTCTTGAAGTAGAATGATGCCTGCCGAGTTGTGTCGCCGAAGGATTGGCTAGGCACGCAGTCACGACAGTGGCAACCTTCGATGGATGGGCAACCGACGACGTTTGAGATAATGTTGTTTAACATCTCTGCGATGAGCGAAGGTGAGGAGCGAAGAGACGAGCAGAAGGTTGTCAGTTACTTGTGGTCAGTGGTGTGCGCGGGGCGAGGAGCGAAGCGACGAGCAAGGGGGTGCGAGCGAAGCGAAGTTGAGAGGTTTTAAGACATAGCAAATAGCTGTCGCTTCGCTCCAGCCTTCGCTCGTCGCGTCGCGCCTCATCCGATCTCACCTTTCCCGTTTTCAACGTAAATCCCAACGCCCTTGATGTTGTAAACGACATTGTCAGCGACTGAACTGTGATGGGTGCCGTGAACAGTGATGCCTTTCGATATGCCGTTGATTATGGCATTACCCTCAATGAGGGAAGATGGCGACGAGCCCAAAAGGTGAAGATGGACGCAGTATTCACCTTGGAAGATGCGGCCACAGTTCTCAACGAGGGCGTTGGAGAGCTGCAAAACGCCAGTGTTGCGCTGCGAGACCACTATTCCTTGCCTGAATTTCGGCTCAGAATCTCGGCCTATCATTGTCCCGGTGATGACGACGTTGCGTTTGAGGTACAAAACCTCTAACGGCACTAGAGAACCGGTAGTGAAGCCTGTGAACGACCGAACGACCTGAGAGAGGGGCGACGCCAAGCCGACGATGCAGTTTGAACCTTCAATGTCACTAATTACGTGCTCTTGGGCATTGTTCTGACCCGCACCGTTAGCAATAGCGATATTTGCGCCTACTGTCCAACCATCACATTCGTTCACTTGAATTGACCTCGCGCCTGCGTTCGCATCCTTTTTCATTACGGTCCAGCTAGTAACTGGAGCTGCGTCGATCCTTGTGAGGCCTCGACTGACGAGCTGTCCAAAGCGGAGGCAGGCAGAAGCGTGCACTGCGGAGGTATCGTCTGGGAAGGGCGCGGAGGGTCCTCGGCAATCGTCTTGAATAAGCTCGAGGCGGACGTTCCTTGCGTCGGGACCTATAATCAAGGTGCCTTCGGGGGCAACCTCAATTCTTTTTGCGACAACGTGGGTGTCGTCACTTACGGTCATTGTCCCGGATACGACAATCTCATCGAAGAAATAGGGGGACCCAGAAGAGTTCAAAACAATTTCTTCGTCAGCGCGGACAATGAGTGAGTGGGAAGACGTAGGGGCTGAGGTAGTGATTGATGGCGTCGCGCTTGAGCAAACGACCTCCGCCTTGCATCTGCTTAAACCGTCAGCATCGCCGAAGCAACATCCTGCGATGAGCGAGCGGAGGGGTTTAGTATTGCGTGGAGAGGAGGACAGGGCGAAGTTTAGGTACGGAAATACCAGATTAGCACGCGAGCGGTACTAGGAATTGCGTTGTAAGCTCGTCGCTTCGCTCCTCCCCGCCCCCTCACCTGTCTCTGACTGCCCCGACAACTGATAGTACTCGTTCCAGGCAACGTTGGCCTTCGCAATATCATCGCCTTCAGCGACGCCGTTGGCGGAGTAAAGGGTGGGGCAGTCAAGGGGGTGGTACATATTAGATTTTGAGCACGACCAGTCTAAGGTCCATTTGACGGAGTCTGGAGATTGGTGCGGCTTGACTTTACAAACGCATGTAGGGGTGGAGGTAGGGGTAGAGGTCGGTACAGATGTCGGCGTTGAGGTCGGCGCAGATGTCGGCGTAGAGGTAGGGGGG
>Ga0115006_10002465_pt1 | contig 12180 bp, 10 predicted proteins | sample ArcOceMetagenome_3_FD_88943 | JGI IMG/M metagenome (GOLD analysis project Ga0115006, IMG submission 88943) | Marine eukaryotic phytoplankton communities from Arctic Ocean - Arctic Ocean- Svalbard ARC20M Metagenome | ecosystem: Environmental > Aquatic > Marine > Oceanic | place: Arctic Ocean...
CACGCCGCGGGGGGGCCCCCGAAGCGCGGGGGCCCCCCCCCCCGCGGGGGGCCCCTCCCCCCCCCTGGGAAAACCAGGGATACCGTTCCCCCCCCCCCCCCCTTTCCCCCCCTCCCGCCCTAAAAGTCTTTTAGGGCGGCGAAGCCGCCCGTGGGGCGGCTTTCGCCGTTTTAAAGGAAATTCTTCCGACAGGGTGTCGGCTTTCGTGGGGGGGGCGCCAAGCGCCGCCCTCCGCGCGGGGGGCGAGGCCTTTCTCCCTGGCGGCGGGCAACACCTGGCGGCGGGCAACTCCTGGGATCGCAGCCCTTTCCTTCGCGAAACCCGTGGAGCACGTCCGGGGCGTGTGGGGGCCTGTCGGTGTTGGTGACCGTGGACTCGGATTGAAGCGTGAGTGACTCCGCGCGTGGGTAGAGGCGGGGCTCTTTCCGGGCGGCCAGACGCCAAAATTCAAAAACGCTGGTGTTCGCTGACGCTGGTACTTCCAGTGGGGAGCCCCGGTGGACACCTCCGCGCCGAGGATTCAGAAAACTTCGTTGTGATCATCGGGGCTCAGCTTGGCCGCAATTTTTTTATGCTCCCTTCCACCCGGGCGTGGGTGGGTGACTGTGGGTGACTGTGAGTGACCGTTCCAGTTTGTGCCGTGGATTCTGAGGAAGCTCAGACTATGGGTGACTGTGGGTGACCGTTCCAGTTTGTACCGTGGATTCTGAGGACCTTGAGGAAGCTCAGAATCCAGGAAGCGAGGCCTCAGAACCCCCAATCCAGTCCTCAGACACGCCATCCCTTGTTTCGCAGCCTCCCCCACACAACTCTCTCTCCCTCACCCTCCCGGGTCGAATCAAAAGTATCACTGCCACACCTACGGGTGATGGCGCACGCGTGTCCCGTACCTTGTGCGGGTGAAATGCGTTCGCAGATGGGGGGGGCTGGACCACAAAATGCGTGCAGGCTCTTCCGAGTCCTCGGGGCCGGCGCCCAACCCAGTCTCACGTCCCCGCAGCGAGACTGCCGAACCAACAGACGGCAGCAGAATGCGATGACGATCGAATTCTGCTGCCGCGCAGACCAACTCCTCTCCCGCAGCCTCTCCCCCGGCCTCTCGCTCTCTCGCCCCCTCGCACGCGCTCGCACGCCCTGTCGTTTCAAATTTCCTCGCTCCTGTTCCCCCTTCTCGGCCTCCCTCGCGCACTTGCTCGCTCCTTTCCACCCTCCCTTCTTGCCGCTCCCGCCTCGCTTCCTTCCTCACCCATCCGATCCCCCGCCTTGTCGCACTCTCGCGCTCTGCCCTCCCACTCTCGCCCCAGACGCCACAACTGCACTTGCCCGCGCAACTCCTGGCGTTCGAGGGTCAAGCGCGACAGTTGCAGGCGCTATGGTTGCCATAAATTCGCATAGACCCGCTGCTTTCCGCCAACCACAGCGGGCAGCCGCGGCGGGCACAGCGCGGCAGCGGGTCCAGATGTGCGGCATTTATAAAAGGATGCTATCGCGCGCCGCGCTGCTACGCTCTGAGATCAATCAGGCTGACAACATTGTGCGCTGGCGCCGGCATGCCAGCGGTGGCGCCGGGCCACCCGACGGCGCGAGCGCCCGAGCTGTCGGTCCAACGTGCGCACTCATGAAGCAGCGTTACGCGAGAGACGCCGGCCGCGGCCAGGGCTCGACCCCCCTACTTGCCCTCGGGCTGCGGGACAGGCGCGCAGTCAGCGTGCGGCGATGCAGCGACGGGCCACGAGCTTGCGCCCTGCCCGGCTCTCGTCGTGCTCTGCATCGGGTGCATCGGCCTCCGCACGCCAGCGCGCGGGTGCAGGCGCGGGCGAGCAGGCGCGGGCGCGGGCAAGCGGGCGCGCGCGCCGCACCTTCTTGACCATGAAGATGGCGCCGGCTGCAACCACAAAGACCCCGTACTTGGCCCCCTCGCGAGCGAGCGCCAGCACCTGTGGGCGGGGCGGAGACGGGGGTCGGGGAGCAGGGGCGTGGGGGCGCCCGGCGGTCAGGCCACGGGCCCGCGGGACAGGGCAGGCGCTCGCAGAGGCCGCTGCGGCGGGGGGCAGCAGCGCCGCAAGGGCGCCCGCATCGCTGGCAGCGCCCGCCCGCTCTCCACCTGCCCTGTTCTCATTGCGCCTCAAGCTGTGTTGGACAGAAGTGGGCCAGCCTCTCGAATCGCCCACTCGGCGCCAAAAAGACGGGAGGGGTATGCCGGTGGAGGGGGTGTCGTTCCGCGGCCAGGGCCGGGGCGTGCCCGGCGGCGGCGGCGGCGGCGGCGGAGGGCTGAAGCCCGCGCTCGGGCTAAAGGGCGCTGGGATGCGGCAGGTGGCCGGCGGGCCGCGGGAGAGCTTCGAGCTCGCGGACGAGAAGCGGTTCCAGGCGCTGCGCAAGCGGCTGACGGACGAGGGCTACACGCAGGTGCTCGGCTTCGAGTCGGCGCCGCTCGTGCACCGCCTGTTCGACGATCTCTGTGCGCTGCGCGACACGCAGGCGACGATGGCGCACAACCTGAGCGAAAAGACCGCCAACGAGGCAAAGCTGCAGCGCCAGGTGCACCCGATCCAGAAGGAGCTGAGCCGCATGGTGCGGGAGAACAATCAGCTGCACTTGGAGCTCATCCAGCGTGGCGAGATCCTTGACACGCACCAGCGCAAGAGCGCCCTCGACACGAAGAAGCTGCAGACGAAGATCACGGACCAGGCGTTTATCATCACGCAGCAGGCCCAGCACATCAGGGACCTTGAGAAGCAGTTGGACGAGCACAGGGCCAGGATGCAGCAGCTGTTGGACCCGAATTTTACGTGCACGTCAGGGCCAGCTGGGGATGTCATCCCGAAGGGCCAGGACATTATGGTCAGCGCCTGCCCCAGGCCGCACGAGACAGAGGACGACCACGGGGAGGCGGCGGTGGCGCAAGTCGTTCACGACCTTGATTCTTCGACGGCACAGCAGATTGCCATGCTCGAGGAAGAGCTACAGGAGTCCCGAAAAACGCAAGAGGCGCTGGAACACGACGTCCTCGCGATGCAGGATGCAATCCGAAACCGAGAAAACGAGATCACGCGGATGGGGCGGCTGCTCGTCACCAACGTCAACTCTGACAAAGAAGACCTCGAGAGAATCAACGCAGGCAACGAAGACATCATCCGGCGTCTCGAAACCCAGCTGGATTTTGTATCTGGCCAGCTGGCCGACGCCGAGCGGCAAAAGCTTCAGGTGCAGGAGCTGGCTGAGGAGGTGGAGAATCTGCGCGCTCGTGAAGCAAAGCTTGAGTCCATGCTCTTGTCTGCGAATGCCGAGGTGCAGGAGCTGCGCGCCTTGCTGCAACAGCCTGCTGGGCCTGCACGAACGGGAGGCGGTGTGCCTACCCCTGCCAAGGCAGGCCCCGGCGGCGAAGTGCACCAGACCGTTGGACCCGCTCCGGAAGAAGCAGCAAGAGAAGGGCAACATAATCATGCTGGCCGAACGGACGTGGACGCGGCCAACAGAAAGCGTCTTGAATTGAGAATCGGTGAGCTAGAGGTGGCGTTAGAAGAGCGAGACGCAGACTGCATGAAGCTGCGCGAGCAGATGTTGCTTGGCGATCAACGGTTAAGCGAAAATGAGGCCAAGTGCGAGCAGGTTGGAATGGAACTGGCAGAAATGAAGAGGTTGCGGGACAACCTGTATGCTGTGGTGTGGGACTTTGAGAACCAGATGGCAGAGGTGCAAGTAAAGATCAAGGATCTTGTCTCGGCCCGCGAGGAAAAGGCGCGACAGTGCAGCCAAGCCATGGACAAGGTGAGAAGTCTTCAGGAACAGCTTGCCAAGGCAAGCTCGGGGGCAGGCTCGTCACATGCGCATGCCCAGCAAGTTTCGCAGCTCCTGGACGAGCTAAGTGAGTACCGCGAGCGCGTGCAAGATCTCGAGGCACAAGTTGAGAGGGCCGATCATGAACTGGCTGCGTGGGCAGCGAACGACACCTCAAACGGGGAGTCGTCCAACAGCGCTGCCAGCAATGTTCAAATGCTCTCGCTCAGAAACGAAATCAACGGGCTAAAAACGTCTCTCTCTGCATCGGAGCGGGAGGTGCAGAGCGTTCGTGCACAGCTGCAGAAGGTGACAAGTGAAAATCAAGAACTGAGCTCGCACATGGAGCCGATGGAGTCCAAGTTGGCGGAGAAGGAGCGCGCGATCGAACAGTTGCAGAGTCTTATGAGCAACATGGACGAGACCAGAGGGCAAGTAGTGTCGCAGCTAAAGGTTCACATGGAGAGCTCACAGACCAGCAAGCAGCAATCAGAGCTCCTGGAAGCTGAGGTGAAGCGACTGCTGGGGGAGCTGCGGAGGTACGAAGACGAGTTGGCGCGCCAGAAAACGGCTGTTACAGATGTCGATGGAGAGCGGGATGCCCTGCTTAATCAGCTGGATGAAAAGACACAGATGGTCAGGACGCTAGAGGGCAGACTGAGCGAGGCACTCAAAGATCAGCACACATCGCTTGCGGATGTCACGAGCGTTCAACAGCAAGCAGACATGCTTCGGCAGGCGCTCAACGAGCGCGATGCCCAGTACAAAGCCCTGCAGATGGACCTGCGAGACGAGATGCAGCAACGTAGTGGCGCAGAGCAGCTGTGCAACGCCAAAATGGAGGAAGCACGAGTGCTAGCAGCGGTCATCCTGCCTGCCATCCCCCTGATGCCTAGCAGCTATCCCCCCCAGCACGCAGTGATTGCTAGACGCAGCATGCTGCATGCTGGATGCGAACAGGAGCAAGTGCATTGACATGTGAGGCACCACACAGGACTTGAGTACGATGACGCGCGAAAACCAAGTCGTAAACGACGAGATGGCGGCCGTCGTGGCGCAAAGGGATGCGCTGAAGAGGGACCTTGATGAGGCGCTTCAACGGCTAACCGTCTCTCAGCAGATGGTTCAAGCACGTGAAAAGGAACGGCAGGACATATTGATGAGCTACCGTGCGCTGAATGAGGAGAAGCAGCGGAGCGATACCGGCACCAATCGCGTGGCCATGGAGCTACACCAGGTCCGGGCGCAGGTGTATGCGCGCGAGGAGGAGCTGATGCGCGCGCGAGAGACCATTTCGGCGCTTGAGCAAGAGCAGCAGCGCATGGCGATCGATATGCAGGGGCTCCAGCGACATTCTGATCTGACATCCGAGAAGCTTCTCGAGGCCCATGACAGGTACAGCTCGCGTTCAGTGACGGGGCGAAACAGGCTGTCTGCTGACTTGACGCAACTTTGCAGAAGCGTGTGGCGGTATGCCGCTGACAGAGAGGTGCAATATTGTAACACAGATCAAAGCAGGACGCAATCGACAAAGAGGCGGTGAACAGGGAGCTGGCGTCGTGTAAAAATGTGATGGCGCTTGTCGAAAGGCAGAAACACGATGCCGTGCGCGAAGGTGCACTGCTTCGTGATGAAATCGTTGCGCTCCGCGGCAAAGTATCCAACGTTTCGGCAGAGAAGGTGCGCGCTGCTGTGCGCCGTTGCAGCCACAAATTTTGGCAATGCGATGCTCGCCGGTAGACTGATGCGGTAGAAGGCAAAGATGCGGTAGAGGGCGTCTCTGACATTTCAAAGCGTGCGAACAAACAGCTGATTTGTGCTTGCACAGGATCTGTTGCGTAGTGCGGTGGAGGCGGAGAAGAGCAAAGTGCGCGAACTTGAAGACCTGCTGCAGGCAATGCGCGCCAAGGAGCATGCGGCCGTCAACGCGGAACAGGCAGCGGTCGTGGATAGCGTAGGACTGCACCAGCGCTTGCAGACAGCGCTCAACGAAAACGAAAAGAATGTGCAGGTGCGCACCTGTCCTGTTTTGTGGTTCGCAATCACGACAACGTGGCCTATGCTCAATCACTGTGTGCGCGGTGCAAGCCTGTGGGCGCTTGCGGGCAAGGACGCATGTTGCTGCTGAGGGTGCTGCTGAGGGTCGCTGGCATCTGCTCAACCCTGGACGCATTGCCGCGTGCAGGAGCTGCGACTGCTGCGATCAAGACGTGAGGAGCTCGAGTACGAGCTTGAGAAACACCGGCGGCTCGTGTCCCATGAGTCGATGGACAAAGATTCGGCCACGTCAGAGCTTGGAACGCTTAAGGCCAACGTTCGAGAACTCCACTTTGTTGTGGAGCAGCAGAACAGCGCGCTGCAGGCAAAGCAGGAAGAGATCGCTCTTCAGCGAGACCGGCTGCTCAAAATCCAGGCGGAGGCCGAGGCGAATGAGCGGCGCGTAAGAGAATTGGACACTAAGCTTCGTATGAGCGAGGATGCCAATAAGGTGATTTCCCGCTTCTGGCACTTGCGCTCTCGCTTGCCACGCACACAGCGCTCCGCATTTCTCGTCCCAGTGCTTTTGGCGGCTAGCTGGTGAGGAGACGATCGGTGCTGACCACAAAAAATGTGCTATACAGGCTATGGAAGTGTCAGCGCGGCAGCACTCATCATCTCTCGAACAGCACACGACAGAGAAAGATGAACTCCGCTCTGCGCTGCGCCGCACCGAAGAGCAGCTCGACAAGATGCATTCTCAGGTTCTGCGTGGACCGTAGGTCTTGCCCTGTCGGATGCCTTGCTTTGATGTGGTCTTGGGACTTGAGTGACAACAGTGCGAGGATTCGGTCACGTTGCCGCAGCGATTAATGGGTTCCGTCCTCCTGCCATGTGTGCGCACAAAGTCACACTGACTCGAAATGTCCTATGTCTGTGGGCAGTACAAACAAGTCAAAGATAATGAGAAGCATCTGGAGATTCGGATGTCGGAGCTGACGACGGCCAAGGCGGCAGCCGAGACGCAGCGTGACAGGCTGGAGGCGGAACTGGAGCATGCCCGCGCAACGCTCGTCAGCAAGATCAAGGAGGTGGAGACGGTCACGGAATTGCTTGACAAGATGGACCACGAGTACAGAGAGCTGCAAGGCAAGTTTTTGCAGGAGCACCACGACGCTGCCCCACATACCCCGGCCCCGCAGACCCCTGCAGCGCGGAGTGGGCCCGAAGATGACCAGGACTGATTGATGTGTACTATATGTGTTCGTAGTCAAACACGCTCGTTACAGCACAGCGGGGACCGTGTTGTTGTTGCGACGACATGGCCCCCGCTTCTCGCGCACGTGCCTGCAATCGCAAGTGTGCAATTGCATCTCGCATGCAGAAATACTGATTTGAATCTTGGTTAGACCAATGGGTGTGTAAGAACTTGGGGGTATATAAATGGGTGTAAATGTCGTGCGGGTTGTGTTGTGATCTTGTGTGGCGGGTGTGGGTTCGACAGACGTTGGTCTGCACAGCCACGGACGTGGGGAGATGGCACAGCAAACGGACCACGCGTGCCAAAACAAGCGTGACGCGCAATGCCAGCGAGTGGGTAGTGCACACACGGACTGCATTGTCGGCATTCATTACTTGCCGCACGAGCCATGCTGGGCACAATGCTTGTACGCCGGAAGGTTGGGGTGAAAATTGCGACACACCCGACATGACATTCCCGAGAGTGAGCACATGGAGACGGATACACGTACTCTTGACTCCTCGCTCAGGCTGCAGTGACGTGCTTGCAGCGCTTTAGACAACTTTCGTTGCGCATCCCTAGCAAAAAAATGGCCCGTCGCCTGGACATTGTTTCCAAATAAAGTCTCTCTCTCTCTCTTTCTCTGTCTCTCTCGCTCTCCTTCCTTCCATTTGGACGATGGCATCACTCAAAATACATAATGACCTGATCCAATGCCAAATTGTCGCCCTGCTTCGCGCAAATCTGTACGCACACACAGGCATGAGATGACGGCGTGACAGCAGAATGACGCCCCGCGCCCGGGGCTGCGTCGCACATGCATGACACAAAACACATGCGTGCGCGCACGCACACACACACGTCTGCTTACAAGCATGCGTGTACATACAAGCTTACCTTTTTGATCGTGGAGTCCTTTGGGCAACGGAGGACGTTTTGCATTTTCATAGCTTCTACCACGCACATTTCCTGGCCAGCAATCACCACATCGCCCTCTGCCATACACAGCCAACCCCGAATGAGCACACAAACGTCACGTCGCCCTCCGAGCAGCGTCAGATATGTAGCACGCGCACGCCTTGATTGAGAGCGTGCCCACGCAGCAACAGCAGACAAGAGGGGCGCACTAACACGGCATAACAAATCGCAAAAGCCCAGCGTAGAGAGGCCTGCAATTTGCATGCATATCACAAAAGCCCAGCGTCCAGGGGCCTGCAACTTGTATGTATATCGAAGGGCCTGCAACTTGTATGTGGATCGCAAAAGCCCAGCGTAATGGGGCCTTGAAATTGTATGCATATCGCAGAAGCCCAGCGTAAAGAGGCAAACCCACCCTTGACGGCGATCGAGTGCAATTTGCCGGGCATGGGCGAGGCGAGCTGCGCGGAGAGATCTGGTGCAACCTTGACGGGCATGTGCTGTGACAAACGCTCTGCAGGCCAGACCACAACAAAGTTGGGATCAGCTGCTTGCTCGCGAGGGGGGCAGGGCAACGGAGCGAGGGGGGCTGGCACGGGCTTGGCACAGGCGCTGGTTGTATGATACGTAATATGCTGGTTGAATGATACTGATGTTTGCATTCATCTCACCTAGCTCCTCTGATCGCAGTGTCATCTTGTATGGACTTCCCGCCATTGAAATCAAATAGCTGCAAACAAATGCATCCAGTTTCGTGTCACGGCCATAGTGGAAGGGGTGTGCGGCGGAGCGGAAGGGGTGTGCTGGCAGCAGGCGGTGGAGGAGGAGGAAAGGTGCGGGCAGGGCGGGACCCGTAGTTGGTTTTCTCGACGAGCTGTACAACCCGAACAACGCCTGTCTCCTTGCACGTGGCGGAGTAGAGTCCCGAGTTGTCGGGCAGGTTGGCGGCATAATGGCGCTGGCCAAACCCTTCGATCTCGAGCACAAACTCAGTCGAAATCACGTCTCCGAGGCGGGGCTTCTTGGCCTGAATGTGCACGCGAGTCTTGGCGGGGTCGCCCACTGTGCCCTCGGTGGTGACAACAACGTCGGATTGTGCCTAGAGGCACACCCAGAAATGCACAACATTGTGTCAGCCCTGAGGGTCTGGGGGGTTCTAGGGTATAGGGTCTTAGGTTTTCGTTTAGGGTGTAGGATTTAGGGTGTGTGCCCGTGGCCATCCTCACTGTTGGCACAAAGTCGCACACGTGATGTCTGCAGCATATCTGTTGGCACTAATTGCTGTGCTGTACAGACTCTTGCGACACACAGTTTGCGCTGCTTACCACAATCTCCTCAGGGGACAGCACGCCGACGAGCGCTGCACGTCCCACCGTCTGCTTGCCTGCGACAAAGCTCCCCTCGGGCGGCAAGTAGATCTTGGCTTGCTGTCGGTGCTGCATTTGCAGCATAGCGGCGATGGCCACGAGCTCCTGCAGCTCTGTCCGGGTCAGCCTGTGTCCACGGAAGCCTGGGTCGGGATACTCTTGCGCGATGAAGTGCGTGGTCAGATCGCCTGAAAGGAAGCGGGGGTTGTCCATGATGTCACGACAGAAGTCGATGTTGCACCGCACGCCCTTGATGACAAATTCGTCCAACGAACGCTTCATCACATCGATTGCCTGCTGTCGCGTGGGCGCATAGGTGATGAGCTTGCCGATCATGGGATCGTAATGAATGGAAATCTCGCTGCACTCTTCGACGCCTGTGTCAATGCGCACGGTCCCGTTGATATCCCCCACAGGCGTCTCCTTGGGCGGCCGGTAGCGGTGCAGCACACCCACAGACGGCAGAAAGTTGCGCAGCGAATCCTCAGCGTATATCCGCGCCTCGATCGACCAGCCCTTGGCGGCAATCTCAGACTGCTTGAGCGGTAAAGTCTCCCCGGCGGCCACGCGAATCATCAGCTCCACCAGGTCGAGCCCCGTCACCATCTCTGTGACGGGATGCTCCACCTGGAGGCGCGTGTTCATTTCAAGGAAGTAAAAGTTCTTGTCTCCATCTACCATCATTTCGATGGTGCCCGCAGACTGGTACTGCACAGCTTTGGCAAGCGCCACGGCCTGCTCGCCCATGGCTCGCCAAGTCGCTTCGTCGATGAACGGGCTTGGCGCCTCTTCAATCACCTTCTGGTTGCGGCGCTGGATGGAGCACTCGCGCTCTGGCAGGTAGATGACGTTGCCGTGTGTGTCAGCGATGATCTGGATTTCAATGTGGCGCGGCTGGTCGACAAACTTCTCGATGAAGATACGGTCGTCGCCAAAGGACGATGCAGCCTCAGACTTTGAGAGGCGGAACCCCTCCGCAGCCTCGGAGTCGTTGTGCGCAACGCGCATGCCCTTTCCGCCGCCGCCCGCCGACGCCTTGATCATAACGGGATATCCGATCTCCCGGGAGACGCGGATGGCATCATCTTCGGTGTCGATGAGGCCCAGCTGGCCGGGGATAGTGTTCACGCCTGCATCGATGGCGAGCTGCTTGGACTGAATCTTGTCCCCCATGCTCTGGATCGCAAACACGTTGGGTCCGATGAACACGAGCCCCTCCTCGGCGAGCCGTTCCGCAAACTTGGCGTTCTCGGACAGGAACCCGTAGCCCGGGTGCACCGCTTGCGCGCCTGAGAGCTTCATCACCTCGATGATCTTTTCAATGTTGAGGTAGGACTCCGTCGAGGCGGCCGGGCCGACGCAATAGGCCTCGTCACACATCTGGACGTGCACCGCGCGCGCGTCCGGGACGGAGTAGATGGCCACCGTCTTGATCCCCATCAGCCGCGCCGTCTTTGCGACGCGGCAGGCGATCTCGCCCCGGTTTGCGATCAGGATCTTGTCAAAGGGCTTGCCCGACGACGCCGCGCCCGAGAAGCGGCGCGCGGCGGCGGCGGTTGCGGCGGCGGGCGGCGCCCACTGCGGCGCGAGCACCGGCCGCGGCGTTTGTGCGCCCGGCACGGCGCCCGCCGTCCACAGCCGCCGCGCTCCCACCGGGTAGGGCCGGGTCAGGGCACGCTGCGCGCATGGAGCCTGCACCAGGACGCGCGCAGCGGCCGCTCCCCGCCGCAACCACGCCATTCCTCAGCCCCGCACACACTCAGACAAAGACACGCAAAGAGAAAGTGGATTTTCCGCAGTGTTCGTGGTTGTTTTTTTCCTTGTTGGTTCGTGGCCAGCCACATCACCTACGCCTCCTTGGACCTGGCCCCGACAACAATGAAGACTCACCTCGTGCTTGGGGCGCTGCTGCTGGTGGTGCTCGCGGCGGCGGTGCAGGGCAGCGAGCCGGATCCGCGGCTCATGCGTGGCGGCAAGGTGCTCAAGGAAGGCATGGAGCTGGACACCGAGCAGGAGAGCGCGCTGCCCGACACCTCAGGTGGGTTTTGTCAGGACGGCGGCCGTGGCTAAGTTTACACGGCGGCGCGTGTGTGCCGAACTCTTGCGGGGAGGGCGGGTGGAAGCGGGCCGTAGCGACGCCGGTGTTCATTCGCGCGGGAGCGCGCGCCTGCGCCGTGCTGACATGGCCCTTTGCTGCGCCAGATCCGAAGAAGATGAAGGAGATGAAGTGCGGCGTGTGCCAGGCCACCGTCATGGAAATGGCGGTACGCTGTGCACGCGCCGTGACCGCATGCCGTGCTTCCGCGCCTCTGGTCTGCCGAGCCGTGTGCGCCTCTGACCTGTCGCGCACGGTCGGCTATTCAGTACGCCATCAACAGACAAGTTGCCGAGAAGGGCAGGAAGCTGCGGGAGGTGGAAGTTGTAGAAGTCCTGGACAAGATCTGCGTCCAGAACATGGACAAGTATGGTCTCGTCCTCGATCAAGATGGGCAGGTAGTCCCGTGCGCACGCACACATACGCACGCGCAGTGCAGCGCGCGCCGCGCCGGCACGCGCACATGTCGCACGGCGCTAGAGCAAGAACCTGCGCGGGCGCTTGTGCGTGCAAGGATAACGGGAAACTGCTCCTAATGAACATCTCCGGTCACCAACAGCCAACCTCCAAATGGTCGAATGACGACCGCCAACTCCGTGCCAAGGGAGGTTGGGTGACCAGGTGAACGCGAACGCAACTGCCCTTTTCCCGCCCCCCCCCCCCCCCCCCTTCCCCCCCCCCCCCCCCCCCCCCGGCCCCGCTCCCCCCCAAAAAAGGCAACAAAGGCCCCCCCTCGTAAAAAAAGCCCTTCGCCCAATGAACCCCCTGCCTCCCTTCCCCTCTCCCCCCCCCGCCCCCCCCCCCCC
>Ga0115006_10002466_pt1 | contig 12179 bp, 12 predicted proteins | sample ArcOceMetagenome_3_FD_88943 | JGI IMG/M metagenome (GOLD analysis project Ga0115006, IMG submission 88943) | Marine eukaryotic phytoplankton communities from Arctic Ocean - Arctic Ocean- Svalbard ARC20M Metagenome | ecosystem: Environmental > Aquatic > Marine > Oceanic | place: Arctic Ocean...
GAAAAACATCGATGTCTAAAAGTAATTTTTCTCTATTTCTTTTTGTTTGACATTAGCCTGAATTAAAATTTTAAAAGGAATTATCGTTCTTTGTAAGTTGAGAAAATAAATAACCCTTTTTTTAATTTAAATTATTTCTATATAAATTGTATTTAAATGTCGCGGAATAGTAACGAAAATTGGAAAAAACTTTTCCGAGAAAAAACATCTCGGATTATTCCTAAAAATTTAGAAAAAAAACCTACAAGACACAATTTATATAGATTAGAAAAAATTCAAGAAATTCTTTTTATGGAAAAAAAATTCTTCTCAAGTCTTCAAAAAGATAAAAATAAATTTCATTCGAATATACTTAGTCAGATAAAGGGTAACCCTAATATAATTGGAATTATTGAAGAAAAGCTTGATTGTAATAAAGCTATTATATCTACTAACCTAGGAATCGAATTTTATGTCGATATTTGCTCGTTTGTTGATTCCGATAAAATAACACCTGGAGATCAAGTTTTACTTAACCTGAAATCTTTTTCAATTGTTGGGTTAGTAGAAAACCAGTTGGATCCCGTAGTAAATCTTATGAAAGTAGAAACCGCTCCTTCTCAAACTTTTGAAGATATAGGGGGTCTTCACGAACAAATTCAGGAAATAAAAGAAGCAGTTGAACTTCCGTTAAATAATCCAGAACTTTTCTTGGATATGGGCATTGTTCCCCCCAAGGGTGTAATTCTTTTTGGGGAGCCCGGGACGGGGAAAACTCTTTTAGCAAAAGCAGTCGCTAATAGTACCAAAGCTAGTTTTATCCGAGTTACAGGCTCTGAGCTGGTTCAAAAATATTTAGGGGAAGGTCCTAAATTGGTGAGAGAAATTTTCAAAATTGCATCTTTGATTTCCCCGTCAATTGTTTTTATGGATGAAATCGATGCAATAGGAACAGCAAGATTTGATTCAACAAGTGGGGGAGAAAAAGAAATCCAAAGAACCATGTTAGAATTGCTTAATCAACTAGATGGTTTTGATCACCGAGAAAATTTGAAAATAATTATGGCTACTAATCGTATTGATACACTTGATCCTGCACTAATTAGACCCGGTAGAATTGATAGGAAGATCGAATTTCCACTTCCAGACGAAAAAACACTGAAAAAGATTTTTTTTGTTCATATTAAAAAAATGAAATTAAAAGAAGATATAAAAATCAATGAATTTTTAAATTCTAAAGATAATTTGACAGGTGCTGATATAAGAGGAATTTGTACCGAAGCTGCTTTATTGGCTTTAAAAAATCACAGACTTTTAGTGGAACAACGAGATTTTAAAAAAGCTCATGATTTAATCATTAATCGAAAAAAAAAAACAAACATGGAATTGATATACTGTTAATTAAGTTTCTTTAAATAATTATGCGATACAGAGAGGTCTTGATCCATTTTTATCGATAATTTTAAAAACAAAATTTGAATGGTGAATGATAAATCTTTTTTTTAAAACAGTAAGACATTTTAAAATCAAAACGAGCGTTTCTTTTAAATCCATATTACTACGGTAATTTCTTTCCAAAGTAGAGGAAATGAATAAAGAAGCATAACCCTGAATACAATTATTCATTCTTTGTAAATTTCCTGTATAATCAAGGTAATATAGTGAAGTACCAATTAAATCGTCGTATCCCGCAATGATTAGGTTTAAATTTAATCCAGTTTTTCTGAAAGATTCAGACAATTCTTTTTTTAAGAAATTCGCGATCGAGTGGGTAGATAAGGTGTAACCCGTTTTTAAAGTATAAAGCTGTATGGTTTTTTGGACGAAATCTGCAAAATAGGAAATATCTCCTGAGTTACCTGAAAAAATTACCAATTTTTTATTACCGATTTCCATTATTTTGTCTATGTCATTTTTTTGATTGACCAAACTTCTAGGACACATTGTATCTGATACAAGAAGTACAAAATCTTTTCCTGTAATTCCAAAAGCTGATTCCATTAAAAGGAAAGACAGTTGTTTTAAAAAAGGTAATGAAAAAAGCAATTTTTATTCACCCAACAGCGATTTTAGGGTCACTAGAATCATTGGATGAAAATTCATTTGTAAATTATAAATCGTAAGTTTTAATCAGTAATTTTAGTTTTCAATCGTTTTATATTAAAAAAAAAAAAAGGAGATCTGTTGGTTGTATTGTGGGATCGGAGAAAAAAAAAGTCTTAAGCTGCCTCTCTTCTTTCAAGGTACCTTTTGAAGAAGATGGGTCAATCTGGTTTATTGATCATAGTTTTATCGATAAAATGTTAGAAATGCATAAAAAAATTAACAAAAGAGAAAACTTAGTAGGTTGGTATTCCTTCGATGAAAAAATTACAGAAAATGATTCTGATATCAATCAGATATTCTGTTCCTATGTGAAAAGACCTTTATTCATTTTAATTTGGGTAGATAGGTATATTAACGGTTTAATGTTAGAAGCGTATTCCCTAAAAAAACAAGAATCCCTAAGGCAACGGGTTTTTCAAAAAAAAAAAATTTCTATCGGAATGCTTGAGTCCGAAAATATTGGAATTCAACAAATACTTAGAGATTCTCAAAAATGGGCAAAGAACTTTCGCATCAATATTCTTACAAATTGGTTTCAAATATTCACTTCTTTCTCAAAATTTTTTCGTAAAATTTTTAAATATAAAAATTTTTTATCAAGATACAAAAAAATTAGGGGGAATTTGTTTTTTAACCAACAGTTTACTGAATCTATTAAATCATCAAAATCTTATAAAAATGAGCTAGATACGGATTTAATTTTATTGTATTTTTTGAATATATTAAAGCTCACTATACGTATAGAAAATGTTTTATTTCCCTTAATTTCTTAATTCCCTTTTCTTAAGTATATATAAATAAATTCATTAATTTTTAAATATTATTATTATGGTAAGTATCAATAAACTTATTAAAGTTTAAAAATCTTAGATAATAAAAAGTTTCTAAAAAAAAAATTCAAAGGGACGTGTGAGAACAAAGACAGTTAAAAAATCGGCAAGATTTTTAATTGAAAAATATTATTCATTACTTACCACTGATTTTCAAATAAACAAAAGATTTTGTGATGAGGTTGCTTTGATACCCTCGAAAGGACTACGAAATAAAATTGCAGGTTTTGTTACTCATTTAATGAAGCGGTTATCTAGAGGAGGAGTAAAAGGTTTAAACATAGATATAAAAGAAAAAAATCTAGCAAATAATAGTGAACAAAACGATTTATTAAATACCATCATGACTGAAAATAAGATAAACGTTGATAAAGAAACAGAGCAAATGTTAAAATCTTTTTTTTTTGGTTGTCAGGAAATTCTAGAAAATTAAATTCTAAAATAAGAAAAAATTTTTGGTTTAAATTACTTAATTGATTTTTAGATTATTATACTATAATACTATATGGTTCCGGGTCAATGAAAATAATTTTTTTAAATGAGACTACATGCTGTTGTCCTTTATCAAACAAAACTTCATTAAAATTTGTTGATTTAACTCCTTTGAGCAATGTTTCACGTCTAATCATATCTCTTGATTTAAGTTTTTCGAAAAATTTAATTCTCGTTTTACTTTTAATTAGATGTTCCATTCTTATATTCAATCTTTTTATAATTCTTTTGTTGCCTACTTTTTTTTCAACTTTTACCCCTGCAGAAAATTTTGTTATTGAAAAAATTTTACCGGTTTTTCCGTGATAAAATTTATAAGGAAGCCCTCTTTGGATTGAAGAATTAGCAGAAATATCTACGTGTTCTCCAAGTTTAAAATTTCGAATATACGTTGAACTATGTTCCTGACCGTGTTTTTTAAAGGCACGTGAATAAGAATTACGTGTATTTGATCTTTTACCTTTTGAACGCCCCATTGTTGTAATATATTAAATAATATTTATAAACAAAAAATGAACACTAAATAAATATAATTTAAATCAGGAACAACTATTGATTTTAAATGCAAAGTATTAACAAAAATCCAAGCTCTATGACACTTCGTGATATCCCCGCTTCAATTTTTATTTCTACTTATGGAAATTTTCTCAAAAATAGTGGTCAAATTCAATTACCTTCTTGGATTGAAATAATAAAAAGCGGTCCTCATAAGATTTATTCTCCCGCAAGTAATGATTGGGTTTATTCTCGCTTTGCCTCATTAGTTCGAAGAATTTATATTAACGGTGGTCAGGGAGTGGGTAAATTGAGAAAAATTTTTGGTGGAAAAAAAAAAAGAGGATCAAAACCCTCTATTAAAAAAAGCTCAGGTGGAAAAATTGTAAGGCTTGCTCTTAAAGAACTCGAAAGATTAAAAATTATAGAAAAAAATTCAACTGGAAGAAGATATATAACGAAAAAAGCAAGAAAAGATATCGATATTAGATCAAAAAAAATATTTTTGACTCTGGAAAACCATCATAAATAATTTTATGTATTATTAATAATTAATTGTAAACTGTAAAAATCCATTCCAATATTTATAATTTAAATTTTAGAAATTTTTATATTTGAATTTTTTTGATTAAATTATCTAAATCCATGGATATCTTGGACTTGATCTTTTGGAACGAATTTCAAAACTTTGATTGGGTAAAAAATTATAAAAAAGAGCCTAGGCTTGTTAATTACACAAGAAAAAGCTTTTACGAAAATATTTTTTTTAAATTTTTATCTATGGAAAAAATTCGTTTAACCAGATTTTATTTTTCCCTAATTTACTGTTTTAAAAATATTTTCTACAAGAATAGGTTTTATCATAAATTTACCTGGTATAAGAAATATCATAAACAAGCAAAAAAAATTAGAAGAAGAAAAATTGGAATAGAAATAGAAAATTTTAATAAATTTAAACAAAAAAAAATTGATAAAATAAAAAAGGAAAAAATAAATACAGGTATTAATCTGTTCTTGCCTCTTGTAAATTTAAAATTTCTTGAATTGAATGAACCTCGAATTTATCTAAAAGAGAATGATATTTTCGTTGAAAAGGTAATTTCAAAAAAATCTATTTTTTTGAACGTTTTGATGCAGAATTTTTTTAAGTCAAAACACCTGGCAAAAATTAAAACAATTAACAAAAATCCATCAAAAAATTTAAATTCAAACAAAAAGAAAAAATTTGAAAAAGAAACAGATTATAAATTAGGTAATGTTATTCGAAAATGTATCCATTTATTTTGGAATAAAAACTGTGAGAATTTTTTAGTTTTAAAAATTAAAGAAATTAAAAATACTCTAAAAAAGATCAATTATTTCAACAAAGTTTTAAAGTTAAAAAAATTTCTTGATCTGGAAACTTTTTCTACACCTTCTTTAATTAAAATCAAAAATTTAACCTTATATAAGAGAAATTGGATAAAAAGGGTGGAATATCCTAATTTAACTGTTTTTTTATTTTGCAATTGTAAAAGAGGTTTTGTTAATGAATACGGTAATAAACTATTCTATTAAAAAATCAGTAAAAAAGTGTTTTTTTTTTTTTACAATTTTTTTTTAAAAATATTTTTCGTTTTATCGAAAAAACTTAATATTTATTTATTTTCTTAGATCATCAAAAAAATAAAAATTTCTCTCTGCATTGTTGATAAGCTAATAAAATATGATGACTATTATTTAACCTCTTTCTATTAGATAATAACATAATAAATGCAAAACGGTCTAGACATTTAAAAAGAAGAATTTCTAAGATAAAAAAACTAAAGAAAAGATTTTCGAATAAGATAAAATCAATTCGGTCTTTTTCAAATTTTAACCCACAAGTTTCGATGATTTTGATAAAATTATATAAAAGTAAGCTATTTTTACAATTAACTTTCGAATATAGTTTTTTGTATTTTTGAAAAGATGGATTAAATGAAATTTTTTTAATTTTATATTTTTCCAATTTTTTTAGATAAAAATCTTCTTCATTTTTTCCGGGAAAGTAATTTTCTTTTGAAATAAGTTGTAAATTAAGATTTTCTATGTTTTTTTTCCAATCAACAGTCTGTGATAAATGTTTTAAATCAATGAATAGACTACATTGCCCGCCATTTTGACTATCTTGGTCTATAGGAGGATTTATTTTCTTTAATGAAAACAATATTCTTGCAACCGAATAATTAAAAAAAAATTCTTGAACGACTGTTACTTTTGTTGAAAAAAACAAGTGTTGGTAAAAAAAGTTGATTTTTGTTTGGCTTATTGTTTCAAGTACTGTTGCCCAGTTTAATATAAAAGACCTGAAAAAAAGAGAAAATTGAAAATAAAAAAAATATTTAGAATTAGAATTGGGATAGAAGAAAAAAATTGACATAAATTTTTGTTGTAATTTTAATAATTTTAGATAAAAAAAATGGATTCCGTTTTTCAATTTTAATGAACTATATTTCTTTAATTTATTGTAAGAATTTGAAATCGAATTTAAAGATAAATTAAAAGACGGGAGATTCTTTTTTATGATTATTTTATCCCAGTATTCCAAAATTTTGTTTTTTTGAAAGTGAAAATAACTGTATTGTCTAAAATAATTAAAACTTAATCCTAACTCAATTTTATTTTTAATTTGAATTCCTATCTCAATAGTAATAAACAAATTTTTTGTAATATAAGTCTGAAAATTTGTAAAATTCAAAATTTTAAAATTTTTTTCCTGTTTTTTACTTTTTTTTGGAAAAAAATTACTCCAATTGATATTTAAAAACCATTCAATTGTTAAAATTTTTAAAAAACTCAAGTTATGACCATTTAAAATAACATTGCCAATAAATTTAGGAGAATATGAAATTAATCGTAAGAAATTATTACAGTATTTTTTAAGAAAAATATTTTTTAAATTTTGTTTTTCACTTAGTTTTTTACGAAATATTGTTTTGTTTTTCAAATTTTTTAAATAATTATCCTGGAAACAAAATTCCATTTCATTAAAAAATTCCATAAAGGGTTTATTTAAATAATTTATTAATCACTTTTTTAATTAACATATGGGTAAGTAAATAACATTCATCGATTTAATTTAGAATCAGCCTTAACAATTCTAGGGAAAATACATGGATCTCTAGCAAGAGCAGGAAAAGTAAAAAGTCAAACTCCAGTTGTTGAAAAAAAAGATAAAAAAAAACAACCTAGAGGTAGAGCTCTTAGAAGGTTAAAATACAATCAAAGAATGAACAAGAAAAATAGTACTTTTACAAAAAAATTCAACAAATCTTAGGATTACTCGAAAAATATATCTTTATAATCTAATAAGACGGAATCCTTTTGTCTAAGAATTATAGAACCCTCAAGATTTATTTTTAAAATAATGGAAATATCAACAAATAGTAAGTGTTTGAATTTAAATTATTAAAAAAAATTTTTTTTGTTAATTTTAAAAAGTTGATTACATTTTTGTCGCTCTCGCCAGTTTTATCCTAATTGGGTCCTTTAATTTACAAAAGAGTTTAGGGGATGTGATACAAGATGAAGCGGATCTATCGACTAATCAAAAGGATCTCAATCAACAAAAAGAAAAAAAGAATATGACTTTTTTAAAAAGAAGGAAATAGATTTGAAACAAATAGCAATTAATAAATTAATTTAAGTAGATTTATTTACTTACTATTTACTAATTTTTTTGAATTTTTCCACTACGTTTAAAAAAAAGGAGTTGTAGGAAAAATTTATAATCAATATCAGAAAATTTTTGTATATTGTTTAGTAAAGTTAGATTTTTCCGAAGATTTGTTTTTTTATCAAAATTAGGAATTAGAAAAATTAAAAAATAAATAAATTTTTTAAAATTTATAAAATTATTTGGAGTACTACTACTGACAACTTTTTGAAAAATAATTGGAATGAAGAGTTTGAGCTGCCTATTGAATAATTTTTCCACCAATATCATTATTAAAAATTTTTTATTCGAAAAACTGTTTTTTTCAATATAGGAAAGGTTTTCTTTTTCTTGTATAGACCGAAAAATAGACTTAAAAAATGAATAAAATAATGGCTCATTCAGACTAGAGACAAATAGTTTTTCAAATATATTTTTTTTCTCTGAATTTTTACATAAGTTTTTTTTTAAAAAAATAAATTTTCTTACTAAGGAGGAATTATCGTAACTCGAAAAGGCTTTAAATCTCGATTTAAATAATTTTTCAAATAAAGTAATGAATTCTATTTTAGATATAAGCATTACTTCTAATTCACCAAGTAAATCTGTTTCTAAAATGTAAAAAAGGAGAAATTTCATTGAAAGGAACATATGTTTGATTTTTAAAATCTTTTTAATCCCAAATAAAAATATTGAAAAAATTAGTAGGAGGAAGAGTTCTCTTTTTATTAAATGTTTACAATTTACTGTAATTAAAAAATTTTTCTGTAAAATCTCTTTTTTCCAAAAAATTTTTTTTATATTTCTGGCGTTAAACTTTTCTTTAACTGATGATTGTAAAACATCATCTTTTCTAAAAATTGATTTAACCGAAGTTCTATCTTTTTTTTTATTAAAAAAAAGCAGGGCAATCATTTGGTTATTTAAAAAAAATTTAATTTTTATAAATCGTCTTCCAAATTCTAAAGAGTCAAATTTTTCTTTAAATCTAAAATTAAACCAAAGTTTGAGACATTTGTAGGTTTTTCGAAAATTTTGAAAGGATATTCCCATTATTTTATGGACAATTTGAAAACTTTCTTTAATTTTAAATATCCATTCGTCTAATCGTCTGGATAGAAAAGAAGTAAACATCTCACAAGCTATAAACGAAAACAAATTATAAGGGTGAAATTTTAATGAATGTAAGCAAGTAAAATTTAAAAATTGTCGAGAAAAAAAAAAATTGCTACCTATTTGATTGTTTATTTTTTTTAAATTTATATATTTAATTTCTAGGAAATTTCTAAAGAAAAAATTTGAGATCGAGTATTCTTTGAATAAATTTAACTCAAAGATCTTTTTCAAGAATTTTTTTTCAATTTTTTTCATGGTTTGAAATACTTTGTGTAATCTTTTAACATTTTTAATTTTTAAAAAAAAATATTCAAACCAAAAAATTGTTCCTTTTTTCCAGAATATTTTTAAAAATGTGTCATTATTTCTAACATTAAACACGTTGGATACTACAAAACCTAGGAAATAAATAAATTTTGAATTTTGTACCGACCTTTCAATTTTATGTTTCAAAGAATAAAAAAAAATTGAATTAAATGAATTAAATGAATTAAATGTTTTCATTTTTATTTTTTTTTTTATATTGTCGATTCGAATAGATGTTGAATAAATAGACTTCGCTTGAAAACCATTATTATATATTGGTATCCAATTAGAGGTTAAAGTTTGTTTGGAAATCCAGGTAAACCGGTCTAAATCTCGGGTCATTTTTAATTTTGAAAAGTTTAAATTTTTTAAAAAAAGACTTCGATCTTTCAGCAAATTTAGTTTTTTAAAATTTATATTTTCTCGGGTTAATGACTTATTATTATTTTTTTTAAAATCATATCGAAAAATAAAGTCTTTATAATTCCAAAATAAATTTTTTTTTATAAGAAAATGAAACTTACTCCCAAATAAAGGCGGAGCTATCTCTGAAATTTTTGAATAAATACTCGGGAAATACTTTATAATGTAAAAATATAAAAAATTTAAATTTGGATTTTCAAATCTAATCAAAGAGGTTATCCAAGATAGTAAATTTTCAGTTAAAACTTTGAAAAAATATCTAAGAAAAATAGTTAATTGTTGAAAAGACGTTTTAAAAATTCTAAAATAAGATGGTGAAAGTTGTTTATTTCTAAAAAAAAATTTTCTTCTGTTTTTGAAGAAGATTTTTTTTATTGCCTTTTTTAAATATATTTGAAATTTTATTTCGTTTTTTATCGTGAAAACTGAATTTCCAAAAAATTTTTTAAAGGTTTTTTTTTTTTTATTACCAACTAATATACTATCTAAATTAAAATTCTCGTTCCATTTTTTCTGATATATAAGATTTGGAAATAAATGAATAGTGCTTTTTTTATATCCTTCAGGAAGAAGTCGGATTTTGTCCTTTTTTTTTAAAAAAGCACCTTTTTGAAACTCAATAAATTGTAAAAAAAACCCATTCAACGGAATTTTTATTGCTTGAAAAATTTTTATATTTAGCTTCTTTAAATCTATAGGCTTTTTTTTTGGAGAAGTAAGAAGATGGAACATTAAAAATGATTCTGAAAATATTAAAAAAAGAAATGTTTTAAAAGAACTTTTGACACAATAGTAAAAAAAAAACAATTTTTCAGAATTATAGTTTTGGAAGAAAATTTCGGACATTTTTTTTTTTTTACGAAAAGTTAAGTTTAAATTTATTTTTTTAAAAAACCTTTTCGAAATTAATCTAGAATTCATCAAAATATCTAAAGAAAAAAATAATCCGAAAAATTTCTCAGATACTAGAGCGAGACAAAAGAAATTGTAATTGTAACTATTAATCAAGAGAGTCCTTTTCTTATTAAAAATGAAATCATGATTTATTTCAACCGAGGCCTCATTTTCGTCTTTCATTATAATTTTAAATTGTTTTTTTAGCGATATTTTTTATTTAAAATTAAACTTTATTTAAAAATAATAATTAATACGTTTTATCTTAGATTTATTTTAAAGAAGATCAATTTAATTATTATAAAACCTTTTGCGAAGATATATCAACCAATTCGATATCATAAATTAAAAATAAATCGTCACTTTTTAAATTTTTTCTTATGAAAGATTTAAGTTCTTGCCTTATTCCACTTGATGACGAAATAGGTCCTTTACCCAAAAAATTTGTTTCTGAATCTATTTTCACAATTATTCTCCTTTTTCCACCAATTTTCATAGAATGGATTGCCTCCTCAAAAGCCAAATTTATCTCCCCAGTTCCATGTTGGTATGTAAAAATTTCTTTTCTGTCTATTGTAGATTCAATTTTTCTCATAATGTCTTTATTTGTTATGTAACTAACATAATTAACTTTTACAAAAGTTCCCCAAGAAGGAGAGGTACCTTCACCTACCAAAAAATCAATTATTTTGACTCCACTTTTGGTTTCAAATGATTGAAAATTTTTCCCTGAAAGATCTTGGTTCAATGCTAATACATTTTTTTTTTTCCCAAAAATTTTATTTTCAGATGTTTTTAAAGGAAATATAAGAAACAATGGTGATGTTGAATTGTCGAAGGTCATTGTTAATTTTTTAATTGGTATTTCACAATTAAAATTTAAATTATTGCTTTTTAACTTTCCTAGAATAAAAATTCTATTAGGTACAAAGCATAATTTTGACAACGTATACATTTGAATCTAAATTAAACTCACTTGTAACATGCAAGAAGATTTAAACAATTTGTTCACATAAAAATCCCTATGGCTTTGATGAATTTTTGGGAACAATATAAACTCGTGAAGTTATTTCAATTGGAGAGATTTGTTTTTTAAATTTAGCTAAAAAAACACCCGACCTCCCATGAAGAGAAATAATTTTTCCCCACGAAGTTTTAGGTTTTTTATGCCCTTTTGATTTGATAAAAAAAATCTTTGCCCCTAAAAATTTTCTTTGTTCCTTCATATCATTTGCTATGGAAATTCTGACTCTTATTTTAGACATATTTTGATTTCTCAAACTCCTCTTATATCCCAAAATCATACCATTATTGTAAAATCTTTAAACAAGTTTTATTGTAAAAAAATTTCGACAACTATTGGGCTTCATAATAAATTGGTAAAATACTTACTTTCTTTGGTATGAATTATTAACCTTCATTTTTTTTATTAAATTAAAATTAAGTTAATAAACGTTTTATTTATTTATAATTTTGCTACTGTTTTCTAGACAATATGAAACCTCTAAAAATTAATAAACAGGGAAGTTTCGAAAACTTAATAGAATTAATTTTTAAAAAGAAGGATAATATAAAAAATTCTTTTTTAATAATAAATGGATCTTTACCAGGTTTATTTAAAAAATTTCTATTTAATTTTATTTCGCTAGTTCCTCGATGCAAAATAATTTACAGTTTAAAAAAAGGATACCTACATAACGTCGAAGAAATATTGAATTCTAAGGACTCGATTATTATGATAGCAAGTTACAATAAAAAAAAAAAAAGTCCAGAAATAAAAAAAAAAAAAAAAAAAAACAAAAAAAAAAAAAAAATTAAAATTTTAAAATTAATTTAAAAAATTTAAAAAAAAATTTTTGTTA
>Ga0115006_10002467_pt1 | contig 12179 bp, 15 predicted proteins | sample ArcOceMetagenome_3_FD_88943 | JGI IMG/M metagenome (GOLD analysis project Ga0115006, IMG submission 88943) | Marine eukaryotic phytoplankton communities from Arctic Ocean - Arctic Ocean- Svalbard ARC20M Metagenome | ecosystem: Environmental > Aquatic > Marine > Oceanic | place: Arctic Ocean...
CCTCCCGCCCCCTCCCTTCCTGCCTCCCTGGCCCACCCCTGTCTCTCATGAGTCTCTGCCCGTCGTCACCTGTGGGCCTACTGAACCTGCCCGAAGCATGCTTGCATTCGCGCGCGCGTGCTTGCACGCTGACATGCCGTGCACGCTGACATGCTCGCGCATGTGCATGCTGCAGGGGCCAGGTCAAGGCAGTGTCGAATTGCGTGTGCTCGGCCCTGAGGTGGCTTGTTTCTTCAACGTTGTCTCTGCAGAGGTGCACGCGGGCGTGTACATGGACACGCATACTGACTTGCGAGAGCGTGTGTCAGTGCAAAGACGCTCATGTCAATCCTGGAAGCGGAGCCGGACGCGAACAAGGCGGCCCTCCGGTTTGCCTTGATCTTTGATCCTTGATCCTTGATGCTTGATCCGCCCAACGCCGCGCCCGCATGCCCACATGCGCGCGCTCGTGCTCGACGGATAAATGCTGTTGTGATTGCTTTGTATGGTGGCATCAGTCAGGAGGCTTCCTCCGTGCATGCCTGTCACTCTCATGCATGACTGTGACTCTCAACTTCTCCCGCACAACACCCATCGTTCCGCCGCCCCTCCTCGGTGTCTGCCTCGCCGCGTCACGTGTGCAGGCATATCCGGCGGGTGTACATTGCGGTGCATGACGACGAGGCAGCCGGGTTCAAGATAGGTCTTCAAGGAGGCAACTTTTCGCCTGCCCAAGTATCAAGGTGGGTCTGATGTCTTGTCTCATGTCTTGTCGCTTCCTCGTCTTGATACTTGCGTCTCCTGTCTCGTCGCTTCCTCGTCGCTTCCTCGTCGCTTCCTCGTCGCTTCCTCGTCTCATGTCTTGTCGCTTCCGCGTCTCCTGTCTAATGTCGCATGCCTCGTGCTTCGTGCCTCGTGCCCGTGGTGCTTTGTGCATGCCCTGGGGCACACGGCGTGTACGGCAGCGCTCGCTATACTATCGCCTACTGACCCTGTGCCCCGGGGCCTACTGACCCTGTGCCCCAAGGCCTTCTGAGGCCCCGGGGCACAGGGGCAGTAGGCCCCGGGGCACAGGGTCGGTAGGCGATAGTGTACCTAGCTGCACGGCCTAGTGCCCCCGGCGTGTCAAGCATGGCGGCCTGGTAGTGTGCACTTGGTTTCAACCTGGTTCACCAGGCAGGCAGTCTCGTGCCCCAGGCTGCATGGGCATTGCAACATTTGTGGTAGTTTAGTGTACTAGTTTCTCGTGCGTGCCGTGCACGCGTGAGACTCCCCTCCAATCAAGTGCCTCATTCCTATTCCTGTGTGTGTGTGTGTGTATGTGTGTGTGTGCGCGCGCGCGTTCGCAAGTGGCAGGCATGCAGATACGTACAAGTGCAGACGCTGTGAAAGGTCGGAAATTTGACTCGCGCGTGCGTGTGCACACCTTCTCACGCAGGGCGCCCTCGTACTCGAGTATGCAAGGGTCAGAACGCCTCGAGGAGAATGGCGCGTGTGCCTCAGAGCAGCAGCGTGTTGTGGACGCGCTGTCGGCGGGGGCTTCTCTGCATACTGGCTTGGACGTTTACAAGGATGCCGTTCGGTATGTTGACCCACGCTATGCGTATTTTTGTGTCCGGTGTGGGCCTCGTGCCAGCAGCTTGCGCGCAGCTTGCTCAGACGCAGTAGGCAACATGCGTATGTTGCGTGCAACGTCTTTGGAGCGTTGCAGTCTTGGTGCCAAGTGTTGAATGGTCTCCGTAAGACGGCCGTTGACCAGTTCGCGAAGCTAGTCTCTCCACAACCTAAACCCCAAATCCTAAACGTAGTGTCTGCGCATCCCAAACCCTACCTCCTGAATGTAGTCTTGACATACGGTGCTACGAGCGCTGTGTTGGCACAATCTGCTACCATGACTGCATCTGCATTCACCGCACTGAGTCTAGATGCCGCAATGTGTGTTGGGGTTCTTTCGGTGGCATGGTGCGATTGTGTGCGATGACGCCAATCAGTTCGCTCGGTGGGTCTTGGTCTCGTAGCGTAGGGTGTGACGCCGGACGACAGGAGCCGCTGGAATATGGAGGGGGAGACTCTGCGGAGGTTGATGCAGTTGATATGTGCGCGCCGGATGTGAGCGATGTACGCAGTGTGCAGACATACGAGGCCGCGGGAGAGACGCGGTTTTGCCAGCAGGAGCAGGAGCCGAGGTTGATTCAGGCCGTGAATCGGGTCTTTGAATGTCGTGGTAGCGCTGAGTCCAGATCGGACGCGCTCAAGAGGATACCGAGTGATCGAAGCATTGGGGACTCGTTTAGGAGGAAATATAGTGCTGGCGGCAACGAAACGGGTGGCGGCAATGCTGTCTCTGAATCTGGTGCCAGCGCTGGATCCGCGTGCAAAACGTCCATCAAGATGTCCAGTGATGATTGCGTCGGGGAGTTACTTCGCAAGGGATGTAGGTCTGGCGGCAACGAAACGGGCGATGCCCGTTCGTGCCGTCCGTCTTCTCCCGGGCACAGGTGGGCTTGATGGTCTCGCCTGGGTTAGAGCGCCGCTGTGAAGCAATGGGTGCAAGGACAGCACTCAGACTGGAGCAGTTGCCCTCGTTGGTGGCAGAGATCTGCCCTGCGGGGGCCCTTTCTCGCAATATGCCATGCTTGCGACAGTGCGATAGGACGTGCGTTCTACCAGCGTTACCGCATCTGTGTCTGTGCTTTCTCTCGTACAAGAGACGCCCTGGTAAAGGAGAATCTAAAGGAGACTCTAAAGGAGACTCCCGGTCAGCGCGCTGACCTGCACACTGGCAACCACATGTGCATACATGCAACAGGCAGCCGCAGACGGAGAGGAGAATGGCACGGAAGCATCGCTCTGCTGGTGATTATTTACACAGCTCAGACTCGTCTCCATCACGTAGCGCCAGCCCCGCCAGCCCCTTGCGGAGCGTCAGCCCCCTAGATCGTGCCGCCGAAGATGAGGCAGGTGACGCAGGTAAATCTGGGTCCAGTCAGAGCCTTGCAAAATCCTGTGCTTCCTTTCTTTGTGTTGGTTCGTGTCATTTGTGCTTGATTCCTCTTCTGAAAAACATGCTTATCGAGGTTTATCGCGTAAAAGAGGTGCACACACATGTTACCTCTTACGAAATTTCGAATGAACTAAGCGATATTATTTGTGTTCTACAAATGGGCGAGAACTTGATTTTGGAAGGCGCCCTGTGACTCAGTTGGGTGCCCGTGTCCTCAGGGGTTATTGTCAGGGCAGGCTCTGGAGGCAGGCCAAGCTCTGTGGTAAGCCCCGTTGAGAGGGCAGCGTCAGGCGAGCGGACAGGCTTGATCATGCCTTTCAAGCGCTCGGCCAGCAAGGGGGAAGACTGCCCACAGGGCAACGTGTCCATGATCACGCCCTTCCATCGTGCCAATTCTGCGAACAGCAACCCGGCAAACGCGGAGGGTGTGCTGTTAATGATAGGGAACGTCACCGAGGGAGAGGGTGCCACTGCAGCAGCCGAGGCGTCGTCGGTGATGAAAGAGGTGGGCGACGGCAGCGACCCGATGTCTGCGTTTAAAACCCACTCGCAAACAACAGTGGCTCGTGCTCCATCCGGCGGCGTTTATGAAATTACCGATGATTTCGATGATGGCGAAGGGGTGTGTGAGATTTCTGCACATGTAAGCGACGGCGGAAGTGTGGCGCAGCGAGCAGGCAGCAGCGCCTTTCAGGATGTTGGTGAGGCGCATGCCCTCCACAAGGTGCGCGTGTGTGGTGTGGGCGTGAGCTGATTTTGTGTACATGCGCGTCGGTGCGGTGGCACGCACTGTGATGCACCGTGTTTTCTGTGATGCTTGTTTTGTGTCATGTACGTGTTTTTCTCTTGAGGCTGTGATGCCGAGATGTCTGAGTAGTGCCTCTCGTTGACTTTATCAATGACGTGATCGAGAGGGCTCTGTCGGCAATCGCCTCGCACGCAGCCGCAGTTGGACAGCGAAGGAGATGAGCGCGTGCGTGCGCGAGCCCAGTGGTGTGCTCGAGACGCGTCACTCTGTGCTGGAGGCGCGTGACTCTTGTGGCTCTGTCACAACCGGCTGCTCTCGCGATAGATGCGCCACTGATGCATGCAACTTGTTCACACGCACAGAGAGAGATGGAGCGTCGGGGTTTGCACGAACAAGGCCTAGGGCGGAGTGCTTTTGGCACGCTGGTAGACACGCATCAAGTCAGTCGCACTCAATTGCGGTGGTGCTGAGCTTGTGGCGACTGACGTTGTGAAACAATGCTGTGCCTGTGGTGCATGGCATGGTGTGGTGTGGCGTGATGGTGTGCTGTCGTGTGCCGCAGCGGCGCACTCGATCGGCTGGCAGCCCGAATTTCTCCTCTTCTTTCGAAGTGGAAGAGGACTCCTTTCCGTCCCATTTCGATGCTGATGAAACGAATGCTCATCTCCAGCGGCACGCCGGTGACCTATGTGCCTGTCTTGTGTGTGCCTCACGCGAATGTGTGTCCATTCCTTGATGCCCGCAGGTCTACATGCAAATGGATGCTTGTGTGTATGTGAAACGTGCATGCACGTACCGAGTGTGAGGTGCATGGTATGCGAGCCCTGAAATGGGTGATGCGAGGTATGAAGAGACATGTGCTTGATGCGAGGTATGATGAGACATGACAAGCATGAGACATACCAACAACAAGCATGAGACATACCAACAACAAGCATGAGACATACCAACAACAATTGCAAGCCATCATCCATTGCAAAACTGCCGAGGTGCGGCACATGGTATGCACAAGACCTGTGGTAGATCAGTACGTGTCTCTCTCTCTCTCGTTAGTGCCCGCTCGTCTGACTGTGAATGCACGCACGCATATCAACCCACATCAACAACGGCAAAGCAGATTGGGAAACACAACGACAACCCTTCTCCGGCTTCTCCCGGACCCAGAGCTCTGATGAGAGCGGGTCTCTAATCATTCTGAGGGGGGGATGGGAGTGGTGTGGTGGTGTGCTGTTGTGCGGGGGGGTGGCAGAGAAGAGAGAGATTAAAGCGTCTAGGGTGTAAGGCGAGCAAGAGTCTAGGGCGTAAGGCCTGCCGATACACGCCCGGCTGCAATGCAGTGCAGTGTGTTCACTTCTGTTGCTTCTCGGCGTGCATTTGCTGTTCTGCACTCGGCTGTAGAGAGAGAGAGAGAGAGAGAGAGAGAGAGAGAGAGAGAGAGAGTTCGCGTGTATGGAGACACACGCGTGTGTAATTATGAACATATGCATCAATATCAACACAGGGCACGCGCGCGCGCGCGCTCTCTCACTCTGATGCATTGAATGTATGCGGACACATGGCGGGGGCAGAAGACGGAGGCACTTCGCGGAACATGCGTACTCGGAGCAGGATTTGCGCGGCGGCACCTTTAGTCGCACCACGGTCAGTGTGTGTTACACATCCGCATGGACACACACGTCGTCTGAGTCACATCACGCCCAGCGTTACGCACACGCACACGTGTACGCACACGCACCTAGACGTGCACGCACATAGACGCACACGTGTATATGCGTACTTCTGATTGCTGTATATGCGTACTTCTAATTGCTGTAGTTTACCCACCGTTATACATATTTCCAAATTTAGCCCTCACCCATGTGTTAGTAAAACCTACAAGTCTCAGCAGGTATGTGAGTGGGTGTGCGTATGCTCGCGAGTACGTTTCCTGCGTACAACGTGCGTATGATGTGTGGGTTGGTGCGGTGTGGGTTGATGCGGTGCGTTGTGTGCGTATCGTGTGCGTGTCGAATGTGTAGGTATTATATGCGTGTCGCGCCATGTGCGCAATCACGTGCATACGTGTGCGAGCTCAGCACTCTGCGTGTGCTTGCTGTGTGCAGTACGTGGGTATCGTTTGCGCACTCTGCGTGGATTATGTTTCATAATGTGTGTGTGTGCAGTATGTGTGAAACATGTCCCGCGTTGGTTATGTTGAATGCAAATCTCAATCTCAGCAGTGCTCCAACCATTCATTTCTGACTGCATTGGCTTGTGGTGGTATTGGCTTGTGCACTCGCGCACCAACGCTTGCGCGCACATATGTGTGTGCATATGCATTCACATTTGCTTGCATATAAACATACATGTGTGTGAATGTGGATGCACACACACACACACACACAACCGAACGCACACCATAGTCTGCGAAGGGGGACGGACCAAAGGTGTGGGCGTGATACAGGCTAAGTGCTGTCACACTGGCTAAGGGCTCGGTGGGCGCGTGACACGGAGCCCTTAGCCAGACGATCAAGCCAGCCTAGGCAGCGGGCGCAGCCGCAGCCTTGTGCCGTCGCCTGGCTGCCTAGCGTGTGTGCGCCGCATGCTGAGCTCGCTGTGTGCGCGCAGGCGTGCATAGCGTTTGCCGCGGACAGCTTGGAGCACGTGATGCTTGTGTGCTTGTCGCATCACGTGGCGCGTTGTCCTTGTGTTCTGCCGCCTGCTGCTCTGCTACGGCAGGGGAGAGAGAGAGACAAGAGGGAGAAGACGAGATGCTGCCATACGGAGTGCGCGTACGCTTGGATGCTGACGCACGCGCGGACTGATGGACTGGTAAATGCACATGCAGTCGGCAGGATCAAACACCAGTTCGGGCCGCACAGGGCGGTGGCGCGATGATGACCGCCATGTCAGGTGCGCTCGCTCAGTCTCTGGCGATTCAAGGAGCTCAGCAGAGGAGGGGGGGAGGCGGCCAGCAGAGGAGCAGGGAAGCAAGGAGGCGTGTAGGAGAATGATGCATTGCGGAGGCGTGTAGGAGAATTATGCATTGCGACCAAGCATGGCGACGGAACATGCCACCACCGCATGCCCAGGCCCAAGCGGGAGCCCGCAGAATGCAGTGCGCACTGATGCAGTGCGAACGCGCCAGCGCGCCGCGCGTGCGTGCTGCGCCCGCACCTGGCATGCGCTCCCCGAGTGTGCGTGCGGGCCTGGCGCCCCCCAGCCTTGAGCATGCGTACGCGCGGGGCCGTGACGTGAACGCGTGTGCGTGTGTTGGCAGGGCAAGTTCACCGGGCCTGCGGTCCCCGACAGATCTGCGATCGCCCGGGCCCAAGGGCCTCAGGTGCCATTCCTTACCTTTGCGCGAGGCATTCCTTACCTTTGCGCGACCTCCTCCTTTTTTCCCTCCCTTGGCTTGGCTCCCTTGCTTCCCTGTCCTATATCTTGGGTGTGTGTTTTGAAGTGGTGTGTGTGCGCGCGCGAGTGCAGCCGGACAGGAAGCAGCTCGAGTCTGCGCGCCTCAGGAGCACAACGCAGGTGCTCCTCCCACTTGGTTTCCACCCGCGCACGCTAGGGTTGTAGCGCCTTTTGCACGCGTTGGGCACACAGTAGGGCCGGGTAGGGCCGTTTGCACACGTGAGGCACACAGTAGGGCTGGGGCCTAGGCGTGCATTCTAAAGACGAGGCACGCGGAAACAGCCGGCGATCCTCACATCCAGAAGGCCAGTCGCCTACACGTGTCAAGGCGACTTCGCCCACTCGCAGGCAGTCGAGCGGCTCGCTTTTTTACGCCAATCTTGTAGAGGTGCCTCTTGCTTCTGCAGCATGCTGTGCACGTGATGCCACACATGCTGTCACAGATGCTGTCAAAGACGCCCCTGTAGGCCTAACCTTCCCTGCTTGCATAGAGCGCGAAACAAAGGCAGATACGTTCTGCCTACACGCGGTGGTTCGTGTTCAGTCAAATGGCAATGGCGCTGCTCTACACCACACGTGACATGCACACGTCACCTGCGACCACATGCCACCACACGCGCTCGTGTCACACGCGCCTGCCACATGTTCTCATGCGTGCCTGATAGACTGCACCTTCCCGAGCCACGCTGCGTCTGTTTCTCTTATGGTGGTGCCCAACGTACGGCAGAAATCGTGGCGGCCGCCGAAAGCTGCCGAAGCGGACGACGCTGGTGAGCATTCCTCCCTATACGCACGACAGATCAACACGAGTAAACACACACGAACCTGCTGGACGAGGCAGTGCGCTTGCCGCGTGTAGTGTGCTGCCAATGTATCATGACCACGTTGAATTGCAATTGCAAGGCATGCCGCTCGTGTGTTCCAGTGCTGCAGTATCGGCAAACGCAATGCCAATGCACCAAAGCGCCGCTCCCCTCTAAAGTCCGCGTATGATGACTATGCCCTGTGCAGGCGCGAAATCCAAGGTTACCCTCCAGCGACAGGGTACACTGTGAACGTGGACAGGACTCATGCTGAATCGTCACTGTACGCGTCTTAGGCTATGTTAGTGCTTGGCATTCATGTCAAGCTGTGCGTCGTGTATATCGTTAGTGTAGCCAACCCCTCGCGTTCTATGTGTCTTGTTTAGGACGGCCCCGTAGGCACATGGGCACATGGGCACACGTATACACCTTGTGATGATTGGCTTTGCCCTGAGGGTAACGAAAAACTTGCTTCGTGATAATGAATCAAAACCAACACAGGTCGTTGACGTCGATTGCTCACAGCGCATGGAACTGGCATGTTGGTGCAGAACGCATGAAAGTGCCTTGATGCGCGTGCAGAGCGCATTCGACTGCCATCGTGTGCGTGGTTTTCATCCCAGTACTTGGGTCATTTTCCGAGTCTTGGCTCTGGAGCATCGCTCCACCTCATCCCCCGCCACCATGTCCATTCAAACACACACTACTCTATCGTCCCGACGAGTTTCGCCTTATGATTTACCAGTACAGATGAGATTGAGGCAAATGTCGAGGGTCTGTGAATACGTTATCTAAGTAACATTGGGGCTGGGCTGACATTGCTGCTGTAAACAAGTTGTAAATGGCCGCGACTGACTGCGGCAGGGATGACTACAGGAGGCGATCCTCCCAGCTTGCAAGCTCGTGGTGTGACGAGAATGTATTACATGTCTACTTTTGAGCAAGAACACGTGCGGAACACGTGCGACGCCGCTCACTGTCACCCATGCACCACGCTAAATCGTATCGCAGTGACGAGTTTCTGCCAGCGCTGCCTTTGGGTCATGGCAGATCAGACGTGCGCCCTGAAACGCCTGCACGATCAGCCCCCACCCGGCACCAAGTCGAGCCGTTGTGAGGCTAATGCGCCCCGGCGCACTTGAATGGTGCCCCATCGATGACTTACTGCTGGTGGTAGTCGCAATAAGAGTGGGAGCGGCCACCGTCGCAGTTGTTGACGAAACCGGTGGGGGGCATCCAGTCGGTCTGCGGGAAACAGGGAAGGCGTCAGCATGCGCGCGGTGGCAGGAAAACGTATGAGAGGGCGTTTCAGACGCCACGGCTCGCTCCACGATGATCAGCGTCAGCTGGCAGCGCAGCGCAGTGTCGTGAGGGCAGCTGTCTCCCGACCGTCCCTGGCACGACCGCCTTTTCCAGCACTTCGGCGCCGCATGCTGCTGCAAACAGGGCGCGCACGCGCCAGCGGCTGCTCGCCCGTCCGTGAGCACTCCTCCCGCACAGCAGGGGGGCGGGTATTGCGCCGGGTGTTGCGCCCGGCCTGCCGTTGCTGCGTTGCACCGCGCGCGCTCTCGTCCCCACCACCCCGTGCGCCCTCCGTTGTGCGAGCCCCTCTCCTCACGTCGCTCCCGTCCCATCGGCTGCAGCAGAGGCGGAGCGGGAAACTTACGCCGAAGAAGTCGTGGCCGGAGTTCTGGCCGTCAAAGTCTCCCTGGCCGTAAGCCTCGACGTAGGAGATGTCGAGCTCCTGAAGCTGGCGGATCGCGGCGAACATTGCAGGTGTGGAACCTATTTCCGGCCAGGTCCAGGATGACGTGACAGTTTTTTTTGTTTATTTTGTTTTTTGTTTTCAGCTGAACGCCAAAAATGGCAGCATCCAGCGATGACCAAAGGATGCCCAGCCTCCACAGACGCGCGTTTTCAGCCTGAACGTGGACTGGCCGTTCCTGCACACTTGGTTCCAGCCTGTGGACCCGCTGCCCATTCCAGCTCTGGCGCTCTGTCCGGCGGTTCTGGCGCTCTTTCGTTTACGCCAACCCTGCTCCCGCGGTGCGCGGAGGCACAGATCTGGGACGCGTTTGGGTCCCCGCGGCAGCAGCTCGCCGCACCTCACCCATCGCGCCACAACCTCGCCGTGCACTATCTTCATGAGGCCGAGCAGCCGGGGGGGCAGGGCGTACGACGGCTGATCAAGGCGAGCCTGGGGCCTCCGTCCGCCCGCGTTGTCTTCCTCGACTGCTCCGATCGCGCGCTGTGGGGATGGCACTGGACGGATGCTCTGGGTATGCATCAGGGTCACCCACGCTGCCGCTGCTTGCGCTACTTTCATGACAGCGACCACATCAACTGCCGCAATCGCCACAGTTCCAACTGGCAACGCGCTCACGAGCACGCGGTGGCGGCAGTTGAAGACATCTGCCCGAACGCAGGCTTTCACACCAATGTCCGGCGCGTGATGACAAGTGAGGGTCCGTGGCGCTGGCGGTGCCCCCACTCAAGCCTGGGGGCACCCCCCGCGGCCAGGAGTTGGCGCCCGGCGGGCGCGCCCGGCGCGTTTGAGAGGGCCCGTTCCGGGGCCTTCCCGGGCGCCCGGTGGGGCCGTTGCACCTCTGCCACGCGCGCCCCTCCGCCCGCAAGCCCTCTCCGCCCTGCAGAACGTCCCCATGTCGCGGGACGCGACCCTACTCGCGTCCCGCGCTCCCCGTACCCACGGTCCGGCATGCGCCCGCCGCCGCCATGGCGCCGGCGCTTCGCGTTGCTGTGAAGACCAAAGATCACAAAGACTGCCGCTAACAGTACGCTACTGGTAACACTAGTAATTGTGACAGTAATCAATGAGATATCCCTTCGTCTCAGAGTCGCAGGCTGCCCGCTAGCACAAGCACATCCGCCGCAAATGCATGCTAAGAGTGCGGCTGTGAAATTTGAACCCTAGCCGCGGCGTCTCGCTCCAAAGATGTGGTTGACGCGCTGGCGCATCGAGGCATCATGTGTATTGTGCTACAGTTGTAGAAGTTCTCACAAGACAAAGCCCAGGGCGGTCTTGTCCATGCCCCTCGCCCTGGCGCCCGTGTGGCTTGGCGTTGCCCTCTAGCTCGAGCTGCAGCGAGAAGTCTGAGGCCCGAGCGACTCCTTTTGCCTTTCAATTTCACTAATACATTGCCAGTTGTCAATGCTGACTTGGGCTGATACGCTCGCACACTGCTATGTGCCGTTCACTCACTGACAATTGCACCTAAAACTAACACCTACAGCTTACTTTACCACCATCCGCGGGCCTCAGAAATGAATTTATCGATTTATGATTACGGTACTGTGGTCACTCTAGACCTTATAAATGTGTTCATGTGTCATAAATGTCATAAATGTGATTGTCAAGTTAGGCGAAACGGAGCCTAATCGTAGTCATAATAGACGACGATTAGGCTCGGTCTCGCCTATTATGACCACGACACGCCTATTATGACCACGATTAGGCTCGGTCTCGCCTAACTTGACAAACAGAAAAAATACACCAATCTTGAAGAGGAGGCACACCACCGGCGGTCCCACCGTGCTAGTCGCTGCGACCAGTCACACGCTGCCTTCATCGACATCCGATCCACTCACAAACCACACTATTTCATCGAGATCAAGCGGCGACATTTCCCACAGTCCGTCGTTGTGATTCTTGTAAACCAAGTCAGGGTGCTCGGCATCAGTGCTGGCCCTGCGGCGCTCGGCCTCGGCGCTGGTTGGCCTGTGCAGCTCAGATCTGACCTCCCCGACAACCGCGGAGCCACCATCTTCAGCGAACCCGTCGTCGGAGAGCCTCTCGGCCGGTGCACACGGGTGTGCGGGGCCGCAGAGGGTGAAGGAGGCGGAGACGGGCGTCGCCGACGGCCCATCCAAGCTGGCCACGGAGGCGGGATGCTGGGGTGTTCTGGCAGCCTTGGGCGGACTCGGGGCGGAGGATTTGTCGTTGTCGAGCCGCCATGTACGGCCGCGCTTGCGCGTGATGAGGCACCCGGCGGGGACGGCGATGCTCCGCGGGGATGGCGCCGGAGTGTCGTACGGGGGCGACACAGGCGAAGCGGGCGAGCTGCACGACGTTGAGGCGTCGGAGGCGTCGGAGGCGTCGGAGCTGCGTCGCAACAGGCATGTGGGGCCGCTCTTGGCCCGCGCGCTCTGCAGGGTGCAGTGCCGGGTGCCCTCCCACCTTGCGAGCACCGACTTCATCGTCGCCAGCCAGGACTCGAAGGTGTTCTCCGCG
>Ga0115006_10002470_pt1 | contig 12172 bp, 13 predicted proteins | sample ArcOceMetagenome_3_FD_88943 | JGI IMG/M metagenome (GOLD analysis project Ga0115006, IMG submission 88943) | Marine eukaryotic phytoplankton communities from Arctic Ocean - Arctic Ocean- Svalbard ARC20M Metagenome | ecosystem: Environmental > Aquatic > Marine > Oceanic | place: Arctic Ocean...
GCGAAGGGCGGGGGGCCCGCATCGCCCCCCCGCCCCTCCCCCGTCCCCAAAACCGCGCAGCACGCGGTGCTCCGTCCCTCCCTCCCCAGCGGCGGCCGAGCCCAACGAATCCCTTATCCCCTCCACGCTCACCGCGCGCTCCTCGCTCACCCCCTCCTACAAGAGTGCGCCTCCCGGTCCACTCGATGCATCCATCCTCTGCCGCACCCTCGTTCGCTCCCCTTCCTACGCAACCACCCCCTGTCCATTCCCCTCACAATCTCGCTTCACAGCCCACCGCCCCACACCCCCCACCCCTCCTCCCTCACACACACACCCTCCCAGCGCTCTTCATCCAACCTCACCCCATCCCCTCTCTCCTCGACCCACGCCCACCACACTCCCGCCCCTCGCTGCACCGCCCTCACTCCCACACCCGCCCTCCCGTCTCTCGTGCCCCGCAGATCTTCTTCAATCTGTACCTCGAGACCCCCGACTTTAATGTTGCCTCCAAGATCTTCGTCCTGGGCCTCGTGAGCCCAATCATCGGTATTTGCTTCGGCCTGGTGAGCCCCAGGAAGCCCGCGACCACTCGCGGCTCTCTCTCCACACAGCCTCGCACCGGACTCCCTTTTTCCCTGGGGACGCTTCTCCTTCGGCCTTCTCGTAAACCCGGCCATGGTCCGACGCCGCTTTGGCAGGTCTGGCGTGTCTGGCTTGGCGCGTTTTCCAGCAATCTTGACCACACCAACGGCGTCACGCAGACGGTTCTGACCGTGTTCGGGGCCTACGCGTGTTTCTACGTTGCCGAAGGAATGATCGAGGCGAGCGGCGTGATGGCGGTCGTGTGCATGGGCGGCGTGCTCGCGGCGACCTTCTGGCCAGTGCTGGCAGACCCGGGTCTGCTGCGCGGCACGTGGCATACGCTCGAGTGGGCGTACAATACGGTGCTCTTCCAACTGACTGGCCTGGTGATCGGCTCCAAGTTCATTGCGGCGGTGGACGCCGAGTCCGACTGCCTGCAGTGCAACGGTTTCGATAATTCGTCGAATGCCATCTGGTGCAACCTGCGGGGTGCGGGGTACGACTCTCGGGGCAGGGACGGAGAATTGACTGACGCTGAGTGTTCCGCGCTGAACCTGCACGTCTTCGAGGACCTCGGCTGGGCCGTGCTTCTCTACATCTTCGCAATCATCATTCGCAGCGTTGTCGTCATTGTTTTCTTCCCTCTGCTGCAGCGGCTGGGCTACGGCCTGTCCGTACAGGGAGCTTGCGTGGCGGCTTGGGGAGGGCTGCGTGGCGCCGTTGGCCTCGCGCTGGCTCTCGTTATGAAGACCGAAATGGCCGAGCTCGAGCGCGCCGACCAGAACAACGGAGTGCGCATCATCATCTACGTGGCCACGACAGCGGTATACGCTGCCGCATGCGACCCTCGCACAGGAGGCGCCCCTGATTCCCTGACACGTTGAAACAATCTGATTTGCTCGCAGGTGCTCACGCTGCTCATCAACGCACCGACGACCGGCCCGATCGTTCGCAAGCTTGGGCTGACCCGTGTGCCTCGAGTTGAGATGAAGGCGCTTGCCAACATCAAAGCACAAGTGCGGCGCAAAGCCATCCTCGAATTCAAGTCCCTGCGCGTCCTCTTCGAGTGGGACCAGCACGAGGAGTCCAAGCTCTGGAAGCAGTGGGTGGTCGGCAAGATGACACCGCTCGGTGGTGGCCACCATGGCAGCCATTCTCAAGACACCGCGCATGACACCGCGTCGAATGCACTTCTCGCCGAACCTACGTCGGTACACGCGAAGGCGCAGCCTGGTGGCGCATTGGCCGACAAAAGCGGAGGCGAGGGTGAGGGCGGGGTCAAGTCACCGAGCGCGGCTCGCCCCGCGGAGGCCTCGAACTCGCTCGCCGACGACGCGTCGCTGTCCGGGATCATGATGGACATGGCGCGTACCGAAGCTGAGACTACCGAGACCAAGAAGGGTGCCACGATGAGCCGCCTCAAGATCGCTGGTTCAAAGGTCCGCCATATCGCTGCGCGAGCGTGCACGGCAGCCATGATGCGCACGACAGCCATGATGCGCCTCTTGCTCTGATTCACATCACCACATCTCCTTGACAGGTGCAAACCTCGATTCACATCGTCGAGCACCGCGAACGCATCGGTTTCGTGCGCTCGATGTTCTGTCGCAACCTCAAGCTCAACTACGATAAGCTGGCGCGCTCGCAGCTCAGTGGGTTCCCGCGCCTCGCCATGCTACTGCGCCACTCTGTTGACGTGGCCAAGGACATGGTTGAGCGGCAGACGAGCCAGGTGACTCGCCTTGCTGACCTGTCGATCATCCTGCGCACCACCTCTGTCAACTGGCTCCTGCTGCATATGGCGCGCAACCCCGACGGCTGTGCCGCCAAGATTGCGGGCAAAAGGCCCAAGAGCCTGCGTCAGATGGCGCGTCACGAGGCGGTCTTTCAGCTCACGACCGTCATGTGCTATCTGTCGGCACACCGGGGAGCGCAGGAGGTCACGAGCCACATCCTCTCGCCCGTCGGCAAGAAGGACGAATGGAAGGGCGAGGTGAGCCACGCTTCCCTCTCACCGCCCTGCACGTCGAGCACATCACGCGCGTGCCGACATGGCTCTACATCTGTGACTCGCCGGATCACACGAAACGATTGCCCCGTTCCGTGCCTCGTCACAGGTCAACGCAGTCAACAACGAGAGCAAGATGTCGTTCAGAATCGCGAAGGCCTATCTCGACAAGCTGATGGATCTCAAGCTGGGCGACGAGACTATGTCACAGCTGATGCGAGGGCTGCGCGCGCGCCGCACCGCGCTTGAGCTGCTCTCCAAGCTCGCCAATTTCATTCAAGAGCTCGCAGACGATGGTGCGGTCCAGGAGGGCCAGGTGGACGCATTGCTGCATGAGCTCGAGCACGATGCAGTCCACTTGCGCGCCAACAAGGCGCCCACGCTCGATGGCACAGCGGGCCGCTCGCAGGGTGCTCTGCCAGTGTCGGAGGTGGCGCAATTCGTACTCGAGCTGAACAGCCTTCGCGAGGCCACGCTGGCCGAACTCATCGAGAAGGGCTATGCCGATGTGGAAGTTAAGCACTTCAGCTTCCCGAAGATTCCCACCGAGGTGCGTGCACCCATGGACTTTCGACGCACGGCTGAATCAACCATGCCCTCTGTCTCACCAAGCTTATATCGCCTCCCTCGCACAGAGCGACCATGACAAGGAGATCGTCAAGCTGGCCAAACATCAGGATGCTCGGGCTGCGTGTGAGAACATGATCAACGGCACGGCGAGCTCCTCTCTGAAGCGCGCCTGCTCTGCTGGTGGCGGAACCTCCTCCACTGCTGACCAGCAAGCGTAGTTTGCGCTGCTTCGATCGATTCGCCCTCTGCCCAGTGCATCTTCCCCACGATCTTACCTCGCACACCTGGCCAGCTACTACCTGACCCACAACTTGCATGATCCGCAAATCATTTCACATCCACGAGCTGGACAATCGAGCTGATCGATTGAGAAGCTCTGGTTGCGTCGGCAGCGTCCGTCCACACAGAGCGACAGAGCGACAGAGCGACAGAGCGACAGAGCGACAGAGCGACAGAGCGACAGAGCGAAAGCGACAGAGCGAAAGAGAGGCCAACCGAGTCGGTCGAGAGGCAATTTGGAGACGATATCTCGTCGGGATCTAGTGCGCCCTTGCCCACTTCCCACCTTCCTGGAAAGGCATCGGGAGTTTGGCGTCATGCCACAGAACGGAAATGACGCAAACGCGGAGAACGTACTCTATGCGCGCCGCGGGTGCGGCGAGGGTAAGGGCGGGGTGCGGTCGAGTTTGTGTTTGTGCTTCGTTTTTGCAAATTTTGGTCGCGTCATGTGAGGGCGCATGGACGCACTTTTACTTTATATATTCATTGCGTTGAGATCGGTGCGCTGTTGACTGTCAACACGTCAAGCACGTGCGCTGTGTTTCCTACCATGTGTACCCGTTGACTCGTGCCCCAAGCTGGCAGCCTGGCTCAAATGATCGGGTCTTATTTATTTATTTTCCGGGGAAAGCAGGGCCTTCTCTGCGCCCGGTGCTTTCGGTGCGGGTGAAGGGGTGTGTGTGTGTGTCTGTGTGTGGGGGGAGGGGTGGGGGGGGGGGGGCGGCGGGCCCCCTTGCCGCGCCTGGGGGGGGGGGGGCGGGCGGGTCCTGGTCGCGGCGATGGTCCTTTGGGATGGGTGGACCAGCTACAGTACCCGCCATCGCGGCTGTCTCTTCCAGCGCCTCACGCAGTCGGCGTGCCGCCCAGAGGCTCATGTCGCGCGGCACATTCACACGATCACGCAAGTAGCGCAGGGCAGCGTCTGAGCCGGGCGGGGGCGTGATGGCATCGCCATTCGCGAGACGCGTCAGGGCGCATCGCAGTGCCTCGTCGATGAGAGGGGCGCCACCACAGGGATTGGCCTGCACCAGCACGTCCTTGTGCTTGCACACGCGGTACATCGCCTCGACTCTGGCAGTGGGTGGCTCGGACAGGCTCGTGTCGGGCACGTTTTGCCAGGGACCCTGGTCGACTAGGCTGGCACACTGCCGCTGCTCTGCAGTGCCGCTCGCAAAGCACCCGCCCATCTGCGGTGGGAGGTCATGGCTGTGCGTGTGGTAGTCGGACTGCGTGCCGCGGTATGTGGAGCGTTCTTCCAGCGCTTGAAACCACCGCGCGACATTGGGCCGGACGCTCGCATCCTTCATCTCAAAGCCCTTATAGTAGAAGAGCGACGCGGCCATTCGCTCGACGTAAGGCACGAATATGAGGTCGGCGAGCGACGGCGAGTCACCACCGAGGATCCACGGCCCTGGCTTCGCACCCAGCTCCGCCTCGAAGCGCGCGAGGGTTGCCTCGAACTGGCGTTGCTCGTGCACTGTCGAGTCAGGGTAGCAGAGCCACTGTTCCGGCGTGGGGCGCGAGCACGTGAGTAGCAGATTAGGCGGATCTGCTAGTCCAGGTTCACCATCATCGCGGCTCGCACGGAACACCAGGCGCGGAACAGGTGTCGCTCCAGCTGGCGTTGGGGCATGATCTTGGCCAGCGGTGCGCCGAGCGGTCCAAAAGCCTGCTCGAGCGAATGCAATACCACGTCCGACTCGGTGATGACGTGACCGTCGAGCTGCAGTGCCGGCAGCATGCCCGAGGGGACAAGCTTCTTGTACCACTTTTCTTTGTCGCCGTAGCAGAACATAGTGACGCGCTCGATGCGGTACGGGATCCGCTTCTCTTCCAGGAACAGCCAGCACTTTTGGCAGTATGGACACCACGCGTGGTTGTCGCGGAACAAAGTCACGCGGACTTCCGACTCCTGCTTGCCGAAGAGGCGCAGCCTCGACTGGGCGTTCGTCTGTCCGTTTGCCGGATCGTTGGGCACGAACGCGGCCGCGTGCGACTGCAGCTGCGACCAGCTCAATGCACGCGCGCTCGCGGATGCTCGACGCGCAAGCATTCAGGCAGTCGCGACGCCGCAGACGATGACCGAGACATTTCTTACAAGGCCAGCGGAGGGGTCCTCACCGCTTATCACGCAGTTTGAAGCTACTGTAGAGAGGCTTCGCGCGGCCGGCTCCACGTGGGCCCTCCTGGCCAACAGTCTAGGCAAAGCAATGATCTAAAGTATCTGGAGGCTGTGCATCCCTCCTTCCTGTAGTTTAGGCAAAGTAATGATCTAGAGCATCTAAAGTATCAGTGACGGAGTCACAGTCAGCCCGACGGTGGCAGAAAATCGTTCAAGGAATGAGGACAGGGTGTGAGTGTCAACGGGCCAAAATACGGGGCGCAGACTGAGTTGCCGTGTTGCGCAATAAGTGCAACTCCAATGACTCCGCATGACGAGAAGTGCTCAAACTAGATCCATGCTCTCGTGACCGGCCACCGACGAACCAGCGTAAAAATCATGCATCTGAAAACCAGAGCAGAGCATACTAGCATAAAATGATCAATCCCACAACCACATTTCATGTGAGTACAATAATATTGTATAATGTTACATATTCGCCCTCCGCACAGGAGGCGAGTCCGTCGTCCGCGCGCCAAGGGACCTGCCAGGGGACCTGCCAAAACGGCCGGCCAGGTCGGACACCCACCGGGTCGGCCGGGCTGCCGGCTTGATTACTTGGACTGGGGCAGGCACCCTCTTCGGCGCGCTGCTGTTGGACCGCTACAGCGAGTCTGGCAACGGAACCCAACGGCCCGCTCGCCCATCGAGCGGAGCCGGTGGGTCGCAAGCTCTCCGGGCTGCTGGCAGCGTGTAGTTAAAGCACGTAAAGTCGTGCTCGAATTGCATGGCGACGCACCCAAGAGCTGCGTCGGTCATGTTTGTCAGGATGCTTCGGCGCAGCTCAAGCCCGGCCTCGAAAGCGAAGCCTTCGTGCGCGTTCGCGTTGTGGTGTCTGCTGCTGTCGGAGCGCAGGATCGCGCGCTGCTTGTTGGTGAGCTCGCTCAACGGGACCTTCCAGATCTTTAGCAGCTGAAGCAAGTCCTCGCGCAGCGTCTCGACATGGCCGACAAAGTCCAGCCGGCGGGGCTCCCCGTCCGTGTCGGGCACCGTCAGGTAGTCCACAATGGACCTCGCGTGATTCCAGGTTCCCGTCTCGATGTGCTCGACGTTGTGGATCGCGCTCGTCTCACCGCGGCGGAACGCCAACCCCAGGTCACGCGAAGCGCGCGTCTTGCTGCTGCCGGCGCTCCCTGAGACATCTGGCACGGTGACAAGCGCGCCGTGGCCAGCAGTGGACATTGCGCGGAGTCCGGCGCGCATCTGGACGTCTTGCTGGGACGTATCCACCGCATATGGCCACATCTCGAAGGTCGACAGGTTCCAAGTGTGCAGCTCGCTCACAAAACGGGCGAAGCGCGCTGGCTCCTCCGTTCGCGGCATCGTCGCGAACGACGGCACCAGGATGCTTTGGGAAGACAGCCCATGGCTCGAGGCCGAACCTGGCTTCAAATGCAGGGTGCCGCCTCCGTCGAAGTTGACGATGCCGCCACCCTTGTATGGATGCGCATTGAGCTTGTCGAAGTTGAGCGAGGCCGAACGCTTGTTGATCGTGCCGTACGCACTCACCAGACGCTTGACTGGATTGCAAACGAAGGCAAACGTAAAGAATTCGCGCTTCGCGCGTCGGCTCACCTTGGTCTCGCCGAGGTCGACCACCAGGCCGACTGGATCGTCTCGCATCGCATGCATCATTCCCATGCCTTCCTCGGCACCGGCTCGTTTGAAGAGGCCCTTGCCGTGAGTAAAGAATTCATGCAGCTCGGTCGATGCGCACTTGGGCACGTGGATGTGGATGGAGCGCAGGTTGGGGAGCACGACCGCAGGCACCGTCCGACGCCGCGGCGGCAGGCCCATGTGTTGGCGAGAAGCGTCCTCTCGTGACACCACGTCCGACAGATTGCAATGCAGGCCGTGCACCGCGCCGCGCGGTCGCGGCTTTGTGCTCTGGCGGGACGCCGCAACGCGCTCGTCCAACAGAGGAGTGCGGTCGCGCTTGTGAGCGGATGCAACGATCAGCAGCACGACAGCCGCGCCCCACAGCACCGCGACCGCGGCGACCATCAACGCCGCAAACCGGAATACAGCAGCCAAAAGGCGGTATGTCGACGTCGCGTCGGCAATACGCTGCCGGCGAAGCCGAAACCGCCACGAAAGCCGCAGGCGGCCGGCCATTGCGGCTCTATGAGCACGCATGTCGGCGCGACCGTCCGGAAGTATTATGCGTAATGCATAAATCGCCCGGGCCTTAAACAGCACACACCGGGTCCGGCTATAGTGAATCAGGACTCTGTGCTTCGGCAAGGGGTTCAAGGTGTGTAGTTGAGGTAAGCTAACAACGTAAACAGCGTAAACAGCGTGCACACAAACGCTTAAAAAAAGAAGCTAACTAACAGCAGGCTTAGGAATCCTAGTAGTGACCACAAGTTTTGCCTTTTTGTTTGCGCGCTGTTTCGGGGACCAGCCATCTAACAGCCTAAACAGCCTAACTAACTGCAGCGGTTCCCTTTCGTTGGTACGCCACTCGGAAGGATAGCTTGGCACGCGAGTCAAACATACATATGAATGGCGGCTGGCCACGCGCCAGGAAGGGCGAAGCCCGTACTGGTAGCAGTGCAAGGAGTATGTATAGGGAGGGGCGGAGCCCAGGGCGAAGCCCATAGCAATGCGGTCTATATGTAAAATCAGAGCCCGCGTCAGCATGCCGCACGCCGGTACACCACGGCAGCCCCGCGTCGACCGGCGGAATTCCAATCCGCGGCGTGGAAACTGATCGAGGTATGCTCCTCTCAGCATGACCCACGAGACGAGGGCGGGCGGCTGCCGTACACCGGGCCCGCACACCGCACGGCACACACGACGACGACTACCTCAATTCATATGGTCCCTAAGACCGCGGCGACGGGAGCCCGGCAGCACCATCCCGCCGCGAGGGAGGGGAATTTACCAGTCTACCAGTCTTCCAGTCACAACACCCACCAGCCGGTTCCGTCATGAAGTCAAAAAACGAACGATTCACCAAGAGATGGACGAGCTGCTCGAGGAGCTCCTGTGCCACGTAGCAAGCTTTCTGCCGACAGCGTCGTCGCTGGTCGCCTTTGAGTCAGTCTCGGTTCGACACGCTGCGCTCGACACCGACGCGGCGTGGATGGCGGTGTGCGTGGTGCGTTGGGAGGACAAGCCTCGCTATCGGCTGACGGCGGAGCGACGGCAGTGGCTCGATGCCCACATGAGGACGAAGTGGAAGCGTCGATACGCACACTTCGAGCTCGATGCAGCGCGCACGTCCATAACTAAGGAGGAGATGCACACGCTCGGCTGGTAAGTCGCGCCCGCTGCACAGTCTGCCCGCACACACGCTCCCCACGCGCTTTCCGCCCTTTGCACTGGCGAGCGAGCAGGTACTTCAACTACACCCCGGAAGCGGGTGGCCTCGGGCGAAGCACGCTGCGGCGCGTCTCGTTCACGCCGCCAGACGCGAACGGGGTTGCCCGGCTCGAGGTCCCAGACTACCCGCCGCTGCCCTACCAGCTCGACGGTCAGGTCGGACTCGTGGGCGAGCGCGTCGTGGCGCGCGGGCTACGCGGCCGACCCGACCTCAACGGCAAAGTAGGTCTCGTGCAGGCCTACGAGGCGGCGACGGGGCGGTATGCTGTGAGGTTTGACGATGGTGGAGAGACGCTCAAGCTCTTCTCGCTGAACGTCGAGTGTTCGAGCGAAGACGCGGGCGCCGCGACCGGCGGGGTGGCAGGACTCGGTTCGCTGGCCGCGACGTTGCCGAAGCGGCGGCAGGCGCTGGTGATTGCCAATTTCCCACGACACGAGGTGACACGGCTGGCCGACTCATGGGAATGGCGTATCAGCAACCACAACGTCACTTTCGTCTCGTGCGACGAGGCGGGCACGCTGTCGTACGCGATGCGCGGCTTCAGCACGGAGCGGGAGCAGGTCATCGATCCGGCACTCGCGGCGGCGGAGGCAGCGGCGGCAGCGGCGGCGGCGGCGGAGGGGTGAGGGCATGCGTCGGCAGAAAGCCTGCCAAGCGCAGCACCGTCGGGGGCGCGTGCATGTGCTGGTGTAATCTTGAGTGAAGGGAAGTGCCCTACCAGGTTTGCTTCGTGGTTCACCCATACTTTCAGACGCCAGGTTTCCTTTGCGTGGAAGTGCTTTCTCTCACGCGCCTGCACCAATGTGCTTAGCCAGCATCTATGCGCTGCTTCCGGGCCTCGCAGCCCCGCGTCGCATTCACCTCGTGGTCAACCCCTTCGGTGGCGGTGGCGCTGGGCTTGCAGCTCGCGACGCCGTGCTGCCCATATTCGAGGCTGCTGGTGTCGAGGTGACGGAGCTGCAGACAAAGTACGCGGGCCATGCTGGCGACTTTGCGCGTACGGTGCCGCTGCAGGACGGGTTTGTTGGCATCGGCGGTGACGGCACTGCACACGAGATCGCCAACGGCATGCTACGCCGGCCTGAGGCTGAGCGTGTGCCGGTGGGGATCATCCCGGCTGGCTCCGGCAACACCTGGGCGTTCGATCTTGGGCTCGACGACGCTGTCAGTGCCGCGCGCATCGTCGCGAGCGGGGCGACGACCGATGTCGATGTTCTGGCGATATCGTCGACCGACCAGCCGGAGGTTGTCGAGGAGTATGCCATCAACATTGCCGGATACGGCATGCCAGCGGCGGTGCTGTCGCAGGCGAATGCTCTGCGCTGGCTGGGAAGCGCGCAGTACGAGCTGGCGGGTCTCGTGCTGATCGCTTCAGGCCGCACGAGCTTTGACGCCGAGATCGAGATCGAGGGTGAGGATGGTGCATGCACAAAGCGCCGCCTGGAGGGCTTCTCGTTTGTACAGGGCCAAGTAAACCAGCACATGGGCAAGCGAGTGCCCTTCGCTCCGTACGCGCGGATGGACGACGGGCTCCTCGACCTCGTGCTGGTCACCAAGGCCGGTGGGCTCGACATCATCTACTCGAACGCGCTCGCACGCACGGGGGAGCACACCGCCCTTCCGTTCGTCGAAGTGGTGCGATGCAGAAGCTTTACGCTCCGTCCCACGGGGTCGGATAGGGAGGATGGCATCACGTCACCCCAATCGCTTAATCTCGATGGCGAGCTGACGGGCGTTGCGCCCTTCCGCGCTGCATGCGTGCCCGGCGCCCTCCGTGTGTATGCGTCGCGGCTGAGGACCGACCCCAACGTCGGGGACGTTGGCGACCCGCTGTACGCGCTCGTGAAGTTCGTGTTGAGGCTGTAGTAGTGTGTCCATTTGCAGAACGCAGTTAGCACAGTGTGCACAAACTGAATTAGGGGCAGGCGGGCCTAAACACACGACACAAAGAGGAGCAAATGTAGCTCAGCCAGCATCTGCCAGCTGCTGTACCTTCTGCCAGGCAGCATTCTTTCTGGCAGCATGCACATGCTGGGCGACCACAAGCACAGGCGGGTCGCACGCGATGTCGAGAGGTCGTGCTCGTGGCCAACGCGTCGTTCGTTCTCGCGCACGAGCCTAGATCACGCCAGCGCCCGCCAGCCCACCCACGCTGCCGCCAGCTGAGCCGGTCGCGAGGCCCACAAACGTGGAGAGCGTCAGGACGGCGACGATGTCGACACCTTGGCCGAGCTCGCCCACGAGCTTGCGGTTGTCCATGCCCGGCTGTGCGATCTTGGCGACAAGCGTGCCCTGCGAGAGCGCGCGCGCGAGACGGAGAGCTCGGGGGGAAGTCGGAGGGGGCGTGGGGTGTGAACCGTTGGGCGCGGAGGGCGCTGTCGCATCAAGACCAAGGAGCTCCGTCCGTCACGGCACTTTGCTTTTGGACTTGACGCAGTGGAGGCGGCGGCGCACGTCCATGTTCTCGACCGTGAAGAGGAACGCCATCGCGCTGATCTTCGTAGCCTCATACAGCGGCACGTGGATCGGCTGACCATCCTCGTCACCCTTGGTGATGCTGTACACGCACGTGGCGCTCGTCATTCCAGATTTCAGGGCGCCGACGCCGAATGGGTAGAGCGCGGTCTCCTCGTACTTCTCCTCGGCCGGCGGCTGGCCCTTGAACGCGGGCGACGGCCGGAGGACGCGGAACTTGCCCGTCGTCATGCCAGCCTTGCCGAAGCCCACGCACACCAGCTGACCGCTCGCGTCAGTCACCGTGATCTTGGCGGTGCGGAAGCCGATCTTGCCTGCGAACGTGTAGAGCAGGTTGCCCTCCTCATCCATGATGGTCGTCTTGTTGTTGAAGATGTCCGCCTTGGTCTTGATCTTCACCGGGGCTGCCGTCACGGTGGAGGGTGCGATGCACTTGCCCATCTTGCCGGTGAGCGTACCGGTGCCGACGGTCGACGCCTCGAATGCCTTGGCCGCCGAGTTGCCCATTCCTGCTCTGGAGGCCCTGCACGCAGGAGCGTGGGCGCGCGTCAGGCAACGGCACGCACGCTGGGCACGGGTTTGCGGGGTGCAGGAGCACACGATTTGGCAGTGCGCACTCTCACGCACGCCCCGCGGTCGTTACTCGTACTAGTACTAGGAATCCTACCAGATTAGACCCCTAGAAGTACAGTATCGCCAACGATACTATCGTGTACTTCTTGAATTTCGACGTCTGGAGCGTAGAACGACATCCCCAGGGGTCCATAATCTGAAAGAGCATGTCCAA
>Ga0115006_10002471_pt1 | contig 12168 bp, 16 predicted proteins | sample ArcOceMetagenome_3_FD_88943 | JGI IMG/M metagenome (GOLD analysis project Ga0115006, IMG submission 88943) | Marine eukaryotic phytoplankton communities from Arctic Ocean - Arctic Ocean- Svalbard ARC20M Metagenome | ecosystem: Environmental > Aquatic > Marine > Oceanic | place: Arctic Ocean...
CTCTTTCTTTCTCTCTCTCTCTCTCTCTCTCTCTCTCTCTCTCTCTCAGGGCTACGCAATTCTGTCGCTCATCGTTGCGGATGGTGACGGGCAGCTTTCCGTTGCTGAACTCAAGCAGGTACTGTACTGGTCTCTCCTGTGCTCTGGAAAAAGAGAAGGGTTGTGTTTGTGTGTGTGGGAGGGGGGCTGATCAAGCAGGTGTGCCTTTCATGCAAGGCACACTCGTGAGAGCATATGCATGTGTGTGTGTGTGTCAGTGTGTGTGTATGTGTGTGTGTCGTGTGCGTGTGTGTTCAATATGCATGTGCGTGTGTGTGTGCATGTGTGTCGGCGTGTGCGCGCGCATGTTGGGCATGGGTATAAGAGCGTGATTTGTACGGTTGCTGCACTGGCTACTTACGGCATCCATCCTGCCACACGCACGCGCTGTTTCTCTGCGCTTCAACTCTCCCTCGCCAGTATTTCGGCATGGGCTCTTAATTGCAATCAGGGTTCGTGGTTGGTCAAGCTGCGAGGCATGGCACAGCATGGGGCACAACATTCGTTGCTGGGGACATAATGTCACCGAAAGCCAAATTGAGTACTCGCGAAATCAAGAAACATTGGCGCACTTTGCGACCAAATCTGAGACACGTGCTTGGGAAGTCGTTATTGCGTTTCTTACAGATGGGAACAACATAGCACCTTACTGTACGCTAACTTCACCGGATTTTACACACAAAGACCTGAGAGTGGGGCAGGACCATACAGACTGTAGACAGTAGAAAGGGGCGAGCGAGAGAGTTATACTAGCGCAGGTCAGTCTGAATTTTAATGAAAGTTCCGACTTGAAAATGCGTTGTACACATGTCCGTGTTCTCTTCCTATTTCAGTTCTTTGAGCTCATTCGACAACGATTGAATGCTCTTTGCGATCTGCGCAAATGGGGTGTGCATTCATTTGCACACGTAAGCATGACCCAGCCGGCAGGACACAAGCTACCCTTAAACCCACACCCACACCCACCTGGCACCTGCACCTGCACCCGCACCCGCACATACACCCAAATAGCCACAAAACACACGAACAACGCTCACGACCTCATTCCTCTTCTTCCGAAACTCGGCTTCCTTGCCCTTCATTAGGGCTTTTAGTCCTGTGTGCAAGCGTGTGCATAGATTAATGAGGGATTCTTGCCCTTGCAAATGACTGCGACCAATTCTTTGCAATTGAAGCGATTCTCGAGACATGGACATGATCAGACACGACAACATACCAGCGGGCCCGACAGTACTCTGGCTTTGTGCATTCATGCTAATCTGTTGTGCAATAATAACACTCTGTGCATTTTCCCGTTTGATTTCCCATTGCAGAATCATTTTTCTGTGATACACACACGTCAGGTTTTCCGTTTCGTGACAAGGTGACTTCTAGCAGACTGGACGACAGAAAAGGATCTCCAGCGAGCAACGAGTCAGAATCATGGCCAATGCTTCCTGTCTCTCCCTCTCTCTCTTGCCCTGCCCATCCCACCCCCCGCAGATGCTTTTCTGGAGAGAGGAAGAGGGAGAAAACACAGAGTCACGGGGTGAGCGGACGGGGCAGAGGAAAGATGCACCGTTCGGGAGTGTCAAGGGAGTGCCGTTTTTCAAACTCCAGCTCAAGATTATGCTCCAATGCCCTTCGTTCCTTTCGCAATGTCTCCACCTTTCGGAGAAGCGCGCACTTATGAGAAAAACAAAAGGAAATCTCATGTCTGGGGGAATTGCACAAAAACATGACCGCGCGCACAAGCACTCTCTCGCACAGCACTTGGCTTACATGCGACTGACACGCTCATACGCATGACACACTTTTGTGTCCAGAAACACGTCTGCCAAGAGATTTGCAACAACATGCTACGATTGTTTGAAAACAGCTTGCATCAACATCAACAACTCGCGCTTACACATGGACACCTTTGCCGTCTGGGCGAAGTGAGTCGACTCCGCCATCGCTATTATGTGCGGAGGCAAACTTCTGAGCCTGCCGTGTGTTCAGGTGTGCGTGTGTGTATTCGTGCGTGTTTGTTCTTGAGTACTTGCATAAAGTTGAGCGCCATCATCGAGTTCTTACAGGACGTGAGAGAACATGTGTTTGTTCGTGAGTACTTGCATAAAGTTGGGCGCCATCATCAATTTCTTTCAGGACGTGAGACAATATGCAGTCTCTTACCTCAAGTCATCCGTATGACCCCGCAACGCTTCACAATGCATTTCCTTTTCTTCAATTTTTTTCCCCAGCGAATTGTACCCTGAAATCAAGTGCTTCAAGGCCTGGTCATCTACTTTCTTTTTCCTTCGGTCGGTGCTGAAAGGGTTGCCCGCCGGCAAATCTTTGAAGTTTGCCGTTCTGTGCGTATGTGCGTTTGTGTGTGTGAGAGAGAGAGCGCGCGCGCGCGTGAGAGTGTGTGAATGTGAAGGTGTGCGTGTATACACACATCTTTGTTTCCCCGCAGTTTTGCACCCTCCAACAACAAAATGTTGGTCCCGGCAGCCCATGCTCGCACACAAGAGCCACAGAAACGCCAGCTCGAGCGTGTGCTTTGTGCGTGCATGATGCCGGTGACCTGTTTAATCGCTCCCTCCCTCGTGAGCTGACTTGGAGCGGCATGCTTGGAGGTGGGTCCTCATGTGCGCTAGTGCGCACAGGCGACTTCGGAGTCTCGACGGGGATCTCCTGAAGTCGAACCGGCAGGGGACGCACAGAGGGACTCTCGACTTGAATCGCCTGCAGTGGCCTTACTTCCAGTGTTGCGTCAATGTCGCGAGTATCTGCTCCCCGCTCCAGGTTTGCTTGATTCTGCGGTGTGGCTCCGTCACCTCCAGGCAAGGCCACAGTGCTGTTGTCCCCGATGGGCCGATCGTCGGATGCGTCAACGGTAGCAGCATCAACAGGGCGTGGTCGCGCTGCGCCGGGCGAAAGCGTCTGCAGCGTACCCGCCTGTCCCACCAATGCGGGCGGGTGGTAGGCGTCCAGACCGGGCCATTGCGGCATCCAGCCTGCCATCCAGCCCCCATCCCCGCTCCGCGTGTCCTGCCCTTCCTGTCCTGCTGTCTGGGCGAGCGCGCACTGGTCCTCGTAGGCCTCGATCAGCGCCATCGGCGCATGGCGAGCAGCAGACGGAGGCGGGTCAGAGGTGCGATGGCTCGGAGAGTGTGTCGCGCCGTCCTTATCCTTCCCGACTGGGTGCACTGCCCCCGCCCCGGGAAGCACGTCCAAAGTCGGGATGGTCTCCTGGTTTGGGCTGCCTCGATAGCATGGATCGCATCCGCACCCGAGGTTCATGGCTTACTCTGTTTAGTGCAGGGGAAAGAAAATGACACGGCGAAGCCGGGTGCGGCTCACGCTCAGAGGTGCGCGCCGCGCCCTGCGCGCCGGCTCCCTGCGCCGCCGGCGCCCGATGGAGCGCTGCTGGCCCAGCGGTGGCCTTCAGGCGTATGCCATATGCACCTGCCCAAGGCAACTACACCAGGTGAGCGAGTCCGTGTTGGGCTCTCCTGCCGTCACCCACCTCCTCCCTCTCGTATGCCTCCCTCTCTCTCCCTCTCGCGTTCTCTCTCTCCCCCCTTCTCTCTCCTTGGGCGCATGCTTGCGCTGGTTGGCAGACCGTATGCGCGGCCCGGCCCGGCGCCGCCCGAAGCCTTGACCGCGAAGTTCTGCACTGGTGCTAGTTCGTGGCAAGATGCGTTCGTGTCTGGTACCAAGCCCGCCAACGTCCTGAGCGGTGTGGCACACAGAGAACGGCAGGCGCAGACGGGTGCGGGGTGCATCCTGCGTGCATCCTGCGTGCATCCTGCGCGCCCTATCGATGCGCACGTGCCCGTCACGGCGTTTGGCGCCCTTGCACACACGCTCTGACCACTTTTGTGCGCCTCTCAGGGGGCGGCCCCAGCTGCAGCCACAATCAGCCGGAAATGGCAGCGTTGCACGACGCGCAAAGGGCAGGGCGCAGGCAGGAGAGTGTGTGGCCGCACCAGATGCCAGGCCGAGACTTGCGGCGCCCGTGATGCCGAGGCGCGTGGCAGGTCCGCTCTCGTGTTCACGCAATGTCGGCAAACGGCTCGTCCGACGACGAGCCAGACGAGCACTATTCTCCTGTGCAGTACAGCGTGAGCTCTCCGGTACGAGCTAGGGCGTGTCGTGTAGTCGAGGACAAACGAGAGGGAGGTGCAGAGGGCCCACGGCAGCCACGGTGCTCGCAGAGCGTCGGCTTGGGCGGCGAGGTGACGCGCTGCAAAACGTGTGCAGGTCATCGACCTCAACGAAATCTCCCCTGCCCTCTTCGGTAAGCATGGCGAGCTCTCGAAACCGTTGCTCTCGTGCGCCGAGTGTTACGCCGGGATCCGCACGATTTACCACGATGGCGCTGCCTCCTAGCACGCGTGCTTTGCAATGAAAGCTTGTTTGCTCTCTTCCTGGCCAGGCGCGCAGGACCCGGCGAGCCTGGAAGAGGAGGCGTTCAGCCTTGCGCTCAACCACAAACACAAGGCACTGGCCGATGAACGGGTCCGTCAGAACTCGGTTGGGCCGTGGTCTGATGACCCAGGCTCGCCTGGGCATCTCAAGAGAGCCGCTGGCCATGCAGCCACGCCAAAACGAGGGCAGGCCGCCAAGCGGCACCCCTCGGCAGTCAAACAACGACCCGCCTCTGCCCAGCGCCCGTCGCCGACCACCACCGTATCTGCAGGACGGCCTGCCTCAGCAACAATTCGGCGGCCTACCTCTGCTACAATTCGACCTACACCTTTGCAGCCCCCGGGGTCAGCCAAGAGGTCTCTCGGCTGGATCACATGCTCCGAGATAGCTAGGCGTGTTGCAACGCAAGCAGACTCGCTTTTGCAAATCGTAAAACGTGCGTACGCACCCTCACGTTGCGCGCACACGCAGGGGGGCACCAGCGCCGGACGAGGAGGAATCAGAGTTGCTCTCCAGTGCCAACATCGCGGCTGCTCGCTACTATGCAGGGTTGGGCGAAAGCAGTGCTCGCAAACGGTGAAAAGAGAGCAAGGGAGAGAGCTGTGTTTGTGTATTATACGTGTGTGTGTGTGTGTGTGTGTGTGTGTGTATGATATTTACATGTATGAATGTCACATGTATGTATGTACATACGAAGAGAGGGAGGGAGGGAGAGGGAGAGAGAGAGAAAAGGCGACGCGCTCTACATTGACCTGGCAGAGGACACGCACAATGACGTGCTACAGCATGGAGACGAGGTGGGGGGGTGACTAGTGGGGAACAACTGATGCACTATGGCATACATTCATGCACATTGGTGTAACCGCCACGTGCCTACGTAACGTGGTGCGACCGCACGGTAACAAGCGTTTTCCACAACACAGCCTTGTTACAGACACAGGCGTTGCAAGAGACGTGTACAAAGCAAATGACACGGATGCGGTGCCGCACCCGCACCTGGCATCCTGGCATCAGAGGGAGAGTGCATCTTCAGTGCCAATTTTCACCCCGCCGCGCCTGCACCTCCGGAATCAGCTAAATGCGCATGAGTGTGTCATGGAGACGCCCACTGGATACTGTGCGCTGAGAATTCCAGGTCATCAGCTGGATGCGCTCATAAATTTACGCCCAACATTCCGCTTATTTGCAAGCCAGCGCATTGCACGCATGGGTACATCGATTTCTCACTCGCAATCTCTCGCTCCCCCCCTCTCCCTCCCTCTCCCTCTCGGACTCACTTTCCTCATGTGATGCCAGGATTTTCACAACGGCTCACACAGACTGAGAGGGTCCCGCGCAAGTCATTGCTCCAGAAAGTTCTCGAGCGGGGCGGCGGTTCTGCCCTCTCTTTCGACAGAGACAATGCCACAGACAGAGTCAGCAAGGCACATCCGCGGACAGGGAAGCACACAAGCGCACATCTCGACAATGGGCACGATAACGCTGGTGTCGTAAGAATGGGCCAGGTAAAAGTAGTTGCTAATCTTCTGTCTCCTTCCCAGGGACAACAGGTACCCTTTCCTTTGCCCCGTTCCCGGACGTAACGGTATTCGCTCCCTGCACTAACGCTCTTCTACTGCCCTCCGCAAAGGAACGACAGGCGCGCAGACACGGAGTCCGTAACGTTGGATCCTCAGCCAGCAAGTCACCTATTACCAGTTCTCGTGCAACGGGCAGTAGAAGTTTGCGGCGACCAGCTAGCGCACAGGCCAAAGAACAAGTGGCGGGGGACTCAAGCATGAAGGGTTCTGGGGTTGCGGCGGGAGAATGGATACCCCCGACGCCCCGTTACCCATACTACAAGGACAGAAACAAGGGCAAAGAGAAAGATGGGGAACAAGTAGGACTGCGAGTCATGTCTCTGCGTGTGCATGGAACCAAAGAACCGCACGCTGACGAAGCTGTTCGAGAATCGACTGAGATTTGCTCGTCGAGCGCTGGATTTGCACGCCGCCGGCCACGCAGCGAAAAAGCCGTATGCATACAAAGGAGGCCGCTGTCGGCACGGGTTGGAAACGAAATATCTTGGCTTCAGGACGATAGTCCTTCACCGCCAGTTGAGCCACGCAAGCGTGGAGCCATAACCATTGCCGAACTTGACCGCCAGTTGCGCTTGCTTGAGATGCAAGCCAAAGCTGAGGAACGCGGCGGGCCTCGCCTGAAGCGTGCAGGGCAAACAGAACACGATAGCCATGACGCATATGGTACTTCCAACATGGCGAGAGGTGCGGCGAGCGGGCGGAGAAAAAGGTTGCAGCATCCCCCCCCCCACCATGGCTCGCATCAACTAAGCTCTCCGGCAACGCCTCGGGGGTTTGTCAGAGGGGGGTTGGGGGGTGACACTCCGCGCAGCGTTGGTATCCAGGGCAGTAAGGTCTCACTACTGAGTAGCAGGGGCCTCAGCGGCGGGGGCAATTTGGACGATGAGGTGCCTCCCTTCGAGATTTGGTCGTTTCAGGGCAAGCATCAGAGCTTTCGGAGACCTCACCCTCCCGATCTCTCTACCCTGGGAGGTGGATCGGGCAAAGAGAACGAGATATTAGAGGCACGCGATTCCCCGCGCATCAAGAGTCTGACTGAAGCACCTGCCCACAATGTGCTCAAAGGCACTGGGATTCCATCGTTTGTTAACACCAGATTCGCAGACCAATCAATCTTCCTGCGAGGAAAAGCTGTGTTTGCCCCAGAACAGGACCTGGGGCACTTTCTTTCTGCGAAGGATCTAGCGTCTTTCAGAGTAAAGGAAGAGGGCCCGGATCGAGCTCTGGAAGCCGCAGTGAAGGCTGGGGACGAATTAGGGCAAAGTCTCAAAGAACGTATGGTCGTGCCTTCTTTGTTGCAGCAGATGGAGCAGCATAGTCGTGATTTGTGTGATTTTTTGCGGGGCGTGCTTGAAAGCGAGGGGCCCGATCAGGCTGAGCTTTTTTGCAAAGTATGGGAGGGCAGCAATGAAGAATTATCACTTGATGCATCGGGCGACGTCATCACAAACGTTTCGAGACAGGCTCGTCAGAACATCTGCAATGACGTATGGTCGGCGCTTACGGAGCGTAATATGTACATAGCGCCTGGGACGTTGAATTCTTTTATTCCGGACCTGATTCCCGAGAACATGGAATACGACGAACAGCATGCAGTGGTGTCGCTGCTGCGCCTCGTCGTCGATCGCTCTGTACACTCGTGGTGGGACAATGACCCAGTCGCGCAGCAATTCTGCAATCTATACCTAGATACTGCGCACACGCATGGGCCACATGGACACGACCTCGAACTTGAGTTTCAGATCAATTGCCAGATGAAAGAAAATCTGATGGTCCGAGTGCTGGTAAGTCTGTGTGTGAACCTCTGTTTCTGTGGAAATTGCACTCACAGCTTGTTCTCCTCAGAATATTGTCACTTCTTCATACTGAAGCTGCGGATATGACCATAGGTGATTCCCTCATATCTGATCGCTGTCATGACGTCAAGCCTCTGGCGTCTCCCGGCCATCTCCGTGAACCGTGATGAGGAAAATAGATTTTGGCTCAAAACATGTTTGCTTCTGAGGATGCATTTCGTAAAGTGCGACCTCGATAACGCCACAAACACGTGCCCCACGATTCAGGTTCCATTGCATTTTGCAGATTCGTGCTTGCTCGCAAGCTTTGCTCATGTATGTGCGTATATGTATATGTGTGTAAATATGCGTATATCTCGATGCTTTTGGATGCTTTTTTTTCAGCCCGCCGATGCATCTGATATACATCTTCGTTGCAGGACGCATATTGGAGTGTAAACGAGGAAACACGCAAAATGGACTTTTCAATGTTTTCCTCCGGGGTGCTTCGAGAAGTAGATGAGGAGATCAGAGAGGATGAAGGCGACGTGCTGGATAGTGGAAAGATTATGGAGACTCGCGATAGGGCAAGGGACGAGGAAGAAGAAAAAGACATGGAAGGCGACTCCCTGGTGACTGCAGGCGCGACGACGGGGGAGTCTCATCACATTCAAGAGAGAGGAGGGGGCGAGGCGGCAGGTGATTCTCATCACATTCAAGAACGAGGAGGGGCAGAAGGAATGGTGGGACAGGAGGACTGCCTGGCTCACGTGGACGGGTCGGAAAAATTGGAAGAGAGCGGATTGGATTTGTCCATTACCCTTCTCGCTTCCGAGCCTGGTGCTCCTGATCTGAACGCTTATTAAATCTTTTAAAAAGCTGCTAAATGCAGAGTATTCGCCTTCGCCACGCACCTGGATGTGGGCTGATTCAGAGAGCCACGGATCCGCAGCTCCCTGCATGAGCCCAAAGTCGAGTCCATTCCCCAAGTATGTACAAGTTGCATTTTGCGGCAGAATTTCCAAGATCCAGGCCGCTTTCTGGAGAGATCGAAAAACAGAGGCTGACAGCGGCAAGAAAACGCTTGTCTTTTGCAGTTTGACACGATTTTATCTGATAGAAGTCGGTTTGGATGGCAGCGGACGCTGACGAAGCGGACTGCGTTGCCAAGAAAGAAAAAAACAATCTCAATCAGAAGTCGTTTGAAGGAGTAGATCTGTGGGCGGCTGCGCGCACACGGACACAGAGCATCCAGGCAGCTAACATTCAAAAGTGGAACAGACGGTATCAAGGACAGCAAGAAAAACGGTTCCCAGACACAACCTGCCGAGCGGGGATCTTGCTCTAAGTGGAGACCTTCCACCAAGTGGTGAGTGCAGCCCGGCTTGAATACCGTGTTTCCTGAACACTGAAGCTCCTGGTGATCCGAGCCCGTCGGTTTGTTTGAGGAAGGCGCTCTCTTCAGCCTGACACAATATATAAGCACACACAAGAGTAAACATCAAACATGGACGTGCATAAATTTGGAACTCGAAAGTGCCGCCAGCAAAGGGCGAAAGTTGTGATTGTGTGCGTGTCCTGACGGACGCGCAGCTCCACGCACCATAGAGTTCATCAGTTTGCGATTCTCCTTATCCCCCGCTTCACCAAAGAAAGTGGCCGCCTTCTTGAAGCATTTGTTGGCTTCATCCCATTCACCTTTCTCAATATGTGTAATCCCAAGTTTCTTCCAGCCTTCAGCCCGTTGCGAGGCGTCTTCAGCAGTGATGAGCTCGTAGTCCAGCATGACGATCTGGCAGCCTGCGGGTCAGTCTACCAGCAACGGCAGCTCGTTGGTCGTAACACACCAAGAACACGTTTCAAAAACACACGTTGCTTTGTTCGCTACAAAGAGCATTCCACGATGACGATATGCGCGGGATGCAGCAGATGGTGGTACCCCAGGGCCGTCGCGGTCCATCTGCACTCCGAAGCGCAGGCCTGCGTCACTACATTCGACTCCATGGATGGTCGCAAGCGGAGTTTCCACTTCCTTGTCGTCCTCTGGCGTGCGCCCGCGAATACGCGTGCGCTTACAGAATTGTGCTGTGCCAGCATTGACATTGAGGATGGCCGTGACGACGTCTCCCGGCGCAAATCCTGCAAATGCGAAGAATCGGAATTTACCGGCTGCAGTCCATCGCGCGCCACGGTGAAGAAAGAGAGCTGGTCGCGCCAGCCCCAGCCTTTTTGCACATCAAGAGACATAATCACCGACAGTCCCCATGCGAGCTCACCTGGGGCACTGGTTTCTGGCGCAGACTGTGAGCCGCACCACACATTCCCGAAGTTGCGGTAGTACCAGGTGTGCCCGTCCATCTCTGAGGTATTCCATGCCAGCTTAGGATCGAGCTCTGCGTGGAAGAACCCCACCTGCACGAAAGCAGAGAGTAAGAATCCGGAACAAGAGGCCAGAGCTGCTCGACAGTGTGCCCGCTGTCTTTGTGTGCACCTTTATCAATCCGTCGGATGCTAAAAATTCCGGGTTCGCTCGTTCCTTGATAATAATCTTGAACTTGTGCTTGCCTACAGTAAAGAGTGGCAAGCAGGAGCAGAAATGCAGACGGGTGAGGGTACAACAGCAAAAGTTTCAAGGTGGCACACGCGATAGCAACCGTCCCAAATCTCACCAGCCTTAATGATTTGTCGACTAGAAACCACAGGACACAGCCGTTGAAACGAATCCCACGGTTCCGACACTGCGCATCCACGTGCAAGATCGAGGTCAGTCTCTCTGGCTCCATTTGCGCTGTGCTAGAAGCTGAGAAAAGCGCGTACCGATGGCGTGCAATGCCTGCGACGGACCCCACCCCTGGCCTCCTCCACCCAAGTCCGGTAACTCCCACGTGCGCTCGGCCATAAGCACACGGAAGTTTCCTGCGGTTTTGCCGGAAAAAGTCATTCACTCAGCTTGTACGGCCGCAACGTGCAACGTACAGCCAGCACACACGTTTGTGGCGACCTGTGGGCACGAGGCCCTTCTTCCTCATCTCATACTCGCCGAGGCCGCCATGCGCCGTGGCCTCATCGGTGAAGAGCCAGTGCATGGCTTCGTTCACTTTTTTCCGCCTGGTCGCCACAAGTGAGCGACGCGCTCGCACCGCCCTCCGCGCTCGCGCATCTGCGCCCGGCGGCATGGTGGCGGCGTGCGAACATAGATGGCAATTAGCAAGACCTGATTAGCGCGTCCTTGTGCTTTTTCTCGCGCTCCCATTGGGCCTGCTCGTTGTTGACCTCCTTTCTGCTCATCTCTCCTTCAGCTACCGCCTGCTCCGCCCTCGCTGCCGTTGGCGATCACGTGGGTGTTTCTTCCCTACCGAGCGGTTATAATACTCAAGGCGTTGCCAAGGAAATAAGGTGATTGGGGTGGACTGGGGTGGATGGCCAAAGGGAAAAAGAAGGAACCGCCGCCGCCTGTTGCGGTAGAGAAGGACGTCGTGTTTGGTAATGCGCCGTGTGCGCTGACTGCTAACCTGTGCAGGTGGGTGCTGACGCGTTGGCGTGCAGGCACGTCGGAGGACGGGGTTGAGTTGCTGCTGGACATCTGGCGGCGGCTGCCCGAGGGCGCAGAGCTGGATGTGCAGAACGGAAACGAGCAGGGCGCAGAGCTGGATGAGCAGAACGGAAACGAGCAGAACGGAAACGAGGGAGGCGCCACTAGTGGTGCTGTGAGCAGCTCGCCTCCGGAGGCGTCACCAGTGGTGCTGTGGATTCACGGAGGGGGTTGGAAGCATGGAAACAAAAGCCACATTCCAGCATGCATGCTGCCCGTCATCGAACAGGGCCTTGTCGTCGCCAGCGTGGGATACCGCAAGAGCACCGTTGCATGTGAGAGATAGAGACAGAGACAGACACTTTCAAAACGCCGAACTTGCCGGCGGCACGGTCGTGGAAGGCAGGCCACACGCTCGACACGCACACTATTCATGCGCGCACGGACATTTTTGCATTCGCATCCCACCGCGCAGCGCAGCGCGAATGAGCGCAACGTTGAAAACTTGAGGGTCAGCAAGATTGAGCAGGGATCGATTCTTGTCTGTGCATCATCCCCATTGATCTCGGTTCTGTGTCTGTGGCTGGATTCCTATATCTGTCCCTGTCCCTGTCTCTGTCTCTGTCTCTGTCTCTGTCTCTGTCTCTGTCTCTGTCTCTGTCTCTGTCGCTTTCTCTGTCTCTGTCTCTGTCTCTGTCTCTGTCTCTGCCTCTGCCTCTGCCTCTGCCTCTGCCTCCGTCTGTTTCTCGGTCTCTGCCTTGGTCACAGGCTTTCCTGCATGCATTCACGACTGTAAGGCAGCTGTGCGGTTTCTCCGCTCCTCTCACCAACGCCTGGGGATAAA
>Ga0115006_10002473_pt1 | contig 12165 bp, 11 predicted proteins | sample ArcOceMetagenome_3_FD_88943 | JGI IMG/M metagenome (GOLD analysis project Ga0115006, IMG submission 88943) | Marine eukaryotic phytoplankton communities from Arctic Ocean - Arctic Ocean- Svalbard ARC20M Metagenome | ecosystem: Environmental > Aquatic > Marine > Oceanic | place: Arctic Ocean...
AAGAGGAGGGGAAGGAGGGGAGGGGTGTAAATTTGAGAATGCACACTATAACTACTATATATCGGAAATGGGGAACGGAAAATTGGGAAAAATTAACGAGCCGATGTTTGGCAAAAAATTAAACGATTTTTAACGTATATGATGGTCGACAAGACTCAAAAGCCAATCGTCGGATCCTGACAACCAAGGCTTTCCGAAGGGGCAAACTTTCTATCACATTTAGGACCCTCACAACTGTTTCAATCCCCTTTTTCCGATTTTCTTTGTCTCTTCCCCTTACACCTGTGAATGAGAATCGCGTTTGACGCTAAAGTAGCATTTCCAGCAATTCCTGTCAGCCGGTGAGTTTCCTGAGTCTCCTTTTATTTCTCTTAATCTATTATATTTACCTTAATTAATCACTTTAATACTCAACAACTGTGTCATATATACCCTTAATATGGTTAAAATGTCTATATCAATTATATAAACGTACTTTAGAGGCCTCTTTAACGAGTCTGCACCATTTCCAGTCCTTTCTATCACAAATTAATCACATTTAAACATTATTATCGTACATCAATCACACATTACTAACAAATTTGTTAATAATAACACCCTCCTATGCAGTACAAATCCCTCAATCTTACTTCTTCTACTCTATCTTTTCCCTTCCTCTCTTACCTTCCTTTTACCTTCACCTCCCACAACCTCCTCCTCAACATCAGCTTTAAACATGGGTCTTCTCAAGGTGGGAAAACCCAAGGATTGGCCAACCTCCAAGCCGGACCTCCGTTACATCCGGAACGCTGGAGTTGATCAGTTCGTTCATACTTATAGGAGGGTCAAGGACCTAAAGGGGGACGACCTGCTTTGGGGGGACGAGGTGGAGTACGGGATATTCAACGTCAGCGAGAACTCGCTGAGGCTTGCGCTGAGAGGACGGGAGATTATGGACCAGGTGAGGACAGGATTGACTGTAGAAGCGACGCGAAGACTGCTTATCTTGATCTTCCTCAGAACTCGCTAAACTCGTCCTATAACTAACGACCTCTTACCCATCGCTTCGGTCCTCGCACCCCTCAATACCCCAGCTGAATTCCGCCGAGACGCATCACACCCGTCGCAATGAGGGTTGCAACTGGGTCCCTGAGTACGGCGCATGGATGGTCGAGGCCACCCCCTCCCGTCCCTACACCGGGTACACAGACGATCTCCTAAGGGTAGAGAGGAACATGAGACTCCGCCGCAAGAGGCTCCTCGCCGTTCTAGGAGAAGACGAGATAGCACCCACTGTATCCACGTTCCCACTACTAGGAGCAACTGACATACTACCACAGCAGACCGTACCACCCACGGAGGTTGGGGGACCGTTCGCGAAGAGCGATTACATCAGCGACGATATTATCAACCCCCATCCGCGTTTCGGTACCCTCACACGCAACATACGCGCACGCAGGGGTGAGAAGGTAAACATCCGTGTTCCCTTGTTCCACGATTTGAAGACCCCGGAGTACTTAGGAAGGCCGAAGAAGCCCTGCTGCGGGGGTAACGGGAACCAGGTTTGGAGCTACGGGAAGGACTTCAACGAGGACAAACAGAAGGTCATGGTGGGGTGTTCACAAAACGCTCTCAACGAGATTGACCCTGGGAGCCCGGTGACACTCAGCAAGTACAGGGTTCAGGTGGACGACCCTAATCAGGAACTCATGGGTCTTTACTATAGGAGCTCACCTGGTATTGTTGTGGCAGACGCTGACTGGCCTAGGAACGGGGAGATTGTCGTGGGTATGGAAATGGCTGATGTTCCGGGTTGGATTAGGCTGCAGAACGGTTACTACCTGCCCACGACGTCCGAGGACGGGGAGGTGGAGTACCTGTTCAAGATGAAGAAGGGTACCAAGTCCACTCACGACGGCATGGACAGGGTGGGACCATCACCGCTACTCACACCTAAGGGGGGACTGCCACCCGTTCCGCAGCTCGCACTAACGCAAGACGAGGGCGAAGATGACGACGACAACAACGACGACGACGAACCTTGTACGCCTCCAGTGCCACTTGGGATCCCAAAGAGCGCATCTGTTGGTGAGATCTGACGATGAGCGAAGCGATGAGCTGATAACGTTAGCGTTGAGAACGGAGGCCACGCGCAATCATACTTCCGTACGAGACGCGCCTCCTCCCTAATCACCGCAATCATCCTCATCCCCCATCCCAACCCTTTTCGCGATTCGCTTCGCTCATCGCAGACTCCCTCCCTGACACACTCGGTAACTACGTTCCCTCAATCCACATGGACGCAATGGCGTTCGGAATGGGCTGCTGCTGCCTCCAGGTAACCTTCCAGGCCAAGGACGTCGACGAGTCCCGTTTCATTTACGACCAGCTGGCGGTCCTATCCCCCATCTTCATGGCACTTACGGCTTCTACGCCCATACTTAAAGGAAGACTCGCAGACACCGACGCGAGGTGGGGGATCATATCGGAATCCGTAGACGACCGCACCAAGTCAGAGCGCGGCATGACACCGCCAGCAGAGACCACCCCTGTACCCGAAATGGCAGGCAAGGGGATGAGGAGACTCTACAAGTCGAGGTACGACAGCATATCAACTTACATCTACCAGGGTGCGTGCGACTCCGGCAGGCCGTGTTCGACCCCTATGTTCCAGAATCGTGTGCTTAACAAGTACAACGACATCCCCGTTCCTATTGACGAGGACCACTACCTCAAGCTTAGGAGCGAGGGGGTAGACCCGGCACTCGCGCAGCACATCGCGCACCTGTTCATCAGGGACCCGCTGGTCGTTTTCGAGGGTGCTGTGCAGGAGGTCGACAACGAGAGCCATACTGAACATTTCGAGAGCATCCAGTCAACCAACTGGCAGACTGTGAGGTGGAAACCACCCCCTCCCCGCCTCAAACCCAACGACCCTCATATCGGTTGGAGGACAGAGTTTAGGAGCATGGAAATGCAGCTCACCGACTTTGAGAACGCCGCCTTCACCTGCTTCATCGTCCTCTGCACCAGGGCCATCTTAGCGTTCGACTTGAACCTTTACCTGCCCTTGAGCAGGGTGGACGCCAACATGCAGAGGGCCCACAGCAGGGACGCCGTCCGTACGAGCAAGTTCTTCTTCAGGAGGCACATGGCGCCCCTTGAGGAGGGAGACGACGGTTATGGTGTTTCCTTCGAGCCTGCTCACTCGGAGGGTTCCAGCAAACCCACACCGTGCGAGGGGGGCGAAGATGATTCGAGCGACCCCGACTACAAACGTAGGAGGATGCCCTGCGCGAGCGGAGGGGGGGACGAGAACAGCTTCGAGGAAATGTCAATAGAGGAAATCATGCTCGGAAAGGGGGACTACTACCCGGGACTTGTTCCGGTCGTATACGCATACCTTGAGCTTATCAAATGCGACAGACTCACGATGGAGAGGGTCGAGCAGTACCTCGATCTTATCCAGAGAAGGGCCAAGGGTGAGCTCTTAACCCCGGCAACCTGGACTAGAGAGTACGTAACCGAGCATCCGGAATACAAGCAGGACTCCGTCGTAACGGAGAAGATCGCAAGGGACCTCATGATGGCATGCCACGACATAGGGCTCGGGAAACGTCACGAGGACTCCATGCTTGGGGACGTTGTTAAGGTGGAGAAAATCTCACCAGTTGATGCGTACGATATCAAACTTGACGCTACGAGGGTATCGGGCAACTCAAACACACTCGCGCTGCTTAAGAGGTACGTTGAGAGGTCGAAGTTCCAGAAAACAAAAAAATAGGGTGTGGTTAACAGCAATCAGTTAGTAGGCTAAAATCCATCGAGCAAGGATAGATCATCCTTCTTCTTCTTCGTCTTCGTCTTCTTCTTGTCACCTGCACTAGATTTTGCTGCGCCTTTCCCTTTCTGTACCGCTGCACCTTTCCCCTTCTGTACCTCCGCACCTTGCCCCTTCTGCCGATTACTGCCTCCTGTTGCTGCTGCAGCTTTACCACCCCCTGCTTTCCCCCCACCCATGCAATATCTTTTCACCTTAGAGGCGCTCCCACCCACAAGTCCCAGTCTTTGGATTAAGCTCTCGACGCCCTTCTCCGCTTCCTCCTTTTCTCCCTCCCTGACCATTCCCAATATATCCAACACAACCGTATCAGTATCCTCTCCGATTCCAGGCGCTCCCCCATACTTCTCGTACAACTCTAAACATTTGAGCATCTTCTCCAGGGCGCCGACGTTGCTCTTATTGGTCTTCTTGATATCCTTCTCTTCCTCCGCCTTCAACCTTGCCTTAACCGCTTCCCTTGCGTCCCGTTCACTGATTTTTTCAGCCCTCTTCGCCGAGCCTTGCGCCGACGTGATTGTCTGAGGCGGCACCCCTCTATCCTTGGCCTTACGCAACCCTCCTCCGAGTTCTTGCTCAGCACGGGCAAGGCTCCCTTTCGCGGACTCCTTCTTCTGACTAGCAAATGCCGCGCTCTCAGTAGGACGCGTCGTCTGAGTAATTGCTGAATTTGCTACCACCCAAATTTTTCTATCGTCGTCAAACACCCACCCTTCTGGAAGGTCACTCCAATCTCTGACGACATTCTTTAGGACGATCCTCAAAACTGAAGACAACGCCAAACCGTCTTCCTTAAAGGTCACGACCTTTTCTATTCGCTCCTTCAGCCGCCGAAGGAGATCATATTCTTCGCTCGAAACGCCTTGAATAACTAATTCCGTAAAAACCGAAACTGCCTCAACGCCCATGACGGTGGAATCCATCACCATGGCCCCCGCAGGCAGTTTTAAGACACCCCCGAAGAAAATATAACCGGTACGGTTGTTCCCGTGGAGAACCGACGACATATGTGGCCTGAGGGAATGATTACGAGCTTCGGTACTATATAATATTGAACCAGAAGAGAAAGGGGCAAATTGCGTCGAAGATGCAAATAATGACGTGAGAACTAAGGGTAAGGCCGACCGAGTTTTGCGATCCGACGACCCTAGCAATTCGCGCGCATTCTTGGCAAGGCGAGAGGCTTCTCTCCTCAAATGAGAGCTCTTGCCAGCCAGCCGAAGAAGCGCGACATGATCACTGCTTTTGTCTGCCCGCTTCTTGTCTTCAACGGAGAAGCCAGAGGAAGGGGACGTGAGAGCTGCGAGAAGAAGAGCAACATCGTCCAAGCACCCTAAGCAGTGAGAAGCGACTAGAGCGCGGGCATGAGGGAGACTTAGAGGTAGCTGGGCCAGCACGCCACCATAAGGCGTCAAACTGAGCGATGCATCGAGCGCGGAATACGCAACGAGAGAGGCATCCGCGTTCTCAGCGGATAGTTCGAGGGGGGGCGTGATGAGGGAGCTGAGCAGAGACCACGTGGATCCTTGCTGGTGCAAGAGGACGCGAGACCGTAGTGAAAAGGTATCGAGGGGGGTCGTGAGGATTTCGGGTGTTGGGGACGGGGAGAGGGACGTGACCGTCGGTTTCAAGATCAGGGAATAACACGTGCCTTCTTGAACTCGACCTGCACGTCCTGCCCTCTGATCTATCGACGACTTGGAAGCGAGGTGCGTTGTGAGATGGGCGAGATTGGTCGTTGGATCCAAACTCTGGCTTCTCGACAGGCAAGTGTCGATTACGAGAGTAATCGAGGGAACAGTTATCGATGCCTCCGCGATAGTGGTTGCGAGAATAACCTTAGTATTTGACGACGGAAGGAAAACTCTATGCTGCTCCTTGGTTGAAAGGGACGAGTGGAGAGGAAGCACAAGGAGATTTCTTCTCGTTGTTTCGAGGTGAGATTGGAGCGTCGATATTTCTTTCAGGCCCGGAAGGAATACGAGCACATCACCGGTACAACCGTCAATGTGCTTGTCTATCAGAGCGCTAATCAGTGCGTTGTATATCGATTGGGGTGCCAGGGTTCTAAGAGACCTAGCGAGCGTGACAGAAGGAAGGGAGAACATCGTTTGGGTGTCGTCTATTGAGAGGGGCTGAAGGAGGGCAGTCATTGGATCATCTGGAACCGAGGCTTCGAAGATGGAGGTGAGAAGAGCTGCGATGAGCGAAGTGAATGGCGAAAAGGGTTAGGATGAGGGGCAAGAATTAATGCGATGGTTGGGGAGGGAGCGCGTCTTGTATGGAAGGACGAGCTCATGTGGCTTTCGTTTCCATTGCTCACCTAATCTCTTGCCAAGGTTGGTCTTCACAGTCTCAGAGTTTGCCTCCTCCAGCAATGCCATGACCGAAGAAATCTCAGCTGCCAGCGTGTCGGGTGCCGGTGTGTCAGGAAGGCATCCATTCGGGCGAGCTGAGGGAGAATCAGGCCCGCAAATGTAATTCGTATGCTTGATAGCATCCTCCAGGTAATAACGAGTGACAGGGAATGTTCTACCGGGAACCGTTACGATATTTAGGTCAGGAAAGTATGACGAGAAGGTAGTCGTGTCTACCGTAGCAGACATTAAAACAATCTTGGGGGGTTTCGCCATTTTCTTCAGGAACAGGAGGAGGAGGTCTAAGTCGGAGGATCTCTCATGCACCTCATCCAAGACTAGGTGGGTCCATGGTGGGGAGGATAACGAGGAGAACATGCGGGTGAGGACTCCGTATGTCACGAATGTGCATCTCGTTGACGAGGACGTCTTCGAATCGCCTCTAATGACATAACCGACGATCGAACCAAGTGAAGTGGACAATTCCGTTGAAACACGGGCCGCAATGGACGTTGCAGCCAGTCGTCGAGGCTGGGCGACGATTATTCGGTGAGAAGGAGACGAACGCAGGAGGTGTTGAGGTAACTGAAGGGGAGCGAAGGGGCGACGAGTGGAAAGGCTAGATTATTAATTATATTTGAGGGCGGGCGGTGTGTTACTGTCGCTTCGCTCCAGCGAATGCTCACCTGTGTGGACTTTCCACAACCCGTGGCCCCCACAAGGAGAGTTGGACCACTTGGTAGGAGGGCGGCATTTAGCTGTGATATATGCGAGTAGAATGGCAATAAGAGCTGCTCACGAGATGCAGGAGCTATGGGATTGGAGGGGGGGGGAGGGGGGTGAATTGCCGCGGGGGCGACAGTCGTGCTGCATAGTGTTGTGAGGTGAGTAGGCTTAGGATTGGAATCTAAATATTGCTGAACACATTGTAGAGCAGATTTGGTATGGGGCATAGCGCCGTGTAGACAAGGAATAGTTTGGTATGTGGGGAGAATTTGTCTGCACTTTGGTGAAGAAAGAAAGAAGGAACGTAGTTAAGTATTTCACGGTCAGTCGTAATATGTGTGGCAAAAGAACGCTTCTTCATCTTCAACTTCTCCGCAAGCATTGCCGTGAAATTGGGTCCCCTCGTCAAGGAGCACTTTCGTGAACTTTAGTTTTAGTTCATCTCAGTGGGGCTTGAGAATGTAGTAGTCTCGGTACGTGGAAATTGTATCTACCAAAACTGTAATATCTGAAATTATTGCGGCGATCAGGATCACGTTCTTGTTGGTGAGATCATTATCCCAGAATGGTACGGAGAGGAGAAAGCCAATGAAGCATAATTCTTCGAAGATTCTCAGGCTAAAGATCCCGAGATTTTGGCGCGCTGATTTGGCGTCCCACGCGATCACAATCCTGAAGAAGAACTGAGCGCCGCAGACTGCGATGAGCGAAGCGACTCGTGAAAGGGGTTGGGACAATGGGCGAGGATTGTAGCGGTGGTTACGAGGGTGGCGTGTCTTGTACTGAAGTATGAGCGCGTGCGGTTTTCGCCGTTTGCAATTGCCTTGTTAAATCACCACTTCCCTCCTCGTTTAATCTACCTAAGGCGTAAGGGAGGAAGAGGAGGATCTTTAACTTTCTTGAGGTGGGATCTGGTGCATCGAGCTCGGAGAGTACTACAGCTAATCCAGTCGCCAAAAAGCAGTTGGATAGCATGAGGGCATGAGACGAGAGGGAGGGCAAGGAGCGAAGCGACGAGTGGGAGGATTGTTAGTACTAGTGATTGGCAGTAAGCCACTGTGGTTTCGCTCCAGCCTTCGCTCATATCGGTACTTTGCACAACAAGCCGACCTCTCAAGTGGAAGGAAGCGACATTCTCACTTAAGTTGTCAAAGTAGATCCACCAGTTGGAGAATACCACGGCAAAGGCAAAGATCATATTGTGAAGGTTCCCTTCCAGGCTGGACTCGACGCCGGAAACCACTGAATGGACAGACTGCGGGGGGGGGAATGCGGGGGGCGGAAGCGGTTGGGCGGTTGTTATTCCATCGGTGCAACTCGCTTGTTGTTAGGGTTCGCCTCACCTCGCCCACGACAATGATCATGATCAATCCGAAGCGCTCGGTGATGTAGTGCACGTCTATGTCGACTGCCATCCTATAGTAGTCTTCTCCGACGAATCCGCCACGAAGCCAATTTGAGGCAACCAAGCTGAAGCGAATAATTTGTGCGGTCAAGAAGCGAAGCGACGAGTATAAGGGTTGTTACTTATGTAGGAAGGCGGCATAATGCTTTTGCTGTCGCTTCGTTCCAGCCGTCGCTCCTCGTCAATTCTTACCCAAGCCATTGCACCCTAAAGGGCAATGCAGCAGCATGTCGAAACCTGCGATGATGGGCACGAGCGTAGGGTTGTTAGTCATGTAGGAAGGCGGTAGAATGCACTCGCTTTCGCTTCGATCCTCTTCAATTCTCACCTCAGTGGACCAGTTGAAAGGATTGTTCGCGTTACTGTGGTCTTCATTATGGTCGTCATCACCTGCAACGTACCCTGCGCCGTATAGTCTCATATGGTGATCCCCTGAAGAGTACTCCACAATCGCGAGGTGACTTAGTTCCCCGATGATTGAGATAAAAACAAGGTCCCCAAACAGATCCGCCCAGCCCACTGCCTTGTGCTCATGGTGATTCTCATGATGAGAGGGAACATCCTCAGAGTGGTCGAGAAGAGGCCAATAATTCGCGCGAACTCCATCTTGGGGTTTCGGGTCTTCGAATCTCTCCTTCAATCTACCTCCTTCCTTTCGGCTATGGGGAGATCCCTTGGCAAGAATAGGTGGATCCCAAAAGAGAACCATTTACAGATTGTCGGGGGGGGGGGAGGGGGGTCGATGGGACAGGGCGAGAACGGGCGTGTTATTGGGACTGGGGATTGCGAGGGGGAGTCTTATGTTGCAGTTAACAAAGACCAAGAAAATTGAGGTTCCCAAATAACCATTCATTGACCCTACTCGTGCCTTCATCTTTAAATCGCCCCAAAGCTTTTATCATCAACACTACTAAAGCAGCTCAAACGAATTTGTCTCAAACGCATCACATCTTAAAAGAACAAGGCACCAATAATGTGGACCACGAAAAGCAGCAAGCCAATGGGACCTCCTCCTGCAATTCATCCAATAATTACCAAATGGGGAGTATCTAATGATCTTAGTTATCCTAATACACCACTATTTCTGGAAGATATATTACCACAAAATGATAAATCACCACCACTAGCTGGTGAGGCTTGACAAGCGAGGAGCAAAGTGACGAGCTAGCAGCGCCATATCTAGTCACGAAAACCGCGCGAGTTCGTATTTCCGTACAAGACTCGCCTCATCCATAACCAACGCAACAATAATGAGTCACAATTCTAACCCTTTTCGCGATTCGCTTCACTCATCGCAGGTCAGCGTCCTCCTTCTGATGCTGTAGAGCCCAACAATTACGATCTGGTGTGTTACAGCTGCTCAAAGGCCGGATCTAACCTCACGTGTGCTGTGTGCAAGGTCGCTACGTACTGCTCGAAGGTATGTCAGAAGAAGGACTGGTCCAACAAGGGTGGCCAGCACAAACTGAACTGCCCTTTCATGAAGACGATAACGAGGGCAGGAATAATGGACGAGTCCGTAAAGAGGACCGTCGTCGACAAGGTCGTCCGAAAGTGCAAGCTTTATCTGTCCCCCTTCTTTGTATACAATGTGGTCCAGGCCTCCAAGTCGGCATCCCCTTCCAAGTCTGGTTACTTTGTCTTCCTGCAGTCACCCGACACAATCATTATGCACGGAATGCCGGGGCAGGGAAGGAGGGACCACCTTGGGCCGACCAGGGTAGAGCGCGGCGGGAGCAGGCAGGTCATGCTCAAGTTCATGAAGTATGAGGATGTCAAGGAGCTAGTTAGGGACGACTTTGAGGTGAGCGGAGGCTGGAGCGAAGCGATAGCAGCACACAACATATCGCACTTTACCAACTTCCGCTCATCGCCACACTCCTCACCCCACAGCTCACTGAGTTCATGCCCAAGTTGCTTGAGGCAATCAACCCTTCCGTGCCTCAGGAAACCATCCCCTTGCTCGTCAGGTTCAGATGCGGGTTTGTTGGGGTATGCTCCGCCGAGATTACCCTTGGATGGGCTTCCTGCGAGAGGCTCGGATGGGAGGGTAACGATGAAGTCCTGTTCAACATTGATGACGTATAAAATGAAGAACCACATTGATCGACAAAACACAAATTATATTACGAACCACCGCATTTGAATCCCTTCGCAAAAGCACCAGGAGTGTTCAGAATCGCCTTGTCCTTGTCCTTCTCCTTCTCCCTAACAGATTCCTTCTCCGCCCTCTCGTCAGCCTTCCCCTTGATCTTAGCTTCCTCAACTTCCTTAAGTTTCCTCTCCCAAGTCCTCCCCATCCTCGCAGCATCATCGAAGTTATCCTCAGTCAACCTGAGTCCGTCCCAAGCCAATGCAACCTACGACGAGGAGCGAAGCGAAGCGAGCGTGGGATGGGTTGTTAGTATGTAGAAAGACGGTGTAATGCTTTTGCTGTCGCTTCGCTCAAGCCGTCCTTCGCTCTAGCCGTCCTTCGCTCCAGCCTTCGATTCGCTCCTCACCCCCTTCCCCTCACCTTCCCATCCCCCCACTCTCCTTCCTCCCCAACACCCTTCTCCCCCCTTGGTAGCTCAGGACACGACTTCCCATACCTCTGACTAAAGTGGGTCAAGATCCCGTACTTAGCCCCTCCAATGACATCCAGTGCCTCCCCGACAGTGCTGTGCTTCTTAACGATAGCAGACTCCCACATATCCTCCTCAAACGTAGCCTCGTGAATCTGGGTCTTGCACATCCTGCCCTTGAGCTCCTTGCTAGGCCTGCAGTCACCCGAGTAAAGCACGTCCCCCCAGTGAGTATTCGTGTTGAACGTGAAACCATAGCTTTCGTAGCAGTGCATGACAGGAACGGACTGCGATAAGGGACGGTGAGGAGGGACGGTGAGGAGCGACGGTTGTCAGATATAGTGCTATGCATTATACGGGAGCAGCCCAGCGATAACGAGGAGCGAAGCATCGACCTACGGGTTCTTTTTTGAAGAGAGATAGAGATATTGACACGATGTCGTCGCTTCGGTCCTCTCGTCCTTCGCTTGGCCTCACCTCCAAATCCGTTACCCCGCTTTCCCTGAGCAATTCAACAGCTTCCTCACCCCCCCCCTTCCCCCCCGTAGCAACGTCCCTTGCATCGACCGCAACGTACGGCATTCTTCCCTTCCACATTTTATCGTCGCATTTTTTTATCCACCTCAGAACAGCCCTGGGAGCTACGACCACAATCTTAACTCCCTCCCCCTCCGTATACCTCGACCACTCCTCCATAAAGTTACCGATCCCGTTGCAGTGGTCGGCGTGCGCGTGGCTTACGACAATGCTCCTTACCCTCCTTATTACCCCCTTTGCCTTTTCCCCGTAAAGATTGTAAATTTGTCCGACAGTGTTCTCCCCTACATCAAGGAGCATTGCGCTAAGGGATGATTTCGACGTTGTTATGTAGTTGCAAGTTACGTTCCGGTCTGGACTTGGGATGCTGCTTCCGGTACCGTAGAAGGTAAGCTCGCTTACATTAAGAACATCGTTTGTGGGCCTGCGATGACGAGCAGCGAAGCGACGAGCGGAATGCTGTTAGTTATGTGGGTGGGTAGTATTATGCTTTTGGAGTTACTTCGCTCCAGCATTTTTGCTCCAGCCTTTGCCAATCTTACCTATCCTTGAATCCCTCCCCCCCCCAAATCTCCCTTCTCTCTACCTCCCTCAATCTCCCTCCATCTCTCCTCCCATCGCCCCCCTCCCCTCCTAGAGCCCATCCAACTTTCTGTCCCCCCTTCCCCTCCTTGAATTCATGAACGTCCCCAACTCCCCTAACCTCAACATGAACGACCCCCACCTCCTTAGCCCTCCTAACCTCCTCCTCCAACC
>Ga0115006_10002474_pt1 | contig 12164 bp, 15 predicted proteins | sample ArcOceMetagenome_3_FD_88943 | JGI IMG/M metagenome (GOLD analysis project Ga0115006, IMG submission 88943) | Marine eukaryotic phytoplankton communities from Arctic Ocean - Arctic Ocean- Svalbard ARC20M Metagenome | ecosystem: Environmental > Aquatic > Marine > Oceanic | place: Arctic Ocean...
GCAAGGTCAGTTTTTGTGCCCCTTTAATATCGATCTAGCGATGTTATTTCATGGGTTATGAAGATAATTTTGTCCGCAATCGCCCTGATCCTGTCCCCGCTGACGGCTATTGCCCAAGAGCAATGCCTCGTGATGTTGCACGGACTTGCCCGCACGGAAATTTCGTTTGCCCCGATGGCATTGGTTTAGGAAAGCAACGGTTACACTGTGGTGAACAGCGGCTATCCATCGACCGAAGAAACGATCCAGCAGTTGGTTGATAAAAACCTGCCTGCTGATGTTGCCGCGTGCGGTGATGCTACTGTGAATTTCGTCACCCATTCGATGGGTGGCATATTGGTGCGCGCGTGGCTGAACAACAATCGTCCTGAAAATATGGGCCGTGTGGTGATGTTGGGCCCACCAAATAGCGGGTCTGAACTGGTTGATATTTTTGGTGATTTTGAGCCGTTTCAGTGGGTGAATGGCCCAGCTGGATTGCAGCTGGGAACTGAGGACGGCAGCCTGCCTAACTCGCTGGGTTTGGCCGAGGTTGAAGTTGGTATCATCGCCGGAACGCGCAGTTTGAACCCTGTCTATTCCGCGCTGATTGATGGTCCTGATGATGGCAAGGTGTCGGTTGAAAGCACTCATTTGCTTGGTGAGGTTGATCATCTTGTCATGCCGGTCACGCACACATTTATGATGAATAACCCTGTGGTGATGGCCCAAGTCATGACGTTTTTGGAGCTTGGTCGCTTTGACCACGGGCTGAGCCTTGGCGATGTGATTTTTGGATCCAATTGAGCCTTATTTGCTGGGTTTGACGTGGTTCACGTGGCCCATTTTGCGCCCCGTTTTAACGTCTACTTTGCCGTAAAGGTGCAGGGCTGCTGTGGTCTTTGCCAGTTCAGGCAGTCGGTCCATGTCATCCCCGATCAGGTTTTCCATGACCACATCGCTGTGCCGCGATCCGTCGCCTAATGGCCAGCCTGCAACTGCCCTGATGTGCTGTTCGAACTGATCGGTGGTGCAGCCGTTTTGCGTCCAATGCCCAGAGTTGTGAACCCGTGGTGCGATCTCGTTCACGATAAGCCCTTGTTGTGTCATGAATAATTCGACCCCCATGACTCCAACATAGTCGAGTTCGTTCAAGATGCGTGCCGCGATTAATACCGCGTCGGTCCGTTGGGATGGCGTCAGTTTTGCCGGCACTGTGGTCGTGCGCAAGATGCCGTCGACGTGTACGTTTTCGCCCGGATCAAAGCAGGCGACGGCGCCGTCTGCGCTGCGTGCCCCGATGATCGATACTTCGTGGCTGAAGTTTACGAACCCTTCAAGGATTGCGGGCGCGCCTGCCATGTCGGCCAATGCTTGGGCCGCGTCGCCTTGGGACATGATCCGCGCTTGGCCCTTGCCGTCATAACCCATGGTGCGGGTTTTCATGATAGCGGGCATGCCGATTTGCGCGATTGCTGCGTCGAGGTCAGCCGTGTTGTCGACCGTTGCGAAGGGCGCTGTTTGCAGGCCGAGTGATTGCAAGAAATTCTTCTCCACCAATCGATCTTGGGATGTCGCGAGCGCCTGCCTGCCGGGGTGGATCGGACGCAGTGTTTCGAGCAGATCAAGCGCGGATGTTGGGATGTTTTCGAATTCATATGTGATGACGTCGACGGATTGTGCGAATGCAGTCAGCGCTGCGCGGTCATCGTAGGATGCGGTTGTCACCGCATCTGCAACATGGGCTGCAGGCGGGTTGGCTCCTGGTTCAAAGATGTGGGTTTTTAGCCCCAGACGGCTAGCCGCCACCGATAACATCCGCCCAAGTTGACCACCGCCCAAAATCCCAATTGTTGTCACGTTAGTCATCGGTTGGTTCATCCGGAATTGAGGCCGACAGATCGGCGCGCCATTGGTCAAGTCGTGCGGCCAAATTATTGTCTTGTAGCGCGAGGATACCAGCGGCCATCAGCCCTGCGTTGGCAGCCCCAGCTGCCCCGATTGCCATTGTTGCAACAGGAAAGCCGCGCGGCATTTGCAGAATCGAATAGAGGCTATCGACCCCTGACAATGCCTTGGTTTGCACCGGCACACCGACGACGGGCACACGGGTTTTGGATGCCATCATGCCGGGCAGGTGTGCTGCACCGCCTGCGCCTGCGATAATGACTTGTAGCCCACGATCCGCTGCGGTTTTGCCGTAGTCCCAAAGTCTGTCGGGTGTCCGGTGCGCCGAGACGATCTTTTTCTCGTAGGGAATGCCAAGCGCGTCGAGCATATCTGCCGCTTCGCGCATGGTGGGCCAATCGGATTGGCTGCCCATAATGATGCCGACCAAAGGTTGGGTCATGATGATCCCCTGCTAGTTAAGAAAGCGGCACTATACCCGCGCGAACAGGCCGCGCAATACTGTTCATGCAATGATATCAGGGGTGACTTTGTCTTCCAACGCATAGATCTTGTCTTTCAGTGCGAGCTTTTGCTTTTTTAGCCGTTTTATGGATAAAACATCGGCTGTATGGCGGTCTTGCAGGGCGCTGATCGCTTCGTCGAGGTCCCGGTGTTGTTGGCGCAGCACCGCAAGTTCAATGCGCAGCACGTCAATCTGTTCCATATTGGCTGAACTGTTCATGAAATTGGGGCCTTCGTCACCGCTGTAAGCCTTGCTGATACGCGCATTGCGGTGATTCCTCCTAATGGTTCCTCTTGCAGGCGGGCGGTTTGGTCCCCATATCTCTTGTACGGGTCGCCGCAATGGGGCCTAAACAGATATGTCGCTTGGATTTAAGGACACGTGTGATGACAAAATTGGCTTTGGGAACCCATCCGTTCCTGTTGGGGTTTGAACAGCTTGAACGGCTGGTCGAACGCACGGCAAAAACCGGCAACGACGGCTACCCCCCGTATAATATTGAACAGGCGTCTGAGAATTCTTATCGCATCACGCTGGCCGTGGCTGGATTTGCGATGGCTGATCTGTCGATCACGATCGAGGACAATGCGCTGGTGATCCGTGGCCGTCAGGTCGATGATGCCGAGGGCCGCGCGTTCTTGCATCGCGGCATTGCTGCGCGTCAGTTCCAGCGATCATTCGTTTTGGCTGACGGTGTTGATGTCGGCGAGGCGATTATGGAAAACGGCTTGCTGCACGTTGATCTTAACAGGTCCGTCCCAGAGCGCGTCGTTCAAACAGTCATTATTCGGAAAGGATAAGCTGATGCATACGAAATTTGATCTTGCTGCGATGGCCGCAAAGACGGTGTACGTCAAACCGATTGAGGTGGCTGATTTGTCAGATGAGCTGCGCGAACAGGCAGGCGATTTGGAACAGTTGTTTGCCGTGCATAATGCCAAGGGAGAGCAGCTGGCGCTGGTAGCCACCAATGAAATGGCGGTTCATTTGGCGTTGGAAAATGACATGCAGCCAGTCGCGCTGCATTAAGCGTTAACGGAGCGCGTAGGATGGGTTTTAACCCATCGCAAACAAAAGCGCCCGCTGAAGTGATGCAGCGGGCGCTTTGACGTTTTGTATCTAGCTTAGGCTTTGATTAGGCCCATTGATTCCAGTTTCAAGATAATCTGATGTGCGCAATTGTCGACTTCGACGTTCTCGGTTTCCATGCTCATCTCTGGGTTTGTAGGGACGTCATAGGGATCGGAGATTCCTGTGAACTCTTTGATCTTGCCTGCGCGCGCGAGCTTATAAAGGCCTTTGCGGTCCCGACGTTCACATTCCTCGATGGACGTGGCGATGTGGATTTCGATGAATGCACCGAAGCCTTCGATGTCTTCACGTACAGCCCGACGTGTCGTTGCGTATGGCGCGATTGGCGCACAGATCGCGATGCCGCCGTTTTTGGTGATCTCGGATGCTACATAACCGATCCGGCGGATGTTCAGGTCGCGGTGTTCTTTGCTAAAGCCCAACTCGGATGATAGATTTTTACGCACGATGTCGCCATCAAGCAGTGTCACCGGACGGCCACCCATTTCCATCAGTTTGACCATCAACGCGTTTGCGATGGTTGATTTGCCCGAGCCAGAGAAGCCAGTCAGGAACACGGTGAACCCTTGTTTGTCGCGCGCTGGCTTAGTCTTGCGCAGCTCGGCCACAACTTGTGGGAACGAGAACCATTCTGGGATTTCCAGACCTTCAACCAAGCGACGACGCAGCTCAGTACCAGAGATGTTCAAGATCGTGACGTCTTCCTTGTCTTTGATCTCGTCCATTGCCTCGTATTGCGCACGCTCGGACACCCAAACCATGTGTTTGAAATCGACCATGATGATGCCCATTTCTTCTTGATGCTCGCGGAACAGGTCCTGTGCATCGTACGGCCCGTAGAAGTCTTCGCCTTGGGAGTTGTTGCCGGGGCCCGCGTGGTCACGGCCAACGATGAAGTGGGTGCAGCCGTGGTTTTTACGGATTAGGCCGTGCCAAACGGCTTCACGTGGACCAGCCATACGCATCGCGAGGTTCAGCAGAGACATCGCGGTGGTGGATGAAGGATACTGATCCAAAACGGCTTCGTAGCAACGTACGCGGGTGAAGTGATCGACGTCGCCCGGCTTTGTTAGACCAACAACCGGGTGGATCAGCAGATTTGCTTGGGCTTCTTTGGCCGCACGGAACGTCAGTTCCTGATGTGCGCGGTGCAGTGGGTTGCGTGTTTGGAACGCGACAACTTTGCGCCAGCCCATTTTGCGAAAATAGGCCCGCAATTCGTTTGGCGTGTCGCGACGTGCGCGGAAATCATAGTGCACTGGCTGCTGGATACCTGTGACTGGGCCGCCAAGGTAGACGTCGCCCGCTGTGTTGTGCAGGTAGTTGACTGCCGGATGCGCATAATCGTCAGCGCCAAAAACCTTTTCGGCTTCATGTGCTTTGTTTGGCGTCCATTTATCGGTCACGGACATGGTGCCTAAGATCACGCCTTCTTGGTCGCGCAGTGCGATGTCTTGGCCGATCTCAACTGTGTCTGCATAATCTGCTTTCACGTCGAGCGTGATCGGCATTGGCCACAATGTGCCGTCAGTAAGGCGCATGTTGTCGACGACGCCGTTATAATCGGCCTCGGACAAGAAGCCCTTAAGCGGGTTAAACCCACCGTTCATCAACAATTCCAAATCGCAGATTTGACGTGGTGTCAGGTTGTGGCTTGTCAGGTCGGCCGCTTCGAGCTTCATCTTTTGCGAGCTGTCATAAGAGACGTAAAGCTCTGGAACGGGGGCGAGGTTATTCTGCATGAGTTTGGTCCTATGCTTAAATGGGGAAAGCCCAGATGTGGCGCCGGTCAGTTCGGCGTGAAGTGCATCGTATTCTGTGAATTTGCGTTTTAAAAACACGTCTGTAAGGCGGTTTTTTTCAGAGCCACCGCGCAGCGTGATGACGTAGGCAAAGCGTTTGCGCTTGTCTGTGTCGTCGCGGTCTGTGACTTTAATAAGTCCTGTGTTTGCTGCGGTCCGCAATTGCGCGTTTAGCCGCCCAAGCGAAATACCCAACGCCGTTGCCGTCGCCCGCTGCGATGCCTGAGGCGCAATGTCGAGCTGACGCAAAAGACGAAAGAGGTGATCTTCGTCTTCGACAGAGCGATTTTGCGCAAGGATTGGCATTGAGGCGACTCGTTAATTGTTCACGAGTGAACCTATGTCGCAAAAAGTTTGTTCAGCATAGAACAAACTTTCCAATCGGCGAATTACACGCAAATGTTTGCGTGTTGCTGTCAGAATGCAACGCCCGTCTGATGCTGCATTGCGCAACATATCAGTCTTGTTCGGCAAGGAATTTTTCTGCGTCCAGTGCTGCCATGCAGCCCATGCCTGCCGATGTGACCGCTTGCCGGTAAATGTGGTCCGTCAGATCGCCTGCTGCGAACACGCCAGGAATGGCAGTGCGCGTTGACCCTGCTTCAACGTTTACATAGCCACCGCTGTGCAATTCAAGCTGATCTTTGACCAATTCGGATGCTGGCGCGTGGCCGATCGCAATGAACAGGCCTTTGACCGGCAGATCGGTGATTTCGTCGGTTTTTGTGTGTTTGACTTTGATTCCTTCAACCCCTAGCGGGCTGTCGGTGCCGTAGACTTCTTCTAATTCGTGGAACCACAGGGTTTCGATCTTGGGGTTCTTGAGCAGTCGATGTTCAAGGATCTTTTCGCAGCGCAATTCGTCGCGGCGGTGGATCAGCGTGACTTTGGACGCGAAGTTGGTCAGGAACAGTGCTTCTTCAACAGCGGTGTTTCCGCCGCCGATGACCGCGATTTCCATGCCACGGTAAAAGAACCCGTCGCAGGTCGCACAGGCCGATACGCCGAAGCCTTTGAATTTCTCTTCTGTTGGCAGCCCAAGCCATTTTGCCCGCGCACCTGTGCACATGATCACAGCGTCTGCCTTGTAGACGGTGCCGCTGTCGGACTGCGCTGTGAATGGCCGCTTGGACAGGTCGAGCGAAGTGATGATGTCGCCGACAATGTCGCAGCCCATGGCGCGTGCGTGTGCTTCCATTCGGATCATCAGGTCGGGACCTTGGACTTCGGTGTCGCCGGGCCAGTTTTCGACTTCGGTGGTCGTGGTCAACTGCCCGCCCGGTTCAATGCCTTGCACAAGCAGGGGTTCCAGCATGGCGCGCGCAGCATAGACGCCAGCGGAGTAACCTGCGGGGCCGGAGCCGATGATCAGAACTTTGGTGTGGCGAGTGACAGACATGACGGCGCGTTCCTTTGTTGGTGTTTGCACCGATATAGCCGTGGCGCGGGCGTGTTGGAACCCCGCATGACTGCGCTGTGATCTTTGTTCTCGTATCATTTTGTTGCGCAAGTGTGAAACATTATTGCGCATAAGCTTCGTCGGGCGTAGTCTTTGCAAAACCAACGAGGGGATGCTGACATGCCGGGCGCAAAGCTTGATGAGATTGATCGTATGATTCTGGCTGAGTTGCAGGCAGATGGCCGTATGACCAACGTAGAGCTGGCGCGTCGGGTTGGGATTTCTGCGCCACCTTGTTTGCGCCGCGTGCGTACACTCGAAGAGCAGGGCTACATCCGCGGTTATCACGCCGAAGTGGATGCCCGCGAGCTAGGGTTCGAAGTACAGGTGTTTGCGATGGTTGGGCTGGTCAGTCAGGCCGAGGTCGATTTAACTGCGTTTGAAGCCAAGTGTTTGCAATGGCCGCTGGTGCGCGAATGCCATATGTTGAACGGTGAGGTCGATTTTGTTCTGAAGTGCGTCGCTCCAGACTTGCGCACGTTCCAGCGGTTCCTGACCGAAGATCTGACGAGCGCCGACAATGTCGCAAGCGTCAAGACGTCACTGGTTATCCGTGGTGCAAAAGATGAACCGGGTGTGCCGTTTGACGTGCTTGAGGCCCGTTTGGCGCAGAACGCTTAGGCTGCCATTACCAAATCAATATCAGCCTTGTTCAGGCGTGGTGCGGTCAGCGGTCCAAAGTCTGTCAAATAGTGCATATGTGGAAACATGGCCATAAGGTGTGGCAGCAAATCTGGCCCAAGCCCAATAGCGTGCGCCGGACCAGGATGGAGCGTTTCCACGTCGATCCCGTTGACGTTGACGCAGGCGTGTTCTGCAAACCCAAGCTGGTAGCAATGAACGGGTGCGATGGGTCGCAGTTCGATCAATTGATCGCCATCGATAAAGTTGCGCACGGGGATCAGTGCCGCGTCGGCACCGGTTAGTATGCGTGTCGCAGGTGATCGGTGCAGCATCCGCGCTGCTGGCCCAAGTACCAGATCAGGGGCAGGGCGCCCAAAACCAAGTGCATCAGCCGTGATCCGCGTCATCGTCCCGATTTCAGGCCGTGGGTCCCGTGCCAAAGCAGCGTCTGATAGCCGTGATCAGTTAGCACATTGTCACCGGGTAACAGATCTTCAACGGCCATCATGCCAGATTGGGTCCGCAAGATAGCGCCACGTCCGAAGGCGGCAAAAGTGTCTTCAAACACGGGCATAGCTGGCGCGATTTTGGAGAAGTCTTCTATGGTTTTGGAGGGTGTCAGGTGGGCAACTTCATACCTGCGCATTAGGTGCTTTGCGCGGAGTGGTTGCCCACTTGGACTAGCAGCGCCCCGACCCATATGGGTCGGAGACGTATAGGGTGCCACCGCGAGGCCTGCGGTGGTGTTTGGGGTCTTATTCATGCGTCGCACCACTTTGGTTTGTCACATCATCTGTCGGCCCCACCGACAACATCTGAGGAGATGATTGCTGTTGAGACTGAATGTGGCCCAAAGGTGCCCGCACTGTCAAAGAAATTTGATTTTGAGATGATTTGGCGCATCAATCGTATGCGGATGCCCAAGATTGTTCATACTACGCGGTTTTATCCGCCACATTTGCCATGGGCTTTGTGCGAATCGCGGTCTTAGGACAGCAAAAAACCGTGTGGAAGGAGGACCACACGGTTTTCAGGCTCTTGGGAAGCGGGCCACGAGGGCCAATGTCGTAAATTTTATGCAGTGACTACCATTGTCATGAAGGACGGCATTGGTGGCAGAGATACTTTAATCTGCTCGGACTGTTACAGAGGACGTGAAATCATGGCTTGGCGGCGCAAGCCAAGTTCCCATGGCATTTTCGTTTCGCACTTGTTTGCTTCTTCGATTGTGTTGTCGATCCAACGTTTAGATGGTCCCATGACTGCTCTCCTCAGAGTTAATATATGTGCCGCGTTTGTTTGTTGGCGTTGCATACATCTTGATGGTTCTGCGGGGCAGGAATGGGGCGATCCAAAAGGTTTTTGTAAAATTTGAAGAAAAATTTCGCCTCATTTTGTTAACCGGTGGCACCCCAATGAAATAAGGGATTTGCGCTGTAGCCGAAAACAATCAGCAAGGTTTTGAGTGGATTGTTTCGCAGATTGGGGCAATGGCCTGCCCCATTTCTGCCTAGATCAAAGCCGGATTGCTGCAATGAGCCGCCCGTAGTCGGCCTGTTTTTCATGCACGCTGCGCCGGTAGGAATAGAATCGCGCCGGATCGCTGTAGGTGCAGTGCCGCGTCCATGCTGCGTCTTTGATCCCCGCCGCGCGCAAGCGTCCGAGACCGAAGGCTGGCAGGTCAAATTGCATCCGGTCGTCGGTGCCCTGTGCAAAGTAGCGCGCGTTCAGTGGGTCCTCGGCGATGAAACGTTCTGCGAACTCTGGTCCGACCTCATAGGTCCGTTGGCTAATGGATGGTCCGATGACTGCCACGATGTTGTTGCGCGTGGCCCCGAGGCCGACCATCGCATCAACGGTGTTGCCCAACACGCCGGTGAGCGCCCCTTGCCAACCCGCATGTGCCGCCCCGATGACACCTGCGTCCATGTCAGCGAAAAGCACTGGTTGGCAATCAGCGGTCAACACCGAAAGGGTGATCCCGCGCGTGGCAGTCACAATGCCGTCTGCTTTGGGTTTGTCGGGTTTGGCTGCAGTGATAGTGATCACGTCTGCTGAATGGATTTGGTGCACGCCGACCATGGTGTCGGCGGTTCCGCCCATGGCAGATGCCACGCGCGACCTGTTGATTGCCACGATGTCATGCTGATCACTGCTGCCAAACCCACAGTTCAGCCCCGAGAACACCCCAGAAGACGCCCCGCCTTGCCGTCCAAAGAACCCGTGGTTGACCCCATCAAGCAGGTCGTCGGTGATGATATCAAGCGTCATGGGTTCAATCCTGCAGGGGGCGCGCCGCCATTTGGGTATAAGCCGATTACTTTGAACAGGTTCCCCATCGCATCTGGATGGGTCAAGCGTTTATGAGCCTCAATGTGGCTTGTCAGGGCGTCGCCGGTCAAGTCTTTGGCCAAGGTTTGCGCCCGCGCGGTGATGCCAAGTCGTTCGAGGAAAATGCCTTGGGGTGTCACGCGAGTGTATGTTGTGGCTGCGGCAGCTATGGCTGCAAAATCAACGTGTGCGGTCAGGTCTGCTTGTCCCGGGTTTGCAAATGGGTCGGTTGTTTCGTGGCCTGCGAGTGCTTGAAGCGTGTCCCCTTGTGACTGCCAATCGCCGTAGTCGATGATTAATGCCGCCCCGCCGTGGGTGTTGATGAGTTTTGCAATATGGCTGATGATTGCGGGTAGCGCAGGGCAAACTTCGATCACATCGCCGTCTTTGGTGTCGGTTAGTCTGTGATCAAGTGCGTTCAGTGGTGCGGCTTGGCTGAGACCGAGCGTCAGCTTGCCGTCGGTCACCCCGATCATATGTTCGCGCCAGCCGCCCGCATCGCGCGTGAATTGCCGGATTGGTAGTGCGTCAAAGAATTCGTTTGCGATCGCAAATAGTGGAGCGTCGGGCAGGGTATTTGCATCGTCATGCCATATTGCGTGCGGGACAAGTTCGGCTTGTTTGGCGCGCAGGCTGGGGGATGTTTCGATAAAGTGAACGGTCAGGGCAGCGTGAAAGCCTGCCACGCCGCGTGTTGCGCGTAATGCATCGGCCATGAGCGTGCCGCGTCCGGGTCCAAGTTCGGCGAGGCTGATTTGTGTGGGTGATCCTTGATCCAGCCATGCTTGCGTTAGCGACAGCCCGATGAGTTCGCCGAACATCTGGCTGATCTCGGGGGCGGTGGTAAAATCGCCCAGCACGCCAAACGGATCACGTGTGGTGTAGTAGCCGTGCACCGGATGCATCAGGCAATCGCCGATATAGTCGGCCAATGTGATTGGCCCCGTTGCGGCAATGCGCGCTGCCATCAGGTCGCCAAGTGCTGTCATCGCCGCGCGGCCCACCAGACAACTCCTAGCCCTACGATGATCATCGGTAGCGTCAACGTTTGCCCCATGGTGAGGCCCCAATCACCCATTTGAAACGCGAGCCCAAGCGGATTGCCTGCGGTTACAAATTGCGCGTCCGGTTGGCGTACGAATTCGATCAGGAACCGCGCAATGCCGTAGCCTGCAAAGAATACGCCGGACAGCAGCCAAGTTTTCTGGAGCCCAGAAAACCGGAATGCCAGTAGGAATAGCAGTGTGCCGAGCAGCAGCCCTTCGAGGCCTGCTTCATACAATTGTGATGGGTGGCGGGCACACAGGCCAGCCGCGGTGGCACAGCTTTGCGCGGCTTCGGTCGGGAAAATCACGCCCCACGGCACGTTGGTTTCGCGACCCCATAGTTCGGCGTTAATGAAATTTGCGATCCGTACGAGGAAGATTGCGACTGGCGCTGCCAGTGCGATCCCGTCGGCCAAAGCGGGCAGGGCGACCTTGTGCCGCAGGCTGAACAGCCAGACGGCGACAACGACCCCGAGGAACCCGCCGTGGAACGACATGCCGCCGGTCCAGATCATCGGTATCTCAATCGGGTTCGATAGATAGTAGGCCGGTTTATAGAATATGACATACCCGAGCCGTCCGCCTGCAATAACGCCGACAACGATGTATGTGGTGAGGTCTTCGAGCTTGGCCACGGCCATTGGGGACCCGTCACGCCACAGTTGCGGTCGTGTTATCGCGGCTTTTAACATTTGCCAGCCGAGCATGATGCCAACGATATAGGCCATGGCGTACCAGCGCAGTGCGATGTGAAAACCAAACAGGTCAAAGCTGAAAATTTCGGGCGAGATATTGGGGAATGTGAGTGCTGCAATCATAGGTGTTACTTTTGACACCACGGACGGGAAGTCAACCGCTTGCGCGACGGGCACCAGCACCCCATATAAGCATCAGATAGAATTGGAGACTGCGATGCAGACCAGAAATAAAATCCTAGATGATTTTTCACAACTGATGACAAATGCGATGGGTGTGGCCCAAGGTGCCAAAGACGAAGCGGGCACTGCAGTAAGCAGCATGATGGACCGTTGGTTGGCGGACCGTGATTTCGTGACACGCGAAGAATTTGATGCGGTGCGCGCGATGGCGCAAAAAGCCCGCGAAGAAAATGCGAGCCTTTCGGCCCGTCTTGAGGCGCTTGAGGCCAAAAAATAGTCTAACCGGATGATGCGGTGCCGCGTGCTCGTTTTAAGTGCAAGTGCTGCCGCACCTCCGGTCGCGTACCCCATGACAAATAATGCGGCATGCCACTGACCGACGCAAAGGCCCCGGGATCAGCGCATATGATGCGGCCCGCGAACTTAATAGCCATGAAACGGAATGTGTATATTTCTACTTTATTTTGTCCGAAAGCTCGTAAACTGAACGTTGCGTACCGTCACAGTGATTGAGGTACCCTCCTTCCACGACGTCTTTCA
>Ga0115006_10002477_pt1 | contig 12156 bp, 6 predicted proteins | sample ArcOceMetagenome_3_FD_88943 | JGI IMG/M metagenome (GOLD analysis project Ga0115006, IMG submission 88943) | Marine eukaryotic phytoplankton communities from Arctic Ocean - Arctic Ocean- Svalbard ARC20M Metagenome | ecosystem: Environmental > Aquatic > Marine > Oceanic | place: Arctic Ocean...
CACCACGAGACCGAGCATGAGGTCGAGCACGAGTCCAACCACGAGGTCGAGCACGAGTCCAACCATGAGTCCAACCACGGCTCCAGCCACGAGTCTGAACACGGCTCCACCGACACCTGCGGCTGCGTCGCTCAGTGCATCCAGACCTGCGCGTACTCTTCCTCCTCGTAAGACAAACGAACAACCACGCGTGAGGACACGTAGGATTACTTTGTTGTTGTAATTGAACGTCGACGTCTAACGCACCACACAAACGACGAACGGTCGCCCGGCTCACGTTTGCGTACCCAGCGCGAGCCAAACCTCCCGACACCTCCCCGCCGCGAACCTGACTCGGCGCTTGGGATCGTCCAACGCCGCCACCGACGCCCTCTCCACCGCCTTGCGCTGAGGGTACACCGCCGAGAACGGCAGGGACGTCGCCGCCACCAGCGCATCCAGCGCAGTCTCCCTCACGTCCATGGGTACAGCCGGCGGTGAATTCGGTTTCAATCTCCTCCATCCGGCGCCGGCGGATCCCATGCGACAGAGGGCGCCGATGATCGCCCCCGCGTGTTCCTCCGCGTGCAGAGCTAGCGTGTCCCTGCCGCGCGGGTCCGAAAGGAACGCCGCGGTCAACACGATCCCACCGGCGAGCGCGTCCTTGTCCGCGAACGGCGTGGACTGATCCGCGAGCGCGTTGATAGCCTCGGCCAGCACCGGGAGGACGGAGTCGCCCGATTGAAGCACGGCGGAGACGGGAGCGTGGCGAGCGAGGTGGACCAGCGCCGATAGATGCGCGCGCCTGTGGTCGGAGTTGACCGATGTCTCGCCCGGTCGAGCGGAGGGTCTGAGCACCGCCATCACCGCGGGCATGGTCTGGGTGAAGAACCTCTGTCGGAAGAGTTTCTTCTCCGACCCGTGGCACGCGCGGGTGAGGCCGGGGCCGCCGCCGCCGGGAGACATCGCCACCCCGAACGTACGCGCAGCGCCCGCGGCCACCTCTCGAGACGAAGACGACAGTTGCGCGACGATATCAGCCGCGAGGTCAGCCGTGGCGGGGTCCATGCGCGCGGCGAGCGCCCTGAGCATAGCGCCGACGGCTGCGACGCCCGCGGCGCTGTGGAGGGAGCCCATCAGACCCGCGTCCTTAGCCACCGTCAGACCCGATCGTTCGCCCAATGACCCGGACGTCCCGAGCTTGTGCACCAGCGACGACAATGCCTCCGTGGCGGCGCGCGCGTCGTCCACGTCCCCGCCTCCCACCGCGCGACCGACAAGAGTACGCAGGAGATCTTCGCAATTTGGAAAATCTCCCGACTTGCCCGGCGACACCCTCAGCCCCACGATCGCGGCGCATGCCGCTCGGAAGGACGCCGCGCCGCCAACAATCTCACCCGTCGCATCTGTCAAGACTTTAACCTGGTGTGTGTCACCGAGCGCCGCGGTCGCAGCACGGATGAGCCGGCAGGCATCCGCGTCGTTCCTAGCCCCCGGCGCCGACTCGCCGCGCATCGTCGTCGCCACGTCCCTCACCGCGTCGTCCTCGTCGCCGGTCGCTGTCGCGGTGACGGGGTCCAGCGCGGCGCTCTGAAGCATACCGGGCACGGAAGACGACGTCGTGGTGGACGGTCCCGCCATGGCATCGACGAAATCCTTCCAGATGGGTTTGGTCCACACCGGGTCCGACCGGCTGCCGCCGCCGACGCGGGACCAGAGGGTGGTCACCGCCGTCCGCCTCGCGTCGCCAGCCGCCGCGGACACCCGGGCGAGCGCGGCGAGCGCGAGCGACGCGGACGCCCCGTCGCACGCCGCGCACAGGCTCGGTACAGCCGTGTGCACCGTCGCCGCCGCCACCGCTCGGTCCGATTTAGACGACGCGGCGGCGGCGAGAGCCTCCCCGGCTCGGCGGCGAAGGTCAGCCTCCGGGTCGAGGTCGTCGTCGGGGTCCGCCGTCGCGGGGTCGTGTTCGAGTGACGCGTCCACGAGCGCGTTCAGGGCCGCGCGTGTCCCGTCCTCACCGATCAGGCCCGTGCCCGCGGGGAACGAGAGGAGCGTGCGCAGACCCGCGACGCCGAGGATGCCGCCGTTGTCCCGCCGCTCCTCCTCCGGCTCCTCGGTCTCCTCCCCGACGCGCAGCGCGGATGTTCCCTCAATCTCCTTCGCCGCCGCCGCCGCGAAGAGCCCGACGAGCCGCGCGCCGACATCCCCCAAGACAGCGACGGGTCCGTCGGGTGCATCGGCACCGGCGAGTGCGCCGTCCAGGGCGCCGCACGCCGCCGGCGTGGCAAGCACGAGCCCCAAGGGTCCAACGCCGGGTCCAACGTCGCTCGTCTCCCCACCCGGTCCCACCCCAGCCGCGTCGAGCAGCGGCGCCAATCCGAGGGACATCGCCGCCGCCGCGGGCTTGGGACCCGCCGCGGCGATCGCGCCGATGATCCGGCCGGCTCCGGCGACGAGCGCGTGGCCGCGTCGAGTCACGTCTGCGGCCGTCGCCGACGCGCCCTCAGCCGCGCCACCCCCCGACCCGCCGCAGCATCCCCCGCCGCCGCCCTCGCCGCCCTCGCCGTGCTCGTGCTCCCCGGACCCGCCGCAGCACCCGCCGCCGTCGTTCTCACCCGAATCGACCTGCATAGCATCCGCGCCCTCGCCCCTGAGCGCCTGCGCGGCGTCCTTGAGGCACGGGTCCGAGAGCGCCAGGTCCACCAGCTCGGCTCCGCCCCACTCGGACGCGAAAGCCCTCGTGGCCCACCTCGCGGTTCCCTCCGCCGTGAGCTCGGGACCCGCGGGCGGGTGCAACAGCAGGTTACGGAGGCATGACCATACGTTCCTCACGTGCGGACCCATGCCGTGCGTCCCGAACGCGCGTCCGCACGCGATCAAAGTCGCGAGCGCGTCGTCGAGGGTCTGGGGTTTCTTATCGGGCGCGAGGCTCTCGAGCACGTGCGGCACCGCCCACGGCGCGAAATCACCCGACGCGCACATCGCCCCCCGCAGCGTCGCCGCGAGCTGCTCCCTGGTGACCCGTATGGAGTCCCCGGGCGGGGGCCGGAATGATACCGGGAAGTAGGCGGCCACGACGTCGTACAGTTCCTCCGCCGCCGACGCGAAAGCCTCGCGCCGCTTCTTGACGTCGTCGGCGTCGGCGTCTGATCCCGCGTCGCCGCAGAACGCGCGGGGCAGCGCGGTCCACAGCTCGCACAGGAGCAGCACGTTGCGTGGGTCCTTCTCCCCGTCGCACGCCGCCACCACGCTCTCGATCTGTTCCGCGGGGTTCATCGATCCGAGCGGCGGCCCGACGGCGGCGGTTTCCGGGTGAGAGACGAGCGCGAGGAGGAACTGGTAGCCCCTCTGCCTGTCCGCCTGCACCAGGCTGGGCACGTGCACCGCGTCGAAGAACCGGTCCGCCATCTCCGTCGCCGATGCGTGCGAGACGGCGGGCGTGGATAGTCCAGGGGCGCCGTCGACCGTCGCGGTCGCTCGGAGCAGGGCGATGCATCCCGCCAGCGCCGCTCGGAGCACCGCGAAATCCTCGAGCTTGCTCGCGAAGTACTGCGACAGGAGCGAAGCCGCGCCGCCCGGGAGCGGTCTGGCGCCGGCCCCGACGGTTTCATCGTCCCCCGCGTACCCGGCGACGGTCTCGGCGAGCAGCAGCACGCCCCGCGCGCGGCGAGCGTCGTCCGTCGTCACCAGGCAGGTCTCCATCCCTCGCAGCAGATCGAGGAACGTGAGCGCGCCGGTGACCAGGAGCTGGACGATGCGACCCGCGGCGTCGGATCGCACCTCATCGGACACGGCGCGATCGACCGATACGTAGGCTTCCACATCCGCAATCCAGGCCGGCTGATCTTCCTCCATGCTGGACGCCATCTGCGCCGCCCGAGTTTGTTACTCGCGCAGATCCTGCACTTTTCAACACATCAAGCTCGCGGAAACGTCGACGTCATTTCACTCCGCACCCGAAGAGGAACCCAGCATGTTTGCCACCGCCGTGCGACTCGCGCCCGTGTGCGTATCCAAGCCCGCGCTCCGACGCGAGGCTTCCACTCCCAAGCTCGCGCCTCGTCGCGTCGCGGCACTCGGGTATCCCCGCCCTTCCGTCAAGGCGAGGGTGAACCTGAAGGAAGATCTCGAGAGTGTCGACGCCTCTGAGACGCTGGACGCCCTCAAGGGAGACGACCCCGAGGCCAAGTTCCAGGTCGCCGTGGGTGTCGGTGGACTGGTCACCAGCGGGATCATGACCTGGTCGTTGGTCACCTTGAAGGACACGGGCTGCGGGCTCCCCCCCGGTCCGGGTGGAGTCCTGGGTGCACTCGAGGGAGTCTCTTATCTGTACGTCGTGGGTCTCATCGCGTGGAGCGCCATCAAGAAGGCCAAGACCGGCAGCGGCCTTCCCGCCGGCCCGGGAGGGATCCTGGGCGGTGCGGAGGGCATCGCGTACCTGGTCGCCCTCGGAGGAATCGTCGTCGGCATCATGCAGGCGACGCACTTTGGATATCTACCCAACGCTATCCCGGTTGAGGGCGGACCCTGCTTCTCTCCGTAGTCACCATCGACCCCGCGCTTGGCTACAATTTGTAAGATGTGTATTAGAAGAAAATAATACCTGCTAGTCGTACATACGTTCCCGGCGCCCCCCATTATCAACCCGTCCCGTCAATCACGCGTTGTTCCCCTGGGCCTTCTCGAAATCCTCGTTCTTCTTCTTATCCAGGTTCCTGGTGTACTCGAATAACTTGAAGACGAGGGCCAGCCCGATGCCGCGGTAGAGCCCGATGTCCAGCGTGGGCCTGGCCGTGAACGTGAACACCGCGGTGGCGCACGCCAGGATGCAGTCTCGCTTCACCTCGTACGGCTGGCTCTTGATGTTGTCGAACAAGGGCTTCATCTTGGGCGTGGGGCCCAGGAGGGGCAGGACGCCGCAGCTGACCAACGCACCGAGGACAGCCTTGGGGAGAACCTCGAGGAGCGCACCGCCGCCCAGCACGGTGAACGCGATGAGGCAGCACCCGGTGACGAAGTGCGACAGCTTGGTCTTCGCACCGGACAGGATGCCGAACGACGAGCGGGAGATGACGCCGGCGACGGTCATGCCGCCAACCGCCGCCGAGCAGATGTTGGCCACGCCCTGCGCGACGAGCTCCTTGTCGCTGCTCCACTCCTCCCCATCCTGCTCCGCCCAGAACCTGCACACCGCCGCACCCTCGAGGTAGGTGATCACGCCGAGCGCGATGCCCGGGATGACGAGCGCCTTCGCAATCTCCGGGCCAATCTGAAGCGCGGCGGGCGGGAAGAGCGAACCCAGGTCCACGTGAATCGCTCCGACGCACGCGCCGACGTCCACGCCGGTAGCCGCGAGGACGCAGCCGAGGACGCAGCACACGAGCGCGGAGGGGAACATCTTGTGGATCTTCCCACCGTTGAGCATGATCACGATGGTGGCGGCGGCGAGGGCGAAGTTACCCGGGTGCCAGATCATGGGGTGCGCCGCGAGCCACCCGGCGGCGGTGGCAAAGTGACCCGCGAGCGGCCCCGAAGCCGTCGCGCCCACCATCGCCGGCACCTGGCTGAAGAACACCATCCACGTCGCCGCCCACACGAATCCTTGCAGGATAGAGACGGGCAGCGAGGTCATGATGTTACCGAGCTTGGCGACGCCGCACGCGACGCGGGTGACGCCGGCGTAGAACGCGAGCGTCGCCGCGCCCATCACGTAAACCTCCGAACCGAGGGGGATGCCGAGGTTGACGAGCGCGCCGCGGGTGAGGAGCGCGCCGAGGGAGAGGCATCCGACCTGGAGGTACCTTGACGACCCGAGGATGGCGCAGGGGATCGACGCAGCGGCGGCGGCCATCACCGCGCACTTCACGCCGGTGCCCGCCAGCAGCGCGTAGGCGCAGCTCTGGGGCATCGCGACGCACGCCGTGGAGACGCCGGCGATGATGTCGGTCACCACCGTGCTCTTCTCGGGAGCAGCCTCATCGGCCGTCGCGGCCGCCGCGGCATCGGCCGAGGCATTCACGATACGACGCGCGGCGCCACCGAACGACGGCCCGCGACGGAGGGCGTCCACGCCCGGGGCCAACCAGGAGGAGGAACGGCTGCGGCTGACCAGGTTGATTTTCGTGCGTCCCACGGGCATCGTCGCCGCGACGCGGGCGGCGCGGGAGGACGCCTGCGCCCCGCGCGCGACGCGTGCGCCGGCTAGTGTGTGCGGCTGCGCGATGGACACGGATGCCATGGTGGATCCGTGTGCGTTCGCGGGGTGTCCGTCCGCGCGCGGGTTCGAACACTTTATGCTATCCAAACCCTGAGTTCAGGGTCGCGGTCGCGCCACAATGTGACCTACCAGGCTCCAATGCCGCGTAAATATGTAAATGTACGGGCAAACACATTCAGAGCTTTCACACAACTCGGGTGACGAGGTTGCCTCGTTTATTCGTCGAAGGGACGAAGGTATATTTTTTCGATCGACGACGCGATTGGAGGGAGGGCGGGGCGCACAAGAGGGAGACGCGCCGCGGTGGTGGTGACCGGGCGAATACGGAGGGAGGCATGGACCGCGGGCCAGGGGTCCCACCCCCTCCGCGGCACCAGCTCGTCGCTGGGTCCCGGGGCTCCAGCACCGGGAGCCTCGGCGCGCCACCCGGCGCCGATGGCTCGTCGGAGGACCTCAGCGCCCTGGGCAAGCGCGAGAAGGTCAAGGACAAGGTGAAGCGGTACATCGCCAAGCTGAGCTTCGTGGAGATGAGCGTGATGAAGGCGACGACCAAGATCGACGGTCCCCCGAAGGAGAAGCACACGAGGAGGTTGGTGCTGGAGTCGTGGAGCCACCCGGACACCGCCCCCGCGGAGGTGGTGCACGCGCTGTCCCGGTGCAACCTCGTGAACAACGTCACGGTGAGCCTCAAGGCGCTGTCCACGGTGCACGAGCTGATGCAGCGCGGCTCCCCCGCGGTGCTCCCGGCGGTCTACGGGTGGCTCGATCACATGTCTCTGGTGCAGAACCACTGGGATCGGAACGGCAAGAACGCGGACTACGGCCTGAGCGAGGTGTGCTCGCCCCTCGTCGTGGCGTACGCGAGGCTTCTCACCGCCAAGGCGCGATTCCACGCCGAGCACCGGGCGTTCGAGAACAACTACAGCTTCGACGGCGAGGCTGGGGCTGGAGTCGGGGGTGGTGGACCCCATCCGATCAGCGCGGCGGCCCTGCGCGGCATGCTGTCGGTGGGGAGGACGTGCAGGGAGGCTCTGGAGCACTGCTCCGAGATCCTCCCGACGAACCCGCCGCTCATCACCATCCAGTGGCAGCGGCTGGTGGCGCACGTGGGGAAGCTGATGGCGGTGGAGTCGCACCTGCTGCACGGCGCGGCGGTGTACGTCGCCGCGATGCTGGCGCCGACACCCACCGCGGGGGGATCGGGAACGAGCGGGCTCGTCGTCGAGGACGCCGACGCGCTCGAGTCGGAGCACGCGGCGCTGCGGAGCGCGTTTGAGCGGGCGCGACGCAGACCGGCGATCGTGTCGGCGTTCGTGGAGGAGGGCGGCGACCCCGCGCTGCCGTCGGGGTGGTGTGGGGAGGACGGCTCGGGAGGGCGGGGCGGGTTCAGGTTCTTGGAGCTGCCGGCGACGCTGCCGAGCTTCGACACGGAGGAGGGGCGCGCGGCGATGTCGTCCATGATTGCGTCGTCGTTTGGTCCCCCGTCGAGCCACCTGCCGCCGCTTCCGACGGAGGAGGAGGACGACGACGAGCTGTTCAGCCCGTTCGATGAGTACCCTTCGGACGACGACGTGGGCGGGGAGTCCCCGGCGCCGCCGCTCAAGATCGTGGACGTGCCCGACCTGATCGACCTTGGCGACTTTGAGGACTTTTCGCACCCGAGCGCCGCCGCGGGCCCGCCGGCTGCGCACTTCGTTCAGGAGTGGCCCTCGCCGACGCCCCTCGCGCCCGCGCCGCCACGCCCGCCGTTGTTCGCCGGGTACGGTGGTGTGTCTAACACGCCCGTCGCGCCCGCGCACGGAGCCTCGACGACGCCGGTGTCCATCAGCGGGAAGGGACCGGCGCGGGGAGCGAAGAAGGAGCACTTGAGGACCAACAGCGGCGATAAGGTTTTGGACATCAACGCATCCCTCGCGGCGTTCGAGCTCACCGCGACCCGGCCACAGGAGAGCCCGAAGATGAAGCTGAACGCGAGGGAGCCGTCGGTGTTCGCCGACATCGCGCCCGCGGGGATCAACAGCACGCGACCGGCGGCGCCGCCCCCGGTGTCCATGAACGCGCAGCGGGTGGCCAGACCCCTGGTGAACCAGTTCGCGCCGTCGCCGCAGCCGAAGCCGTCGCCGCAGCCGAAGCCGCACGTCATGCAACAGCAATCCGCGATGTCGGCCCCGCGGGCACCCTGGCCGGTTCCCATGCAGGCCCCTCAGCCGGCGGCGAAGCCTCAGCCCGCTCTGCCAAGGTGGAACAGCCCGCCGCGAGATTGGGTCCAGTGGGACGCCCCCGCGGCGGATGCGCCGTCCGTTCAGACGCCCGCGGACACCCCGATCGTGCACCCGCTGAACGACGCGCCGGTCCAGTCCGACGTGGGCGGGCTCCTCGGGGACCTCTCGCAGGGTTCGTTCGACGAGATTCCCATCTCCGCGATTAGGTTCGGCAAGCGCGTCGGCACGGGCGCGTTTGGCGAGGTTCTCAAGGCGACGTACCAGGGCACGGACGTCGCGGTCAAGCGTCTGCGTCTGGACCCTAACCAGCCCCAGGCGGCGGACGACTTCAGGCGTGAGCTCAGGGTACTGTGCGGCCTGAGGCATCGCCACGTGGTGCAATTTCTCGGCGCGTGCACGACGGGGCCGGATCTGTGTCTGGTGATGGACTTTTGCGGCGTGGGTTCGCTCTACGGGGTGCTTCACAACCGGCGTCAGAGCATCACCGCGGCGCACGTGATGCGTTGGATGGCGGATACGGCCAGGGGCATGGTGTACCTGCACTCCAGGAACATCATACACCGCGACATCAAGTCCGGGAACCTCTTGCTGGACGACAGCGGCGTGATCAAGGTTGCCGACTTTGGCCTGGCGAGGGCGCACGGCCCGACTTCGAACCTGCTCACGCTGGTGGGCACGTACCCGTACATGGCCCCGGAGCTGCTGGACTCGCAGCCGTACAACAGCTCCGTCGACGTGTACTCGTTCGGGGTGGTGATGTGGGAGTGCCTGACCAGGGACGAGCCCTTCAGGGGGTTCAGCCCCATGCAGATCGTGGCGACGCTGCTGCGGGGGGAACGGCCAAAGTTGCCGGCGCAGCCCGCGCTGCCGGCGAGCTACGTGTCGCTGCTGACGCAGTGCTGGGCTACGGAGCCGGAGCGTCGACCGACGTTCGAGGTGGCGCTGGAGCGTCTGCTGGAGATTGCTCACGCGATGAAGGCGGCGGAGAGCAGGGGTTGAGTAGGGTAAACAGGTGGTCGATGGACACGGAACCCTCGTCGTTGGCCTTGCGCAGCACCGCGTAGGTGCTGACCATCTTCCTGAATTCGTCCATGTCGAGGACGCCGTCGCCTTTCTCGACGAGGTCTTGGCACACGCTTTGAATGTCCTCGGGGAGGGCGCGGACGTTGATTCCGACATTGATGATTTCGTTCCCCTCACCGGTCATTGAGGCGAGAGACCCGGTCATGTCACCGTCGGCGGGCGACGTGAAGCGGAGCATCGCGCGCGTTCGCGAAGCACTCACGCGATTTTAACGTCGATACCTTCGGCGAAGAGCGTCGGGTGCAGTTTTCACGAGCGTGCGTCGTCTTGGGCGGCTTGTGGGCCAGAATTGCGCCCCAACTTGCTTCGCAAGCCAGTCGATGATCAACACCAAAATTCGGCGCGACCTTTCGCGTCCTTTCGCTGAACAGTGGGCGAATTAACGGTGCGGGCGGCAACCCCATAGCTAAGTAGACTGAAAGAAATGAAATTGCGCGTCATTGCCGTCATTGATGAGAGCAGAAAATCACGTTTTTGTTGAACGCGCAACATCATCGCGCAATCGCATTTAAAATCGATCAGTCAGCTTTTTCACAAATTGCAAACTAATAAGCCATACGGTGTGCCTCTCATTCAGAATTTTGTCACCAAGAAATCGCGTTCAACAAAAACGTGTTTTCTGCTCATCATCTGACGGCAATGACGCGCAATTTCATTTCTTTCAGACTACTTAGCTGTGGGGTTGCCGTCCCGAACCGTTCAGATTCGGTGGAGCCGCGCCCCACGTGTTTCGGGGGTTTGCCCTTGGTAATGTGTGGGGCGCGATTCTGGCCCACAAGTGCGCGCCGCCCCAGACGGCGCGCATTCGTGAAAATTGCACCCGACACGCTCTTCGTCGAGGGTATCGACGTTAAAATCGTTAACGCGTGAGCGCTTCGCGAACGCGCGCGATGTTCCGCTTCACGTCGGCCGCCAATGCCAACGCTGACCTTATGACCGGCGAGGGGGGGATCAACGTCCGCGCCCTCCCCGCGGACGTTCAAAGCGTGTTCGAAGACCTCGACGCGAACGGCGACGGCGTCCTCGACATGGACGAATTCAAGACGATGATCAGCACCTACGCGGTGCTGCGCAAGGCCAACGACGAGGGTTCCGTGTCCATCGCGGCCCTCCCCGCCAAGGTCCAGCCCGCGCTCAAGGTTTTCGACGCCGACGGCGACGGGACCGTAGATCCCAAGGAGCTCATGCGCGCCGCGGAGATGTACCAGGACTCCAAGAAATCCCAGAAGCGCATGCGCAAGATGATCATCGGTCTCGTCCTCTTCGTCGTCGCGCTCATCGGCGTCAACGCCGCCATGACCTTCATGATGGTCGAGCTCGGCAAGGAGACCAAGGCCTCCCCCGACGGCATAATGCGAGTCAACACGAATCAGCCCGACCACCCCGGCGCGGTTGTCCGAACCGCCGCGAACGGCGAGACCGGAGCGATCACCTCCGCGCTGCCCGACAGTGCCTTCGCGGAGCTCAAGCAGTTCGAGGTCAAGTCCGCCAACGGCGCGTTCCTCTCTCTCATGGTCCTCGGCTGGTACCGCGTTCCGGATGCACAAAGAGCCAGGACCGGTTCGTTCGTCAAGATCATCACGTACGCTGGATTTATCACCCTGGACGGGGACGAGATGACGTTCGAGGAGACCACCGGCAAGGTGTTCTCCGAAGCCGGGTTCTCGGTGGTCAGCGGTCGCAAACTGTTGGGCATCTACGAGCTCATCGGCCTGTTCAACTCGATTGAAAACTGGGACGGCCTGGACGCCGACGCCGGCGAACTCAAACCGTCTTTCGGCGCGAGCGATTTCGAGATGAAATACATCGAGCGCATCCCGTGCACGGTAAACAAGACCTGCGTCAACCCCATCGACGACACGTGGCACAAAGCCGCCGGTCCCGCCGGCGCCGCCGTCCCAGAGTACATCGAGTTGACCCACGAGGTGCTCTACGACTCCGACACGCACGCCACCTCGGAAGCCACCTGGAACGCCGAGTACCCCGACTCCATCGTGCACAAGTACCGCTCAGCCGTGCGCGAGGTCATCGAGCAGCTCGATAAGTCAACCGGCGACGCCAGCTACTGCTTCGAGCTCGACGGCGTCGAGAGCGAGGATACCGCGGTCTGGAACGTCACCGAGGCGGTCAAGGTTGGCGAATCCCTCTCCGAAGGCCGCATGGTTCGACACTTTCGAATCGGTACCGGTATCACCGAGGCGCAGCACACCGTGCTTACCCTGAACGCGGGTGAGGAGGTTCCGTACACCGGATCTTACACCGTGGAGTACTACGACGATAAAGCCACCGGGCACCCGGTGAAGTTTGTCATGGCCGAGCGCGAGTTCATCGTCACCTCGTACGAAGAAGTCGACGTGGAGTTCCCCGAGCCGTGGGACGACGCGTGGGACATCGACGACGAGTCGTGCGTCTCCGGCGACAGCTGGGAGGATTTGTCGTTGCCCGTCAGGGTGCAGAGCAACCCTTTCTTGCTCAACCTCCGCGATCGCATGGTCGAGCAGGCTGAAGCGGATGGAATTACCAACCTGAAACTCGGAGCCAACGCCAACAACACCAACAGCCGCCGTCTTCTCTCCACGGACGACCTATCTGTCGATGTGGAATCCTTCGTGGAACCGATCACGGGCGGCGCCAGGCGTAGCCTGCTCGCCG
>Ga0115006_10002478_pt1 | contig 12156 bp, 13 predicted proteins | sample ArcOceMetagenome_3_FD_88943 | JGI IMG/M metagenome (GOLD analysis project Ga0115006, IMG submission 88943) | Marine eukaryotic phytoplankton communities from Arctic Ocean - Arctic Ocean- Svalbard ARC20M Metagenome | ecosystem: Environmental > Aquatic > Marine > Oceanic | place: Arctic Ocean...
GCCGGGACAACGAACGAAAAGCCCACCAAAGAAACAATATGCAAGGGAACGAAAACAGAAGCAGCCAAACCGGCGCTGTGTGTGGTGGGGGGGGGGGGTAAGTCACCAGCTTCATGTAAGCCTTCTTGATCTCAGACACCGTGGCTGAAGATTCCACTTGCAGCACCGAGTACAAGCCGCGTTTGGCACCTGCAGGTGTGCCCCCGCCTGCAGGCCCGGCTCCAGGACGGAAGGATGAGAAGAAGCCTGCGCCCCCTGTCCGTTGCCCCCCGGGCGGTGCAAATGGGTCTGGATGAGGCGCAGAGGACTGGCGCGTCTGCGGGTCGTGCTCCCACGGGAACTTGTGCGGAGAGCTGCGTGAGGCAAAGTGGGGCGAATCCTGGCTCATGCGCTCGTAGGCTGCGCGGAATTCCTCTTCCCAGTTGGCTTTGCTGTAGTCCGAGTAGGCCCACTTTCCGGAGGAGGCACCGGCAGCTGCGAATGCCGGGTGCTGCCAGTCCCCACCCGCCGCACCGCGTCCGCTTCCCGGCGGCGGCGACGCCGCCTCTGTCGCAGAGCGTTTCATGTTGCTGAAGGACGCGCGGAAGCCAGCAAAGCCTTGTCGCTGCAGCCTATCATGCTCCCACATGTCCTTCTCCCGCCGCACGGTAGCAACAAGCTGAGCAATGTCGTCAGCATCTTGCGCTGCCGCCAGTTGCGACGCGCGGGTGAGGTTGCCTAGCGCGGCATCAAACGCCCCCAGCTTGCGCGAACCCTGCGCCAGCACCACGTATGGACGATGCGCCAGCTTGGCATCGGCACCAGTCTGCCGCAAGGCACGCTGGGCCAAGGACAAGGCTGTGCGCGCCTGCGTGATAGCATTTTTGTAGTTGCTTTGTTCACACTTGGCCTCGCCGATCAAGCACGCCGCCTGGGAGCAGAACAGGAGGTTGTTCATGTCGAGATTCACCGCCTCGCTCAGCTCCTGCAAGGGGCCGCTCGTTAGATTGTGCGCATGTCTTACCCTTCCGCATCCGCCCCTCAAAATCAGAGATCGTGGGCGGGCGCACGGGAGGAGAGACCTGGATGATGCGGTCAAACTTGGCCTGCGGCCACAGGCTCTGCGCAGACTGGAGGGCGGCAGCCAATTTATCCATCAATGAAATCTCGTACCGACACTCTCGCACCAGCCGCTGAACATCTCGCGTCGTCAGCTCCGAGAAGGCGCTGGCCGGGTGAGGTGAAACCGGACGAGGTGAGGCTTGCGGAGGTATGGGCAAGGGCCCGGGAGTGCGGACAGCAAGCTTGCACGCCATGGCCAGTTTGAGCACGCGCCTCGCGTCCGAGGTCCGTCCGCACAAGTGAAGGGCCCGTCCACAGATGACCCACATTTCGGGCGACAGAGGCCGGGCTTCCTGGTGGTGGGCGGCTGTGTCGCGCCGAGTACCCGCGACAGCCTTGCCGCGCGAGCTGCCATCTTCCCCCCCTGCCGCTGCCGGCTTGAGCAGTCGTTCGGCTTCGCACAGCTGCAGAGCAGCTGTGACATTGCCAGCTACCATAAGCGCCCACGTCTGTAGGACCACCGGCTCGCTGGCGCCAGGAGCAAGAGCGGCAGCTTTGGCGCACAATTTAAGCGTCTCGGCCACGAGCGCGCGCAGCCGATTGTTGCGAAACACGTCCTTGTCGTCAGCCCCTGCCCCCCCCACAACATCCGCTCAGAGTTAGCGCGTCAGACACTCCCGCGGCACACTGCTGACTTTGCACAGCGGGCGTATCGGCAAGCCATGGCCCACAGACGCCGTTTGCCAGTGTGGAGGAGGGTGTGCCCTCGAGCGATCGCGAGCGTGCTCTAGCCGAGGGGGTGCGAGGGGGCGACACCTAGAGGCAGATCATGGCCATCGCCGATGGAGGCCTTGCGCCATGAGCGCCAGCGACCGACAACGGGGACGTAATAGAGGTCGCGCGTCTGGTGCAAATTAGAGAACGCCTTGCGGATGAGCGCGTCGTAAGAGCGCGCATACTTCACGCCCTCCCGCGCGCTCTGCTTGCACTCGAGCGCGGCCCGATGCGTCGTGTCCGGATCGCCCGAGCCGGCGAGCTGTGCAGCTGTATCATAGTGCGCACTCGCCTCCTCGGCGCACCCCATTGCCAGCAGCGTTTTGGCCACGAGCAGGTGCGCATGCATCTGCTCGCTGTGGGTGCCCCCTGCCCGCGGCCCCTGGCTGGGCGCGTGGCAGTCGATGCCGTCCCCAGCGGCGCCACCGGCGGCGGCGGCACTCGCCGCATCCACGGCGCGCCGCGCGTCGTGCAGGGCCGCGCCGTATTGGGCCGTCATGAGCAGCGCGGCTGCGCGCCCGCCGAAGGCACCGCGGACGGAGCCGTCGATCCGCAGCGCGGCCGTGTAGGCCTCGACGGCATCGCCGTATTGGCCGTGCTTGTAGAGTCGGTCGCCCTCGTCCCGGTGCTCTTGCGCCTGTCCCTGCGCCGCCGGGCCAGCGCCTTCTTCGCGGCCCGCCGCTCGGGCACGGCCCGCACACCGCAGTGGCGCCGCGCCGCGCGGTGCCGAGACCTGTGGCGTGACCCCAGCCGATGGTACCGCGGGCGCGAGCAGCCAGACGAGCAGGCACGCCCCCCATAGCGCCCCGCGCGCGCGCACCATGTCCACCCACGGCCGACACCCTTTTCCAGCTGCCTCGCGCGAATCAGATCCACGAACTTAAACTTGCTGTCACCGTCTCCAGTTTCTCTGAGTTTGAAGGCGGTGCACACGGCGGCACCCGAGCCAGTCACGTTGCGGCCGCAATGGGCCGGAAGAGTACGCCGCCGTGAATCCGACCGCACGCGGACGGCGATGGAGGCGCTGCAGGGGCTCGGCGACTGGCTCACGTTGTCCCAGCAGCCGCCCGCGAGGCGGCAGGAGCGCCAGCGCCTCTCGACGGCGTCGCTGGGCCGCGAAATCAGCGACGTGCCGCTGCCGCGCGCGGGGCGCCGCCGCAGCGCGGGGGGGGGGGGTCTGGACGAACACAACGCGGGTGCCGGGGGCGAAGATGTGGTCACCCTCGCGTCGAACGTGCAGGAGGGCCGACTCGTGCGGCTCACGCGAGCATACGAGCGGAGCATCCAAGAGCACGTGCAGCAGGGCATCGTGAACGCGCACGAGCGCTTCATTGGGCGCGTTGGCCGCGTGGTCAAGGTGAACAGTGCGTCCGCGTCCTGCGACGGTTCCTGTCCCTCCCGCGCGCTCGCGCTGTGCCGGCCGGTGCCCTCTTTCTCCCCTATACACAGGCACCGGCCGGTGCCTGGGTCGGCCGCCGACCCGCGAGCGGGACCGAGCGTGCATGCGCATGTTTGGCACGCACACCCCTGATGCTCCTGGCGCATTTGCACGTGCTGCAGTCATCTTCGACGGGCACGGCAGCGGCACCTTCTTTATCGGCCCAGAGCTGTTCCAGCTTGCGTATGCCCCGCAGGCCTTTGTTCCAGAGATGGAGGTTGCGCACTCGCAGTCCGCCAGGCTGCGGCCGCTGCTCCCCGGACACGCGCACTCGGCTGTGCCCTCTCCCCACGCCCAAGCAGTTTTCCTGGCCTCGCCGCCTACGCGCCAACCTGTGGATGCCGACGACGATGACGTAAGTCCTCCGGCAGTCATGCGGGGATCCGCGGTGGTGAATGAGCTGGTGAACATGGGTTTCCAGCCAGGGATTGCAGACCGTGCTAGCAGAGCAGCGCCCGACATCTCTGCAGCAGTCGAGGAGGCTATTCGGCTCTCTTCGGTCGTTGCCACCCGCTCTCCAGGCACGCACACTGCGGAAGAAGTCCAGCAACGCACTGACCAGCCAACTGGTGCGCACATTCCGTCAGCGAGTTTTCTTTTGCGTGGAGAAGAGCATGGATTGCGGACTCCAGCAACTCCCTCGACGCCTTCGAGAACGCCTTCGAGAATCCCTTCGAATGTGTCGTCGGTCGTCTGGCAGGAGCGCCCGGAGGAAGTTGTGACAAAAGGTGCTGCAGGCGAAGGGGCAACAAACGGTGCAATTCCGTTCACCACGGACATGTCGACTGGTGCGGACGCATCTGCTAGCGAAACAGAGCTACTGCAGTATCGCCGCCATTCCTCCTCGTCGACTGGTGCGGACGCATCTGCTAGCGAAGCAGAGCTACTGCAGTATCGCCGCCAATCCTCCTCGTCGTTGGGAGCTGATGCTTACTTGACTCTCGACACGGATAAAGAATCCTTGGAAGCACAAGAGGACAACGCGATTTCAATGCAAAGGTCATCCTTTGGCTCTGCAGACGCTGCACGCAGGCAATCTATGCCTGAACAATCCGTAGATTCGATACACGATCGTCTTGATCAGCTTCGAAAAAGACGGCAATCTCTGCTGTCAGAATCCTCGCCCGGACCGAATTCATCTTCGCACAAACCGATCGAAGGCACAACGCCCGTGGCTGCACCGGCGAAGGCAAGGAATAGCAAAGCGCCAGTGTTGCTGGTTCGCCCTCAATCCAGGACCCAATCAGTTGATCCGACAGGCATCAGCGTGAATGCAAATCAGCAGTCTGTCTCGCATGGGCTGGAGAATGGACACGCACCCTCGCCTGCTGCCAATCGACGCAGTCTTGATGCGTCAATCGAATCTGCTTCAGATTATCCTCTTAGTGCTCGCAAGAGCAACGGCGCGAGGTCACTTGGTGACGGAAAACGAGCAGAGTGGTACGCAGCTACACCTCCAGCTCCGAAATCCGAGGCACAAGGTCCAGAGGGGCTGCAGCAAACGAGCAGGGCAGGGCAAGAACCGCTTGTAGCTTCACATAAAACTGCTGCGCCGATATTTGGACGGAATGGCGAATCACCCATCCTGTCCAGCTCGCCTTTCATCACTGGCCCTAGTGTTCCAGTAAAATATGACGCACATGTCGCACAAAAGCAGGGCCCTCAGCAGGCCAACCCTCCAGGGCTCGGCATGCGCGTCAAAGAAAATGCTGATGGCACGGTGTACATTAATTATATGCAGAACGGGGGTGCAGCAGCAGCGGCAGACCCTTTCCTTAAGGTCGGCGACAGAGTAATCAGCATCGGTATCGCCGCCCCTGTCCATCTCCTTCGAGCACGTGGCCGTATTGCACGTTCAGAAGTTGGTGTGCGTTGCTTCGCATGATGTGAGACATCAAATAGTTGCTGATATCACCGTGGCTGTCTTTGGCTGCAGGAGGAGTGGCCGTCAAGAGCGAACAAGATGTCAAGAGGCTGTGTGCAGGGCCCGATGGCACTCCTATAATGTGTGTCTGAACTGTCTGTCTGCATGTCTACTTGACACTGTGTGTGTGCATTTTTGCGTGTGTGCGTTGGTCTGTGTGTGTGCGCGCGCGTCTGTCTGTGTGTTTGCTATGGTGTTATGCCATTTTCATGTAGCCATGCGATTGTCTTGGTTGAATTCACACTGAATTGCCTTCTGTAAGGAATCTCACGTGGTGTTCGAGTTCTAAATATGCTTTGTGGTGCATCAGATTGCATTGCTCGAGAGGATCGGAAAGATTGGATGGAGGGAGGCCAAAACGTCAGAGCCTTGTTTGCATTATCACTCTTGTTCGGGGTATGCCTGGCGCACATCAAGTGCATACGCAACGGGTGAACACGAACGACAAGCTTGCATCTGCCAACGCTTCCATTGCCACATGGTAGCGCTGCCTTTCGCATCCATATTCCCTATGACATGTCCGACGCCTTTTTTGCGGCTTTGTCTGGCGCCAAGTTTTGGGGATATGTCTGATAGGGAAAGTGGACATGCTCTCAAGTTTGGTTTTATTTTTGGTGTGCAGGGTTCCCAGCATGATGCCCGTAAACAAGCCACAGGCGGAGATGCTAGATTGCCCTCCATCTGCACCATTGCAGCAAAGCTCAAGTGATGCAGAACAGCTGTTGGTTCCATCTCAGAACAACAAGATTGATGACGTGCCACCACTCTCGCTGCCCGCCGTCGATCAAATGATCGACAGCGAAGTGCAGATGTCGCCCAGCACCATGCCCGAGGGCAACCGCGATGAGCCACAGAACAATTTCAGTGCCGCTGTCACCAATCAAATAGAAGCTGGGGATACTGTCATCGTTTTGACTGGGCAGGCGCTAGGGTCGACAGGCCGCCTCGTGTCCATAAGCAACGACGAGGCAGTGGTTCGTCTTGAGCACGGCCTTAGCACCTTCAAAGTTGACGACATTCGCCTCCTGGAGCCCCGGGCCCCGCAGCTGGCACCGCTCGCACGCACCAAGAAGCCTGCCACGCCTTCATCATCTCACGAAAGTCTAGCGCCGGCGGTCAACATCTCTCAGGAGAATTGTGACGCCGAGGTATGGTCGATTCCGTCCGAAAGTTCACCAACTCCGCGAATATCACCACCGAGCGATATCATTGGTGCTCGCGAACTAGGCCTGAACCGGTGGCGACAGGAACTCGAAGATGAGGTGGGACGAACTGCCGCAGATGCGCTTTTTACCCAGGGGCGGTCAGATCCTCCTTCCTTGCACGATCAGCAAAAGAAGAGGGAACTCGTCTGCGTGGCAGAGTCACAGGCTGCAACTTTCATTGACCACATGCAGCAACACGCAGTGACTCCGAAAGTGAATATTAGATTCCGGGACTTAATGCTCATGGCACCGCCGATAGGAACGGGCACGAACAAAACAGTGTACAAAGCCACGTGGCGCAGCACCGTTGTGGTCTCTGTACTACCCTTTCACTGCGCTGCTGTTTGAATTCATGTGACGTATCAGAGCGGCTTGAGCACTGAAGCGCGTGCGCTCGAATGCCATCTGATACGTGCGACTTGCGCCTAAAAAGCGCAAGTATAAACAAGGGTGTGTCACTGACAACACACGTGAACAGGCTGCGCAGCAGTTTCGCAAGGACGACTGTCTTGCCCTGTCGCACGAAGTGGGAATGCTGAAGAAATTCGGCAAGCACCCTTACCTACCGCAATTTCACGGCGTCGCAAAGGACGACGAAGGTACGCTGCATGCTGTGTGATGACATCGTTTTCCTCCACACTAACTTGACGTGTGACTGATTGGACGTCGATGGGCACCAGGTAAGCTATATCTTGTCTGCGAGTTTTTCCCTCTCGGTTCACTGGACGTGCAGCTTGAGATCTGGGAAGACCGTTTGTCCATTGCGGTTCGACTTTGTTTGGCCTCGCAGATCTGCGAGGTGCGCCATCGCCTGCCCCATTTGCCGCACCCGCACTCCCTGTTAGACAAACATGCACTGTTGACCACCCAACAAGGGGGTTGGGCTGAGAGCTGTGAGCTGTGGACTGTGGGCTTTAGTGTTTAAAGACGATGACTTGTGGTGACGGGTGCATGTACACCCAGGCAATGACGGCGCTGCATCAAATGGAAATACTGCACCGCGACCTTGCGACGCGTAATGTGCTTGTGCACTCTGTAGATGCCGACAATATATCACAAGTGTGGGTCAAGGTCGTGCTTCCTGTTGTGTGCTTGTACTGCCCGCTGCCAGTGCACGGAACCAGGCACTGATACTACCTATACTGTCTTGGAACCTCGCGCGCACTCAACATTCAACAACATTCAACCACGGCTACAGTAATTTTGCGCCATAGCATGCTCACCTGCACGCTGAAGCTCGCTGCTGCTGATACATGCATGCACAACCCCACAAGCTATGCTGCGTTACGGTCATTGTGCGTCACAGAGGCTTGAGCTCCCAATTGGCGAGGTGTTGCAGGCTTTGGCGTCTCTAGTGGCCGAGCATGCTTGGAGGCATCTGAGCCTGCTGCGCCTCATGTGTTTTCAGTCTTGAGTGCCAACACTACGGCGATGCATGCTGAGAGTGAAGATTTAGCGGCGCCAAGGGCAGGGCGGTAATAACGCATCTAACAACGCGACAATACGGCATCTAACAACGCGACAATACGGTGACCCCACAGGTGTCAGACTTTGGGCTAGCGTGTTACGGGAAAGAAGCGCGCGGGAAAACAGGCGAGGTGCCTTGGCGATGGACTGGGCCCGAAGTGATGGAGCAACAGCTATGGTGCCAGGCCACGGATGTCTGGGCGTTTGCAGTTACCCTTTGGGAGATTTTCACGAATGCTCTGATACCCTACTCTGAGATCAGCGAGGACGAAGAGTTGCAGCGGCGCGTCTTCGGCCAAGGGCTTCGCCTCGACCGCCCACCTCAATGTCCAGACGGCGTGTGGGAGGTCATGGAGCGATCATGGCAGCATGACCACACGTGCAGGAACAGCTTCGAGGAAATCGCGCAGCAGCTCCTCTCTGCCTCCTCAGCCCACCTTGCTGACGGTCCGCTCTTTGTGATGTAAGAATGTACATCTGCCTTCAACCCGCCGTTCCTCAAAGAGTCCACGCTTGTGTGGCCGCCACTCTTTCCCCATTGTGTTCCTATTTTACTGCTCTCAAAAAGGCGCAGTCTATATACAAAAACAACACAAACAAATAATCGCAGAGCGGCCCGGCCTGGTTCGATTTGGGATGCGAGGCGAGGCTCAGTCCTGCCCGCTCCCGCTCATGTCAGCCAACATATCAATCGCCTCACGCGCTCTCCTCCGGGTGCGTGTGGAAATAGCCCTCGCGCTTCAAAAGCGCTTGATGTTGCTCCTTCTTGTCCGCACTCCGCGCCTGCGCAATCTCGATGAGAGGTAAGGCACACGGTCAAAGGAAATCTCACACTTGCACGAGCTCTAGACACGTACTAAGCACGCGCAGCAAGCAGCTGCAATCCGAGCCAACCACATTCAAGCAGCGGCAGCCCGAGCAACCACAGTACCTACAGTCAAAGCAACTCGAGCTGCATGCCAGCAAGAGCTGCGTAAATGATACGCATGCTCTAAGTGTAAATGATACGCCTGCTCTGCGTAAGTGTAAATGATACGCATGCTCTGACAGCAAGAGCTGTGTAACTGATACGCATGTTCTGTTCAAGTGTAAATGATAAGCATGCTCTTTGTGTATGTGTAAATGATACGCATGCTCGAAGGCCGCGACACGCTACCTGCAAGTCATCGAGGTACTCGTCCATCTCGTCGCCCACGCGCTTCTTCCACACATGCACACCTTTCTTGGGGCGCGCATACGCCATGTGCTTGGAGTCTACCTGGCTCTTCAAGCTGTCGAAATACTTGTCCATGTCCGCAGCGGCACCTTTGCGCGACCACGTGCGGCTGTGGTGCCCCTGGGACTTGATGTCTCCCACGATGCCCTCGCCATACAGCGCATTGTCCGCAAACACGCGCTTGCCTTGCCTGGCACGCGGCTTGGTCACTTGCGCGAGCATCTGGGGGGCGCTCTTGTCGTACGCGTGCTTCTCGCTCGACAGGTCGCGCTCCACCTCGTCGAGCCCGTTCCTCTCACCATCCAGGGTCAGCTTGATCTTGCGCTCCTCCTTGCCCTTGAAGCCCTTGTCCTTCTCCGGCAGGTGGGCTTCAATTGTCTTGAGCTCGTTGCGCGCATGCTTCATGTAGTTGGCCAGCTTGGCCATGTTGCCATTGACGTTGTGGTACTCCTCGTATCCGAAGCGCCCGCCCGTGGGCAGGATGCGGTCGATGCCCGCCCACGCCTGCTTCTTGGAGTGCCAGATGCCGTGCACCGATGTGGGGTCCACCCGCGAGGCCTCCACGTCGATCTTGTGCTCTGCGCCGCCGCGGCGAGGCTTCAGCGAGCACGCCGCGCAGCGGCAGCGCGCGCACGCACGGCGAGCAAGGGCGGCGGCCTGCCCCCGCGCTCTCCCGCTGACGCAGCAGCACGCAGGCGGACCGGGCACATGCAGCACCGCTGCTGCACGCGTGGCGGCACGCGGCGGGTGGCTGCGCGGATGGGGGGCGCGGGGCGGAGCGCCGAGCGAGGCAGCGCCGCGGGACAAGACCTGGCGTCCAGCTCTTGACGTCCCAGTCCGCATCCTGCCCCAGCACCGTGCGCGGGGAAGTCCTGGACATCTGCGCCGCCAGCACCAGCAGGCAGAGCGCCGCGGTGCCCGCGATGCCGCGCATCGCGTCCTGCAGGAAGCGCGTCTGAGCCATCGCCGCCCCTTCGAACGTTCCAGGAGAAGCATTTCTATAGAAATGCTTCCACTACGAAAAGCCGCGCGGCATGTCGCGCTTCCTGCTCGCCACGCTTGGCGTGGCGGGCGTGTGCGCGCTGCTCGCGGGGGTGGCGCTGCAGGAACGTGCTGGGCGCAGTCCGGCCGCCCTGTTGGCCACGGGGGGGCGCCAGATGCTCTACGGCTACTACCCTTACCCGGCGGCATACCCCTACGGAGGTGCGGAACCCTTGCGTTGCCCGCAGCCCGCCGATTGTTGCACGCCCATAGGCAGGGCAAGCGTTCGGGCCGGTCCTGACGGGCGGTCTGTCCCCGTGTCGCGCCGCGCAAGCAGGCTCCCCCTACGGGGCGGGCTATTACGGCGGCTCGTACCCGTACGCCGGCGGCTACGGCGGCTACGGCGGCTACGGCGGCGGCTACCCCGACTACCCGTACGGCGGCGCCTACGGTAAGCAGTGCAACCATCCAGATGGTTGTCCCCATGCTGCGTCGCGAGAAGCCACGGCCAACCTTTGCTGCAACTTGCTGCACCTCGCTGAGACTCGACGAACGGGGCGTGTGGCAGGCTATCCGTACTACGCGTACGACGAGGACAACGCCTATCAGCAGTACGCCTCGCAGGAGCAGTACCGCCAATGGGCCGACTATGCGGCCCAGCAGCAGTACGAGGATGCTGCTGCTCAGGCCAACTACTACAACTGGGCTGCTGCCAACTCCTACAAGCAGCCCAAGGCCGATGTGCTCAAGGTGGCGAGCAACAAGAACACGAACAAGGTGATTGGATGCCTGTTGCTGCCACCGAGTGGTTTCCCTCAGACGAACCCTGTGCGGCCCGGCAGTGCGTGACACGCGGCTTGGCTTGGTGCTCTGTACTCTACAGCTTGTGTACATGGGCGACCTGGAGTTCGGAGGCTACAGGCACGAGATTACTGGCGGCAACGACGGCGGATACAACGCGCCATTCGACATCAACGGCGATGGGCAGGAAATCGACAACTGGGCTAAGGTGAAGTGGAGGGTGGGGCGTGTGTTTAGACTTGCGCCTGCTGCCGCAGCATGAGGGTTTTGGGGTGAGCCTGGTGCCGCAGGGCGAGGACGGACGCGTATGCGTGCCGCAGGGCGCGGACGTAGGCGTGAGCCTGGTGCCGCAGGGCGAGGACGGACGCGCCTGGTGCTGACCGTCCAGTGTCTCCACAGGTGACGACGCAGTGGAAGCACAAGAAGGGTGGGGCGCAGCTTAAGCACAAGAAGGCGGGCATGCAGTTGAAGCACAAGAAGCTGCAGCAGCTGCACTACGTCAACACGGCGCAGGCAAACGCGCAGGTCGACAACATCTTCGACTCCATCTCGTCGAGCGAGCACGGTGCCAACAACGGTATGCTGCAGAAGCGCGCTCAGGTTATCTTCCTTGTTTATTTTCCCCGTGGTGCACCCCTGTGCTGCGCTCTCCTTGCATCCTGAACGGCACGAGTGGAATATGCTCTGATTGCACACGCTTAGCAATTTCGAGTAGCAACCGCAGACTCTCCCTGGCGCAGACTGACAGGGCTGATGCTTCCTAATGCGCAGCACCGTCCCAAGGTAGCGCCCAAGGATCCGAAGCTGACGCCGGTGCAGGGCATCTTCTCGTCTGAGGGCAATGGGGACGTGAGTGTCAAAGCGCCTCAGGCCCAGCAGCTCGCTGCCACCTCGCCTGGTCTGACCGCCTCCCCATTCTTCCGTGTCGCGTCTGGCGAGAAGAGAGTAGGACGCAGGCGATGCATAGCTGCTTCACCTGCGGCAAGGATCAAATGCATCATGTTTCCCTGTTCCTTGCGCACGGTTGACAAAAAGGCGGGAGAGACGACTGTCCTGGCGTTTGTTGAGCGGGTAGCAAGGAGAGCGGGTAGGCTGAGGGCGTTGGCGCGAGGCGAGGTAGAGAGGTAGAGAGTAATGGTGCGACCTGGTGCAGCCCGGACGCAAGCACTGGAGGTGACAGAGGAAAACCCACTGGGGCTGACTGTTGACGCCATCCCTGATGATGTCAACTCTCTCAATGGCTTTAACGAGGTGTGTTGTGTTTGCTCCCCATTGACGATTTTTTCCCCTGTGCCCCCCCCCCCCCCCC
>Ga0115006_10002484_pt1 | contig 12147 bp, 4 predicted proteins | sample ArcOceMetagenome_3_FD_88943 | JGI IMG/M metagenome (GOLD analysis project Ga0115006, IMG submission 88943) | Marine eukaryotic phytoplankton communities from Arctic Ocean - Arctic Ocean- Svalbard ARC20M Metagenome | ecosystem: Environmental > Aquatic > Marine > Oceanic | place: Arctic Ocean...
CCGTTGTTGTTGTTGTTGGAGGCGAGGAACAATGGAGAAGTCGCCGGGCGTGGCAACTTCAAGAATTCCAGCCGCTGCTTCAATCGAGAATTTGGGTGCCGCTGCTGCTGGCTCGATACATGCACGTCGTCGAGTGTTGAAAGGAGAGAGAGCTGAGATTTGGGGGAGGAGATGAATGCGCTCGCCGTTTCCGCCGCCATGCACGCCGCAACCAGCGAGGCGGAAGCGCGGGCGGTACGACGGGCTGTTGGGACGACCATCTTGACGCTTCCGAGAACATCAAATAAATGTGAAATGAGCTGGTGTCGTGCCATCGTCATCGTCATTGTCGATGGGGGAAATAGAGAAGGGGGCAGATAGGGGAGCTGCAAAAGCCACCGACGGCCACTGTCCGCCGAACGATGAACGCTTTCAGGGCAGCCACCAGGCTGGCGCCACGGGCCGCGGCCCGGGCGACCGGTTCGTTCCAGCAGCAGACTGCTTCGAGTGAGTTCGCTAAGTCGGGTTGGCGTCGGTACGCCGGGCGAGGCGGCACATGCCATGATCGGCGGTCCGCCATCCAATCGCTGGTTCCTGTATGCACACTACCAACGGATTATGGTGGAGTTCTGCGGCTGGGAGGCTGGGAGGGGGGAGAGGAGGAGGAGTGCTTGCAGTATTGCTTGGTGGGTGGTGGTTGAGGCTGCTATGCGGTGGTTCGCGACGTCTTGTTATCGAGAGCTGCGTATCTTGAGGTTTTGCAGTTTGCGGGTTGCTGCCGATTTTTCGCTTGCCTTCTTTTTTCCGTGTAAAACTGGCTTTGCGTTGCTGACCCATCAATGTATTACGTTGCCCTTGCCCTTGCCCGTTGTCCGAACAGCCGCCTTCAAGGCGATGCAGCAGCCGGTGCTGTCTCAAAGGAGCCTTTCCTCCGAGCCCAAGCTTCATGAACTCGGCAGCGTCGACAAGGGATACACCGCCGACCGAGTTGACCGAGTGGCCGAGCCCGAGCGTCGTGCCTTCACCTACCTCATGCTGTCGGGCGTTCGCTTCGCCTACGCCTCCACGGCCCGGATCCTCGTCGTGAAGTTCGTCTCCTCCATGTCCGCGTCCGCCGACGTCCTGGCCATGGCCTCCGCCGAGTTCGACCTGTCCGATATTGATGTCGGCAAGACCATCACCGTCAAGTGGCGCGGCAAGCCCGTCTTCATCCGTCACCGCACCGCCGACGAGGTCTCCACCGAATCCTCCGTCCCCATGAACGCCCTCCGTGATCAGGAGTCCGACGAGGACCGGACCCTCAAGCCCGAGTGGCTCGTCGTCCTTGGCATTTGCACCCACCTGGGCTGCGTCCCCATCAGCAACGCCGGCGATTACAACGGATGGTTCTGCCCGTGCCACGGTTCGCACTACGACATCAGCGGTCGCATCCGGAAGGGACCCGCGCCGCTTAACCTGGAGATCCCCCCGTACAAGTTCACTGAGGAGGCCACGATTCTTGTCGGTTAAGAACGGAGGTTGTGTGAAAATAGAAAGAATGCGGTTAAGTGCACACAGTTGGGCACTTACATTTTGAGATCCATTCTCTTTTTTGGCGTTGCAATTGTACCTACTATTGGTTACACGTAATTTCTAGCTAGGTATCTCTTGTGGCCCATGTTATATCATGTTATATTCCGTTTGTTTGTTCTATCTTAGCATCAACTCTACTGCTGCATACGAAGGAGTCTCTCCTCCTTGATGAGCTTTGCCTTGGTCATTGCCAGTTTTTTCTTCAGCGCATACTTGGTGGCTTCCGTTAGGTGGACATTGTTGAGTTCCATAGTAATATCCTCGATGGATCTCTGGAGCTCCTCCACTTTGCCGCTTCCGTTGTTCTCCTTTGCTGATGCTGACTCATCTGATCCCGAGGCAGCTTGGTCAGATGGCGTTGCCGACTTCGCCAATGCCTCGAGGCTGCGAGCCTCTCCTTCGTCCATACGTCCTCTCAGATATGCCAAGATTTCGGTGCAACTGCGATCAAGGATTCCCATTCGAATGCCCCGCTGAGGATTGCCCCTCAAATCGATGCTGGTTAGATTCTGAAGCATGCCCAAGGCCGGCGGAATGAGGGATAGCTCATTGTTTTGCAGTGACAGGCCACGAAGCCTTGGACTGCACTCGATGAGACAGCGAGGCAAATCTCCGAGATCCAAGATCTGGTTGCTCGATAGGTTCAGTGTCTCGAGTGCCTTGAAGCCTTTGCACCACCCACTTGGCTTGCCGTCGTGCGCGCTGGACGCTATCGTTTTTATGCGATTGTTTGATAGCAGGAGCGTCGATAGAACTGGGAGCTTGCTCAGATCGCTCGGAAAGAACTCCAAGTCGTTTCCCGAGAGATCCAAATAGGTCAAGTTCGTTGCCAAAGCCAATGGTGAGCTGGCGATATTTCCGCTGCCGCAAAGCGGGCTACTCGCAACGGAAGCGAATGAAAGGCGATTCCTCGCAAGATGGATCTCGGCCAAAGGTACATTAGCCATATGATTGGGGAGGGCGTCGATCTGGTTTTGTGAAGCTTCGATCGAAGAAAGACCCGGTAGGGCCTGCAACCAGCCATCCAGTGTTGCCAAGGTATTCTTGGAACAATTGAGCTTCTTGATATTGCTGCCTGTCGTCGCACCTGGAGCAGCGGTCGCGCTGGTAGAGCGGCTCATTAGTTCCATTTCCAACTCGTCCGGGAGAGCTTGCATATCCTTCCCACTCACATCCAATGTGTGAGTACCAACAAGTGCAGACTGCACAATGTTTCTCGTCTCTGCACTGCTTGGCGGTGGCGCAGTAGATCCATTAGCATCACCACCAGAGGAAGCTGGATCAGCTCCCTCCAGGTAGCCAGGTCCTGGAGGCGGCGGTCCTCTCTTCCTCAAAAGGTCTTTGAGAGCTGCAATATTGGTAGCGAGGGGGCTGCGAATGACTCGCAATGCGTTGCCCTCCAGCGGTACGCGGCGCAATTCTGGCAGATATCCCAAAACTCGAGGCAGGTCCGTCAGATCATTTTGGGCGGCGTCCAGCACGACGAGTTTGGTCAGGCATCTGACAATGTCTTCGTCCAGCTGTGAGAGCTTGTTCCCCCTCAAACGCAGCTCGGTCAGGTCCGATCGGAACGTATCACTTCCAAGCTGCGCACCCGAGAACAAGTCGCCGAGCGACGATATCACATTGTCATTGAGGCTCAACCGCACCAAAGATGGGTTGACTCCGGGACACGCGGTCAGCAGATTGCCACATAGGTCCACAACTTGGAGCCGACGGCAGCTGAATAGATCGGGGACCGTCCGAAGCCGATTGCCGGGACCCTCCAGGGTGGACAGGGACCGCGAGCACTGGACAACCAGATCCTCTGGTATCGTCGCGATGCGGTTGGCACCGAACCGCAAGGTCTGCAGGCTGGGCACCTCCATGTTGGGTGGCAGTGCCGTCAGACGGTTGTTCGATACGTCGAGACTCGTCAGATTGGGAAGGACGATGGCAGGTCCAGCAGCATTCACATTGCCGCCATCCACCTCCTCTTCCGTCAACCGTCCAATGGCATTGCCGCTCAGATCCACCTCCCGCACCGTCATGGGCAGATATTCCAGCATCGCCACGCGGATTCCATCCCCGTTGCCGCTCAGGTCCAGGATCGTCAGGTGGTCCAGCCGGCTCAGGGCCGAGGACCACGGCAGCGGGTCGGCGAGGCGACAACGCCGGGCCCGCAGGCTCTGGAGGGAGGCGAATTTGGCGATCCGCTCGTCGAATCCGGAGTCGCTCGTGCTCAGCTCGTTGTCGGATACGTCGAGGTTGGTAATTTCCTCCTCGCCGAAGCTCTGCCATCGGCCGGGGTTGTCGCTAGAGTCCAAAGAGAGATCGATCTCGATGCCGGAGCGGAGATCGAACATGGCGTCGGGGAGGGCGGTGAGGGAGCAGGAGGACAGGTTGAGCCGGCCGGTGCGCCGGGTAGAGCGGAGGACGTGGTCCACCTTGTTGGTTTGCATTTGGTGCGACGATCGGCCAGGCCCAGGCGCGGCAGCAGGCCGACCGCCCTCCTCCTGCTGCTGCTGCAGGCCGTGGGCCGAGGCGAACGCAGGGTTGAGCTGCCGCCGTCGTGGGGGCGGCATCGTCAACGGTCGTATCTTCGTATCTTGGACGCCAACAGTGTGAAATAAATTGCAAAATGACGGACAATTCAAATTGAGCGGGAACAGAAAGCGTTCATATTTTTGGTCCCCCGGCCTCGCCTCCCCGCAAGATGGCGTCCTCCTCTGCCGCCGCTTCCGGCGACGCTTCGGATGCCTACGCCCTGGTCCGCACCGGTCCCACCCTGGCGCTTCCGCCCTGCGGCGGCGACGGTGATACCCAAAACGGCACGTCCTCCGTCGTCAGCACCCAGAGGGCCGTCCAGTCCATCTACGAGTCCTACTCGCTCCGGTATCCCCACCCCGCGGTGGCGGCGGATCGGTTCTCGGAGGCGGAAGAGGCGGAGGTGGAGCGATTGGCCGACGGAGACGGTGGTGGGGGCTTCTTCTCCCGTTTGTTTGGTGGTGGCAGACCCAGGAAGAGAAGCGCCGGCGCGAGCGCTGCTGCTCCGCATGATGCGAGTACATGCAATGCCGACCAGACGGAGCAACAGGAGGAAGGCGGCGATGCCGATGGTGCTGCCGGGGAATCTGGACCTGCGGACGAAGAGCGAGAGAAGGAGGAGGAGGAGGCCGAGCTGAGTCGGTACAGCCTGTGCGGTACCGATGCCTTTGCGGTCGGTGCCGGTACCGACAGCATCATCCCCGAAGAGGCGCGTCGGGCGGCACGCTTCCAGTTGGCATCGTCGTCGCTGGGGACGGATGTTGCCGCGGCTCGGTGGGAGCGGGAGCAGGGGCAGGAGCAGAAGGGAAGCGCCACCCTACGCATTTGTCGGACGGGCAACGTTGCGTCGTACGGCGTTGTGAGTGGTGTGGTCGGGTGGGGACAGATCGCCGAGTTTCGTCGGGTGCCCAAGCCTCTGGAACAGGCCGAGGAGGAGGGGGAAAGCGATGAGGGTTGGTACGAACAGCAACCATCCCTCTCCCTCACATCTGACGCCGACCTTCTCGAGCCGTCGATTGCGGCATACGAGCGGTATCAATCGCCGTCTGGTGGTAACAATGTCGCAGCTTCCGCTGACGATGACCTCGCTCCCGATCTGCGACGCGTCCGTGCGGCGGCACTGGGGCCCAACTGCGTCGCCATATCGTGGGGATGCCGGGATGGCATTGTCGTGCTTTATCGGCGGTCGCGTTCGGAGAAGACCGGGATGCGGTGGGATGCTGTGGGCTGCATCGAGCCAAATATGGCTGTGGTAGATTCCGCCGCTGCATCGGCGACTGTCCCACCCGATCCTCAATGTGGTGGACGGGAGATGCGGAAAGATACAGCTGCTGGAAAGGACCGAGCAGCCCAACAACAAACCACGACGCCATCTCCATTTGCCCTTGATTTGATGAGAGTGACCGATCTTGTGCCCATGGTTCTTGATGCCGATGGAGAATCGGTTTTATTGGGAGAAGAGTCGGACAACAATGCCACGATCCTGCTCGCAATATCACGGCTCGGTGGATACATCGAACTTGTTCCCGTTCCTACTGACTTATGCCACGGTCCAATCATCGAGTCACAGAAGCCGCCAAAGCGAAAAGGCGGTCGTAGTGGCACTGGTGGTTCCCAGCCAGAACACTATTCAGCATCCCTTCCAGTCCTTAGAGTGCCAAGCGCGGCAGCAATTTTGACGACTGCTTACCATCGTGATGTTACCGCTTTGGACGTTCACCGGACTGTTGTCAGCGCAACCACGGAATGGGATTGCGATACAAGGCCGGATGCTCCCCCCGTTGAATTCCTACTTGCCGCATCTGGTGCATCCAACGAAGGAGAAGGGGAATGTGTTACTTTATGGGGGGTGGCATCTGTTTATTCCACACCAGGAGCAACGGCGCCGAAAAACGATGGCGCTGAGGCGCTGCAGCAGCAACAACAACAGCAAGAGATGGAGTTTTCCATTCACGTTGGCTTGGTGGGCATCATCGATCTAGTCAATGTCGGATCTCCTGCATCAGTTTTTGCGTCGGAGATTACGACAAAGCAGTGGTATCATCGACCAGAGAGGAACATTCGACGACGAATTTCAAGAGGAGATGATGTTGGAAGGGCGGTGATACCGTCCTCTGACACGGACATGAGGAGGCCAAGAATTTGTTCGATCTCGACCTCGGTGCCATTTACAGCATTGCAATTCGCCCCTCGTGCTTCAAATCAGTCTCCTCTCTTATTATGTGGTTTAGATTATAACGGGGGAGTGACCGTGCTGGACTGCACAGCGGCCCATCAGGTCGCGATTCACCAGGCTTCCCCTCCCACAAGACCCAACTCGCCGGGCGATGAATCAGGACCCGCTGTTGCCATTGTCGCTATTGATATATTGCGTTCGCGAGAGACTATTATGGATTGGACTGACAATGATCAGAATAATAATTTTATTCAGGCTGGCTGGTGGTGGCCTAACTCCGACGAGAACGTAGAGGAATACATGGCGTCACCACAACCACTGCTTCTGATGACCTTGAGCAGCGGTGGAGAAATGAATGCGTATGCCCTGGATATGTTTGCGGACGATCATTCTCAAATTGCTTTCCAGGGAAATTTGACAATGAGGGGTGGTGATGATGGGAGAAATTACGTTTCCAATAGCATTTGCTTCTCATCATCGTCTCTGGATCCCGGTCCGTTTGGATTTCTTGTCCTGTCGTCATCACCTTCTGCTGAAGTCCAACGACATTTAGTGCCGTGTGCGGTAGAGACCGTAGACCCAGCGAAATTGATTCATTCGTTGATGGATCGAGGTCAGAACAGAGAGGCGATTGATATGATAAAGAGGCTCGCAGGATTCACGCTGTCCCCCGAGGTAATGGATATCTGCTACAAAGCTCTTTGGACAAATGAGTTTGACGCCGATGCGTTGCTGCAAGTGTCCGATGCTCGCTACGTCATTCAGGAGGTCCACTCTCTTGGAGATCAATTCTCAACATTAACAACGAGCTTCAGCAGTATACAGGCGGCCTGCTCTCTTGAAGAAACAGTCAGCAGTACATGCAGCAGTCGGCGCAACATACCAATGACTCTTGATCAAGTGCTGAAAATCTACAGATATGCTATCGAGATGGCGACCGCTCGCTCGAATGCACCTCATAGTAAGGCCAAGCTCCTCGATCTTCGATCGTGCCTCGTCAAGGCTGGCACATACGCTCTTCTATCTCAGCAGTTTGGAGGCGGCGTTGAAAAAGCAACGGTGGAGCTCTTTTTCTCAACCTTTCTTCGACCCGGTGCGATGCTCGACGTTGCGTTGTCTTGCGCCAAACGAGGCGACATTCGGTGTCTTGCGCTCCTCTTTGTCAGGCACTACGATGAAATCGGCTCAAATAGAATGCGAGCGAAAATCTTGGCGCAACTGCCGCTTGGTCTCAACGTCGGCGATTATTCATACCTTCTTCCTTTCCATGGAAATGAATCCGGTGGCATCTTTTCTTATGATGACAATGAGGGGTTTTCATCTACTACCTTTCATGCATGGCAGCTTGCTTCTCGTCTTGAAAACAATGATGCGGGGATGATCTTTTATCTGGACGAGGAAGATAAATTGATCACTGTCGATCATATGAGATTGAATTCAGACAATGACGATGAGAATACCGTTGCGACTCATGGTGCCAACAGTGCTTCCTCCTCCTTTGACTTGGCTCAGTGGTTTGGAGAAAGGGCTCAGCAAATTCATGCGCTGAGTGGTTTGTTGGAGCCGGCCGTCGATCTTTGCTCTTTCGGGTTGAAAAGGCTGCATGAGGACGACCCTGGCAGACAGTTTCTCTCCTCGTTCTGTGCGACCGCCTATCATTTGGACCAGATCATCAACGATGATAGCTTGCTCTTGGATGATGAAGCATCATCTTTTTCGATCGCATCCTTTGATGAACTCGGCTTTCAAGGAGCCGTGCGGATTGTTCTCGGTGCAGACATGGCTACTGGTACTCGTACTGGCGACGACAATGTTGCAGAAGCCATGATAGCACGATACAGAAAGCTTCTGGAGCCAATGATACTGTCCGATGACATTGATCTACGGATGCACCATTGGTCATCGAACCACGAGGTCGAAGCGATGCAACGAATGATGCAGCATGAAATTACATCATTCTGCATTGCCAATCTACACAAGTCCAGCTACGATCCCAAGTTGCTTTGTCGATCGCTAGAAATCTGTCGAGCCTTTACCGATGCAAGTAAAACAACAACCCCCCCAAAAGAGAGGATCGTCCGAAATGAGAATGACCTGATGCAATTTGTTATTCAGGTTGCCTACTCTCCACAAGTTAGGATTTCAAGAAAAGTCCTGGATACGCTATGGGGTCTCTACGAGTGTCTCCCGGTTCGAGTCAAATCTCGAGAAACATCGGATGAGCAGTGGGCCAACATATCTTCTACCATCGATGAGTTGTATCGTCATCTTCTTGTTTTTGAGATTGGTTTGCGATGGTGTCTCGACCCCCAGATACTTGGCACTTTACACGATCTGCAACAAAGCGCTTCCTCAATTGAGTTTGGTTGTAACATTCTGGCAGCCATGAGCGAAGCCTTTTGTGATCGCATCAAATCTTTGCGATCGAGTGAGCAAGAAGAAAACGAGGCAATATTAGACTTCTTGTCGGATATGCAGGAATTCAACGATATGTGTTTTGACTCGGCCTTGCCCGTTGGCGCCGAATTAGAGAACCACATCGTAAGGGCCCTTCTCTACCAACATTCCTTCCGTGCTTTGAGGATCATCATTACCACCAAGAACGATTGGTTCGATGAGGACGTTGTCCAGGCAGCCGTTTCTGAATTTGTCCTCGAGATAATGGCCCCTGCTGAATCGAATGATTCCTCTTCTGGCTCTGGGGAAGGCGCAGGACCTGCCAGGGGCGATCTACTTCGAGCAGCAATTGATTGTCAAGATGTATTTGGACCAATCTTCCCGAAACTGCGCCAAGAATTCGATACATCTCGTCGTTACTTGGACGTGGCCCATTTTGTGCATGACGTTTTGGGCTGCAAGCTTCAGCCAGCCGACGATAGCATCGGTGGTGGAGAAGGTAGTCTGGGGCCGATCGCTAGTCTTTTGGCATTTCAATCTACGCCAGCGATCGAGATCATTGACGCGGCTCTACGAGAAAATCCCGGCGCAATACTTCTGGGATGTTCAGATTGGGGTGACGCTGCATTTTCATTGCAAGCCAATTTCGACGTAGCCTGTTACTTTGAGAGTGTCGACGCACCCTTGGATCCCTCGGAAAATGTAGCACCACCGGATGCCAGTACGCTACCGCCGCCACCGGGAGGATTTATTATGCAGCTGTCAAGTATACTGGGCCTGGGGGAGAATTCGATGATTGCAAGGGCCAAGATGGCACAGCATGGAGCGACTGCAGGGTTCTTTGGTGCCTCCTCTTCGATCTGCTTTTTGCTGCTTAGAGATATTTCAGTGATGCAAAAGACCGGCAAGCCCCTTGATGATTCGGAGGTAGAATCCAGTCTTCTTCAAGCAATTGCTATAATCGTTTCGTCTGAATGCTACGCCGACATTCGCATGAAACGAGAGCTCTGTGTCCTGACACTTAGACATCTCAGTACCAATATTACCAAGTCAGGCTTTGAGAAAAAATCATTTGATGTTGTTTTGAGAGCATATCCTGAATTGGAGGCAAAGTTCAGCTCGCTGAATGCAGTTCACAGCGGTGGAGAAGTGGTGGCCGCTACTAGTACTCGATCGTTTGATTCCAATGAGGGCCAGCATGTTGCTGATTTTCTGCCGGGCAATGCTTCTGGATCCCCGATGCCACCACAACGACAAGAGCAGACTTCTCAATTCCTGGTTTTCAAGGCTGCCGGCTTGATATCGAGGCAGGCGAAGAAGGTGGTGAATGAAGTAAAGAAAAGTGGGGACATTGTTCATAATTCTTCGACCCCCTACGATGCTTCGCATGGTGGGTCCGATTTGCATGCTGTCCTTGCTCCGAGCATCTCTGACACACAAAATGCCTACGGTCAAATTTTCTCGTCAACTTCGATGAATGTTCACGAAAGTATGACAGCAATCCAATCCAGAAACAACGCTTGCATTGTTCCCACTTTATCAGGCGATGATAATAAGTCCGTTGTCAAAGATGTGGCACGAAACATTTTGTTCTGGTGCGCAATTGAAGCCGGAAAGGCGAGATCGACTATGCAAGAGCCAGCTTCTACATCTGACCAAATTGCCAAAATGTTGCAAATGGGATTGGCATTACTCCTTGAACTCGGCGATGAAGACCGACTTGCAATTTTGGACGATACCGAGCGATCCTTGAACGCCGAGATAATGTCTATGGATTCCAGCCAACCGCTGTCATCGGTGAAGCCCGATGATGCGCTCGTCCGCCAATTATGCGGCCGTGGCTACAGTGTGAGTACCGACTGAATGTCAAATGTTTATTTGTTTTGACTTCGTGCAATGCCTCGAGAATCATCCACGCTTCCACACTTCAATGCTCCTTTATTCTCATTATCACCTCTGTATTACAACCGATAGCTGAATGGAGCCCGACGTGCAGCCGTCAAGACGAACAACGCCGACTTCAACACTGCTCTGACTTGGTGCGTTACTCACTTTCAAGACCGAGACTTCGACGAGCCTCTCATTTTCCTCAAGACCAATGCAGCGCCCTCTCCCGATCGCCATCTAGTTACCATGGTGCAGAAGGCAATCGCCGAGTCCAGGAGAGGCCAAGCAATAGCTACCAGTGCCCCCTCCACCGGAGTACCAGTCGCACGAGTAGAGCCACAGCCAGTAGCCGCTGGTGGTAATAAAAAGCCTCCTCCTTTATTCTCCGCCGACAATAACGAAAGTGGCTTTTCATTTGATTGGGATGACGATGATGGTCTCGATGACATGCTTGAGGATGAGAACGATGAAGTAAAAGATACCGCTGGTAGTGCAGCACCACCGTCATTGGCTTCCACAAAAGTCTTGCCTTCAACAGATATATCAGCCGAGGCTTTGACCCCCCAGCCGCCAAAAGCTGTAGAAAAGTTGGATGCTGATAATGATTGGGACGACTTTAACGATTTTGATGATACGCAAGACGCAGAAGATAAGGGAACACCTCCCGTAGATGCCACCGTTCAAAGTGATGACAAGGAGCAGGGAGGAAATCAAAACATGTCTACTAGATCGCCGATGCAATCGAAGTCTGATGATGCTCCTATGCCAAGGAGCCCACCTTCTGCCCTTTCTCCGGCTTCATCGAACAATGACGGCGGCGATGGCGGTGGCGGTGGCGATGAAGACGGGTGGGACGAAGGTGATGACTTAGTTAATTTTGACGACATGCTCAACGAAAAGTACGGCGACGAAGATGCAACCACTCATCACGAGGCAGAGCCAACTCCTGCTGCGCCAGTACCGGCTCCTATGGAAGTGGAGGAATCGGTGCCTTCGATTGCAGCTAATGCAGAGGAAGCGACAGAATCAGAAGCAACCGAGGCTGCTGAAGTGAAGCTCGGTCCACCCCCATCGCCTGCACCAATCTTGAGGGCAATAGAGCCTCTAGCCAAGCCCTCACCACCACTGCCCGCACCACAACCACCGACATCGAGCAACGAAACTATCGGTACCGCATCAGCTGCGTCCGCAAGTGTGTCGCGTCCAAAACCACCTACGCCTCCTCCCCGAGGATCGCCGCCTGTACAGTCCAAAGTCGCCACGGCAATCGGTCAGCCACCGATTCGGACCGTTCGAGAACAATCTCAGCAGCTGGGAGAAGAAGAAAGGAAGAGAATGGCCGAGGAAGGTCGCCGGCTTTTGCGAGAAAAGCGACTTGCACAACAATCCAAGCTATCGTCAACTACGGCTCTGCCTTCTGGAAGCTCCGCGCCAAGGACTACAACTCAAAGTGTGACGTCCAGAGCGACCACTTCTATTCGTAGTACAACCGGCACAAGCAGGCCAACAACTACTGCAGCTGGACGGGCAAATCCACCCTCAATAATTACAGACCCGTCAGAAAGAGAAAGACTCATAATGGAAGGGAGACGTTTGCTTCAGGAAGCGAG
>Ga0115006_10002489_pt1 | contig 12136 bp, 9 predicted proteins | sample ArcOceMetagenome_3_FD_88943 | JGI IMG/M metagenome (GOLD analysis project Ga0115006, IMG submission 88943) | Marine eukaryotic phytoplankton communities from Arctic Ocean - Arctic Ocean- Svalbard ARC20M Metagenome | ecosystem: Environmental > Aquatic > Marine > Oceanic | place: Arctic Ocean...
CCGTTTTTTCGCGGAGACACACGACATGAAGGGGACCGCGGGCGAGGGCCAGGACCCGTGTGTCGGCCTGGCCGGGGGGTTGCATGTGTGCGCGTGTGTGGCAGGGCACAGGTAGTGCCGCTGTCGCGCGATCCAGCTCGCGGAGGGCAGCGGATCGCGAGGCACGATCGCCCACGATGCCGAAGAAGAAGAAGAGCGCAGGCAAACGACAGCAGGAGCCGACGCCGGCGGGGGAGGAGAGGCAAGGGGAGGGAGAGACGCGGGCGGAAACAGAGGAGGATGCCCATGGCGTTCAGCGCGCCGCAGTCGCAGGAGACGAGCTGCTGTCCCCGGCAGCGGGGCCCCCGGGCGCGTCGGCCGACGCAGCAGACGGCAGCGCAAGGGAGGTTCCGCGAGAGAGCCGTGCGCAAGCGACGGACTCTGGACCGTTCAGCGCCCGCATTCGCACGGTGGTGCAGGCGATGGGGGCGTCCCAGGTGACGGAGGACCTGCGCGAACACGTGCAGCGCGCGGTCGAACTCTCGCACGCACAGCGCGCCGCCACCTCGCTCTCGGCACTCAATTTTTCGTACCTCGTGGACGTCGACCGCGAAAGCAGCCGTGCGAGCGTGCGCTTTGACGTCGACACGGACGACAAGGTCCCGCAGACGCTGTGCCTCATTGAGCTCGTTATCAAGGCGTGCGAGGAGGCAGGGGCATCGCTGCTGGAGATCGAGCTGGCAGATTCAGGACATTCGCTGCTGCTTTCCGTGGCGCCAAAAACCGCCTGCGTCTCAATTTCGAGCCCCCAGCATGCTGATCAACAGATCACACCCGACAGCCTCGCAGAGTCACGGGACGATTCGATCTCGCTCGAAGACTGCTCGTTGGTTTGGCTAGTGTCTCAAAGCGCCGGCGAAAGCCGTAACGTGCGCATTCTGCTCGAGGCTCTCGGCGCACGTATGCTCACCCTGATCCCCTGTGCCTGGATTTCCCTTTCGCACGATGCCTTTGCAAGTGATTGCGACGCGTGCTTGGTATTTGACGTCCATGAACCCTGTACTGCTCCTGTTGCAGTTGAGGCAACGTGCGAAAGCAAGACAGCAGTCCGGGAGGCAAGCCGAGATGCGCTCCGTTCTTGCAAGAACCTGTCACCCTCAGACCTCTCCTTTCTCACTGACCTGGACGAAGACACCAGCTCTGTGTCCCTGCGCTTTGATGTGGTCAGGCCCCTCGTCCAGCTTGCGAGGCATTTGACATGTCATGCGCGAGTGCTTGAGATTGTCGGTCAGGCCGTTGAATAGAAATTGCCCCATGAAGAAAGCCACGTGACAAGCACAGGCAAGCTAACCGGGTTGGGTTACAGGGTGAAGCGGGCTTTGCTTCAGCGTACATCAAAGTGCAACTTGTCTTGGCGGCGTGCCTCGAGGCAGGTATCGCTCCCGCACATTGAAACTCCTAAAACACTAAGAACCTCGGACTGTCTGCCAGCATGCAGGAGCATAGTAAACCCCTGAAAATGAAACTCCAAAAATGCGTGGGTTCCGAGGACGGACGGCCCCGAACCCACATAGGGCAGAGGGTGTGGGTTACGGAAACTCCGTAACCCACAGGGTGTGGGTTACGGAAACTCCGTAACCCACAGGCGTGGGTTGCGGAAACTGCGTAACCCACAGGCGTGGGTTACGGAAACTCCGTAACCCACAGGGTGTGGGTTACGGAAACTCGAATCCTCCAAAACGCGCCGCGTGAGTGTAGTTGTTCTACGCGCCGCGCTGTCACGAGTCCCTAGTTCAACGGCAGAGCCGGCGGCGCCGCCGGGGGGCCCGCCGCGAATCCTCCAAAACGCGCCGCGTGAGTGTAGTTGTTCGTAGAACAACTACACTCACGAACGCCGCGTGAGTGTAGTTGTTCTACGAACCGACGTAGCACTCGAGCGGGCTCGCGGCGGGCGCCTGCGGCGCACTGCAAACGCGCTTGCGCGTTTGACCAAGTGTGACATGTCACGCTGAGAGGATTCGTGGGCGCTACACACATTGGTTGGGATTTTCGTGGTCGTCCTCTGACGCTGAAACGGGCGTGCAGGTGCCTCCTCGCTACAACTAGAATTAGTGGATGGTGCGTGTGCTCAAAACGTTCTCGTTACTCTCAGTGAGCTACCACCCGAGCCCCCTTGCGTTGTCATGTGAAAATGCGCTGCCAAACGAAAGGTTGTGCTTGTACTGAGAAAGATACCTCGCCACCTTGACAGATGGCTTTGTCTCTGAGCAAAAGGCTGCGAGTAAACAATACGTGTTCGAGCGGGAAATGGATTTCAATGAGCTGAGAGCTTTTTGGGCTGCCTCATCGGAGGCTGCCTCCAACCAAGGCAGCGTTCACGACGCTGAACACGGGAGGCATGGAGGGCACGAGCAGACTTCTGTGTCGGAGAATGCGGATAGTCTGGCTGGGGCGGAGCGGGGTGTCAGCTTAGTGGCAGATGTTCAAGTCCACAGAAACTCTGTCAGAAAGAGTCTCGACATTTCGGAGCTCGCGGGGCTTTTCGGCTGTGACGAGCTCCAAGTTTGTCAGCAAATTTCTTTGGACGGGGGTAATCACGAGCCTTCATGTGGCAACGATATAGAAGATGAGAACAGGCAGGAGAATGATCGCAACATGGATCAAATAATTACACAGCAGGCGCTCAGCCAAGGAGAGCAAGACATAGTTCCTGCGGTGGGATCTGGAAGACTCCTGCATGATGTTGACGAGGAGGAAGGGGAGCGTCAGAATAACAATGCAGGAGTGGGGAGACGGCAAACGAGCAACACTGGGAGGGGCATGAAAGCGCTGTCCCCCTCGATCAACAAACCTTCTTCTCCCGTAGGAAGTGACGCTCAGATTGAAGGGTCTCCCTTTCCCGTGCTGGGTGTGCGAACCGTTAAAAGCAGCAGAGCAAGCAGGAAGGCCTGGCAAGCTTTGCCCAGTGTTGTGACATGGACTGGGAGACTGAAAACGTACGAAGGATCACGTGGACCGAGAGAGCAAGACAGCGGATTGCGTGTTGATGTGTTTTATGATATTTTGAATGTGGCGGCCCGTGACTGGACTGCGGCTGTGAATTCAATCGGATTCTGGGCTGATTCTGTCGAACAGAAAACGACAAGTGCTTCAAGTCCAGGCTTTCGCAAGCAGGATGTTGAATCCTCTTCTCGCTCTGCGCAAAATCGTCCTGAATTTTTGGTCGAAAGCCATCCAACCTCTGGTTTTTCCTGTTCCGTAAGGGATTCGCTGGACTGTATCGATCAGGAAGAGGAGAAAAGACGTCTTTTGGATCGACTGAAACAGATAGCGCAGGAGCGGATGCTGCATGAGCAGCGTGACGAGAGGCAACAAGAGCAAGACCTCTTGCGGCTGATTCAAGCAGCACGTCAACGCGAGGAGCGGGGGGTCGAAATCAAGCTGCAATCCTACGACCTGATGATGACATCGCGCAGCGAACCTCATCCACACCGTCAGCAAAAATCTGGGGCGCTGTCAATCGTAGACTTTCTTTCTAGTCCATTGAGCAAGAGCACCCACTCGGAAGACACGACAGATGAGGTGACACCCGATCTAGACTCAGCATCTGGGAAAAGTGAAGTTGCTGGGGCAGCATTGTTCGGAGCCTTTAACAATCTACCTGCGATTCCCCCGCTCGTCGTACCACCAGTCAATCTGAATATTCCACGCCTAGATACCCTCTCATCCAGTTTAAGCCCTTCAAAACCTGGTTTGAAGTCCATGGCATTGAAGTCTGTCGAGAACAATCCCACGCAGTCACAATCTCCTCTTCAAGTTTGGTCTTCTCGTCCCTCTGTCGTGTCGTGGAATCTCAGTGGCCAACAACCATCGCAGTCTACCAGTGAGGCATCCCTGAAGTACTTCTCTAAGCTCAGGGTCACTAAGGTTACAGACTTTGATGTAAACACAGTGGGCAGCAGAGGAAGTGCTCGAAGTAACGACACATCTTCATCGCATCATTCAGAAAAGGATCTTTCAACGCCGAGTGATACTGCAAGTGTCGCCCAAGAGAATGCTGCGAGGTTGACAACCCACAAGCTCGCAGCCGAAAACGATACGCATTCATGTTCTCCATCTCGTGTGCAGCAGTCTGAGCTCGATGCAGCAAAATCGGCACAGGATGCAGCGACTGCTGCCAATGCTGCGGCACTTGAAGCGAAAGCTGCCCTGGCACAAGCACAGGCTGAGGCTCAGGAAATCATACGACAATCCAAGTTTCAGGCCGACCAAATGATCAAGCAAGCTCAGGAAGCAGCTGAACAGCAGGCAGCGGCCGCAGAGGATATTTTGAAACGAGCAGAAATGGAGGCTCAAAAGATTACCAATGAGGCGGCAGTTGCGGCCACCGCCACACTGGCGGAGGCGACGGCCAAGAATTCTGGCCATGAAACGGATACACACCCGCTACTGCCGATGTTCGAAGTGAATTTCTCGCTAGACTCAGATCCATTCATGACGCGGCAGCAGTCTTTCTCAGCCCAGAAAAATACACAACAGAATGAACAGCGGGATGTGTCGCGTGCTATATCTCTTGCGACCTCCCTTTTGGAACAGGGTGACGAGACACAGACTGATCGATCAGAGGAAGAATCAAGCATGTCATCAACCCACTCAAATTCGAGAGAAGCCGGCCAGCTGATAGAGAGTAGTGTTCCAGTGTCATATGGGGGTCCTTTCTTTTCGGATGCACCGACACAAAACTTAATCTTGCCGCAACAGACGATTGATGAGAGCATCGAAGAGAACGAGAAACAGAGTGCAGAGGCAGAAGAACGGGTAACACTCGACATTAGATATTCTGGAGATGGTGGCGGCGGTAATACAGCAGGGAAAGAGGGGTTCGAAGAAGTTGCTGGAGCAGGAGCATGGGGCGGAGAAGGAAAAGGAGGACTTGGGCACTTTGGGCACGACGCTGACATTTTAAGTCAATTTGAAGAGTTGGACAGGATAATGGCGTCAGAACAGCCAGAAACCCCGCAATCGCTACATCAAATTGTAGACACGTATTTGGGAAGTGAGCACCACATTCTTCCTGCGGCAGCAGACCTTGCGGAAGAGGACGATACCTCTCCTCACGCCTTGGTCCCAGGACACACCGATGATGGGAACTTGGAGACCTCTCCTTTCGGAACTCCCGTTTCTCGCTTCGAAACCCCTGGCAGACAAGAGCCAGTACAGGATATGTGGTATTCGGACGCCGGTGGCACTGACGGGTCCATGCAGAAAGGTGTGCAAGGCACAGAGTATAGTGGGAAAAATCCGCTGGATTCAGCTTTGAATCCTTTGGATTCAGCTTGTTCGCGCCGTCGATCTGACGCAGTCAGTGAAGATTTTCCGACTTGGGCCACGCCAGCTGCACGGACCCCGAATATTCCCCTCACTGCGCGTGTGGAGGGGTGGGGTGATTTTAGCCTCCGAAATATGCTCTTACTGCCACGGACACCACAGCCGTTGATGTTTTCAGCATCGCCGGGAGGGGAGGAGATAGAAGATGAATCCAGCAACGTGTTTCATGCACTTCAGTTCCCAAAACTGCCTGACCTTCCACCTCTGCAAATCGGTGGAAATGTCAATCTGCAGATTGAGCTGCCAGAGCCACGAGTCCCTGAGCTTCCCCCCGTGTTTGATCTTTCCAGCGTCGAGTCATTCACGGCCAGCGTTGAGACATTTACACCTTCAAGTGCGATTGCCAATTTTGGCGATACACCGCAAAAGAGCAAAAACCGAGAGGAAGTGATGGCAGCAATCGGAGAGGCGCAAAAAGATTTCGGTAAGTTGATAGGACAAGCTGGTAGTGCGATTGTCAGCATGCTTGCTTTGCCAGCGGTGGGCAACGTTCACGAACTTTCGTCCGATGCTGTACCGGTAAGAGACGCGAATCATCGCGTATCAAGTCCCCAGAGATCGCCCGATGGGGTGACTGCAAAAGGGGCGGAAGACCCCGCATCATTTTCTACGCCGTCGGCCGATAGATCACAGGAGGGACGACACGAGACGGCAGTCAGCCCCCGGGGATTGCCCGATGCTGTACCGATAAAAGACGCTGATGATCCCGTATCAAGTTCCCATAGATCGCCCGATGGGGTGACTGCAAAAGAGGCTGAAGATCCCGCATCATTTTCCACGCCATCGGCCGATAGATCACAGGAGGAAGGACACGAGGAGATACTTGGCCCCAAAAGGCACGTCATCCGAAATTGGAAGGTGCCCGCGAATGGCTTCGCACGAGGCACATTCCTTCGCTGTCAAGATAAGGGAAATACGGGATGGTTCGACCCAGAGATTCTCCCTTCTTCCGTTTCAAGACAAGCCGAGGCTCATGATGCGGAATTGAGTGCGAGATCCACCTACAGCACACACTGGGTTGACGACGCAGCAACAGGCGAGAAACAAAATAATCTAGAAGGAACATGCATCGGCGAGACGCCTGTAGTTCAACAGGCCCTTTGTGAAGTGCATCAGAGCTCTTGTTCTTCTCCGTCTCCTGCTCATGCAGAAGCTTCTGCTGTTTGCCCACCAGCACAAATGGAACAGGTATTGCAGCATGAGTTCGAGAGGCGCGGGCTGAGCACGTTGGTGGACGTGTTTGTCGAGTACGGCATCCAGCAACTCGAGGAAATGATTACGCTGCTCCGCACTCTGACAGAGCAAGATTTCCAAGAGGGTTCCGATTTTCTGAGCGAGATTGCTGTGCCACTGACCCGTTTTCAGATCCGGATCCTCCGCTACTGGTGGCGAGAAATTATGATAGGAGACGGTAGACCCTCGCATTCCATATGAGCATTGTTTTGCTACAATGTGGTGATCTCCACGCGCAGCGCGCGCACACTGTTTGTTTTCAAACGATCCTACACAGAGATCAAGACTTTATTATCGGGATTTCACCCTTGACGGCGCCTCCGACGGGCGCCTGCAGCTCGCCCCCGTGGGGCGTGCTGCAGGTGCGGAGACAGATTTATTAGTATACTAGCATCAGGGCGTAAGGCGTTGAGCTCCGACGCTCAGTGCCGCGCGGTTTGTCTCACGCTTCATTAAAAGCGCGCACACACCACTCACTCGTTGCCTTTGCAGTGCACAACTGTGCTCTGACTACGCGTGCCCACACATCCTTTCCTCGCAATTAGTCTTCAGACATCCGAAGGCCGAATCTGGCAAACGGCCCGGAGCATGTGCCGCTTGAGAGCAGATTTGACAAGACCATAGCGCTCTCTGATTTTGGCACCGCGAACCGCCGTCTCTTCTGGAGTAACGGACAGAAGGAACTCTGGCAATTCCGACCAACCCTTGAGCACCACAATGCCCAAATCAAGACCCATGGTGATTTCATGCTCGGGGCCTTCAACAATGATCGGTATTCCCCCCACCTCCATCGTCTCCCAGGTGCGGAAGCTTTCGTAATGAATTCCCGTGGGACACGGCACGAACTGGGTATCATAAAGCATATTGCGGTAAATGGAAGGCGGCTCCTCACACGAGTCGTGCCAACGTCCCAGTATCCTCAGATGTCCTCGGGCTTTCAGATCCGAGTCCCAGAGAGGATGATTCTGGAGAGCATCTACCATCTCCCCGCGCGGCTTGCCATTCACACTGCCCAGGAAGCCAAACAGATTTTTGCGAGACTCAATGGGCGTGTCCAGAAGGTCAGACGGCTCAAACGAGTTGTATACCCCCAGCGGAATCCAATACATGCCAGGCTGCACGCGCTCGGTGTTCTCAGGGTCTCCGAAACGCAGCAGGTAACTAGAGTCCTGAAAGTGCTGTGAGATGCCCTGGCGCAGATCCGGCCTCCACATTCCGTGATAGACCCACGCAAGCCGTTCATGCAGATCATGGTACATAGGAAACGCCATTAATTCATCGCCGAAGTAGAACAGGCCCATGGTCGACAGCGCCGGGCTATTTTGCTGGGTGCGCACGGGTGCGAGGGAGTGGGGGGACGTGGAGGGGGGCACGCACGTGTGTGTGTGTGTGTGTGTGTGTGTGTGTGTGTGTGCTTGTGTGTGTGTGTGTGCTTGTGTGTGTATGTGTGTGCGTTGGCATGGGCGCATGTCGTTTACTGCAGTGCGAGCGCGCGTACTTGTGTGCGGGGCGCTTGCGTGCACACATGCAGCACGCGCGTGCGCGCATGTTGTGCAGGCGCGTGGGCATGTGCGTGCGCGCAGGCATGCACACGCGCACGCGCGCTCAGCGCATGCCCCGCACATGCACACGCGCAAACCTGGAGCATGCGGCGCAAAATTGTGAGCACAGGCACCACGGCAGCGTCGAGGAACTCCATCTCATGCATGTCGTTGCCGATAACCAGCACCGAGTGCGGCAGGATATCCTCGTGCGGCGAGGTGGGGTATTTCCGCATTGCGAACGAGCAGCCGCAAAACGCTGGCATGTCGGCCACCAGCGAAAAGTAATAGTTTGGAAAGAGCAGCCCGCCGTACAGGTTGATCTCACAGCCGGGCCCGGGCCCCTCCGCCGCGCCCCTGCCCCTCGCGCCCACAACGGCCGCACCCACAACCCCGTCGTCCGCACCGGCGCCGTCCGCACGCACCGGCGCCGCGCGCACCGCGCCCTCGTCGCGTCGCGCGTGCGACCTGCCGCACCTGCCACGGGCTCGCGGACACGTCACGCCCTCCCGCCTCGCCTGCGGGCGCATGGCGGCGGCGCTGACCTACGACCGGGGGGGGGACGGTAGTACCGTGTGATCCGCCACGCCAGGGCCCGCCGGACGCGGAGCGCAGCCTCCGCCTCGTCCACCGACATCAGGCGGACATCGTCCGCCGTCCACGCCTCGGCGGCGAGCCGCGCGCGCTCCGCCGCGTCGAGCCCGAGGCACGCCAGCCACGGCGCGAGGTCCTCATCGCCGCGCGGACACGCGCAGCCCTGATGCTCGGCGGAGGCGGCGGCGGTAGCGGCGGCGGCGGCGGGACCCGCAGGACTCGCGTGGCACGCGAGGAGCACCACCAGAAGCCCTCCCAGCCGCTCCATCGCCGCCATCGCCACGACACGTCCCCTCACGTCCCCTGTGGGGGAAGGGAGGGACGTGTTTGAGGTCGGGCTCACTAAATAACGGCACAGTGTTCGTGGGTAGCCGCTGCAGAGGCGCGTGGCGGGACACGGCACTAGGTGCGCGTGCTCCTGCCCCCCCCGCGGGTGCGTCCCGCCGCGCGCAGCGCCTGGCGCGTGCCCTCCCGTGCGCTCTCGCCCGCGTGCCTCAGCGGCTTGCCCGTGAGACGCCTTTGGCGCTGCGTGGGGGCAGGTCCGCGACATGCAAGCCGGGGCCGCGTTGGCGGCGCTGGTGGCCCTGCTCTCGAGCCTGGCGCTCGCTTCCGCCGTCACCCCGCCCTACGTGAACGCGGTAAGCCTCGACACGCAAAAGCATGTGCGCGCACACGCGCACACCTCGCAGTCCGCTCTGTGGCCCCGCGTGTCTTGTGGCTGGGCTGGTGGCCGCGGGCACAGAGAGCAGGGCGCCAGAGACAGCTCCGGCGTGCACGAGCGCCGAGCGTGTCGAGCACCGGCTCACGCGGTGGCGACAGACTGGGGCTGCGCCGAGACCCTTGACGGGCTGCGTCGGCGGTGGTTGTGCAGTGGATCGATCCAAGTGGATCGGGCGAATCCTTCTTGCCGGGGGAAAACACGGCGCAAGTATGCTCGTCCCAAACGGACATGTTTCCCTCCAAGATTGGGGGCATCAGCGCTGCTTTCTCGATTGAATACCGAAACACCTACAAGATTTTGACCAACAAGGTTGCAAAGACGGTGTATGTGCTCTATCAGCGCGGCTGTGCAAAGCCAACCGTGAGCGGCTACAACAACATCACGGCATATTTCCAGGTCTTTTTGCTTGCATGGGTGGGCAAAAGTACTCGTTCACCCCAGCCTTTTGTGCACCTGTTTTGCAAAGGTGACCCTGACCACACGGTGTTGCCCTCCATCAACCCCACCACACCGTCTTCCCCTCCGATCTGCACTGCCGGCCGTAAAACGTGCTGGTGCGGTCCAGGTTCCGCTGACCTCGGTAGCGGTGGAATCGCCGTTTGACTACTGGCCAATTTTCCACTACATGGGCGAGAAGCAAGCCATTCGTTTTGTCGACGCGCCTGCGTTGGCCACAGACAATGCGTGCATACACAAGCAACAAAGTAAGTCGTACACGAAGATGAACACTGTGCGGGGTCAGCTGCGGTGGGATGGTGCCCACTGGATTTCCAACGGCTCTTACCACGTGCATCCCATCGGCCTAGCAGCATGCCAGAGCTGCTCATGCACAGCAAATGGCAGCGTTGGTGTTTTGACAAACACGTCGGTGATCCACAACTGCAATGCCACGAAAGGCCCATGCTCTTGCAGAAACGGCACGCATCACGCATGGCTTGACAGGTGCTAGCTGAAAATCGCACGCGTTAAACCAGCACCCAACCGCACGCCGCACCCGCTTTCCTGCAAGCTTTCATATCTGATGTGAGGGGGAAGCGCTTGGCAGCGCTTGGCATCGTCAGCACCAAATGTTCACTCTTTTTCATGTTTTTTTCTGTGTACATCTGCTGCACCTCTGAAGTTTTGGGCCATGAATGCAGCCTGAATATCGAGGCAACCTTTACCACGTCACCGTGCTCTGGGTGCAAGGGCGAAATTCTCATATCAGACCAGACGGAAGAGTCCTTCTTGCACACGGGCGAGTGGTCTCAGTACATCGCCGCCTTCTTCAATCGCGTAAGTCATTTCGCACGTCATTACCAGTTGCGAAACCGTGTCCTGTGTGCGACCCTCGCGCGTGCTTTTCCGACTCGTGTGTAAAACGTGCGCAGGAAAAGGAGGTGACAGCCCTGGCGCAAACCGTAGCCGCGAGATGGAATACGGAATCCGAAGGCGTAGTGACAGTAGATCCGAAACCCAAGGTCTTGGTGCTGGACGGCTACCACACATCTGATCCTGGTTACAGTGACGGCTGGTATCTTCAGACGTGCAAGAAAACGAGTCTCTGCCCGAAAACTGCCGGCGGCACGTGTGCTGGAGAGCGCTGGTGCCATCTGATCCGGAGTGCAGGCGGTAATCCCATGAACGCAGACCTGACAACAGACATGACAACGGAGAACAAGAACTTCGGGTTTGAAGATGGCTCTGTGATGGGCATCAGCCACAAGGAGCTGGTTATTTGGGCCAAGGATGCGGATGTCGTCATCATGAAGAGCGGAAACTTGTCCGAGGCGGACATGCGTAACCTCCTTGGAGAGATCGGGGGCATCGCAGCTGTCGGGAACAAACGTGTCTACGACACTCTGCGCAAACTTGACAACAGCGGCAGACCCACCTTCTGGGGCCACGCACAAATTGAGCCCAATGTCTTCATGCAAGATGTTATCAAGATTGTTAACGGAGTGCAGTCGGATGATGGTGCTCTTCCACAGTACAATCACACTCTAGTCTTCTTCCGCAACCTCTTGAAAGAAACAATGGGCGATGACAAGAGGTGTGCGGATGAGGCCAACGCTAACTTCAAGAAGGACCGACTTGGTTGCATTCCTACCGCAGGCTGCACCTTTTCTGGCTGCCTGGCAGAATGCACCGACAACTTTGCTATCAATGACATTCTCTACTGGTACTGCTTGAAAATCATCGCATCATTCGCGCCTGTCCTGCTATGGGATCCCTGCCCCTTGTGCGAGCAGAATGGCTGATGAATCCAAATCAATGTGTGTGACAATGCGGATGTTGTGCGCAGGGTTCTAAATGGCTATGAGGCGCTGCCAGTAGTTTTTTCGTCTGCCTATCGCATCGGTGCTGGCGTTTTGTCGATCCTGGCAGCCGTGACTGTTGCCCTGATGCTGTAAGCAAAGTCATAGCCATCTTCTCAGCAAAGCAGGGGGATCGTGCGGGGATACTTCGATTTTTTCCCTTCAACAAAAGAATTTGTTCTTTTCTTTTTTCTGTCGAGTTGTGGCAAAAACCAACTCTTCGAACGCTCACTATTTACTATTGCTCTTCGAACGCTCACTATTTACTTAAGGGACTCGTCCTCGCCTACACCATCCCCTACTGACCCTGTGCCCGCCGTTCCTCGGACAGCTGGCCGTCTTTGGACACGCCACCTAGCCAGAAAGGTCGGGTTTTTGGATGC